>WPCI01474102.1_pt1 | contig 159732 bp, 176 predicted proteins | sample 5399871 | NCBI WGS metagenome assembly WPCI01 (sample SAMN12869469, study PRJNA574797) | sludge metagenome | isolation source: wastewater treatment of pH7 | place: China:Beijing | collected 2019-05-20
GAACGGCCGGTTGCGGAAAGTCCTCCCTGCGTCCGCTGATGGCCGGCAGCAGCCCGTCGTTGCCTGATGGATCCAACCCCTCCGCTGCTATAGTGCAGTCGGCTTCTGACGTTCAGTGCAGCCGTCTTCTGAAAACGACACACGGCCGCTAGAGGTGAGAAACAGTTCACAGATAGCAAAAACAAGCAATGGTAAAATTCAGTAAAAATGACACCAAAATACTGATGCATCCAGCCCAGGCGCGTCGGCGCACCGACCCATTCATGAGTGCCCTTCGCAAACTGCGCTACATGCAGTCCGAGGCGGAGGTTGAGGCGTTGGTTTCTGCTGCGCTGACAGTCGCCGGAATGCGTTCATGGTTCTTGATGATCGGGACCAAAGATGCCGAGGGCTTGTTTGGCGGGACCAACGTCATAGCCATGAGCTCAGACGCGACCGGTTGGATGTCGCGGTACGCGAGGAACAACTGGGCGCTCGTTGATCCGTTTGTTCTTCACACTCAGCACTCAAACACTCCAATCTTCGTGCCGTACGACGTTGAAGGCGAGTCAAATGGCCAGAAAGAATTCCTGAAGGAGTTCTACGGAGCGCTGTTCGCTTACGGAGTAGTCGTCCCGATTCATCTTGCTCAGGAACGCCTGGCTCTCTTGTACGCTGGGAACAACCAGGAGCTATCACGCAAGACAATCGAAGAGGCCGTACCGATCGTTGCAGCAATCGGGCAGGAGGCCGCAATCTGGCTGGAAGCGCAGAGGGAAGTTGAAGAACGGAATCGAGTTCTCCCCCTTACAGCAACCGAGCTTGAGCTTCTCAGCCTCGCACGGCGAGGGTTCTCTACGAAAGACATCGCGGCCATGCAGAAAATCACTACAGCCACCGTGAACAACATTTTCCGCAGAGCCAACGAAAAACTTGGCACGCACTCCAGGCAAGACGCAGCGATCACAGCAGAGCGGCTAGGCCTCTACCGCGCCGCAATGATCTCAAAACGCATCGTTTCTATGACGAAATTCATATAAGGCCCTGTTATAAAACAGATTTAAAAAACGTTTCTCTACCAAAGCACCGCCCGTGCGTCAAGGAAGGAGGCGTCGCGCTGCACTGCAAAAATGCCCTTGGGTTTGCTGGACGAAATTCTCTGCGCATGTAAAATTCCTTTTACTAGGTACTTATTGTGCACACAGAATTTCATAGTAAAACCACAAGAGGACAACCATGCATCAAGAAGCATCGCTCACTGACGCTATCGGCAAAGCCCTGCTTGGCTTTGAGCCGGGCCAGACCGAAATGGACTTCGGCACGCTCTGCACCAGGAGCGTTACTGCGCTCGAATCTGTCTCTGAGCCCGTCGAAGCTGTTGATCTACTGATCACAGTGATCTCCTGCCTCTCGAATCGCAGCCTCGATGCAGACGAACACAACAAGTTCCGCGAGATGGCAGAATCCCTGGGGCGCGTTTGGACCAAAAAGGCTAACTGCTCACACTAAGCAGAGATGCCAAAATTTTTCTCAGCCGTAGATGCGATCAAGGCGTATCGCGCGGGAAGCCTTACTGCAGACAACTTTCTCTGCTACCTCTATCAGGATTCCCGCGCTCGTTACATCGTCAAAGTAGTCGTACGTAAAACCGGAGTACGTCCATCGCTCTCCGAAGAACTGTTCCAAGAGTCAGTTCTGGTCATCTACAAGCTCCTTGACAAGATCGACGAGCCCGAAGGCTTCTACAGCTTCTGGTACACAATCGCGTGGCGATCTTCCCAGACGATAAGGCGCCTTTACCCTAGCCGCGAGATCCTCGACTCCCAGCGAAGCGAGAACCAAGAACCAGGAGAAGAGGATAGAATCAGCGCCGAAGAGGCTGATACGAGCCTTTTGCCGCTTGACGAAGGCAGCGCTACAGCCTTCGCACGCTCCAAGTTTTCTGAAAAACTTGCGGGGGACCTCTTACACAGGGAAATCGTCGCAATGACCACCAAGGCCAAGAAGCCTCGACAAGTCGTTGGTTTTGTCTCTAGCAGCGTCCAGCAGGGCGTCATCAAGGCCGAAACAGGCGAAAAAAAGACAAGATCCGACCTATCTCCGGAGCAGGCGGAGCTTGCGGCAATCCGCGGCGAACTTGGCATCAAGATTGACGACTATGCTCTCGCCCTGAATATCCCGCGCGACCGCTTGACCAGCTACCTGTACGGCAGAGCCAATGTTCCTGCTGAGGTGCTCATCTCTGCTCGAGAACTGCGAGATGCTAGCAGTGCGAACTCTGATTACCCTCAGAAGATCAAGACCCTGTTTTCTGACTGGCGCAATCGTCTGTCGATCACCCCTAGCGATGACGTGAAGCTTGCTGCAGCACTTGGCATCACCGTCGAGCGCCTGAACGCGATCGAATCTGGCAAAGAGCCGATAACATCCCTTCAGTTGGATGAATTCGATAAGCTGGTCGAGCGATTCGAACTCTTCCTTGCATGATGATTGCTCATATCCTTGGGATTGCGCCGCTTCCGGAGCGCCCCTCGGCAGCTCCAGTACGAAGAATTTTGGTTGAAGACACCGTCCGCGCCCCGTCCAGCCCATCCCGGGCAAGCTTCCGGGACACTGTTCTTCGAGTTTTGGCAGAACAGCCACTTACGGTGCCGGAGCTTGCTGACGAGTTGAAAGTCAGCGTCAAAGTAGCTGCAGCAGAGGTCAACAAACTGAGCCAGGCTGGGCTGGTTGCAGAGGAAGGCGTTTTTTTCACGGGCAAGCGCTCCCTCCCCCTCTTCAAGTCGACCGAGACAACTAAAACCGCTCCCCTGCCGAGGAAGTGAGTTAGCGCTCCATCTCCTTCGCGCTCTCGATGTCATCGGCCCCTGCTGTATCTGCATGTCGAGCTGCGTCAGGTCGATGCGCATAGATCTCCGTCGTTGTGACAGAGCTATGGCCAAGTTGGTCTCGCACTGAAAGCAAGTTAGCTCCCTGGCGAATCCAACGGCTCGCTGCGGCGTGACGATACAAGTGAGGGTGCAGGTTCGCCGACAGCTCCTTCCCCGGGCTGTTTTCATCGAATACCGCATCAAGGCCTGCCGCCACAATCCGCTTGTGCATAGCCCGCCGCGTGATGGGCTTTTTAGGGTCCCATTTCGAACCTACAAGCGGCCAGTCTTCACCCCTGGGCTCGGGACTCAACCCGACGTCCAAGCGGTACGCGGCAAGCAACCTCAAACAGACCTTGCTCACTGCAACGTCGCGCCGCTTAAGCCCTTTCCCGACCACCGCCAAGAACCAGGCACCGTCTGACACAAAGAGATCGCTCATCCTGGCTGAGCACAGTTCGCTTACACGCAACCCGAGAAAATACAAGGCCCCAACAGACCATCGATCGGAAATACTGGCTCCTGCTTCATCATCGAGCCACTGCCTGACCGCGCTTTCGACAGACGACTCCAACTGCTTCCGCGTTCGCTGGCTACGGTTTTTTTTGCGCGCGTTCTTCTGCCAAGCACGGTAGAACTTAACCGGGTTCATGCTGACTCGCCTGCTTTCATGCAGGAACGAGTAAAGGTTCGCGATCACGCTCAGCGCCCTCTCCACCGAGGTAGAGGAAAGCCCTGCGCTGGCAAAGGGACGCCAATCTGGCGAGCCAATCGGCCGTCGAGGACCGATCAGATCGGCAGGAGGGTTCCGGAGCCACTCTTCGAAATCCTGGAGATCTTCATAGACAAGTCCATCAAGCGAAATTGACCGCGTCTTCATCCATGCCAGAAAGCGCAGTGTTTCTGCCTTGTACGCAGCCATGGTGTTTTCAGAGGCGGCGCCTACGGCGTCGAGCCAGAGGCGAATTAGCTCTTCGTCGCTGTTGGCGCGTACCAAGGCTCGAGGCAGACGATCGGGAGCGGCCTCCTCCAGCCTTGTAACCTGCCCCTTCTGAACCAGATCCACATCACCGATCATCAAGCACCTTCCTCCCGGCCGGTTTCGACCATGCAGGACCACAAATCCTCTTCCGATTCGAACCAGACCAGATCGTCACCATCCCATCGTCGCACAGCCACCATGCACCCGCCGGCGAAGAGTTTTTTTACTTCCGCAACGACCCACTCCTCACCCTCCTCGATCTCCCCTCTCGACTCCGTGGCAATCAGGATCGCTCCTGGACAAAGGAATGAGTAGAGCGGCTCGCCAGAAACTGTTTCCTCAGCCGGTTCATCCTCGAAGATCCCAGTGGCACCTGGGCCCACCTCGAGATCGGGCTTGGTCTTCTGCTGTGCAAGCCGACTGATCTTCATGAACCGCGCTTCGGCCCGCGTAAGAACAGGCAACCCATTAACCGCATCGACCCATCGCTGCTCAACTTCATCTCCCGTGAAGACGCGGCTCAGATGACGGACCGTAACCCCCCATCGATACGCAAGGTTCGAGAGCGACCAGCCTTTCGCGGAAGCTGCTTCGCGCAGTTCGTTCCTGGCCAACCGTTGCGTGCGCTCTCTGATCATCGGCGATCAACCCGCGGGTCACTGAATTCTGAACTTACGGCCATCTGTGTCACTGAATCTTGAAATCTAGGCCTCTATTTTAGACATCGGCGTCTATTAATACAAACTTAAACATTTGATTTTAATTGATTCATGGGCAATCAAAGGCCACCGCCTTAAGTGTTTTAGAACCGCCATCTTCCATGCCCCCCTTCCAAAGTTCCCATAATGGGGGGTTATGGGAACCGACTGACCATAACTAATAAGTTTTGGACGTTTGACGTCCGAAAAACGTTTGGAAAAATCCGATACAATCAGAGTCCTTAGCACTACAATCAGATCGAGAATCCAGTGAGCGCACTGACGCAAAATGCAGCAACCGACGAACCCAAGGGGCGACAAGGGCTACCGGCTCTTTCCCACACACTTATCCACACAAATCTGAGGACAACGGAACGTGCGCAGCGCTTTTTCCGCTTGGCTCAGGCTAGTGCGAGCCTTCCTGCATCACGGCGCCCTGCTTTTGGCTGGCCGTGCGGTCTCGAGGCGTCCACCGACCGCTCACCGAGGCCTGTTCATCCACCTGTTCACGCTCAACGTGCTGACGCTCGCACTTGGCTCAGCCCTTCGATCCTGGCCCCTGACGGTGATGCAGCTGGTGGCCACAGTCCTGCTCGCAGCTTTGTTCCTGGTGGCGTGCGTTCGCCTATGCGAGTACCTGTGTCGCTACCTGGCAGGCAGCTCCGCGTTGAGCGATGGCGCTTCATGGCTGCTCCTGCTCACGCTCCTCCCTGCCACGACGATCGAAACGATCTCGTCAGCGCTCGGCGCATCAGTCTCTCCGCTGCTGACGGCATTGGCCCTCACCCGGCTGCCGCAGCAAATACGTGAACTCCAAAAACTCAAGGACAAGGACCCAAGCCATGACCTCTGAACAGACAGCAAACACCTATAGCGGCCTCACCGTGACATGGCACTTCGTGGCAGCCACCGTATTCGTCTTCTTGAGCACGATGCTGGCGGCGATGGCCGTGCGCGGTTACGCCCCGCTCCTGAGCGGTAGCCTCTCTGCTGCGTTCCTCGGGACCACCGTCCTAAGCGCCTTTGCGGGCTACGGCCTGCAACAGAGGAAGCGCTGGGCGGTAGGCCTGAGCCACATCCTTACAGGAGTGATCGCCATCGGCGCTTTGGCCCTGATCCTGATGCCGCACTACGCGCCCGAGATCGCCCCGCGTACCAACCTGCCCTTCTGTGCGGTAGTACTCCTCACCTCGATGGCCTGCCTTGTCTCAGGGCACCTCGCCATTCGCTCGAAAGGGGCCACTCGATGAGAGCCACCGCAGTTTCCTTCGAGGACGTTCGGAACGCCTTCTTCGAAGTTCTCGCCGAAGGAGGAAATCCAACATTCGAGGCGATCTACACCAAAATCGGCCGCAGAGGCGGCGCAGATGTGGTCAGGAAGCTCATTGCCGAGGTCAAGACAGAAGCGGCAAACCTGCACGAAAAGCTCACGCTCTCACGCATGCCAGGAGTGCCTGACCCCTTGGTCGATCTGCTCAATGAGTTCGCGCGTACATCATGGGATCTGGCCCTGGACGGAGCCACCAAGAATCTCGAGGCAGCTCGGGCTGACCTGGAGCGTAAGGAAGACGCGCTCGAGGAAGAAAACAAGGCCCTACGGGCGACCGCAGATGACTTCGTACAGAAGGCTCTACTGCTGCAGAAGGAGCTTGCCGGCCTCGAGCGTATGTGTGCTGAGCGCACAGAGCGCATCCAGGCGCTCACAGAAGAGGTCCAGCACCTCACGGAGCGCAACGAGAACCTGCACGCCGAGATCGCCCATTACCAGAGACGGATTGGCGAACTTGAGGGCAGCGTCCAGGCTGAACGCGAGCGCGGTGATCGCTTGCTCGCATCAGCGACGGAACGTCACGAGGTCGCGCTCGCCTCCCTGACTGAGCGTCACCAAGCCTTGGTTGCCGAGCTAAGGGCGGAAGCCGAGCGGCAGATGAAGCTTGCCGATGACCGAGCAGACGGCGACCGAAAGCATCTTTTGAAGCAAACAGACGACCTTCGACAGGAGTTCGTCAGGAAAGAAAGCTCGCTTAAACAAGCGCTTGAAGGCGCTCAAATAAATGAGAAAAAAGCACGGGAAGAACTGCGAGATTGCCGCAAGGAGAGCGCCGGACTGAGAGAACAGCTTGCGGAAGCCAATGGAAAAATTACAGCGCTATCAAGCATTGAGGCCTTGATCGGGTCGCTTAGGACGGCAAATAACACACCGGAACGTAAGGAGCAGGACTGATGAGGTACGACGAAATTGAGCGTTCGCTAGGGGTAGGCTCTGAGGACAGTGATCGCGTTATCGATGCCGAGCTCGTATCACCCGGGCGACTGAGGCTGATCACGATTGCATCGTTGGTCATCTCCATGGGAGCAGTGGCGACCGCTGCATGGTTTGCAGCCGTCGCCACGACTCGGCCAGCAGAGCAGAGTGCTGTCCATCAGTCCTCGCAACCCCTTGTTGATGTGGTTCGTCAGGATGCATTTGATGCGCTACACGCCTCAATTGATGACCGGGAAGAAACATACAAGGCCCTGTTCGAAGCCAACCAGGATCGCGTCTCAAGCCTCGAGGCACGCACGAAGCAACTTGAAACCGCGCTTGCCGCTCTGCTGCCGCTGATCGGGAACGCAATGAGTGCGATTGAGGAGTCTCCACGCTCCGAAGCCGCGACGAAAACAACACCTCAGAAACCTGTTGAAAAAAAACCGCAAGTAGCGATGCCTGCCAGACAAGCAGCTCCTCAACCGTCCGTAGCCACAATCGCTCCTCCTCCCCCGCGCCCGGCTCAAATGGTCGTGCCGCCCATCGCCCCTACACCAACGCAGACCTCAACAATCGACGAGACCTCGCTGCCGATGCGCGTCATCAGCAAACAGACTGCTGGCATTCAATTCAAGGGAGAAAGCGAGATTATGGACTCGAGCGGCAAGTCCGTACGAGCTGGGCAGACTGCAGCAGGTCTCGACGGAAAGGTCCTACGAATCAGCCCAGAAGAAGGCTTGGTCATCACCGACCAACGAATCTACGTACTCGAGTGAGGCGCCCCATGTTCAAACTTCCAGGCAAAGGGAAAGACCGTAAGCAAACTTCTCATGAGACAGCCCAAGGTCTTGGCATCACTTCTCTGATCGCGAAGGGTGTGACCGTCAAGGGAGCTATGGACCTCCAGGCGGGAATCAAGATTCACGGCCGCGTGCTGGGCGACGTCACGATCGCGGACGGATCAGGCGTCGTTCTGTTGCACGCAGAATCAGAGGTCTTTGGTTCAATCCTCGCTGAGCGCGTATTTGTGGCCGGAACAGTTCAAGGTGACATTCGCGCTCGGGAAGTTCACCTGTACGGGACTGCCAACGTCACTGGGGAAGTGAGCTACGGCACGATTGTGATACACGATGGTGCGATCCTGAATGGCTATGCACATCACAAAAATGCTGACCGGTCCCTACTTCGCGAAAAGGTGCAAACCAAAGTCGTTATCGACGCAAAATAGATTCAATTTCCTTCAAAGAAGATTGCTTTGTAAAAGGATTCCGTCGACATAAGCTAACTGATAGAATCGGTAACGCGCCTTCTTAGGCCAAAAGAATACAGAAAATCAGACCGATTAGAATTTCTGCGAGAAACCATCTAGCGAAGAAAATCAGACATTGAAAACACAAAGCCCTGGGATCGAGGTACGAACTCGAGCCCAGGGCTTCTGTGTACAACTTGCGATTACGTGTGATACGTGATCTGTACTTGCTAAGAAAAATCGGTTGGCGCCGATAAATCCAATCCCACAACGATGGAGCTATCTTAGCAAGTGCAAATTACGCGTCAAGGGCTTCTGTCGACTTTTTGCCAGAAAAAGGGAAAAGTCGGCCTCTTGGACCGTCTTTTGTGGCCTCCTCATACTCTGCTGCCCCGCTGTCTTCACAGCCACGGCGGCTTCCCAAGCTCCTCGTCGACGCTAAAGCGCGCGTCTTCGATTCGCTCAAATTTCTAGACCTGAGCACCCTTGCCCGGCGCACGCTGTCGGGGCTCCTCACTTTCCTGAATATCAGGAAGCTCGATCAGCCTTTGTGGCCTGAAAGAGAAGTCCTACGCAAGGAGTGCCATCTGGGCAGCGTTGAAACGCTAAGTCGCGGCATTCGAGAACTCTCCGATCGCGGCTACCTGGTCAGAGAGCAATGGCGACGACGCGACGCAGCTCGCCATGGACAGTTCGCTTATTCCAAAACATGGCTCACGAATCGTTGCCTGCTTGAACTTGACCTCATCTGCCCTGCCCCACAGATCGACCCCTCGCAAGACCAGCTTGATGCTATCGAGGCATGGGAGGCCATCCAAGCAGCAGTCCCTGTCACCGATCTGATTCTGGACGCAGAAGAAGGCGCAGGAGACGACGAAAAGCATTTAGACAGCCCACCCTATCCCGACGAACCATTCGAGGCGCTAGCCGCCCCAGAATCGCGTTTTGCCACGGAAGTGCGCGACGACAGCGACGCACATTCCCTCGAAAAATTTTATCCACAGGCGCCGTCGGTCAATTTGACCCTCGGTATACATGAGAGTGAACGTCCCACTAAACCTCAACTCATAAGAGAACAACCCAGAACCGCCAGTGCAAGATCAACCGGCAGGTCATCAGGGGACTTTTCTGAAAAACTTCAAAACCAGATAGACCCGTCAAGCCGTTTACCAGTCGAGCTGACCGCCTTGTTTGACTATGGCTTGAACAAGCCGACCATTGCTTATCTCATGCGACTTGCCAGAGAGGCCGACAAGACTGGAGCCCTTGGGTCGATCTGGAAGCTTGCGAAGTCTCGAATCGATGCGCTGAAACTGCAAGGCCGATCTGTCTTCAAATACCTTCGTGCCATGATCAACAAGCCAACTGACTTCGCACGGGTCGCGTCGAATAAGGCCCAAACTGAAGCGATCAAGCGGGCGCAGTCTGAAGCTGCGCGACACGTTGAGATCAAGTGCGACGAGCTCGAGGGGCAGCTTTTCAGGGGCGAAGGAGGGACGATGATTCAAGTCGAAGCAAACGGACTGCTGCGTGTTCATAGGCCGGGAGACGTGGTGCGATACGGCCGGATGAACGCAGAGTTTCTCGAAGCACTTGCAGCCGGACACTTACGTCGGATCGTAGCGGCTTAATTGAGAGCCAATAAGCCTCATGCATGAATATATGTGGCGGAGTTGATCGATAAAGGCCAGTTTTCGAAGACACAGTTAAATAACGAAGAACTACCGCAGTGAAGCACTCGGCGCTATCCACGAGACAATGGAAGCGCTCTCCGAGATTGGCGCAGTCGACGAGCGCACCATGCGCGAGTTTGACGAAGCGTGCCTCACGTCCGTTGAGGCTTTGTCGCCCGATGAGATTCGTGCGTTGCGCGAGCGTGAGCACCTGTCTCAGCCGGTTTTTGCCCGCTACCTGAATGTCAGTAAGAACTTGATTTCGGACTGGGAGCGTGGCGTCAAGAAGCCGGGTGGACCGGCGCTGCGGCTGCTCACAGTCGTCAAGAAGAATGGAATTCAAGCCATTGCCTGATAGTTCGAGTTGGATCAGCACGGGCGCAGATGCAAGCGACCTTCTTCCACTGCCTGCATAAAGCGCAGGTTAGCCGGCAGCGCAACGCGGCCGCGCTTCGGATCAAAGCCCTCCATGTATCCAGTTTCACCGTTCGTGCGCAGCGTCCCGATCGCTTGACCTTCTGCGTTACGCACTTGAAAGCCATCCCCGCGTGCAAGCAGCACCGCCAGCTTCTCGGAGAGTCGCGCCCTGGCTGAGGCGGTGAGCACCCCGTCGATCTCGCTGGCCGCTTGCTGCTTGAGCAGGTAGGCGTAGTCGCGTTTCTGGCTGAGGACTTTGCGCAGATAGGCAAAGACCGATCTGCCTCTTAGCCCATGGATGTGCTGCCAGAAGAGCTTCACTGCTGCGCCAAGCGCACCTTGCTGACCTTGGCGCTTGGCGTGGGCCATCAGGGTGCAGATCAGCGTCTTGGAGACACCAAGCTTCATGAGTGGCGTCACGTCGTGGGGCAGACGGGTGTGGGGATCGATGTTTTCAGAAGAATCCTTCAGCGACGACGGGTCGGGTAGGGATTCGCGCGTGGGAAGTTGTCCTTTTAGCTGTAGATCAAGGGTAGGTTCACTCTCTTGTATACCGTGTGTCACTGTGAGACACGGCTCCTGTGGATAAGTGGCGTACGGGGTGACGGTCGTTGGCTCCCGGGGGGGCGTGTCTGCTTCCCAGCCTGTTTCGTCATCCTCCCAGTCGGCGCGACCGTCTTCCCACGCCTCGAGGATCTCTGCCTGGTGCTGTGCCTCGCAGGTTTCAAGCGAAGCATCGATCTCGAGCAGTCCGGCGGCACTGGAGAGTGAATCGACAGAGGAGGGGAGGGCGTCGAACTCAGCGGAGGAGGATGGGGGTACTCCAACTTCTGTGTGCTGTTCGTCCTCAATCGAGGAGGCCTGCGTTGATGCGGGCGAGGTCGAGAGTATCCGAGAGCCTGCCAGCCCGAGCATCAACAATGTCTTGTCGAGGACGTAGATGTGACTTCGACTGAACTGCCCATAGGATCGACGGCCCCAGTTGCGGACTTGCTCACGACGGATGTAGCCCTTGTCTTCGGCTTCCTGAAGGCCACGAAAAAGTTTGGAGCGACTACTGAGCAGGGTTTCAGCTTGAAGCGTGTCACGAAAGGCAAAAACAGGTTGCTCAGGATGGCCAAGCTTAAAAAAGGCCAGCACACCGTAAAGCACCTGGCGCGCGGTCTGCGACAGGTCCTGGCAGTACAGGCGGTTCATCACCGCGGCTCGTGCGTTGATCAGGGGGGCAGGGAGAAAGCGCGGACGTGGTCCGTCGCAGTCCCCTCGGCCCGCATTGAGGCGAATTGGAGTAGTCACGTGAAAAAGTCCGGGTTCGCCTTTTTCAAGGCAATAGAATCCCTTGACGTTTCCCGGCTGTTTGATACCATTCACCTCAGTTGGCGGTGAGGTCTGACCGGTTGGCCCCGGTTTGGTATCAGACACCAGAAAAGCATCACCCTTTTCAAGAAAGCCCGGCTCGGTTGGCCCCGAGACCGGGTTTTTCTTTTGTCAGCAGGATGTGTCTTTGTTTTGGTCGCTACATCGCGATCTCCAGTCTATAAACGTGCGAAACCCCGCTCGGGGGCGGGGTTGCGTGATGGTCAGCAGGACTTTAGAGGCCGGGTGATGCGGGCGTCCGCTGGGGGGCTCCGTAGTATCCGATTTACCATCTCTGCTAACCTAAAAATAAAAAATCGTTAATTATCATGCAGTTGCTAGTAGCAACTCAGTCACCAGTGGCTTTTGCGTGTCTTTTGATCAGATCTTCGATCTCGGCCATCAGCGCCTCCGTGACTGATCCATTAGCGAAGTCCAGTCGAAGCGAAGATCCGGCCCTCCGAACAGAGCAGAATGTTGTATTGCCTCTTCGAATCGTGATGATCTCTGGGTCTGCTTTCTTATTTTCTTTGATCTTCCCTGAAGCCTTGATCAGAGAGATCGCATGTTTCATCGTGATCTCTTCAGAGGCGACTTTTTCAAGGGCTTGTGCGATCGCCTCAGGGGGATGGCTTTCAACGAGCTTCGACAGCTCCGAAATCGCGTTGACGCCGAATTTCTCTGGGTTCCTCTCAATGACATTCAATGCCAAAGACGGTAGTGATGCGAACGCCATGAGGCGAGAAACAATACTTTTGTTGATCCCGGCCTCTTCAGCAATCTCCGTTTGATTCTTGCCTGTCGATGCCATCCGTCCCTTGAACCCAAGATATCTGTGGTAGTCAGGGAGTTCGTTCGATAGCAGGTTCGAGTAGAAGGCTGCCCGCTCGACGCCGTCATCATCGAGATCGACGACGTGAACGTCGATCTCTGTGCGCTCGAGCTCTCGGTATGCGGCCACACGGTTGTGGCCGGCGATGATCTCGAAACGGCCGTTATCGATTGCGCGGACAGTTACCGGCGTCGCAAGAGGATTGTTCGCCAGGTTCTCCACGAGTTGCTGGTACTGCTCGTCGGTGAGCTTCCTGCGTCGGCCGGGCACTTCTTCCAGGAGGTCCAGGCTGACCTTTGCGGTTACGGCAGGGAGTCCTTCCGCGGGCCTTCCGAACTCGCTATCGGCGGGCATAGTGCGAAGCACCAGGCCGACTGGATCGCGTTGCCGCGTTTTCATTTCCTATCCCCTTTGGTTTTCGAGAGCCTGTCGACAATCTTTTCGCGGATGTAAGCCGCGAACGCCCTGTACTCGCAAGCCGATGTTGATGTCGGTTTCGTGATAGAGAGCGGCATGCTGCGCTCTTGAGAGTTTGGCAGGTCTTCACTTACAGAGATCACGTAGGGCGAAACGCTGTCGCTGTAAGTCTCGAGCTCACGCCGCATGCGGCTGATCCGACCGACATTTGTAGAGTAGTGCGTCGGGAGAATGATGAGTTCAGGCTTCAAGCTCCATTCATCCTTAAACACATGAATCTCGGAAATCATCTTGCTGATGCCCTTGATCGAAAAAACATCCATCCGTATCGGCGCAATCAGCAGGTCAGCGGCGACCATTCCCGAGGATGTGGTAGTCGAAACGGTAGGTGGGCAGTCGAGAATGATTACGTCATAGATGCTGGTGTCAAAACCGGGGATCGCACCCTTTGCAGCTTCATCGAGCATGTTGCGCAAGAACCGCTCACGGTTTCCTGTCGCGACAAGAAGAGTCCGTTCGATGCTGCTCAGGAATGTGTCGGCGGGGACGAGATGAGGCCCGTGTTCCCCAAAGGGCTTTTTGATGAGACTTTTCAGGTCATAGGGCATCTGCCTAACGCGGCCGCCTTGCTGCGAGCTCACGTATGCCTCAAGGACATTCGCGAGCGTTTCGCGGACCACTGCCTTCTCACTCAAGCCGAAACTTTCGGCTTCCTCCATCATGATGTCAGGTTCGTAACCCATGATTTGTGTTGCGGAGGCCTGAGAGTCAAGGTCGATCAGCAGCGTCCGAAAGCCCAGTAGTTGAAGCTCAACGGCCAGCTCAACAGAGGTGACTGTTTTGCCTGTCCCGCCTTTGCACACGGTCACAGCAATGACGAACGGCTTTCCATGAGTCTGAGGAACCTTGAGATAACCCTGCATCCGTCGCCAGAGCGCAATCTCGAAAATCTGCGAGGGCTCATAGATCCGGATGGGGGGTGCCCCAGGGTTCGTATCGGAAGCTCTCCGAATGTCGAAGTTCTCCGAGTAACCCCGGAGCGTGACATCTGTGACGCCAAGCATCGCTGCCGCCTGTCGAATCCGATAGGTCACGCTTCCGATGTCTGCAAAAGTGTCTCGAGGTTGGCTCATGGTGTGTTTGTTGTCGTTGAACTATGGTTGCATTTATAGCCAAAATCGAGACTTGATGCAAATACCTTCTAAGTGAATGTTAGCAGGGCGACCTTGATCAAGGTCAGAGTGGCAGTCCTGCAGTAGCGCTTGCCCTACTGGACGACTGTTGGGATCTGCGTTGCTCGAGCAGCTTCGCCCGTTTGTTCTTCACGAGCTCCTTGTCGCCGACGATCGCCTTTTTCCCTACGGAGTCACGCACGTCGTCGACGAGCTGCTTGCACATACCCCTGACGCGCAGCATGTAGTCGCCCGGCTTCATCCCTCCGGCCGCAATCAAGCCGAGCGCATCTTCCCAGAGCGCTGTCAGGCAAGGGTCCGTCAAACGCTCGGGGAGACCATGAACCACGGCACGGCCAAATGGGGTCGAGATGAGTTCTCGGTTCTTCACTGCGACGTAGCCCCGTTCCTTGAGCGTCTCGATGATCTTCGCCTGAGTCGCAGCGGTCCCGATCCCTGAGGTTTCCTTCAGAATCGCCTTGAGCTTGGGGTCCTCGACGTACTTGGCCACGGAGCTCATGTCGTCGAGTAATGTCTTCTCGGTGTAGCGCTTCGGAGGGGTCGTTTTCCCCTTCACTACCCGGAGGCCAGCCATCTGCAGCGTTGCGCCATCCGCGACCTGAGGCAGCGGCTTATACGTATGAGGGGCCAGTGCTCGCCAGCTCTGCGCCATGTTGAGCGACACCTCGCCCTTGGCGGAGAACTCGATCTCACCGTGAGAGAACGACACCACTGTCTCTTCGATTTGGTGCGAAGGAAGCAGGCTCATGAGGAACCGTTCAGCCAGGAGCAGCCAGGCCTTCTGTTCGTCGGCGGTGAGCGTTTTGAAGTCGGCCGATTTCACGGTCGGGGTTAACGCGTGATGTTCCGTGACTTTCGATGAGTCGTAAATCGACGCTCTCGGTACTGCAAGAGAAAGCAGGGGAGCGAAGGCAGTGAACGAAGTCTGCTTGACGATGTGTTGAGCGATTGTCAGCGCGTCGTTTGCCTGCCCTGCCGGCATGTACTCACAGTCGGTCCGTGGGTAGCTGGCCAACTGGTGCTTTGAGTCGTAGAGCGACTGAGCAAGTTCGAGTGCTTTGGAGGCTGACCAGCCATAGCGCGAGTTGCACTCGCCCTGGAAGGTTCTGAGCATGAACAACCTCGGAGGGCTCTCCTTTTTAATGCCTGTAGTTACCGTTACGGTAACGGATTGTCTTTTCTTGACCTCCTCGACAATCCGCTTTGCGTCAACCTCGCTCCAGATCCGCTTGCTCTCGTCTGAAGGGTTGTAGGTCAGAACGATCGGGCCTTGAGGTGTTTCGAGGGTCACTTCAAGTGAAAAGAACGGGCGGGCGCCGAATTTCTCGATCGCTTCATCCCGGCGGACGACCAGTGCGAGAGTCGGTGTTTGAACACGCCCTACAGAGACGAGCTCGTCATTCGCCAGGAGCTTAGTCGCGGCAACGGTCAGGTTCATGCCTATGATCCAGTCTGCCTCGGACCGACATTTTGCTGCCTGGTAAAGATTGAAGAACTCCGAGTTCGGCCGCATCGAGCTCAACGCCTTCTTCACGGTTACCGGGTCTGTTGCGTTGATCAGCAGGCGCAACGTCGGCCCCTTCCACGCGCTCGACTCGAGAATCTCGTCGATGAGCATCTGGCCTTCGCGATCGGGGTCGCCAGCGTTGACGACCTCGGTAGCCTGAGAGAGCAACGATTGGATGACGCGGAGCTGCGCCTTTGAGTCCGGCTTGGGCAAGAGCTTGAAGCACTCGATAGGGTAGGGCAGGACATTGACCGCGGTGTTCCAGCTCTTCCACGCGGGGTTATATGCTTCTGGAGGCGCAAGCTCGAGGATGTGCCCGTGCGCCCACGTAACCACGTCGGTGCCTACCCGTATGAATCCGTCGTCGCGGGACTTTACGCCAGGAAGATTCTCTGCGATTGCCTTGCCCAGGGACGGCTTTTCGGCGATGTACAGGCGCATAGTCGATTCTGTTTAGTCGTGGATGGTTCGAGATCGGTCTTTGCCAAGCATCTTGGAGACCAACTCCTTTGTCTGCATGGGACGGCTAACGGACTTGAAAACGATCTCCGACTCGTCGCTGCCTGCCGAAGAAAATTCCAGATCGCCGTAGCCAAAGAGCCGGCCGACTAGAGACTGCGTAACGGAGATCGAGCGTACATGGGCGACTTGGATCTGGTGAGATTTGCGTGCGATGAGGCCGTATCGAGCGGTGATCGCATCGGGCGTCACCGTGTAGAGCGCCGAAAACTTCAGGTAAGCGATCCTGAGTCCCGCGAACCCTACGCAAGCAAAGCCAGCTGCAGCGAGGACGGAGGCCTCAACATCCGATGCCTCGGACAGCGCAGGCAGGAAAAGCACAACGGCGACCGCGAGCATGGCCAGGCCTGCCAGTAAAAGCGCCCACAGCGGGTAGATCGACCGATTGGCGACCCGTAGGGCAAGAGAACGCCCTTCGATCACTGACGAATCCATAACTTTCCTCCTAAAATTTGACTAGCATCCTTCCTTCGGTTAGAACTAACTTCGTACACCGAGGAGCCACGGGAAATGCTGCCTCGGGATCATCTCGACTCCGAACAATCAAGGGCAGGTTCGGTGAGGAGACGCTAAATGGATGCCAAGTCCCTCTTGGGCTTCATCATGATTGCCGGTTTGTTTTATCTCGTAGCCAAGGCGCTGATCTCGCTATCCAATACCTGGGTCGGAGATTTTCTCCTTGGCTCTGGTGCTGGATATCGCAAGAAGAACGGATACCGGCGTGCTCTATACAGTGGAAACGACGATCTCAATGACGCAAACCACATGAGCAAACTTGGAGTCGGTCCAATGACTTTTAGGGCTGATGACGATTACTAAGAGATGGCCGGGTTAGAACCCGGCCTTTTTTTATCTCCCGCCCCCAGAGGTTGAGGTATCGGTATTCACTTTGGTGTTTGTGCCGATCCCGAAGAAATCGTTAACCGCATTTGCAAAAGGAGCGCCAATATTTTCATTGTATTGCCTAGCGACAAAATTAACTGCATCACCAGCTGCGTCAACCGCTTTCCCTGCTGTATTAATTGTTTCATCAACAACATAAGCTCCTGCACCAAATACACCCTGAGTTGCGTTGACGTCCGCGCCGCGCATAAATCGCTCCCCGTCATCGGAGGAGAATGTTCTAACTCCCCCAGGATTTGCCGGAGAACTGTTGGAAGGCCGAGAAGGAATAGGGTCAATAGGAGCGTCGCGCTCACCTGCCGCCTCACGTGCGAAGTTGGGATTAACTTGGGGAGCAGCGGGACCTGCAGGGGCAGCTCCATGCCGTGCCTTGAGCTCTTCTACTGTCTTCCCTTCAAGAGTTGTAACCGGACTGCCGACACCCTTGTTGCTGCCAAGCTCAGGCGTATCGAGACCTTGGCTCCCCGTGATCTGTTGTCCTACGCTCATAACGTTGTCGTACTGGCCGGATGAAAGCATCGCACCCATAACCCAGCCAAGTTGAGCATCGAATGCTTGGACGCCGAGACCTTTCTCATGGCTTTCGATCTTGTTGTAGGCCTCACGGTATCGATCGGACGCCTCTCCTGTACCGTTATAAAGCGATGCATGCATACCCATCACTGTTTCGTACATTCCGGCCGCCATCAAGTTCCTATTAAGTTCGCCCGCATTGCCAGAATAAGTTCCGGCAATACCCGATGCGACCTGCGTTGCTTCCTCGTAGGCGCTAACGGTTGAGGCCTGACGGGACACACTCTCACGAACTCCGGCAGCCTCATCCTCAGAGAAACCAGCTTTCTTCGTCAAAGAGTCCGTGCCTTGCAAAGAGCTGTACTGCTGCTTGCTGTACTCATTGCGTATCTGGTTCGCCCACTCTTTGCCTTCACTTGTGGAAGTTAGCCATTCTTTAGCTTCTTGGCTGACCCCGGAGTAGTTTCCGGCAAGAACGCCACTAATACCATTTCCCATCATGGCGGCAGACATGCTGGCTTTGACTTGAGCGCCAAGCTCACTACGTACTGCGTCAGAAACCTTGTTTCCGAACGAGTCGTTTTGAATCATCTTGTCCGCAAACGAAACCCCTTGCGCCCAAGTTTGACCAACCTGAGATACATCTGATCTAGCGGTTTGTACGGCGCGATCCCATCCGCTGCTAAAGCGACCGCCTTTCGACCAGTCTTGCGTAACTTCAGAACCCACCCTAAGGGCTTCTTGTTCCTTGTCAGCGACGGACTGAGAGAGGCCATCTTGGAGGTTGTACTTGACGCGTGCGGCGCCTGTCATTTGTCCGCCGGCTCCAAGCGAATAATCCCGTACTGCCGCGTTACTACTAACCGCACCCACATTCGATAGGCTGGGGGCGGCCATCTTCTCGTCTGAATAATCCTTGCCACTCCAGCGCTCACCAAGTTTGGCTAAGGCGAAATACGAGCCTGTCATGGCAGCCAGGGTGATCAACGGTACTGCCGCAAGCAAGTCGGAAGCCACCGCGATCTTATCCATCGTCTCGGAAAAGAAGAGCGGCACCGCTTCGATGGGGAGGGCCGCGTTAGCGGGAGCTGGAACTGGAAGAAACATTTTCTTCAGGTTAGCCATGCTTTCCGTCCAGGTGTACACGATGAAGTAATTCACCATGTAGGCCGCAGGCAGCCAACTCTGCGTCCAGGCACCGAAGAGGATGTACTTACCCAAGAGAGGAAGGGCATTGGCACCGGACATCAGTGCCACGATGATTACTAGCGGTGCCAACCCAATAAAGATCGCCAGCAAGAACCCCATGGATGTGATCACTGTACGAGTGAAACCCGCGCCCGAAGCCGCTGAGTCAACCGTGAACGCTTGCTGTTGGCCCGATAGCACCTGGGTGCACTGGAAGTAAGCAGTCGGATCGCTAGAGTTGTTGCCACACTTGAAAACATCATTTGTCGTTTGGTGCATCATGATGTTCGCGCTCGTCCGCTGGGCGCTAAGGCCAGCAAGAGTGGAGTTCGTGGCGTAGAAATTCGACAGATCAGTCCACGTTTTATCGGTCGACGTAGAGTTCCTTCCGGTAGCGTCACGCATAGCGCGGTTCAAAGCCGGATTCGTTTCATTGAAATACGCGATGAAATCAGATTGGATCTGAGGGCCTGCGTCAGCGCAACTCATGACAGTCGGACTAACCGCATTGGCTGCGTAATAATTCGTGTGCCGATGTGCAGTCAAATTAGCGGCGTTAGTCAAAGCGCCATAAACACCATCGGTACTTGATAACAGTTGCTGCGGCGATGAGGCTCCAATCATGCAGTTCCGGACAAAGCCCCCCCAGTTCTGCGTCATGTGGGGACTGTAGGATGCGGCCTGACGAACGGAAAGCATCAGCTTGAGCGGATTGACAAAGCCATCCGTCGTCAGCTCCGTAGCATTGGCGTCAGCTGCTTGAAAAGCGGTCTGCGAAAGACGGCCGAGATCCATTGCTACAGTTGTGATGATCGAAGCGGGTACCGCTACCATTAGAGGTACATTATCAACAGCTCGCGAGCTACCAGAGTAGATGTCCTCGATCACAACTGTTGCCTTCGTGTAACCCCCAACCATCCAAACGATGAACAAAACGAGCAGCATCGTTGGGTTGTTGCCAGACTTCCATTGACTCATCAGGCCATTCATTAGAACAGCAATCAAAGCAAACAGAAAAGCCAGGTAGATGAGGGTGCCACCGAAGTCGGAAGCATCGCCCCTGAATGCACTAGACCCGAAGATCATTGCAATGGCGTTGAACAGCCCGGCAAAAAAGCCAGCGTCACCTAGTGTGTAAACCATCCATGAAGACATGGCTATTCCTCAACGCGGGGTCGTGAACGTCAGAATCGAAGGGTCGCGCCTGGAGATCGTTCTGACGTATTCGTCAAGCGCAACAAATTCCTGAGCGTTCGCCTTCCGGTTAGTGACGATTCTCGAGTACTGATTGCCAAGCTCTCTCACTCGATCATGGATCTCGCGCGGAATGGTCGTTGATCCTTTCGTTGAAAGAACCTGCCTCGCTGCACGCAAAACCGCTTCCGATAGAACGATGTGCAGCTCCTCAGCAATCAAAGGGGCCGCTTGTGCGGCAACAGCCGAGGCTGCTCCTTCTTGACTCTGAACCTCGAGCATCATGGAGATGAAAGGAACCGAGGTCGCATTGACGAAGCTCTGTTGTGTCGGAGACAGTGTGCAATCAACCGCGCACGCAGGGCTCATCTTTCCAACGATCGAATCAGCCGTGGTACTGGTTCCATCAATTGACCCAAAAAGCATACGATTGGTATAGCCAACCGTCCCCTCCCAGTCCCAAGCGACTTCATCCATCGAACGGCAGCCGCCGCGGGCCGGCGCCGAACTGCACGAGTACTTGATCTTCTGGGCACCGCTTGACCTTCCTGTCTTGAGGTCATGAAGATCAATTTTCCCTGGCCTTTGCGCCATGCGAGGAGTCTCCGATGCACTCGGAGCCGACTCAGGGTCGTAGATTGCGGTCCCCGTCATCGTCATCACAAGCTCTGCCGCGTATTTCGTTGAAAGGCCGGCGAAGTATCCTCCCCCGAGAAGTTCACCAACCCTGTTGTCGGCCATCAAATCCCAAACAACGTTGCCGCAGAACTCGATCGAGCCGGCCTCGCAAGCCTGCTTAATCTTTGCCTTAGGGGATGCTTTCACTGCTTCTTGAGACTCGAACAGATCGCCAACACCCCCCGCAATCGCTTCAAAAAAAGCAGCTCCACTTTCGGCGCTCGTGGACGCACGTTCAACGCTATTGAACACGGTGTCTACGGCCTGCTTTGCGATCGCACACGTATTAGAGCTAAGTTGGTTAAGAGATTGAAGCTTCGACTGAATTGTGCTGACGAGGCTTTGCAGCTTCGGATCAATCGCAGCGAGCGCGCGCATGAAAATGAGACCCAGCGCTTGTTGTGCGATCGACCGAAATACCGCAATTAGCTGATCGGAGTCTATAAACGAGAAACTTCCGGCAAATAGATCAACGCCCCCACAACCGGCAGACATTCGAGGCGGATCGAAAGAAACAATGTTAACGTTCCGAATAGGACTTCTCATCGCGACACTACCCCCGACGAAGCCGCGTCGAGTTTGTGATTGATAAGCTACCGGATCTGTTACGTTGATCAGCATTCCATCGAGCGCTCCACCCAGACTCGCGTGCGTCGGAGTCATCATGGTGTAAAGACTCAAGCCGACAGCAAGGGCAGCGATTTTGATATTTGGCATTTTTAGTATCTCCCCTGTAGGCGTTCTTTCAACAATTTAACCCATTCGGCCGGATCATCTGACGCACCATCAACCATGTCTTCAATTCGTGCGACGCCCCGCATGGCAGGATTGACCGCTGCAATCATTTCATCTGATATCAGCTTCTCTGACTCAGCCACAACTAGAAGGCGATCAACGAGCCCACTTGCGGACATAGCACCTTGGGCAATGACGTAAAAATTATTCGGCGGGACAGCATAAACAACGGTTGGCGTGAGTTTTAAGTTGAGTGACTGAAACTGCCCTGTGTCTGGTATCCAGTTATCCATACCTGGAAGGGGCTTTCCATCAACAGATACAAAGCGTGTTTCGAATCCATATCTCTCTTTAAGCATCCCAATGACAGGAAACTGTTTCTCGCAATGAGAGCAGGACGAGTCGAAGAACATGAAGACACCGCCCTTTGATGCGAGGTGCTTCGTTACTTCGTCTTTTTGTTCTTTGTTCGTAGCAAGTACTGTTTGCCTGATGAACGTATCAAGGGGCATCCGGTTATTTTCATCGAGAATGGGGTCAGTCTTGACGACGAGTTGTTGAAGATGTGCAAAATTCTGCGCCTTGTCGAGCGCGATTCTTTGGGCGTACAGATACGCTTCCATGTCTTCACGCTTTCCTGAATCCATCGCTTTCTCAAGAAGAACCGGCAAGTTATCTCTGAGCCACGCTGTAGAGAAAGGCTGAGTCCCCGTATTAGCTGCTGTTTCAGTGGCTGGAGAGGCCGAAGCTGGAGGTTCGGGTTCTTTTTCCAATTGAACGGGTTCAGCCGGAGGGGGAGGGGTCTCATACCAGAAATAGCCTTCTCCTCCCCGCTTGAAGAAGCTTTGAGCGTGAACGCTCGAGGTTGCGGCTACGATCGCTAAAGAAACAAGAATCGCCCGTACAGGCTTACCAGATCGGATAAACGACACCGACGACCTCGTCAACATTGATTGGACCCCAATATCTCGCATCGAAACTTCTCGGCTCAGTACCCATCATTGCAAGCTGTCCATCGACCAATACTTGGGTCCGGTCATAGCTACCTGGCGCGCGATTTAGCTTTTCCAGCAGATCGAGATCACCGAATTTACGCCCAGCTACGGTGACTGCATCGTTTTCTACCTTGATGATGTCGCCTGCGACACCTGCGAGATATTTAACAACAAGTATCGAGCCGTTTCCATCAAGTAGGCGTTGATTCAATTGATCAGTTAGCCTTCCGTATGGAAGGAACGCGAGTAGCTGACCCCGCTCGAAATCAATGTTCTCTGGACGGGTCATTTTGACGACAACGAGTTTGTAAGGGATGCAGCTGAGATCACCAACCAGAAGAAGAAGGCGATACTTTCCAGAGACGTGTGACGTCGCTGCAAAAAGCAAAGCGAGGAGTACCGACGCAAGGAAAACCACCCTTATAAAAAGAGTGGCCTTTTCCGTGCGAGTAGTCTCATTCGAGATTGAGGCCGAGTTCATCTGCGACGAGCTGTGTGATTTCCAACTGGGGTGCGTAACCAAGAACTGCCGTCCGGTGTACGACGACGTAGCCTGCATCGACGTATCGCTGCGTTGCGGTCTTCAATTGGTCAGCAAACCTAATGGCCGCGTCCCTTGCTGCACTCTCGTCGAGGCCCTTTCCTCGAAGGTCGTTCATGGAAGCAGTAACAAGTTTTCCAGAGTCGATGACAACGAAGGGAACACTGCTCTGCTGAGGTGCAAGGTAAGGACTCGCGACAAACAAAGTGCCAGCGGTCAGGACAGCAGACAGTACTGCTGCCATGATGACTGGGCCAACGTTGGAACCGTCAGCTGTCTTTAAGGAAGCAGTACTGTCGCTCATTTCGATGCCTCGGCCGCGCCTTCTACGCCAGCGGGACGCTCAATCGGGCGACGCGCACGACCGAAAAAGAACATGCTCCCGGAACCGAAGCAGACGCCGGATATGAGAACCAGTGGATCAAAATTGCTGAAGAACGGAATCAGAAGGATCGCACCACAATAAAGAGCAAAGACCAGGATCAAGTCTTTCTGGGTCAGGGTTTTCTGTTTGGACATTTTCAGTTTCCTTTTTCGAGACGTTTCTGCGTGTAGAAATCAATTACTTTTTCAGGGTCGGCTCCTTGTTCAATGGCTGCGATTGCTTCATCACGTTCCTCACCGTTACTTGCAAACAACGTGAACATGAATGGATCTGGCCTGAATCGAACAATCCCATAGTCTGAATCCGAGCGTTTGATCATCAATTCGGAATACTCACCAGGCACAACATGAAGAGACTTGACCTGATGAATCCCGAACGCATCCATAGAAAACTGTCCGGACGCAACGGCCGCATCGACGGATTCAGCACGCTGCTCAAGAACAATCTGCCATGCGCTATTGGCGTAAATCGCTCGGCCGTTCGGTGACTGGAAGAGATCGCCAACGCCCTGGGTGATGAAGATGACTGCCCCTGAATTTTTCCGCACTTTGCGATAAAGCGCTTCGATCGCTTTCGCCATCAGGGGGTCATCCATAAGCTCCCATGCTTCGTCCAGCACGAGAATCTTACGACCCGGGGTCGTGTACATCTCGGTCGCGATGCGGTTCATCAGTTGCAGGAGAACGACCTTTTGAAGAATCGGACGTGACTTGAGATGCAGGAGATCAAGAACGGTAAAGCGATTACTGACATCGATTGTGGCCTCACCCTCGAACCAACGCCCGTAGCTGCCGCTAACGGTGAATGGGTAAAGCTGCTGACCAAGGTCACGAACGCGCGGATCAGGCTGTTGCATGCACCATTGAGCGACAGCGGTCACGGTCGAGTTATGGGCATATCGGTCCCACGTGGCCTTGATCCCTTCTTCGAGAGCCGCCATTTGATAGTCATCAAGACCGCCCTCTGGTGCAGCCATCTTGGCGATCGTGGCCTTGATGATGTCGATGTCTTCATCAATCTCGCTGACGAAGGTAAAAGGGTTCAAGATGATCTGCGACTCTTCGGAGAATTCGATGTAATCCCCCTTGAGGGCACGGTTGAGCTTAAAAAATGACTTGCCAACGTCAATGACCCACACCTTGCAGCCTTCAGCAAGGTTATCGACGATCAGAAGCTGTGCCAGGAAGGATTTACCCCCGCCGGTGCCAGCAAAAACGACTACGTTGTATCCAGTATTCGAGTCCCAAACCGAGAATGCGGACACCTGACCACGCCTCGTTACAAAGAGACTCGTAGCGTTCGCGCCGCTGCCTTTGTAGTCAGCGAACAGCGGGACCAGCGGTGCAGCCTGTCGCGCACTCATGGTGTTGGTGCGGAAGGTCCGGGTCAGGGCATCAGCCGACGCGTTCATCGGCAGGGCGTTGTGCCAGAGGAAATCCAAAATGCGCTTGTCTTCGCGCATGTCGAAGCTAAGCGTGGAAAGGTAGGAGTTCAACGAAGCGGTTTGACGTGCCAGTCGATCCCTGTTCTTCGAGAAGATCATCAGGCTAAGGTTGACCTCGAGAGCCATCCCGCCTTGACCGTCAATTTCATGAATGAAGGTCTCGATGCCTTCCTTCTTGTAACCGAGGATGGGGAACCAGTTTGCGGAGTTTCCAATGCATTGCTGGGTAATCCACATGTGACGCTGTCGAACCTCACCTTTCTTCTTGACCTGGTCGGGATAGTGGGCCGTGAATTGAAAGAAAAATGGCTCAGTGATTTGGTTTGCTCCGCCCATCTGATCACCGATCAGAAGATTGGCAACACCAAAAACAGTTCGTTTTGGAAACAGCTTCGGGCTCATTACACGCACAAAGAATTCTTGATCACTCCCTTGGTGAAAGAGGATCTCTTTTTCTTTGAACTCAATATCGTCGCCCGGATAGAAGGCTTGCTCTCGAATTGGTATAAGTTCGTCGTAGCTGAACTCAGGCTTCTCCCACATGTGGTAGAACTTCCGAATCAAGTGCAGATATCCATGTGGGTCAAGCATCCTGAACTGGAAGCCAATGGAGCTAAAGCCTTCCATCACACGTGTGACATCAGATCGGATCGACTGGCGTTCCTCAAGATCCGGAAACTGAGAACACGGAATTTTGACAGTGAAGATCAACCGGAAATCACGGTTGAGCACGCCATTTGTCTTGAATTGAGGCTTATGGACGGCATCCTGGAACATCTTGACGCGGGTGCGAACGAGCTTCTCCAGAAGACCCGAAGCCTGTTCTTTCCCATCGGTATAGGCGTCAAGATAGGGGTCAATATCGGGAGAGCCGAGAAGACCTACCTGTACGAAGGAGCCTGCCGGAAGCGGGCAAGCTAATGCAGCTTTGAATTTCTCAAAAACTGACCCCCCGCCCCCTAGGAGCGGGGTGGTCATGAACGTGGCTCCAAGATGTCTTTCGCCAGACGGCGAAACGCAGTAAAACAGGCCGGTTTCGTCGTCAAAACCCTCTGCGCCAAGATATTGCCAAGGAAGGCGCCTCTGATCCGCAACGGTACCGCGGACAGGGGTTTGCGAGGACTTCGTGAAGCCAAACATGGGCTAACTCCGTGTTAGAGGGTGGCGGTGAACATGGAGTCGAGGATGCCCGGGCCCATGGTGGCTGCCAGAGCAACGCCGACGGCCAGAACCAACCACATGAGCGAGTGCTTGACGATCGTCATAGCCAGGCCGGTCGCCAGAACGCCAAATGCGACGAGCAGACCGAACGTTCCTTCAGTCCAATCACGAACCTGCTGGGATGCGACGTCGAACGTGGTGTCGGTAACGGCCATCGCGAAAATGGCGTACGCAGCGAGTGCGATCAGCAGGTAGGCTTGCTTTTCGAAACGGGCGAAGCCGGCGGACAGGTTTTGAGCGTATTGCATGTGAAACTCCTTATCGTTACTCGAGGGTTAAGGTGCTGAGGTCGGTCGAAGGCGCGTTACGTGACGCCTGCGGCCGGGTCGGGGGAGTGATCGTCTGCGATGCAGCAGACTGACCATTTTGCGCATCACCAGTTGGCGATCCCGAATGCGCAACACCGGTAGTTACACGGTGAGGAATTCTTGCATTACGCAAGGTGCCTTCCTCGTGCACTCCAAAAGTCCATTTTCTTTGCTCGATTTCTGTATATACATACCCTCCCGAGTGCAAATTGTCGTTCTTGTCAGTCCATGGGAATACCCGAATCCGCATTACTTGAGCGGGCATCCGCACCGGTGCAACGCCATCCGAATGGATTGCAAGTTCAGGCGGCATTGTCCCTACAGAGGAGCTTGTGGCCGTAGAAGAAATAACCGATGGAAGCCTTTCGCCTTCTTTCTGCTTGCGAATAACGGCGTCAACATCGATCTTGTTCTCGGTTGTGTGATTGGCAATGCGCTCCTCGAATTCATCAATGCTTCCGCTCGTGATCGCATAAACATCACCAGGAGATGCGCAAGCGCCAGGACCGATGCCAGGGCAGGACGAAGAGTCGCGGCCTGCAGTGTTAAGCGCGGAGGCGCAGCCGGTTAGTGCAATTACCGAAAGAGCAATAGCCAAGGCATGGGGTTTCATTATTGAATCCCCCCCGGAATCCGGCCTTCCGAGACAGCCAGAACTGCGCCCGTCCGCGCATCGACGAGTCGATAGGAAACCACCGTCTCGCCACCCAGATGGTGATAGGAGCCAAGTGCGATCACTCCAGCGTTTGCGGCTTCGGCGCGTCGTTTGACAACTGCATTAACCGGGTGGCCTGAAGTCCAACCGGAAGACTCGGTTTGCACGACCGGCACACCCGAATTGACAAGTGCGCCGGAGATGAGCGTCGCAAGGCTTTCGCCGTAATAGCTTGGGCGCAACTGTCCGTCATGCTTAACAGCCGGTGCAACAACGACAGTTGCTGGCATTGGCGTGTTCTTGAGGTAGAGTCGCCCGAGATTTGTACCAAGCTCGGAAACCGTGCTCGCCACCCACGGAGTTGGAGCTTCGATTTGAACTTGGGTCGCAGTAGTGCAAGCTCCGACAATGGAGGATGAAATTGCGATTGCGACCAAAATGGACTTCTTCATCATCACTTAACCTCCAGACCCTTCGTCAGCACGATCGTCGCGCGTCGGGCTGCATCAATTTCAACTACAGGGAACATCTCGCGAGCCATTTCCAGATAAAAGTTGGCAACCTGGTTTGCCGCGGAACTTGCACCGCTCATTGCTCCAGCTGTCAGTACGTCACCCATTTCAAAACGCTCGGCCTGACCGACGCTCGTTTGGGTATTGGCCCATTGATCCGGGGTACCCCATGGCTGAAGACCCTTCGCAATGCCGCCCAGGAATCCCGCAGTGAGTGATCGGGCGATCATCTGGCCTTGTTTGGATACCAGTTCGCCTTTGATACCTACGCGACCATCGTCACCGACGACATACCCTTCCATCGGACCTTCGATAACCGCACCGTCGTCCTTGATGCACGAGAAACCTTCGGTGCGCATAACGGCTCGTTCGCTCGAAAGGTCACCGAATCCGGAAATGATCACGAAGCACTCACGAACGTCATGAGTGAAGTGATTGGGGAGAATTGCATCGGTTTTCACACGAAGGACTGCCGGAACGGGATCTTTGCTCTTCGCGTTGGAGGTCGGAACGTCCATACCGTTGAGCAAGAAACCTTCGAACTGACTTCCCATTGGCAGGTAGGCAATCCGCTCCTTGTCGTCTTTTGACTTCTTTTCCTCTTTGGGGGTCGCTGCCCCTACTACACGCAGAGTTGGGGGCGGTGGTGCGAACACTGGCGCCGCACTGACTGAAGGTTGAGGAAGCGCTGCAGACGAGAAAGCATCTGCAGGGTTGTCGGCAGAAAGCGGTTTCCCATCCTCACCAACAACAGGCAGGCCATCAGGTCCCACGAGGCCTTGTGCCACTGCGCCGCCACCGGAAAACTTCAGCCTTTCGAGCTCGCGGCTCAACCGCTGGACCTCATCCACAAGGTCTACGGTCACACCGTTTGAACCCTGAGTGCCGCGCATCTCCTGAAGCTGACGGAACAGCAACTGGCGATCGGCCTCCATCTTCTTGACTCTGTTATCCATGCCCACGGTGCTCTTCTCGATACTTTCGAGCTTCGCAGCGAGGTCATCGACGCCAGTTTCCCGAGCAGTAGGGACACGGAAGTTCGCGGGCTTGTTTGCACCGATAGGTTGTCCAGCAATCTCTCGCGTCGGGCCTCGAGTTGATTGAACAACTGCGGCGAGCGCGATAACGCTGACAAAGATCCCGCCCACCATAATGCCCAGCCGAGCGTTCGATGGAAGCTCTTGCCATTTCTCTTTCAGACTCATCGCGCACCATTCTGGAAGGCGGTTTTATCCGAAATCACGTAGACGTAGGCGTGATCACCTTTACGAAGACGCGTACTCGGAAGGATGGCGACAGCACGAACGCCTCGTTCCCAAAATGCTGCTTCATCGAGTTCGATTTCTTCGTCACTAATCGATTCAACTCGGTAACGCCATTGATCCATGGTGGCGCTCGAGTACCGCATTTCCGGCCGGATCAATAAAGGGCCACGGCGACCCACAGCGCGAGGCAGGGCTGCTTCGGACATGCCGACGGGAACCTGATTGACGGCAGCCTGGCGCATCATCTGGATCAGCCGCTGCTGGTAGTTGTCGGGTTCATTGTTTTGATCTGGCTGTAGTCCAGGCTCCGGAACGTCGAACTGAAGAATCGCTGTCTGTGACGGGATCGCCTGGGGAACCAGAATCAGTGAGATAACCGGATCGTTCGGACGAGATCCGGTCACAAAGAGTGACTGCGGGTCCGTGCTAGTGCTGGGCATCTGAATGTAGAGGCTCTGCCCGACAGCCTCCACGATCATCCCTTCGGGGATGATTCCAACGGCCTTAGGTGCGGCAAATGGAGTGCCGACTCGGTTGGCCTGAACCATTGAGACGTTGACGACTTCGTTCTGCCCAGGCGTTACGCGGATTGTCTGCGCTTTAAGCGCATTAACGTCGCCCGAGAGGCTCGAACCGAACCCCGGCATGGGCAAAGGCGCAGTTGCGCGGGGCTGTACATCAAGTCGCGGTTGCGGCGGAACTGTCCCTGCCACAAATGGAACTGCGGGCGGCTGGTCCGGAGTCGGCGGACGAATTGTCGTCTGTGCAAGAACCGATGAGGAAATCAGCGTTGCAACAGCAGTCAGTACGAGTCTTTTCATTTTCCAGCCTCCTCGCGGAAGTTCGGATGCTGTTGTCTCCATTTCTGGGTACGCATTTCTCGGCCGTCGTAAGTTTCAATGCTGGTAATCCATGGGCGGCCAGTTCTCATCTCGACGCCCAGCTCGTAAATCATTTCGGTATCTGTCTTTCGCCCTGCAGCATCTCGGTGAGTTGCAGTGCCACCAACGAAAACCTTCATGGTTTCGGGTTCGAAGAGAATTTCGTTCGGCTGGAATACAAGCGAGCTGCCCGTCCCTCTGAATTGAGGGTTTTCGGCAGTTGCTTTTAGTGTTCGACGAACGTCCGGGAAGATTCTTGAATCCACGAAGAGCTCGAGGTTCTGAGCGACGAAATCGATGTTGTTCGGGGTTACGTTCGCAGCCAGAGTCGTGAAGTACATCCCAAACGATTTAAGGTAGTCGGCTGACGCTGCCGACCAACCGAGCTGAACTTGTCGATCCAGGTACGGAGGAATGAGGATGATTCGTTCGCGTTGTTCCATCGCCCGGGTGACGGCTATGCCGCCGACTGCTACAGCGATCACCAATCCAACGGTAAGGACGATGACCATCGCTGTTGCAGCCTGCAGGCTACGAAAAAGCATCGGAACTTTCATAGCCAGAACCTCCGACGCATCCCGTCTGTGTACACTTTATTCATTCCGCCAAAACCCTTTGCATAGAAGACATGCATGATTGCGCCTTCGAGTTCCCCTTCCTTCCAGCGCCTCATTATTCGAATAGAGATAAGCATCACTGCAACGCCGAGAAATAGACCGATCGTTGATCGCGAGAGAATGCCAACAGAGAACAGAGTAAACCCGACAATAAATTCGTCAAATTCCCATGCGTAAAACTGTTGTTGGGAATCGACATAACGGGGAATATCAACCTCGAGCGCCATTATTGCTTCCTCAATTCAATGAGAACTTGTCGATTCTTTTGGCGACCAGACTCGGTATCAGTTGGAGCAATTGGCGACCGTGCGCCCAAGGAAACAAGTTCCATCTGGGATTGCTTCATGCCTTTCAGCTTAAAGAGAGAGGCAACTGAGGCCGCGCGTTTGTAGGCAAGACGATCGTTGTACGAGTTGGTGCCGATCGGATCTGTACGCCCAATAAGACGAATCTTGGTGTCATCCCCAAACTGGAAGCTGGATATGACCTCGGGGTTCAACGGAACCGTAGAGTCAAAGGCAAAGAAAACGGTGGCTCCAGGAATGAGGTCATAGTCACCCGGGTTCGATCCAGTCCCGTCTGACTTGGCTGATGTCGAGGCGGTACGAAGTGGAGTGCGCTCCATTTCGACCCACTGAGTTTCACCTTTCTGAACGGGGCGCTTAATAAGAGTTGTTGCCGTGTCCTGGCCCACGCCGTAAGAGAACTGGCTAGGTTCGTATTCAGTAGCCTCGAACGGATACACGCTATGCCGGTCTTGTGCGATTACCGATGTCGCGCCGATGAACGCCGCGGCAGCCAACAGAATATTCAGAGTTACTTGGGGTTTCACAGCTTTCTGCCTTCGATCACAGCAGAAGTGATCCCGTTGAGCAGTTGAATAAAGATCCCTTCATGCCCATTGGCGTTGTCGGGAGTAACGAGGTACTGGCCTCCGATCGTGATCGACGGTGTTGCCTGAACCTGATTCCGGAAAAAGATGTGGGCAAGTGGCTCAAGGCTGTCCTTGGTGATCTTTGCCCACGCAGCAGCGTAGGCCGCATGAGGGATACCGGCGTCTCGAGCAACAACAGACCAGGTAGCGGGCTTGACTGGATCGAGCCCCCCGCTTTGCAACGCCTTGTAGGCCGCAGTTTCAAAAGCTCTCAACGATGCTGCGTCAAGAAGAGAAGCTGCAAGCCAAGCTCTCGCGGAAGCAATGACAGACATGTCAGGATAGATGACCGGAACAAACTCGAAGGTCATTGGACTAGGGACCGTCGCACCCCAACGATGGAGCATCTCGTGCGATGCACGACATGCAGGGCAACTGAACTGGAAGAAAACAAGAATCTTGTTCTTGTCTTCCGGATTTGGGCCGATTCGACGAAACGGTTCAACAGGCGCTTCTTGAGCAAACAAGGTGGGCGCAGCAAGCGCAGCTGTAGCAGCCATAGAACCGTTAAACAGAAATTGGCGACGATTCAAAGTTCACCTCCTCAAGCTTATCGTCGTGACCGAGGGCCCGACGAATTTCTATTTCAGAGCAAACGCCCATTTCAATGAGTACTCGACCAATAGGGCGCAAAACACCGCTACGCTTGTACTCAGTCTGCCTGCTGATGGCCTGTTCAATTTCGGATGAAGTGGCAACACCAGATTCAATCAGGGCATAGCCCAGGCGTTTGTACTCAAGCTTCAATGCATCCGCCGACGAGGTGACGCGTCGAGCTTCATCCAGCGTCGTCAAGCCCCGAGTTGCTTTGGAAGCGGCTTCGAATGCGAGTAACTCGAACTGGGGCTGACGAGAAGCGGCTGCGACGATCTCTTCTGGGCTCCCTCCGCGAGAAATAACCCGCCGGACGGCCTCGTCGCCAACAATCATCTCGACAAGTGGGACGTTCCCTTTGTAGGAAAGGGCGTTTGGAACACGGGGAAACGATTCGCCCTCGAACGGCAATCCATGGATTCGCATCCATTCGAGCTCGATCTCATTCGCCGAGCCCCATGAAGGCTTGAGCTCCGGATCAATTCGACGAACTAGCCGTTGCGCAGTGATTCCGCGCAATGACGCAGCTAGCGTACCTGGATCGACGCCGAGCTCTATCAGTCGAGTGCATCCCATCGCTGCGTTGTTTGCGTGCATCGATGCAATGACGAGGTGGCCCGTATTCGCCGCTTCAACGGCTATACGCGCCGTCTCAGCGTCGCGAATCTCGCCGATCATGATCACATCCGGGTCCTGACGAAGAACTGCTCGCAGTGCGGCCGGGTAAGGCATGTGAATTGGATCGATGTTGATCTGGTTCAAGCCAGCAAGTCGATACTCAACCGGGTTCTCGATCGTGATGATGTTCAGGCTGTGCTCGTTGATCTCGTTGACCAGTGCGTACAGCGTCGTGGTTTTTCCAGACCCCGTTGGACCGGTCACGACAAATAGCCCGTGCGGTTCTTGGAGGATTACCCGCATCGCCTCGTCAACTGCGGGAGGGAGCGCGAGCTCCGTAAGATCCATAGATACGTTCGCCTGATCCAGGAGCCGGCAGACAACGCTTTGCCCGTCGACTGTCGGCACAATCGAAACGCGAATATCGATGACTTTTCCGTTTTCGGGGAAACGAAGGCCCATGCGCCCATCGAGAGGGGTGTGGTGGTCAGACAGCGAAAGACGGGACCGACTACGCACTTTCTGGTCGAAGACCCCTGCGTAGTAAGACGAGTACTGCCCAATTTCCATTAGAGCGCCGCCAGGCGCGCGTCGCCTAACGCGAACACCTCTAGAGTCTTCCTGAAAATGAACGTCGGCAGATCGAGTTAGCGCAGCTTCGAGAAAAAGATCGTTCAGTACCTGTACTGCTTCGCGCTCATTCGGATTGTTTGAGATGAAATTGTCTGGCTCTTTCACGGCTGCTGCTCCGGTTCTTGTTTCTTCCGATCGTCTTGATTACTCGCGCCGAGGTCCGTCGCTGCAGACTCCTGAAGAAGTTCCAAGAGACGCTCCCTGAATTCATCTCGGCCATGCCACGTTGAACAGTCGAGGCGGTTGAAAAACTGGTTTGCGACAAAACCCTTGAAACCGTTCTCCGCTTGGATCGACCATCGAATCATGTCGAGCTTGGTATCGGAGCTAACTCTTGGCTCCAGCGTGTCGCGCAATACGTTCCCAATCCCTCTGATGACACTCCCAGATCTTTCGATACGTTCACACGAGTCCTGCGGGACGATTACCCATACAAACCATCCAACCGTTAGGACGAGGCCCGCACCACCAAGAAGACTTTTGATAATCATCAGGATGACCTGTACGCGACCCACACCTTACGGATGTAGATGTCACGCTTATCTCGAGATCGCGCGTTGTAGCTTCCGACGGCTTCCCATGTAGGCCCGTATCGCTGAATCTTTGTTGCCAACACCCACGCTCCCATTCGAACGTTGAAACACGGATCGAACAAATCCTGCCTAGTGATCTGCACCCCAAATCGCGATCTCAGGTCGTCGATGTGGATCGTTCGAACTTGCATCAGGCCCAGATCCTTACCGTCAGGTCCGATCGCCTGGGGATCAAAACCGCTCTCAACCTTTGCAATTGCCCACAACAGCCGGCTATCCACACCGAACTCGCGTCCCGCAGCATCAAAACAAAACGCATGTGCCGGCCCCGACAGGTAGAGCAGGAGCGATGCGAGAGTGAGAGCGGTTCGGCTAGGATTACTAAGCATTGCGGATTGCATTATCATGGGTTCAAACAAGATTATCAACCGACGCAGGGAGAATCACAAATGTTTCTACGAAGACTGCCGACATCCCTACTGGCTGCAGCGCTTACAGTGAGCTTTCCTGTCGTTGCCGAGGAGCCCAGGGGTCTTGTGGATCGTGGAATACAGGCCGCTGCCGATGCGGCGAGCTCTGTAAGTTCGTGGGCGACGACAGGGGTTGAGAGCACTGAAGCCACAAGCGCCTGGAGGGCATTCAAGGGACGCAACAAGAACGCACTGGCGCGGCTCGAGCGGCTGGCCGACCGAGGGAACGCTGACGCGCAGAACTACGTGGGGCACATTTATGCAGAGGGGCTTAGCCGCCAAAAGAAAGCGGAAGATGTGGCTGCGATTGCCGCACGTTATTTCGCTCAGGCAGCTCAGTCCGGGCACGCGGTGGGAACATACAACTTCGCGCTCATGCAGCTGAAGGGGTCAGGCATACAGTTCGATGAGAAGCGAGCGATGTACGCGATGAACATCGTCAAGGATCAGATACCCGCAGCTGCCGTCCACTTGGCTCTTTATCATTACAAGCGAAATGAGTACGGTATCGCTTGGCAGAATGCGCAGTTTGCAGCGTCGCGAGGCGAGGCGATGGGTGCCTATATCGCAGGGAAAATGCTTCACGAAGGGACGGCGAGTGGTGGATCGAGCCGTCAGATTCGGGGATACCTACTGGATGCTGCGAAGTCGTACATTTCAGATGCGGCCTGGATCGTGGCCACCACCTATGATGACGATGCATCAACGGCAGACAGCCTTATGCTATCCCGAGCGTACCGTCTTATTGCAGTGGGGATGGAGCGAAGCGGATCGAAACAGACTCCACAGATCCTCGCTGGACTTTCCACTCAGGAAGCCCGTAGGGCTCAGAACTTTGCTCAGAACTGGTTCAAGCGCTTCAAAAAGCCCGAAGATACGTCGTACATGAGAACGCTTGCGGAGCAGCCCGCGATCCTTCCGCCTCGAACCTACTAAAAACCGCCCCGGCGTCCCTACGCGCTACGATTTTCTCAATCTGCGACGCCCTTCGTCTCTTCGTAGTTCTGCATGAGGCGCTTGTACATATCGGGCGGAAGAAAGCCTGGGGGCGGCAAGCCGTTCTCGCACACGGGCACCCTTATCGGTTGCTCGTACGGGGTAACTCCACCCTGTTGTGTTTTCACGCTCATCTTCAAGCGCACATCAAAAACTCGGCATCCGGCCTCTCTTCCGGCGTCAACGACAAGTGCGTGAATATCACCAACTGCCTGTGTGTAGTCTCGAATATTGCGCTCAAAGCGGCCGGTAACTACGCCTTCTGCCCTGCCCCTCTCCGATGCAATATCGAACAGGTCTGCAATCTCACCAGCCTGGATAGAGGGTGAGAGAAGAAGAAAAGTAATCGCTATCAAGCTCAGTTTCAGTCTCTGCATTATTTTCTCCAAAATGGAGCCTAATCGTCGGATGAGGCTCCACATCAAGGGTTAGTCGTATCCGCTCATTGATTCAATTACGCGTTGGCGAGCGAAGTCTGCCCCAGGCTGCCCCGTCGAATTCATCAAATCGGCGTAGAAAGGACTGAAGTCGATTGCGCCGAAGTTAAGGCTCTGGAACTGGGCAGCGGTAAGGCCTGCGCAGCTTGCGCCAGTTCCCAGCTGTGCTCTGCCCGCGTCACCGATAATCTTCGCCAGCTCTGAGTTGTAGCAGCAGTAGCTGCGTCGGCAGGTCTTTAGAATGCGACCGCTACACCGGCTCCCGACTTGAGTACATAGCCCCGCGCCTTTCTTCATTGAAAGCATCTGCTCGGCTTCTGTGCAGGATGTCAATTCGAAGTAGATGTAAAGCAATACCATCAAGGCGAAGAGGTACGGGTTGAAGTAAAGATTGAAATTGGTTCCAGCGACATTTGTCGCCAATGTCGTTGTGCCAGGTATAGCCCCGCCGATAAGAGGAATGGTCGGCATGTTATAGGCAAAGGTGAATCCATAGAAACTGAAGCTCGGATTGAAAGTGACATTTGTCCAGCTATTGGAAATCCATCCCTCCATACCAACCGCAGAAAGAAATGGTTGAGTCGAGCTGTACATGAAGTCATAAACGTAGGGCGCAGACTTGTACCAGACGTAGTCGATGCCCGTCATTACAGCTGATACCGTAGCCGCCGATACGAACTGAGAGACAACATCGTTATTGCTTTGAGCTCCACCTGAACTTTGGCAACATTTGATTGAGATGCCTTTGTTACGGTAACGGCATCGCTCAGAGCTTCCTGAAAAGAGGCGGAACGTGTCTGGATTCAGATAAGTGCCGGCCTCTTTTGCAAACTCCATTGCTGCGGCAGCCTGCAGGAAATCTTCTTGGTTAGATGTGTATCCGGAGTCCCAGCATTTTGTAACTCCATTGTTATCAGTAACGCAAACTTGCTGTGATGAGCAGTTGTCGACTGGAATAGATGCGCTATCAAGAGGGCACTCATAGTTCCTTGCGAAGGTTTCACACTGGTTCGCGTATGGGTTTGCGACAATTACTCCATCAAGTCCACGCTTCGTCGTGGGGAATGTCTTGGCACATGTCCGCTCTCCTTGCTGCTGGCAAGAGAGCGCCTCCATCGCGCCGCAGCCTTCCTCGAATCGATCAGTGATGCATCCGAAGGGTAACGATTGCGACCAGCACCGTGTTATTGCACGGCCGTTGATAATTCGTGTGCCGTAATCGCTGCAGTGCGCCTCAGGGACAAGGCCAGGGTTATCCGGGTCAGGCTCATTCTCAAAGTCGCACCGTGGATTTGACTCGAGGTGGCCGCAATTATTCACCCATGTTTCGGAGGAGATAGTCCTGCAAACGTAGGTGTCTTGCTCGGTCGTACATACCCAGGTTTCGCCGACTTGAACTTGTTCAGTACCGGTAACCGCGCCAGTTTCCGGATCGACGATGTTGCGCGTTTCGTAGATCGGGTCCCAATAGCCGCCAACGCAGGTCGTGCCAGTTTTGGTACAAACCGGGCTTTCCATACGGCATGTCGTTTCAAGGGGTTTTTGCCACGTGTTCGTGCATACCTGTATCGGGGCCGGGGGCGTAATCGAGCATGAACCCCCAACAGGGCGGGTGCAGCTACGATTAACGCTCGACACGGTGACATTCAGGTTGTAAGAGCACCAGGCTTCATCAACGATCCGCCCCTCATTACATGTCTCAGTCCGGAAAGTAGCTCGTTCGAAATCCTCAGCAACACATGCGTTCGGCGAAGCGGTAATTCCGAAGCCCATCGTGCTCAATTGCGAATTCGGACTCTGTTGGATTACCCTAGATTGCGTAAAGATTGGATCGGTTGGAGCCGGCCCTTTAGACATGTCGATATTGGCTTGCGTTGAGGTATTTACCGCAAAGCACTCCATATGCGCGGGATTGTTGGGGTCGAGTGTTGCAGAGCCGCATGCGTCGATACGGGCTTGTCCTCCAGGGCCCGGATCAAAGTTCGAACTAAAGTTCAGGGCTTGCGGTACGTCCGCTGTTGCGTCCGGAAAAGGCAGGGCTTCTTCGGCTTGTTGATAGATGTCAAAAGTTGATCCGGGGCGGACGAGATTCGAGAGGTTACTTGCTTCCGAGTATGGATCGACTGCATAAACAACAGACGTGAAGCAAACCCAGAAGGCCATGAACCTTGCCAAGAACTTGAAGAAAGCACTCTCTATGAACACGGCTATTTCTCCTTGATCATCGCAAGCCGCTTAGCTGCAAGTTGTCGAATCTCTGGCTTGGTTGCGCTCTGGGATATTTTCTCGAGAGAACCGATGATCGATATATCTCCAAAAACGGAGGCGTACTCGCCAACTGGAAAACAGCCTTCGTCGTCGACATTCAGATTGTCACGGGACAGGACTAACGCGGGTACAGCGTCGATCTTGTAGCCGGTGAACACCTCGGGATTGATAATCCACCCAGCACCGCCGGCGTTTAGTGCGCCGGCCTGCTCCGTGGTGCGTCGAACCGTCCCGCCCTTGTAGTTACCTCGAAGCACGAGCGTTGCCCCAGCGGCTTGTGCCTGCCGCGAGTACTCGCGGATAACGTCGGGTGGCATTGAGAACGAGACAAACAGCATGAGGGTGCCGTCGGAGTTTGTCGGCGCAGCCTCGGAGGTGCGTGCACTCTCGTACCGCTTGACGAGTTCGTTGAGGTCAGAGAAATCCTTTTCCCCTGCAGCCTTCTTTGCTGCTGCGTCGGTTGTAACGCCGAGCTGATTCGTGCCTTTGAGGGCCCGTGCTGCCCGCATGGCCTTATTCATTGAGTCCATGCCTTCGACACGAAGCTGTGCTTCATCGTCTTTAAGCTTTACGTCGGCTTTGTCAAAAAGCTCTTTCGATTCCGTTCTGATCCTGTCGTATTCGGTAGATGTCGGATGGAGATTCTCTGAGAACGCATAAGCAGAAAGCGTTGAGAGAAATAAGGTCGCGAGTTGTTTTTTCATTGCAGGTCTACAACTCCCTGGCAGCAATGACGTTTGCGGAAAATGGTGTAGCCCATGTCTTTGCCATAGACGGGAACTTCTGCTCCTATTTCGGCAAGATCAGTCATTCGGCCCAGAGGATCGCAACACCGGCCGGCAACCTTTCTTTGGGGAATGTAAAAGGTGCGGGACACCTTATAGGCACGCTTATCCATCATCAGCATCGGATACCCTACACGGCACATCGCGTCGCTACCATGTGTGGCCCAGATCATTCCAGATGCATGCATCTTTGCCAGCAACCGCTGAGTCAGCAGTCGTCCCGTTTGCTCGGCGGAAAGATGCGATGTGTTATCGCCTGTCAGTGGATATGTTCCGCCGTTGCAACCTGCGCACCAGAACAGACTGGAGATCGGAAAGCCCACCGCGGCAGCCCCACAGTCGACTGCGCAGGCATTTTGAGCAGCAGTGTCAGCGAAGGCATACATGTATGGGGTGATGATTCCCGCGAGCTCCGGATCGTCCCACATAGGGTCAAGGTTCGATGTGTAGGCCAGGTCGAAGTTGAGTTTCTCCATGCAATCGTTGTCCATCACCGTTTGCATGATGAACATGAAGGGCGAGACGTAATAGTTGATATTGCGGAACGACTTTTCGCCGGAACGGATGGCACCTTGGTCATAGTCTGTAGCGGTTGTGATCTCTTCTGTTGTTCCGCCAATCAGGCCTCGAAAAGAGATGTCCAACTGCATACCGCCAAGCATCGGGTAGCAATAAGGCTCGTTGACGACCTCTGCAAAGCGCGATTGCTCCCAGAATTCCACTGGAACGCCAAAAACCGTACTACCCCCTTTATCCAGACAGCTGCATAGCAGAGAGCTGTCTCGAGTCAGAGCATCTTCTTGTCCCATAGAAAGGACGTTTGCATTGAAGATGCGAATTGGAAACATGCAACTCCAACAGATATCCGTTAGTGGATTGGGAAATTTACCGGGGCAGGTTTGCGCGAAGGACGGGAGAGGCGTCAACAGCGCAAGAACGAATGCGATGAGGGGCAAGAGACGCTTGATCATTGGGTTACCTCATCGACGCGTATCTTCATTCCATCTTGAGAGAGGACTGCTGGAACGCGCTTGATACCGAAGTGCTGGGTCAGTTTTCCGTGCTGGTCGTAGTAGATCTTCACTTTCCAGCGGTCTTGGAGCTCACGCCAGGAGCCTCCGACCAGCACCACTCGATTGAGCGGATTTTCCTCAAGGTAGCGAGCAGCGATAGAAACCTGCTTCTCATCCCGAGCATCGATAAAGACGAGTGACTTGGAGAGGGCGATGTAGTTGAAGGGGTTGTAGACGACGCCCGCTTTTGCTACGACCCGCCCTTGTTCGTCGACTACATCCTCGGAAAAACTGACAGACGGATCGAAGTGCCAAGTCTTGTTCTCTGTGGCGTAACTGATCCCTGGAACTGGGGGAGGGTCAGAGAATGTCGCAAGCGTTTCTTCTTGAAAGCGCCGTTGCATTGCATCCATCTCGCCATTCGACTGAAGCCGTTTGATGAGATCCTTGATCTGTTCAACCATGTCTGGCTCAGCGATCGGCCATGTTTGCCCATACGTTGAGCCGATGCGCTCGGCGGAAGCTGAGGAGCACATTAGCGCGGTCAAGCAGGCGAGCAGGATCTTGGTTCCTGGCCGCACTGGATTCATCGTTTCGCGCTCGAGTCGTTAAGCCATGCGTCCATGGCGGCCACGGGCATGTAGCCGGCCTTGAAGGTGCCGTCGTCGCGGACCAAGGACGGGGTTCCGGAAACACCAATTTCGCGTGACAGGCGCTCGATCTTCTCAAGCGGGTTGTCGCACGTCGCGACGGGGGGCGTCACCCCTTCGACCATCATTGCCGTCCAGGCCTGTGCTCTGTCTTTGGAGCACCACACGGATTCAGCCTTCTCTTTGGCGTTCGGATGCAAGGACGCGATCGGACTCAGGAAGACATGCATGGTGTAGTTGTCCAGCTTCATGAGTTCCTGCTCGAATCGCTTGCAGAACGGACAATCAGGGTCGGTGAATACGGCGAACTTCCTGCTTCCGTCGCCCTTGACCACCTTGAAAGCAAGATCGAGCGGAAGCGAGTCCCACTTGGCGCGTGACAGGTTGTTGCGGGCCTCTGCGGTCAGGTCGACTTGTTCCTTCATGTCGAACATCGGGCCAAAGATGAAGTAACGCCCCGATTTGTCTGCGAAAGCGACCGTACGCCCCATAGTCACTTGAAAGATTCCAGGCACCGGAGAGCGCTTGATTTCAGCGATCGGAGTGTTGGGATAGGTCTTCTCCAGGTAGGCCTTAAGTTCTGCCTCTTCGGTGGTTGCAGCAAACGCACTGCCCACCACACAAGCGGCGGCCAGAGCGGTAACAGACAGAGTTCGGGCGAATTTTGAAAGCATCGTGTGATAACCTTACAAGAAAAGACAAATGGAATAGTAACTGTCACCCAGAAGGATATCAAATGCTTCCACGACTTGGCGGATGCTCTGATGCGGTTGCCCTTTGCAGTCTCGGCGCAGCAGTCGCCGCAACAACTCCGTTTGTAGGGGTCGATCCCCATCATGCGGCTGCGCTGGCAATGGCCGGTACTACGTGGCTGGGCTATCGGGTGCTGGAGAAGGTGTCTTTCTCAAAGGCTGCGTTCGACTCGAACGTAGCGATCTCGTCGTCAGCCAAAACCCCTGATCTGGCTGGAGGAGCGGGAATGCTTATTGGCTACAAGGTCGAGGACGGAAGGCCCGTGTATGTGCCGGACGAAGACCTCATGCGGCATCTGTTCATTCTGGGTCAAAGCGGCGTTGGCAAGACCGTCCTGGGCGCCAACCTGATCTTTCAGCAGATTGCACGCGGGGGCGGGCTCACGTTCATCGACGGCAAGATGACGGACGAGGAACTGCAAAAAATCTGGCAGATGTGCGCCTGGTGCGGTCGGGAGCGTGACCTTTTCATCATCAACCCCGGCCGGCCCGAAATGAGCAACACCTACAATCCGTTGCTCTATGGTGATCCAGACGAGATTGCTGACCGGCCGATCTCAACCATTCCTCAGAATGACTCCAATCCGGGAACGGACTACTACAGAAAGGCCGCGCACCAAGGCATCGTGACTCTGGTTTCAGCAATGAAAAAGGCCGGATTGGCCTACAACTTCATTGACTTCGCGGTCATGCTGATGAACTCCAAGGCTCTTGAAGAGCTTGAGCGCAAGCTCATGGAGGTCGCCCCAAACTCCGATGAGGCTAGAGCCTTTAGTCTTTTTGTCGATCAGTTTCGGTATTCGGCTAAGCCTGGCGCAGATGCCACCATCGACATGAAACGGCTGAAGGAAGTGTTCGGTGGCATTGGGCAACGCATGTATCTGTTGGGAACAGGAAAATTCGGTGAAGTACTGAACTCGTACACGCCAGATTTGAACCTCTTCGAAGCAATTATGAACAACAAGATCATCTATGTTCAGTTGCCTACGATGGGGAAGAACGAAGCAGCGATGAACTTCGCCAAGATGTTCATCTCTGATTTTAGAACGTCGATCTCGTGGCTTCAGGATCTACCCGAAGAAAACAAGCTTCAGATACCTCACTTCTTCTTCATGGACGAAGCAGGCGGGTACGTTTCCATGAACATGACAAGGCCTTTTGAGCAAGCTCGCTCTGCCCGAGTGATCCTCTGTCCGGCCGCCCAGACCATGGCGAACTTCAAAGCGATCAGTGAAGAGTTTGCCGAGATGGTCATCGGAAACACCTGGACGAAGCTGATTTTCAAGGTCGGAACGCAGGCGTCTGCGGAAGAGATGGCGGAAGTCGCGGGAATGCACATCGTCAACGTACGGCAAGTTGCGGAGGCGCGAAATAAGGGGACCAGCTCCCAGCTTCTTCGTCTCGACCCCGCAGCCAGCGAAAGCGAGGGTCTCAGCGAGACGGTGACCTACAAGGAGCAAGAGGAAAACCGGGTTAGCGCCGATCAGCTCAAGGCGCTTGGGAAAGGTGAGTGCGTGATGCTCTATGGCGGTGATCAGGTGCACCACCTCAAAATACCCATGCTGAAATTCGATTCTCAAGAAGCGAAGAAGTTCGGAAAACCACGTGTGCACAGATTCAGGAAGCGTGCCGTCAAAGGTGCAGACTTCTTCAAGAACGCGGAAAAATATCTCTCCCGGAAAATGTCATGAACGAATGGTCACTCGGAGAGATGTTGGTTGACGGAATTCGCAAGTCACTTTTCTACGGTCTTGCGATATTCCTCATCTTGATGCTCATTCCGGCAACTCGTGAAATGTTTATGAAGTTTGTCGGAGTCGTTGGGGGCGAGACCGGTACTCGCGTCTTCAATACAGTCATCTATCTGATAAAGGGAATTTACAAGGCGCACGTTACGTTGATCTGGCATCTCTTTAATAGCAGAAATCAAGTCTTTTTGTCTCCCGATGAAAGCCAGATAGGTGGGGCAGCAAAAGAGAAGATCAAGACTTGACCGATGAGGATGGATTGAGACGTGAGCAAAATCAAGAAGGATGCCCTTGAAGAGGCTATTGAAGTTGCAGACGAGGTTGTGTTCAGCGATAAATGGCTTGAAGAGAATAGTCTTGAAGTCTTGAAAGGTGACCCTCCCCCCTTTGAGCAATTTTTTGCAGAAGGGACCGACCTGGAGGAGCTGGATGTCGCGGATTCTCTGGACGATTTCGCGGCAGACTTCAGTTTTGATGACTTCTCGGAAGCGGAAGCTGAATCATCTGCAAGTCAGAAGATTCAAGCGGCCCTTAGTGCCCTAAATATCAAGGACACAGAGGGCGTTGTTACGGCAGAAGACTTCGAGGAAGGCCCTCCACGCCAGGCATTCCAGATCATCATGCACTACGCAACTGCACTGTTGCCAGAGCTTGCCTACCCAACGAAGCGCCCGAAGAACATCGTCTACTCGCACGAAAGAGTGATGCAGGCGGTTCGTTTCATCTTTGGCAGAGAAGAGCATGAGGGTGAAGGACGGGAAGGAATTAATTTTGCATTGTGCTGCGAGACGATTGGAGAGTATGTCCGGCCTGATGTAATAAGACTTCGGTTCCACTACGAGTTCTGGCTAAGGCAACTGCGCTTCCAACACGAGTTTCCGTTTCTGATCGACCCGGTGCCAGCATTCATCGAAAATCACGCATATTTCTTGAATGGAAAAAGTGCAGCGATCATTTGCGATTTGCTCTGGTCACACCCCGGACTCAACGTGCATGAGCTTTACCGGCGTGCAATCGATATGGAGCCGACAATCACGTTGAAGGATTGGGAAAAGAGCCTGGTGATGCTGGACGAGGAGTACATCGTCAGCGATTTCGTCGGTCACTGGTATCTCACAGGGAAAAACCCGGTTCGCTCGCATCAAGACGACGTTGCTGCGGGGAGACGATATCTATCTAAGTACGGCCGACTGAATTGGTCCGCCCACTTTGGGACTCCGGCGTGATGAATCGTCGAGATTTCCTGTTATTTGCAGCCAGCGCTGCTGTTGCCACGGCGCTACCTCTCCCTGCTCACGCGCAACAGTTGCCGCGAACGCTTTGGATCGCTCGCGACAACCCTCAGGATGGCGTGCTGCTCGATATCAGCACTGGGAAAGGGATTGCCTACCTCCAATACCTTTTGCGTGACGTTCGTGCAAACCGTCAGGGATTGGTCCATCCCCAGATCGTCAGCAACCTTGCTTGGGTCCAAGCGTGGCTCGCGCACTGGGGGCTGAAGGCGCCGATCGTGGCGACGTCCGGCCTCCGAACGGAGGTGACCAATCGTGAGGTGGGAGGAGCCCATCAGTCTCAGCATCTCCCTGACAATAATGGCGTCTTTCGCGCTGTCGATTTCTGGGTTCCCGGCGCAAACTCTGAGGACGTTGCCAGAATGCTCGAGTGGGCAAGAACGGGAGGTGTCGGCTTCTACCGGTCCTCAAAGCACATTCACCTTGATGCCGGTCGCCCGCGTTCGTGGGGACTGGCTAGAAACTGAAGAACACCATGCTACGAAAAGTCAGACTGTGGATTTCTAAGAAAGCAGCTGGAGATATGGATCTCGACATTGCAGGAAACAACACCGTATCGGAGGCAGAGCTCCACAATACGATGGCGAGCATTCTGCTCGCAGATATTTTGAAAGAACGGCGGTCCGAACGCAGATGGAAGCTGTTTCGGCGCTTCATGATCGCATCTTTCTTTATCGGTGGTGCTGTGCTGTACGCGATGTTTTACACAAGCACCCTTGGCATAAAGGTGAACATATTTGAGCGATTCAAAGAACGCGAGCCTGAGCTGGCAGTAGTGCGTATCTCTGGGACGATTGGTGAATTGGTGACGGCGGACACTTTGATTCCTGCCATTCGATCGGCCTTTGAAGCTAAGACTACGAAGGCCGTGGTGCTTCAGATTAACTCACCAGGGGGGGCGCCCGGGGACGCCGAACGCATAGGTAGCTTCGTGCGTGAGATGCGTCTTTCCAGTGAAATCCCGATTCATGCAGTGATCGAAGGGATTGGTGCCTCCGCGGCGTACTTGATCGCGATGGAGACAGACAGCATCTACGCTGGTCGTTACAGTCTCGTAGGCTCAATCGGCGCAGTTCTGTCTGCGTGGGAAGCTCACCAGTTGCTCGATCGCATCGGAGTTCAGCAAAGGACGTTCTCGTCTGGCGAACTCAAGTCGATGTTGAATCCGTTCGCCCCACCAAACGAAGAGGGTAATGCCAAGGCTCAGAGCTTGGTTGACGAAATGGGCGAGATGTTTAGGGAAGACTTGATGCTGGCAAGGGCAAAGAAGCTTACATCGGGTATCGACTATGGGACCGGGGAGGTATGGAATGGTGTGGTGGCACAAGAGATCGGGCTAGTCGATGAGATTGGAACGATCGAGTCGATCCAGTCTAAGTACGGACTCGAAAAGCTGCGCGTTTATCGCCCGTTCCGACCCTACAGTTTTATGCGAATGATGGCAGAGTGGGCGCAGGACATGGGTATGGCGTTACCCTGGATTGCTGAAGGTTACAGTTACGAGTTGCGCTGAGAGAGTGGAAGGTCATGATCGGTTTCATCATTCGTCATCCAATTTTGTCGACAGCAGCAGTGATAATTGCGCTTAATTTTACGGATGCTCCGCTGTCACATGCTTTCGAGAAAGCCAATGTGTCGGAAGTCATTGGCTTGGACGCGAACGCAAGTGGCTTGCGTGATGATGTTGAGAGCTGGATTCAAGGGCTCTACCCAGAGGCAGCCCACCCGATCCGGGTGGCCGCAGAACAGCTTGGTAAAGCGTATCAGCTTGGGATGCAGGCTTTCCACGAGAACTCGCCAGCGCTTAAAAACAATGCGATACAGGCCTATGGGATTGCGCAGGCCTGTGTGGGAAAGCATTTCTCACCCGAATCTGCTGCGAAGATCAATGCTGGGATTGAAAAAGCTATGGGAAATACATCGGAGCGAGCGCAGTACGTTGTTGCACTCAAGGCCCAGCACGCGCGGGTTGTGAATAGCAACCCTGGCACTTACAGCTGCCCGTATTGAGCTCGGGGCGGCACTGGTTCAGGCTTTGCCCGCACGTCAAAGGAAAAACGGTTCGCCGTGAGGAAACGTGATGGCAGGCAAGCCAATTTCCTTGCGTCCCTTGAGATAGGTATCCATCTCAACAAAGCCAAACTTTGCAATTCGCGGCAGATGAATAAAAACGCCGTAAGTAAGGTGATACTGCTTCAACAGTTTTTCGATTCCATGATGAGGCGGAAGGCCCGTCTTCATCCAATCTTTGAGCAAGTTGACCTCATCGCTGTCCCAGCAAGGGCAGCCAGGTTTCTCATAGAGGTGCATTTCGTTGCAACGCGCACAGACGGTCGCTAGGCCCCTGACCAGGATAATTTTACCCTGCTCGCTCTGGACAAGAAGGCGCTCCTGGTTGTAGCCCCGAGCAAAGAAAGGGTCCTGTATTGCTAGATCGAGAGGCGCGATGAATCCTTCGCGAGCAGCCCTGCGGCCTTCACGAAAATTTTTCAACTCTTCTTCATCAAAGAGTTTTACGGGCTTCTTGTGCGCGTCGATGGATCTCAACCGTAATCTCGAGATTGCTCATTGCTATATTCAACGGAGCCTGCATCCTTTTTGCAGCGATGAAGCTTTATAATCGTCAGAAATCCAAGAGCAAACTCTTCGTAGTTCATTCCTTGGTATGGCTCTGTGCGTTTGAATTTGCGACACCAGAAAGCGTAATAGCGGAACCCTTCCTCAGTGAAAAGTGCGCCACCCTCTGTGGTCCTGGATACTCCTTCGCGCCAAAAGCCTTTCCAGCGGAATTGGTCGAAGCGGATAGGATTGCTCTGCGTCATTGAGTAAGGCTAACACTGGAAAGGTTTGCCTTCAAGGATTCTTCTTATACAAAAAAACCCGACCTCATGAGGCCGGGCTGTGTGTCATCGTTTAGAGATCCGCACGTAGTGCCGACAACGTAACGCTTGGCGGACAGCTGCAGCAGATCCACCGGCATGGGCTACTGCTTCCGAACCCTGGTCATGCAATCCCCGCACTCTCAGTCCAAAGAGTGCATTCGTCGCTTCACCCGTAGTTAGAAGACAACTTTGAATCATCGTCTTGATAAGTCGCCTGTAGCGATTCTCGATTCCAGGAAGATCGATAAAGAATCGACATCCATTCAGTTTGCTCCGTTCGATCTGATGTTCGGAAAGATCGCAAGGTGAAAAGAGGCTGACGACTTCGGAACTGACTCCGCAGATCTCGAAAACCATTCCGTCAATAATGACGCTGTCACCAGAAGCCCAATTATTTAAGTGCATCGCTGTAACTTGCATCGTATCTCCCGTTCGATAGTCCTGCCTGCAGCAATGCAACTTCTTGTGTGAGAAAAAAGGTTTAGGGCTAAACTGCGCCGCAGAGGGCTGCGGAACCCTCTATTCCCGCGTTTACAAGGAAAAACAATGATGGACCTGAAGAACTTTTCGCTTCCTGAACTGAAGAAGCTCTCTGTCGTCGTCCAGAAGGAGTTGGACCGGAGGACACTTCAGTCGAAGAAGGCACTGATCAAGCAAGTACAGCAGATGGCCGCCGAACATGGCTTGGATGCCGACGAGATGCTTGCTGAGGTCGGCTTGTCCGGCCGAGAAGGGTCGAGCGTGAAGTCAGGTGCCGGAAAAGCTGCTCCTGGACGCAAGAAAAAGGCACCTGCCGTGAAGAAGGAGAAGTTGCCGCCGGTGTACTGGAATCCGGTGAACGCCCAGGAGGGCTGGAGTGGTCACGGCCGGAGACCTTCGTGGGTGATCACGTACCTTGAGAACGGGGGTGAGCTCGAGTCGCTGAAGAAGCGCCCCTGACTCTGGGGTAGTGAGGGGCTGGCTTCAGTGCAATGCTGAGCCAGCCCCTGTTCTTTGAACGGAAACGCGAAACCTCAAGCCCATTTCCCTAAGTCGCGCCAACGTCTCCTCCTCGGTCGGTCTCGTCCGCCCAAGCTGGTCACAGCAGGCTTTGGCGATCTCTAGCAGTTGCGGAACTGCCGTCACAGGGACACCAGAAATGGAGCTAGTTGCGGGGAGTAGGGAGAAGTAATCCTGAGCCGTCTTCCCAGTAAGCCACTGCAGGGCCGAGACGAGAGTCCATCCACGCCCGAGCTGGGCGCTTACTTTTGCGCTTATTTCAGCGACGCTGCAAGTGTCGACGAGGGTTGCAACGAGCACCGCCTCAACGCAGGCTTCAGCTTTTTCGCGAACACCAACATTTTTCTTGGTCATGTCGTCTCCTAAGGCAAGGGGTGCTCCGTCTTCGTAGAGGTCACAGGCGGAGCTTGTCTTTCGATTCCATGGTCACAGGCTCGCGCACGTCCTGCGTTTCACATGGATTCTGCCGCATCTCCAGTACTGCAGACGCAGCCTGATGGTCAGGCGCTAAACCAAGGAGATGTGAAATGGATCAGTATCAGTTCTACCCCACCCCCGCCACGCTTGCTTCAAGGGCGTGGTCGCTCTTCAAGAGCAAGGAATGGGTGCGTGTTTTGGAGCCCAGTGCCGGAAACGGTGACCTGGCGCTGGCTTGCCCCGCATGGCGAGACGATTACAGGCGCCGTGTACCTGTCGATTGTTGTGAGATTGACCTGAAGCGGCACCCTACCCTTCGGGCCAAAGGCTTGAATGTGGTTGGGACGGACTTTTTGCAGTTTAAGAACGGGCATCTTTACGACGCAATCGTTCTCAATCCTCCGTTCCGGGATGGTGTGAAGCATGTGTTGCATGCATGGGAGATTACGTGGGACTGCGAGATCGTCGCAATCTTGAACGCCTCGTCGCTCAAAAACGCCTACAGCACCGAGCGGGATCATCTTCTCAGCCTGATCGAGAAGCATGGCAGCGTGGAGTTTCATACCGGGGCCTTTGCAACGGAGGAGGCCGAACGCAGGACAGAGGTCGAGGTTGCGCTCATCTACCTTCGCAAGAAGGCTCAGGTGGAGGAGATTGTCGGCGACATTCTCAGTGAGATGAAAACAGATGAAGAAACCGGCGAATCGCTTGCGGGTGGGTATGCCGAAGCGCAGTGTCTTGCTCTGCCCAACTCGGTGCTCGAGAACACGGTGGTAGCCTTCAATGCCGCTGTTCGAGCCATGAAGGACGCAGTACTGGCCGAGGCGCGCGCAGGCTATTACTCGGGCCTCATTGGGGAGACGATGGCGGTCAGAGACGGCGCTGAAGGCGGTAGCAAGCGCGACATCTCAACATCGTGGGTACAGGGCGAGATGGCCTCGCGTTACCTGGAGTTGAAGGATCGCGCCTGGGCATCGGTGCTTCGCAGCGTCGATGTGATGGATAGGCTTTCTTTCGGGGCACAGCGTCGGCTCGAAGCCAGCTTCGCTGAGATCAAGCAGATGGAGTTCTCAGTGTCCAATGTCCAGGGGTTCATCCTCGGCATCATCGACAGCCAGGATGAAATCGCGATCGGGATGTGTTGCGACGTGTTCGATCACATTATTCGATGGCATACGGAGGAGAACGGGACGCTTTATCGGGGTTGGGCATCGAACGACCGCCACCGGACGGCCGGCATGAGAATCAAGACGACACGTTTCATTTTGCCGGGATTCCAGCTCGAAGGGTGGCAGCGTCAGCTCGGATGGAACCAGATGAAGATGCTGCAGGATTTCGACAAGGTTTTCGCGATGCTTGACGGGGGTAAGCTCAAACCGGAAGTTGGTCTGTGCGACATCTTCACCACGGAGCTCGAGCAGATGCGGAGAGGGGCCCGGGTGTCATCGAGCTACTTCGATTGCAGGTGGTATCCGGGGATTGGGACCATCCATTTCTTCAGTAGGAGCGCTGCGCTGACGGATGCACTGAACCGCAAGGTCGGCCGCCACCGCCAGTGGTTGCCACCTGAAGGGGGTCAGCTCACGAAACGGAAAAAATCGTACGCTAAGGCGCGTCACGCCCTTTGCGCGGGAACGTTCTCACGAGGAACTATCCCCGTGCCGCCGAAACGCCCGCCAGAGTGCGAGGCCATAGGCAATCTTCAACACCCCGCAGGCCACCAGCGGCGCCGCCAGCCAGCCGGCGGCAAACAGGGCGCCGCCGATGGCGGGGCTCGCCGCCGCGGCGCGTTCGGTCGGCGTCACCTCCGCCATGACGAAGGCCGAGCGCGTTGGCACGTCCATCAGGGAGATCTCCCCATCGCGGCAAACCTGGACACAGTCGCTCACAACTCCGTGTCGTCGCGCTTGGACGCGAAAGGCCCCGCTGCCAGGAGACTAGCCACTTGCCCTTGCCAGGAATTCGGTCGCCGCCGTATAGCACAGCCACAGCGATGGACTACGAGGAACAGCCGGTATTATGCGGTGACACTTTGAGGATGGGGCTGCTTACCCGGCGGCAACACGATGCGGAAGCGGCTGCCCCGCCCCTGCTCGCTCTCGACCTCGATGCGCCCGCCATGGGCCTCCACCGCCTGGCGGGCGATGGCCAGCCCCAGGCCGAAGCCGCCGCGTCGGTCTCCAGGCTCCCGGCTGCGAGCGGCATCGACGCGATGGAAGCGCTCGAAGATGCGCGGCAGCTCCTGCGCGGGAATGCCGGGCCCCTGATCGGCCACGCAGATTTCGGCGGCGTCCGGCCACTGGCGGCAGGCGATCGCAACCACCCCGTCCGGCGGGCTGTGCTTGATGGCATTGTCGAGCAAGTTGACCAGCGCTTGGCGCAGCATGGTCCAGTCGCCGGCGACCGGAACCGGCGCGGTGGGCAGATCGAGATCGATGCGCACCCGGCCTTCTTCCGCCAGCACGCCGAGGAAGCCGGCGGCGTCCTCGGCCAGCTCGCGCAGGTCGATGGGCTCGCGCTTGATTGTGGCGCGCCCGCCCTCGGCGCGGGTGAGTTCGAGCAGCAGCGTGGTGAGCAGGGTGAGCCGGTCCACCTCCTCCAGCATGGCCCCGATGATGTCGCGGTATTTCGCTTCGGAATGGGGCTCGCGCAACGCTACCTCGCCGACGCTGCGAATGGCCGTGAGCGGCGTGCGCAGCTCGTGCGAGGCATCGGCGGTGAAGCGGCGCAACTGCTCGAACGAGCGCTCGAGCCGGGCAAACAGGTCGTTGAATGTGGTCGCGAGCCGCCGCAGCTCGTCGTCGGCGGCGGGCACCGGGAGACGGACATCCAGGTGTTCCGCGGTGATCGATCGGGATTCCTCGGTCATTCTGGCCACCGGCGCCAGGGCCCTCCCCGCCAGCCAGTAGCCCGCCAGGCTGGCGGCGAGCACGGCGAGCGGGATGCCGATGGCCAGCACTAGCAGGAACGCGGCCAGATCCCGCCGGATCTGTTCCTCGTCATAGGCGACACGCACGATGGCGCGCTGGTCGTCCACCTCCACCGCGCGCTGGAGAATCCGAAGATGGGTTCCGTCAGCCAGCGTGACCGAGGAGAAGCCCGACGGCCGGGGTTCGAAGGCCACGGGCTCGACGCGGCGGCCGCGGGCGTAGCCGCCGAGGGAGCGGTGCAGCAGGCTGGCATCGGCGTGGTGCACGTCGATCCAAAGCATGTTGGGCAGCGTCTGGAAGTCCGCGCTGGCGGCGGGGGGGCGCCAAATGAGCCTGTGGGAAGCATCGACGAACAGGGAGCGCTCGGCGATCTCTACTTCCTGGTCGAGGCGGTGGTCGACCTCGACACTGAGGCGTTCGTACGCGGCCGTATAGGCGAATACGGCATAAACGAAAAGCAGGAGACTCAGGGTACCGGCGTAGCCCACCGCCAGGCGCGTGCGGATCCCCAAGGTGCGCCACACATCGGCAGGGTTCTTCCAAAGCATAGGGGGTAGGGTCGCGGCGCGAAGGCCATCGGCCTTCGCGCCGCGACCGCTGGTTACTCGCCCGTCACCGCCTTCTCCGCCAGTTTCCTGGCTTCGGCGACATAGGTCATGGCCTTCTCCTGGTTGTGGAAACCGAAGCTGCCGTCCAGGAGAACGAAATTGAGCTTGGCGCGCGCTTCCTCCGCCAACCTCCTGGACGCTGGCGCGCTGGCCGGCACTTTTGCCAACAGCTTCTCGACCTCATCGATCTCCGTGCGGATCATGGCCTGCTTCTGCTTGAGGATGATGTCCAGGGTGTTCGTGTCGAAAGCCGGCGCCTGTACGCCGCTGGCCATCTTCTTGCCCACCCCCTCATGGCACGAGGCGCAACTGCTGCGGATGCCCTGCGTCTTTTCCAGCGCCGGCGTGGCCACCATGAAGGTGTGCGATGAGACATCCCACTGGTGCGGCCCCGAGGCCGTCTTGTCGGACCGGTAGCCGATCTTGGGCATGTGGCAATCCACGCACTGTACGCCGGCCTTTTCCATCGGGCTGCCGGCGAACATCTCGCTGTTGTTGCGCTTTGCGTAGCCCGAACCGGAGTGGCAGGTGGTGCACAGTTCCTCGGGCTTCTGCCGCAGCTGTGCCCCCTCGGCCTTGCCGTGGAAGGTATGGCAGGTCAGGCAGCTCATGCCGGCTTTGTTGGCGTGGGCGCTCTTGGTGAAGTCCTGGTACTGCTGCCGGTTGCGCTTGCCCCAGTCGTTCGGATAGAAGTACTTGGACTCGTCCGGGTTGGACGTGCCGGAATAGCTCCAGAAGCGCGAGCGGCTGGTCATGTCCACGTCGCCGGGCAGGAAACCCTGCTGGAAGGCAATGTCGGAAATCGTCTTGTTGGTGTTGCGGCCGTGACACTGGGCGCAAACCTGGGTCTGCTGCATGGGGCTCAGATCCTTGAGCGGATGCACGATGGTGGTGGCCGCCGGATCGAGGGGCTTGCCGGATGCTTTCGCCGCCTCGGCCTCCGCCACGTGCGTGCTGGCCGGGCCGTGGCAGCGCTCGCAGGCGATGCCCAACTCTCCCTTGCCGATTTCTTTCGCCTTCCAGTGTCCGGCTGCGGCATCCTTGTAGAACTCGAAGCCGGTGGTATGGCAGCCTGAGCATTTCGCCTCGGCGAAGCGGCCCTTTGGCAGTTCTTCGAGCTTGAGCGGCCTGCCGTCCGGGGTACCGTCGGGGGTCACCCAGTCGTAGGGCCGATACGAGGAAATCAGCCAGTCCTTGGCCGCCACCGACCAGCGGATCGGGGCGGGCAGGTAGTTCTCTCCGACCTTGATTTCGTAGTGCTGATCCCACTTGCCGCCCAGCACCTTGGCGATCTCGAAGGTCTGGTCGTTGGCTGAGTTGTCCTTGTCCAGCACGGTGAACAAGAATTTGTCACCCTGGCGGTGGGTCTTCACCTGGAAACTGAGTTTTTCTTCCCCGTCCTTGGTCTTGACCTTAACGTCCTTGTAGGTGATGACCCGATCGTTGAAATCGCCGACGATGATGTCAGGGCTCGGCCAGCGCTCCATCTTGGCGTGCCAGGTTTCCGACCATTCGGCGTGCTGCTTCTCGTGACAGGACTTGCAACTGTCGCTGCCGGCGTACTTCGCGTCGCCAAAGAACTTCTGCCCCGATTCGACGCGGCCGGTCTGGCCGGCGATGGATAGGGTTTCGATGGGGGTGCGCTTGACCGTTTCCTTGCCAGCCGCCTGAACGGCGAACGACAACGAAATGAGAGCGACGCCCATCAGGGCGCCTCGCGCAAACCTCCGTGCGCTGCCTGCCGAAATCATTTCTATTCCTCCCACTTGAGTGAAACGAAGCCGTCGCGTCGATGCATACCGCACGAATCGACGCGAACTGCCGGTGTTCAGCAAGTGGTCGGTGCGGCGTTGCACCAAGTACGTGGGACATGTTACGAGAAGTTTCGCCGGCGCTTTCTGAAGTTTTTTTCAGGATTCGCAATTGCCCGTCGACGGCCATCAGGGAGCCGCGTCGCCGAGAACGAAACCGACTCCCCGCAAGGTATGGATGAGCGGCCGGTCACGGCCATGGTCGATCTTCTTGCGCAGCCGCGCGATATGCACGTCGATGACGTTGTCCAGTGGCGTGGCGCGTTGCACCTCGTGCCACACGTCGCGCGCCAGCATCTCGCGGGAAACGACGCGGCCCTGGTGCAGCGCCAGATATTCGAGAAGCTCGTACTCACGGGCGGTCAGCTCGATGGGTACGGCAGCGCGCGTGACCCGACGGGCTACCCGGTCTATCTCGAGATCGGCGACGGCAAGGTGCAGCACATCCCGCCCCCGGCCACGCCGTAGCAGCGCCCGGATCCGGGCCAGCAGTTCCCCGAAGGCGAAGGGCTTGATCAGGTAATCGTCCGCGCCGAGCTCGAGGCCGCGGATGCGGTCCTCCACCGTATCCCGGGCCGAGAGGATGATCACCGGCGTGGAAAGCCCGCGGCTGCGCAAGGCACGCAGGATCTCCAGGCCGTCGCAGCCGGGCAGCATGAGATCGAGCACGATCAGGTCGAACACCTGCGACGAGACCAGGAAGTGGCCTTCCTCCCCGGTGACCGCCACCGTCACATCGAAGCGCTCGGCTTCCAGCCCATGCTGGACGGACTGGGCGACTTTCAGCTGGTCCTCGATGATCAGGATGCGCAGGACGGCACCGTTCCGGACGGATGGCGTCATTCTATGCACCCGTCCGAACCGGGACTACGGGAGTGTTTCTGTCTTTCAGGGTCTGGCGCGGTGCGCAGCGGCCTCATGACGCCGTCTCCCCATGCCGCCGGAAGGCGCGCCAGAGAGCGACGTCATAGGCGATCTTCAGTGCGCCGCACGCAACCAGTGGCGCGGCCAACCAACCTGCGGCAAACAGCGCACCGCCGATGGCCGGGCTGGCAGCGGCCGCGAGGCTCCGCGGCACGGCGGTGAAGCTCGCCGCTGCGGCGCGCTCGGCCGGCGTGACCACCGCCATGACGAAGGCCGAGCGCGTCGGCACGTCCATCTGCGACAGCGCGCTGCGCAGGAACAGCAGCGTGAGCGCCACCGGCAGGCTGTCGGCGACGGCGGCGAGGATCAGGCAGACGCTCGACGGGATGTGCGTGAACACCATCGTGTTGACGAGGCCGATGCGGCGCGCCACCCACGGTGCTGCGAGCTGCGAGCCGGCCGAGAGGAGACCCGCCCAGAAGAAGAACTGGCCGGCGGCGGCGAGCGAGAGGTCGAAGCGCTCGAACAGCCACAGCGCCAGCAGCGTATTCACCACCAGCCCGCCGGCAAAGGCATCGACCGAGAACAACGCGGCCAGTTTGATCACGATGTCGCGCGAAGGCCCCAGCGGCGTGGAAGGTGCCGCCTGCCCTTGGGGCCGGTGGTCAGGCAAGCTGCGATACAGGAAGAAGATTGCGACGCCGGTCAGCCCGTAAACGATGAACATGAGGCGCAGCGCGTCAAGCTGGGCCATGCCGGCATCGGTCAGAAATTGCGGGATGGCCGTCGCCAACGAACCGACCGCGGCGCACAAGGCGCCGACGAAGGTGTAGCGCGCGAACAGAAAAGTGCGCATCTCGCCTTGGGCCGACTCGGCCAGCCGGGCGTGCTCCAGCGGCAGGAAGACGCTGACATCGCCGGAGCTGGGGTTCATCGTGCCGACGAAGGCGACGAGCAGCAGCGGCCAGAAGTCGCCAACGCCACCCAGGCCGGCCACCAGCAGACCGGTGCCGGCCATCAACCAAGCGGCGGCGAGGAGCAGCCGGCGCTGCGGGAAGCGATGTCCCCACTGCCCGACGGCCAGGGTCGCCAGCGCCGATCCGAGCAGGGTGGCGGTGCTGATCAGCCCGACTTCCCAATTGCCGAGCCCGAGCGCGAGCAGATAGACCGGCAGCAGGATGGCCACAAAGCCGTCGGTGAAGGCCCGCAGTGCCCGGCCGATCAGCAGCAGGCGCACCTCGGGCGCGGCCCCGGCGGGCAACAGCATCACTTCGAGCCGAGCAGGCGGGCGACCTTCTTCAGCGGCCCCGTGGTTGAGTGGGCGCACCAGGCGTAGAGCGCGTCGTACATCACCATGCCTGCCTTCAGCATCTCGTGGTCGTTGGAGAAGTTGAGCGACAGCCCTTTCGAGATGGCGAGCAAGCCGGCCGCCTCCTTCGCGAGCTGGGGCTGGCCACAGTCGGCAGCGCGCACGATCAGCGCCAGCTTGTTCAAGACCGGGTCGTCGAGTTCGTACTTCTCGATGAAGGCATCGAAGCTGCAGCGGTCGCCGTGATGGCCGAGCTCCACGCCGGGCACGTCATAGGGGATCGCGCCGGTGTCGGCGGCGACATTCATGACCTCGCCAGCCGGCACGTAGAGGAACTCGGGGGTCTCATCGATGAACCGCGCCACCAGCCAGGGGCAGGCAATGCGGTCGATCTTGGGCCGTTCGCGGGTGATCCATTTCATGGTCAGCCCCCCTCTTTGACAAATGCAGCTTCGGCCGCCGTCCAGGACAGGTTCTGCATGAAGGCGTCCACGTAGGCCGCGGCCTTGGCGCCGAAGTCCATGTGGTAGCTGTGCTCGTACATATCGAGGGCGACGAGAGGCGTGGCGCCGGCGAGGTTGTGGGCGTGGTCGGCGGCCCAGGCGTTCACGAGACGCCCTCGGCGGTGGCTCCACACCAGCACGGTCCAGCCAGAGCCGCCGCCCTGGGCCTTGCCCATGGCCGTGAATTCGGCACACCAGGCGTCCATGGAGCCGAAGTCACGCTCGATGGCCTCCTTCAGCGCTCCGCCGGGCTCGCCACCCGTGCCGCCGAGGGAATCGAAGTACACCTCGTGCAGGATCATCGAGCCGCTGGCGATCATCTCCTCGCGCTTGAGGCCGTTGATCTCGAACACCGGGGCGCTGGCCCAGCTCAGTTCGGCCAGGCGCTGCTCAATCGCATTGAGGCGCTTTACCGCACCGCCGTAGTTGTTTTCCCAGTGGCTGACGATCAGCCTCTCGGACAGGCCATTCAGCTTCGCCGGATCGAAAGCAAGGGGTTTCACTTGGTAGGGCATGGTTCTCTCCTCAAGCGAGGTAGGTGTAGACAAGGCCGATGGCGGCGCAGGCGCCGATCACTTTCATGATGTCCTGCTTGTACTTCCACAGGGCAATGAAGGCCGCCACGGAGATCAGGGCGTAGAACCACTCGAAGCCACCGGAGAACGGCGCGGCTTCGGTCGCCCTCGGGAAGATCACGTGCCAGCCGAAGAACAGGGCGAGGTTGAGCACCACGCCCACCACGGCGGCGGTGATGCCGGTGAGCGGCGCGGTGAACTTGAGGTCGCCGTGGGTCGCCTCCACCAGGGGCGCGCCGGCCAGGATGAACACGAAGCTGGGCAGGAAGGTGAAGAAGGTGGCCACCGTGGCGCCGGCCATGCCGGCGAGGATCAGCGCATCCGCGCCGAAGATCTCCTTGGTCCAGGCGCCCACAAAGCCGACGAAGGACACCACCATGATCAGCGGCCCCGGCGTGGTCTCCCCGAGCGCCAGGCCGTCGATCATCTGCGTGCCGGTCAGCCAGCCGTAGGTTTCGACGCCGCCCTGATAGACGTAGGGCAGCACCGCATAGGCGCCGCCGAAGGTCAGCAGCGCCGCCTTGGTGAAGAATTCGCCCATGTCCCGCAGCACGGGATCGGCGAGCAGCGCCATCGCCGCGCCCCAGAGCGCCAGGGCCACGATCAGCAGCGTGATCAGGTAGGCCCAGCGGAAACGGGTGTGGGCGACGGGCGGGGTGTCGTCGTCGATGAGGGCGGGACCATAGCTCTTGTCCGAGGCGCCATGCCCCCCGCCGACCCTGAACTTGGCGGGCATCAGCTTGCCGCCGATGAAGCCCAGGATGCCGGCTGCAAGGACGATATAGGGGAAGGGCACGTTGAAGACGAAGATGGCGATGAAGGAAGCCGCGGCCAGTGCCCAAAGGACGTTGTTCTTCAAGGCCCGCGAGCCGATGCGCCAGGCAGCGAACACGACGATGGCCACCACCGCTGGCTTGATGCCGTTGAACACCCCCTGCACGAAGGTCAGGTCACCGAAGGCCAGATAGACGTAAGTGAGGGCCGCAAGGATGAAGAGGGATGGCAGCACGAACAGGACGCCGGCGACGATGCCGCCCCAGGTGCGGTGCAGCAGCCAGCCGATGTAGATGGCGAGCTGCTGCGCTTCGGGACCGGGCAGCAGCATGCAGTAGTTGAGCGCGTGCAGGAAACGGTGCTCGGAAATCCAGCGCCGTCTCTCCACCAGCTCCTGGTGCATGATGGCGATCTGCCCGGCGGGGCCGCCGAAGCTGATGAAGCCCAGCTTCAGCCAATAGATGAGTGCCTCCCGGAACGATGGGTGGGCTGGCCGCAGTTGCGATGGGGTTGGGGCGTTCACGTTGTTTTGTCCTCGTAACTCTTCAATAGCCAGTCAAAGACTTCGCACGCGCGGGCAAGCAGCGCGTCGTCGTCGGGTTCGGATGCCCGCAAGCCGGCCAGCAGCGATTCGATACCCAGCGCTTCTGCTACCGGCAGCCCCCCCACATCCAGGCAATGCACGAGTTCGCCCAGCCGTACCAGTGCAGGGGCGGAATCGAGTCCGAAACTCGCCAGCAGCGTCTCGAAGGTGACCTTGGTGCCGACGTGGCTGAACACCGCACCGTCGAAATCGAAGCCGAGCCAATCGGCTTTGCAGTCGGAGGGACTCGCCAGCCAGACGATGCGGGCGTCCCGGTCGATGAACCGGCGGATCAGCCAGGCACTGGCCAGCCGGTCCACCCACGGACGTGCCCGCGTGGCCCAGACGCGGCCTTGATAGTCGACGCGCTCCAGCCGGGGAATGTCGGCCTGTCGGGCAGTCGGTTCGTCGGGAGAAATGCGGCGGGTGAGCGCGTCGCGCAGGTCGTCGAGCAAGCTCAGGGTCTGCCGCTGCGCCTCGCCGGGGAAGAAATCGATGCGCGTCACCTGCTCGAAGCGGCGCACGAGCGACTGGACCTTGCGGGCGGCGGCTGCACCATCCAGGGATGCTGGGCTCCGTCCGAGCTCCTTGATCTCCTCGGCGATGCTGGCGTACTCCTCGCTCCGGTCGAAGAGCGCGCGCAGCGCGGCCTCACGGGCTTCGTCACACCCCGACAGTCGATAGACCTCGCCGCTGCCCCCAGCCTCCGCCGCCTGCGCCGCCCCTTCGTCCAGCGCCGCAGCGCTGTCGGCCGAGTCGGGCAGCAGATAGACCCCGTCGCGCAGCGTCGCGCAGCCCAGCGCCTTGACTGAGCGCCAGACGCGCATGCGGCCGGTCGATGCCTTGGTGGGCAGGCTCACGAAAAGAGCGAGAAAGCTCAAGAACGGGCTCCTTGGTCAACAAAGAATGGATAATGTAATAGATGCTACATCACGTTATAGTTAAAACTCTAGTCATGCTGAAGCGTCAATTTAAGGCATACCCTATCCTGGCGTCAGACCGTCCGGCGCGAAAGCGTCAGAATAGAGTCGCCTTTCGAATTGATTGACACACGCCGTCAAGGGTCATAGATTTCTTCCTGACACATTGCCCTCAGGAGGACACCTTGCACGGTCAGCGCATCGGCTACGTCCGCGTCAGCAGCTTCGACCAGAACCCGGAACGCCAGCTTGATCATGTTTCGGTGGACAGGCTGTTCACCGACAAGGCCTCGGGCAAGGACACCCAGCGCCCCGAACTAGAACGGCTGCTCGCCTTCGTGCGCGAGGGCGACACGGTGGTGGTGCACAGCATGGACCGCCTGGCGCGCAACCTCGACGACCTGCGCAGCCTGGTGCAGAAGCTCACCCAGCGCGGCGTGCGCATCGAATTCGTCAAGGAGAGCCTGACCTTCACCGGCGAGGATTCGCCGATGGCGAACCTGATGCTGTCGGTGATGGGCGCGTTCGCCGAGTTCGAGCGTGCGCTGATCCGCGAGCGGCAGCGCGAGGGCATCGCGCTCGCCAAACAGCGCGGGGCCTACCGGGGCCGCAAGAAGGCGCTCGCGCCGGAGCGGGTGGCCGAGCTGCGCCGGCGGGCCGCCGTCGGCGAGCAGAAAGCCAAGCTCGCCCGCGAGTTCGGCATCAGCCGTGAAACTCTCTACCAATACCTGAGAATGGACGACTGACCATGCCGCGCCGCAGTTTGCTGACGCCCGCCGAGCGCACCGGCCTGCTTGCGTTCCCGACCACTGACGACGATCTCATCCGGCATTACACCTTCTCCGAACCCGACCTGTCGGTGATCCGGCAGCGGCGCGGCAACCACAACCGGCTCGGTTTTGCGGTGCAGTTGTGCTACCTGCGCTATCCCGGCTTCGCCCTGCCGACCGACGCGGAACCGCCCGCATCCCTGCTGAATATCGTCGGCCGCCAGTTGCGCATCGCGCCGGACATCTGGCCGCAGTACGCGCAACGGCCGGAAACCCGGCGCGAGCACCTGCTGGAGTTGCAGGCTTGGCTGAAGCTGACGCCGTTCGCTGCCGCAGACTACCGGCGCTTCGTGCACCAGCTCGCCGAGCTGGCCCAGCAAACCGACCGGGGTATCGTGCTGGCCGAGGCGCTGGTCGAGCTGCTGCGGCAACAACGCATCATCCTGCCGGCCATCGATGTCATCGAGCGCGTCTGCGGCGAAGCGCTCACGCGCGGCACGCGCCAAGTGTACGAGGTGCTGACCGCGCCACTGATCGATCACCACCGTCGTGCGCTCGACGGTATGCTGGCGATCCGCGAGGGCACCAAGGGCAGCGGGCTGATCTGGCTGCGCCAGCCGCCCGGACCGCCCAAGCCCAAGCATGTGCTGGCCCACCTGGAGCGGCTGAAGACCCTCCGCAATCTGTCGCTGCCGGACGGGTTGGAGCACGCCATCCATCAGAACCGCCTGCTGAAGCTCGCACGCGAAGGCGGACAGATGACCGCCCAGCACCTGCGCGACCTGGAGCCGAGCCGCCGCTATGCGACCCTGGTCGCGGTGATCCTCGACACCCGCGCCACCCTCATCGACGAGATCATCGACCTGCACGACCGTTTCATGGGCGCGTTGTTCAGCAAGGCCAAGCGCAACCATGCCGACCGCTTCCAGCAGTCCGGCAAGGCGATCAACGACAAGGTGCGCCTCTACTCGCGCATCGGCCGCGCCCTGGTGGAAGCCAAGCAGTCGGGCGGCGATCCGTTCGCCGCCATCGAGGCCATCATCCCGTGGGAGGTGTTCACCGAGAGCATCACCGAGGCCGAGCTGCTGGCCCAGCCGGAAGGTTTCGACTTCCTCGCGCTGGTTGGCGACGGCTTCAACCAGCTCCGGCGCTACACGCCGGCCCTGCTGGAAGCGCTGACCATGAAGGCCGCGCCGGCGGCACGCGAGCTGCTCGCGGCCGTCGATGTGCTCAAGGGCATGAACGAGCGCCTAGCGCGCAAGGTGCCGGAGTATGCGCCCACGTCGTTCGTGCGCAAGCGCTGGGAAGCCTTGGTGCGTACGGAAGATGGGTTGGACCGGCGCTACTACGAGCTGTGCGTCCTCGCCGAGTTGAAGAACTCGCTGCGCTCCGGCGACGTCTGGGTGCAGGGCTCGCGCCAGTTCAAGGACTTCGAGGACTACCTGCTGCCGCCGCCGCGTTTCGCGGCGCAGCGAGACCAACGGGAATTGGGTCTGGCCGTAGAGACCGACTGCGAGCGCTTTTTGGAGACGCGGCTCGCGGTACTGCAAGAACAACTGGCAACCGTCGAGCGGCTGGCCGCCGCCAACGAGTTGCCCGATGCCGCCATCACCAGCACCGGCCGGCTCAAGATTTCGCCGCTGGATAACGGCGTGCCCGACGAGGCCGAGGCGCTGATGCAGCAGGCGTACAGCCTGCTGCCGCACCTGAAGATCACCGAGCTGCTGCTGGAGGTCGATGGCTGGACCGGCTTCAGCCGCCACTTCAAGCACCTCAAGAGCGACGCGGCGACCGAAGATCAACACCTGCTGCTGACAACCATCCTGGCCGACGCCATCAATCTGGGGCTCTCCAAGATGGCCGAATCCTGCCCTGGGGTGACCTATGCCAAGCTGACCTGGTTGCAGGCGTGGCACATCCGCGACGAGACCTATTCGGCGGGGCTGGCCGAGCTGGTCAATGCGCAGTTCCGCCAGCCGTTCGCCGCCTATTGGGGCGACGGCACCACGTCGTCGTCGGACGGCCAGAACTTCAAGGCCGGCGGCCGGGGGCACGCCGCCGGCCAAGTGAATCTGAAGTACGGCCAGGAACCGGGCGTACAGTTCTACACCCACATCTCCGACCAGTACGCGCCGTTCCACACCAAGGTCATCAACGCCACGGTGCGCGACGCCACCCACGTCCTCGACGGGCTGCTGTACCACGAATCCGACCTGCGCATTGAGGAGCACTACACCGACACGGCCGGCTTCACCGATCACCTGTTCGCGCTGATGCACCTGCTGGGCTTCCGCTTTGCCCCGCGCATCCGCGACCTGGCCGACAAGCGCCTGTACATCTACGGCGACGCCAAGCAGTACCCGACGCTCGCCGGGCTGATCGGCGGCAGCGTCAACGTGAAGCATATCCGCGCCCATTGGGACGAAATCCTGCGCCTGGCTGCATCGATCAAGCAGGGCACGGTGACAGCCTCGCTGATGCTCAGGAAGCTCGGCAGCTACCCGCGTCAGAACGGCCTGGCCGTGGCCTTGCGTGAGCTGGGGCGCATCGAGCGCACGCTGTTCGCGCTCGACTGGATGCAGAACGTCGAGCTGCGCCGCCGCGTGCAAATCGGCTTGAACAAGGGTGAAGCCAAGAACGCCCTGGCCCGCGCCGTATTCCTCAATCGCCTCGGCGAAATCCGCGACCGCAGTTTCGAGAATCAGCGCTACCGCGCCAGCGGCCTCAACCTGGTGGTGGCGGCGATCATCCTGTGGAACACGGTCTACCTAGAACGGGCAGTCCAGGCACTGCGCAACTCGGGCAAGAACACCGATGAGAGGCTGCTACCGCATCTTTCGCCGCTGGGCTGGGAGCACATCAACCTGACCGGCGACTACATTTGGCGGCAGAACAAGCAGGTTGAGCAAGGCAAGTTCCGGCCGCTACGAATGCCCGGCGAGGCTTAGCGTACGATTTTTTCCGTTTCGTGAGCTGACCCCTCATAGGTCTTGCGCGCGACGGCGCCGGTCGCCACCAGGCGCTCGGCGCGGTCAAAGTCGGCCTGGGCCTGGCTGGCCAGCACCTCGGCCTGACGCAGTTGCGCCACGGCCGTGTCGAGCGCAACCTGGAACGGCCTCGGGTCGATCTGGAACAGCAGTTGGCCCTTGCGCACGAGGCTACCTTCGGGAACGCTCACCGCATCGACGGCGCCGCCGACCCGCGAGCGCAGCTCGACGGTCTTGGGCGCGGCCAGGAAGCCGGTGTACTCGGCCGATGGCGCGACCGTGCGGGTAATGACCTCGGCCACGGGCACCTGCGGCGCCATCGGCGCGCCCGCCGGGGGCGCCGCGGCCTTGCCCTCGTCCTTGGCGTCGCGGGCAGCGATCGCTATCCCCCCGACGGCTGCGATGACGCCTGCCACCACAATGATTCTGATTTTTTTACGCATGGAAGTGACCCTTTCTTGGATGCAGGACTCCGGCCCTTCCGAAGCGCTCTGCAGACATTTGTGTGGAGGCTAGGCGTTACAACGACGGCAAGGTCAAGCCCTCTTGTTGCCTCAGCGGGCAGACGGCACGGACAAGGTGGTGGGACGCCCGGCGTCGTCGCCGTGGTTGGCCTCAGGCGCGCCCTTGAAGCGCAGCAGGCGCAGTGCGTTCAGCGTGACCAGGGCCGTGGCGCCGGTGTCGGCCAGCACGGCAACCCACAAGCCGGTGATACCCAACACGGTGGTGACCAGGAACAAGCCCTTGAGGCCAATGGCGAATACGACGTTTTGGTGAATGTTGGCCATCGTCGCCCGCGACAGGGCCACCAGGTGGGCCACGTCCGTGACGCGGCTCTTGAGCAGCGCGGCATCGGCGGTTTCCAGCGCCACGTCCGTGCCGCCGCCCATGGCGATACCCACGTCGGCGGTCGCCAGGGCCGGCGCGTCGTTGATGCCGTCGCCGACCATCGCCACCTTGGCATCACGCTTCATCTCGTTGACCAAGCGCAGCTTGTCCTGCGGCAGCAGCTCGGCCTCCCACTCGATGCCCAGCTTGCCGGCGATCGCCTGCGCGGTGCGGCGGTTGTCGCCGGTCAGCATGACCGAGCGCACGCCCATGGCGTTGAGCTGGGCCACGCCTTCGCGCGCGTCGCGGCGGGGCTCGTCGCGCAGGGCCAGCAGGCCCAGAACGTTCTTGCTGGCTTCGTCGAACAGGACCACCACGGTCTTGCCGCCATCCTCCAGCTTGTCGATTTCCCTGCGGTGCGCGGCTGTCAGCGTGGCCGTCTGTTCCGCATGGGCGGGCGATCCGACAGCGAGCGCACTGCCGTTCACGGTGGCGCGCACCGCCTTGCCGGCAATGGCCGATGCGCCCGTGGCCTGGGGAATCGCCACGTCCAGGCTCTTGGCATGGGCGACAATGGCCTTCGCCAAGGGATGGTTTGAGCCGGACTCGACAGCGGCGGCAAGCGCAAGGACCTGTTGATGCTTGAACAGCCCGAAGGGCAGGACCTCGGTGATGCGCGGCTTGCCCTCGGTCAGCGTGCCAGTCTTGTCGAAGGCAATGGCGCGCACGCGGCCGATGGTTTCCAACGCGTTGCCACCCTTGATCAGCAGGCCCCGTCGCGTGGCCACCGCAAGGCCCGAGGCGATGGCCGCCGGTGTGGAGAGCACCAGCGCACATGGGCAGGCAATCAACAGCAGTGCGAGGCCGCGGTACAGCCAGGTACCCCAGTCGCCACCCATGGCAAGTGGCGGAACCACCACGATCAACGCCGCGATGGCCATGACGGCAGGGGTGTAGTAGCGGCTGAACTTTTCGATGAAGCGAGCCGTGGGCGCCTTGGAGGACTGCGCCTGCTCCACCAGTTGGATGATGCGAGAAATGGTGTTGTCCGATGCCGTCTTCTCGACTTGTACTTCGAGCACGCCATCGACGTTGATGGAGCCGGCGAACACGTCGGCACCGATAGCCTTTTGACGCGGTACGGACTCGCCGGTGATAGGCGACTCGTCCAGGCTGCTTTCACCGCGGAGGATCTTGCCGTCCGCAGGCACCCGGTCACCAGGGCGCACCAGCACGCGGTCGCTCACGCGCAGGGAAGCGGCGGGCACTTCGCGCTGCCCGCCCGCGGCATCGAGCAGTACCGCCGTCTTAGGCACCAGGGAGGCCAGCGCCTTGATGCCGGCGCGCGCGCGGCCGGCGGCCACGCTTTCCAGCAGCTCGCCGATCGCGAACAGGAACACCACGGCAGCAGCTTCCTCGGCCTCGCCTATCACGAGCGCGCCCAGCGAGGCGACGACCATCAGCGTTTCGATAGAGAACGGCGAGCCTGACACAGCCAGCGCGAAGGCTTTGCGAGCGAACGGCAGCACGCCCGCGATCACCGCAGCGGCGAAGATCCATTCAGCGTAGCCAGGAACGAACTGCGCGATCGCGTAGGCCGAGCCCATCAGGCCGCCCAGGCCCAGCACGTGCTTGCCTTTCTTCGTCTGCCACCAGCGCTGATGGCGCGCCGTCGATGCTGCTGCTGGGGCCGCGGGTGCTGAGCCAGCATGGCGGCGCACGTCGGAGACGCCGAAGCCCAGGCTCTTGATGGTCTTCTCGATGTGGCCGAGCTGCGTGGGGCCGCCAGACGCGAGCGTCAATTCCAGCGTTTCTGCGGTGAAGTTTATGCGGGCATCGGACACGCCATCCATGCGAGCGAGCGCCGTTTCGATCTTGCCGACGCAACTGGCGCAGTCCATGCCCTCGACGCGCATGGACACGTTGGGGGGCGTGCTGGGTGCTCCACGGAAGGCAGAGGCCGGCGCATGGTCATGCCCGCTGCAGGCCCCGTGATCGTGACCGTGGTCATGGGCATGGCCGTGAGCATGGCCATGCCCATGGTCATCACCGCACGCTTTGCCGTGCGAATGATCGTGCCCGTGGTCGTGGGCATGCCCATGGTCATGGTGGCCGCCGCAGCCGGCGTGGTCATGCGCGTGGGCCGCATGGCGCGGTGCAGGTGCTGCGGACATTTCGGACGCGGGCAGTGCCTGCACGTCGAAGCCCAGGGACCGGATTTTCTTGGCAATGTCGCGTGCAGTATTTCGGCTACTTGTGCTGCGCGTCAACGTCAGCGTCTCATTTGTAAAATTAACCTGTACATTTGATACGCCATCAATTCGACCAAGCGCTGTTTCAATCTTGCCGACGCAACTGGCGCAATCCATACCTTCGACCCGAAAGCCCAGTTGTTCGTCCTGCGCTCCTGTGCCGTCCAATGTTTCCAAAGACATATCAATCTCCTGGTTCTCTGAGTAATCGCCGTGGCAGGACGCACAAATCAGCGATCGGAATGTTATGCAAACAAATGAACACTTGTTTGTATGTTTATTCAAAAAAAAGAAAGAATCTCTTTCTGGCTGAACCATCCGACCGCTGCTTTATGCAGCTGCCATTAAGTCATTTTTTGTTGCGCAGCATCTGGTAGGTTTCAAATGCGGTGCGGTAGGCATCACTATAGGTATCAGGCGTCTGCTCACCAGCCCAGAATCCAGCCATTCCCGCAACCTGCCAATCTGCCAAATCACTCTTTACTTGAGCACGAGTCAATGCCACCGGAGCCTTGTAAGCCGCACCCAGCTTGAGCTGGAGATAGCTCTCGTAGGCTTGTTGGTAGGCTTGGGTGTGCGAAGCGGTGGTGATTCCGCGCGAGGTGAACGCGTGCATGCCGGAGATTTTCCACAGTTCCAAATCAGCCATCACTTCAGCACGAGTCTTTCCTGCTGAGGGCGCCTGATACATATCACCTTGGGTCAATTGCAAGTAGCGCTGAAAGGCAGCCTGGTATTGAGGGCTGAACGTATCCGGGCCGCTTTCGCCGCGAGACAACGCTTCCAGCCCAGATTGCCTCCAAGCAGCCAGATCCTCTTGGACCTGTTGCCGTGTCATATCTGCGGCGAACGGTTGAGCGTTTACTCCAGCAGCAAAAAGTGCGGAAAGCAGAACAGCAAAGCGAATTTTCTTGGACATGGTCAATACTCCTTGACGTTAAAAATAATGGCGTGGTCCTTACGCCTTTCGGATACCCCGTAGACAAATAATAACACACATGAAGATATGTTCAAGTGTTTATTTTTAGAGTGCTTTTTGCTTGGGGTCTTCTAGGCATTCAGCAAGGCGCGCCGGTGTCTCTCTAGATTGATAGCCAAAAAAAGCCTACCCCTTGAAGGCGTAGGCCGGCGCGCACTCACATGTTCAGTCAATCGTCGTGTCTGTCCTCCGAAATGTGAACCGCCATGTCCTGGAGTACCTGGCTGACGTGCTGGTCGGCAATGCCGTAGAAGATGTGCTTGGCTTGGCGCTCGCCGCGCACGAGGCGCGCGCCGCGCAACAGGCGCAGGTGATGGCTGACCAAGGACTGCGACAGGTCTAGCGAGCCAGCAATGTCGCCCACTGCGACCGATCCGCGCATGCACTGCAACAGGATTTTCAATCGCGATTGGTCGCCCAGCAGGCGGAAGGTCTCTGCCAGAACAGCGACGTCACTTTGCGATAGTGCGAGGACATCAGTGGTCGTGCCGTGGTTAGAGGTCGAACATTGCACAATAGCGGCGCTGGTGGTTTTGCGGGATGTCATGGATTCAAACCCTCCAGTGAACTGCGAACCGTCTAGCACGGCCTCAATGCTTGTGACCGGGAGCGGAGTGGTCATGGTCATGATTGTGCTCACTGTGGTCGTGGCCGCTGTGGTCCTGACGGCCTGTCGTGGGTTGCAGGCTGCAGATGTTCTCGTCAGCCTCCGAGTTCCAGTCGATTCCGACTGTGGCGTGTTCGATGCTGAACTGCTCTCGCAGCACCGCCTCGACGCGCTTGACCACAGCTCGCGCCTCCTCGTCCACGTTGGGTCGAACGTGTAGCGTGGCCATCGTGCGACCGGAAGTGAGTTGCCACACGTGAACATGGCTGACAGCCGCCAGGCCGGGCACAGTGCTCATCAGGCCTTGTTCCACCTTTTCCGGCGAAGCGTCCTCTGGCGCACCCTCCAACAGGATATGGATCGACTTGGCCAGGAGCTTCCAGGCGCTGCGCAGAATCAACGCCGCTACTAGAACCGACAGGATGGGGTCGATCGGAGTCCAGCCGGTGAAGTAGATGACGATCGCTGCAACGATGGCGCCGACAGAGCCGAGCAGGTCACCCATCACGTGGAGGATGGCACCTTTCACATTGACGTGATCGGTTTCGCCGCGGGTCATGATCCACAGCACGAGGACGTTGATCAGTAAGCCGAGCACGGCGACGATCATCATCGGGCCGGCGAGGATGACGGGCGGCGCCTGCAGCCGCTCCCACGCCTCGTAGGCGATCCATGCGACGATCGCGAACAGGGTCACGGCGTTCAGGAAGCCGGCGATGACCTCGAAGCGCAGGTAACCGAATGTGCGTTTGCTGTCGGCTGCGCGGCGACCGAATCGGAAGGCAGCGTAAGCCAGGGCAAGTGCCACGGCGTCGGTCAGCATGTGGCCAGCATCGGCAAGTAGGGCTAGCGAGCCCGACAGCACGCCGCCGACAGCTTCCACGAGCATGAAGCCGAAGATCAGGAAGAAGGAAACCAGAACCTTGCGCTCGTTGGCGCTCGTCACTGTGGGGGTGTGGTCGTGATCATGGTCGTGACCATGGTCATGTGCATTGGATTGGGACATGGGCGCCTCTGCTGGTTGAGTGTTTGACTATGGCGAAATATAACACATGAATATGTGTTCATGTGATATATTTTCGCTCACCCTTCTCAGCCTCCGAAGCCATGCGTTGTGATGCCGCAACGAGAAAATGTGCCTATCCTTTCGGCCAGATACGGTGCAGGTCATCCAGAATCAGCTGGTGATGGTGCCTGCCTTGGTCTGCGTGTGTGCGTAAATGAGGGTGATCCGGCGGCAAGCTGGGGTGGTCATGCGCCACGTCAGAAGGGTCGCTGGCCGGCCACAGCCAGAGCGTCAGCGCCACGCCGGCCAAGCCGACCAGGGACATGACAATGAAGGTCGATGGCAAGCCCATGACCGCGCCGAAGCGGCCGGCAAGTGGGTAGCAGATGAGCCAACAGGCGTGCGACAGCGCGAAGTGTGCCGCGAAGATCGCAGGACGGTCCTCGGCATGGGCCGAGCGGCGCAGAAGACGGCCGGATGGCGTTTGCGCCACGCTGTAGCCAAAGCCGATGATCAACCACAGCGGCAGCAACAATGCATAGCTCGGCAGCAGTGCGCCGATCCCCGTGCCCACGACCAGTACGGTAGCGCCGGTGAGCATCGCGGTTCGGTCGGCCACCTTTTCCAGTAAGGATGGCAGAACGAAGGCTGCCACCATCGAACCGCCTCCGAATGCCGCCAGTGCCGACGCCACTTCGACCTCGCCTAGGCCAAAGCGCGCCTTCACGAGAACCACCGTGTTCACGATCACCATGGCGCCCGCCGCCGAGACGGCCAAGCTGATCGCCAGCAGGCCCCGCAGGCGTGGCGTAGCGAGATAGATGCGTGTGCCGCGGGTCGTGCGATCCCAAATGCCGCGGCGCGGTCCGGGAATAGTTGTGGGCAACCGCACGCTGACCACGAGCGCGGCTGAAACGAGGAAACCGAGCACTGTTCCCGCGAACAGGTTGTGAAAGCTGATGACGGTCAGCAGCGCAGCAGCCAGCATCGGGGAAATCAGGCTTTCCAGGTCATAGGCCAGCCGGGACAGCGACAGCGCCTTCGTGTAGTCCTCTTCATCGGGAAGGATGTCCGGGATAGTGGCTTGGAAAGTCGGCGTGAAGCCGGCGGATGCCGCTTGCAGGACAAAGATCAGCAGATAGATCTGCCAGACCTCGGTGACAAAGGGCAAACAGATCGCGACAACCGCTCGTACCAGGTCCAGCGCTACGAGCAATGACCGTCGCGGGAACTGGTCGGCGAAGGCCTGTGCGACTGGAGCGACTCCCACATAGGCCAGCATCTTGATAGCCAGCGCCGACCCGAGCACCGCACCTGCATCGGCCCCGGCCAGCTCGTAGGCAAGTAGGCCGAGCGCTACCGTCATCAGGCCTGTGCCGACGAGTGCGATCACCTGCGCGGTGAACAGGTGGCGGTAGGTGCGGTTCTTTAGGACGGAGAGCATCGAGAGACCTCAGAGCAGTCTGGTTAGCGCCTTCATTTCGGCTAGAACGGAGTCCTCATCATGAGATAGGCAGTGGTCGATGTGGTCATGGATCAGGACGCGCTTGGCCGCTGTGACGGCGCTCTCCACCGCAGCGAGCTGGCGAGCGATGTCCAGGCAGGTTTCTTCTCCTTCGATCATCCCGATGACGTGTCGCAGATGACCCTCGGCGCGCTTGAGCCGTTTCACGAGATCTGGGTGGCTGGTGTGCTTGTGCATCTCTTTCATGCAGCAATCATATCCCCCCCCGGGGGATATGCTCAAGGAGTCTGCATAGCTGTTTGCGCAGTGGATTAGCCCCACCTCGCCTCTCGATGTCTTGCGCCCGACGCCCTCTCTAAGGCGATTGGTGCTCAAAGGATGTAAGGTTTTCTTTCCCATTCATATGAATAGATATACAATTGTTCATATCTAAGCCAGTGAACAGTGGCTTTTCAACGACAAGCACTTGCTCGGAAAGAGAACACCCAGCCGGGGGTAAGTACTGATGCAACACCGATGGAGAATTGAATGCTTCGCAAAGACATACGCAAGGGATGGATATGGGCGGTATCCACGCTTTGGGCCGGCACCGTGCTAGCCCAGCCAGTAGCCGCCCCTCACGTCCCATCCAGACCAGACAGCCATATGGTCGCCCAATTGTGGGAGTCAGCTTGGCAGCGGCAGCCAGAAGCCGCTGGAGAAGGCGCCTGGCAGCAGGCCGCCCAAGCACGCCAAGAGACGGCCGGCAGTTGGGTGGCAGGTCCGATGGCGCTGGAAGCCTCCACCAAAACTGATCGGTTCAACAACCGCAACGGACAGCGCGAATATGAAGTCGGGGTGGCTATTCCCCTTTGGATGCCTGGTGAGCGCGCCTCGTCGGCACGCTGGGCGGACGCGGAAAGCCTCGCGCTATCCAGCCGGATGCTGGCCGCCAAGCTACGCACGGCCGGACAGGTTCGCCAGGCATGGTGGGCATGGCAGCGTGCCCAGGCCGAATTGGTGGCGGCGCAGGATCGCACCCGCAGCGCGGACGAGTTGGCGCAAGATGTGGCTCGCCGGGTTCGCGCGGGCGACCTGGCGCAAGCCGACAGAAACCAGGCCGATGGCGCCTTGGCGTCGGCTCGTAGTGCCCTGGCCATTGCTCAGGCCGAAGAAATCACGCAGCGCGAGGCGTTGTTGGCACTGACCGGCATCGAGAGTATCCCGTCGCAGGCCGATTCCGCGCAGCCGGAGCAGTCAGGTGTCCGAGTTCAACCGGCATCGGCACAGCCGTCCGGCGCGTTGTTGGGTAACCACCCTGCGCTGCTGGAACTGCAGCACAAGGCGCTGGCGGCCCGCCGCTCTGCGGAACTGGTGTCCCATCAGAAGTACGCCAACCCCGAACTGACCCTGGCGACCACGCGGGATCGGGGCGGCTACGGCGAACGCTACAACCAGACGATCACGGTGGGTGTGCGCATTCCCTTCGGTACGGGTAGCCGTCATACCGAGCAATTGTCCAGCGCCAATGCGCAGGCACTGGAGGCTGAGTCGGCACTCGCGGCCCAGCGCACCCGGCTACTCTCGGAAATTCGAACTGCCCAATCGCGCGAACTGGCAACCAGCACCCAGATGCAGGCCGCTTCGGAGCGCCAGCGACTAGCCCAACAAACGCGCACCTTCTACCAAAAGTCGTTCGCGATGGGCGAGACGGACATGCCGACACGCCTTCGCATCGAGCAGGAGGCCACCGAGGCCGAGCGCGCGGCGCTGCTCGCCAAGGTGGAGCATGCCGCGGCCATCTCGTCCCTGTTGCAGGCACAAGGCACGCTGCCGCAGCCGACCGAGACTTTCACTGACATCTCCGGCACGCGCTGATCGGCGCGCGCTCAACCATCCTGGAACCTTAGAAATGTCGCAATCCTCTTTCTGGCGTGCAGCTGCCTTGTCCAGCCTCCTGCTTGGCAGTAGCGCAACGTGGGCCGGCGACGGCCATGACCATGGCGAAGCCGCTCCTGCCCCCGCAGCGGCCGCGCTTCCGCGCTTTGCCGCAGTTTCCGATGACTTCGAACTGGTGGGTGTGCTGAACGGCCAGCGTCTCACACTCTACCTCGACCATGCTGCCGACAACCGGCCGGTGACCGATGGCGAGCTGACCCTCGAGCTGGGTGGTCAACAGGTAAAGGTCAGCTCACACGGGGTTGGAGAGTTCGAGGCCGATCTGACTGAGCCGCTATCCGATGGCGAGACCTCAATCATGGCCACTATTACTGCGCAGGGCCAATCGGACCTGTTGACGGGCGTTCTCGATGTTCATAGCGAAGACGCCGAACACGAGCATGCCGTCGCATCCGGCCGTGTGGTCGTACTAGGTGGCGGTGCCGCAGTCCTCGGCGTCGGTGTCCTAGCGTGGGCGCTGCGCAGACGTACACGCACCAACGGTGCACTGCGAGGTGCAGCATGAAGCGCAACTTCCGTTTCCTAATGACGACGGCCATGGCGGCTGCATTGGCTCTGGCTGCTCCCGCGTTCGCTCACGACGGCCATGACCACGGCGACGAAGCGCCGGCTGCGTCTTCCAATGGCCCCCAGCGCCAGCCTGATGGCAGCGTGTTTCTTCCGAAACCGTCGCAACGTCAGATCGGTGTACGCACCCAGCTGATCAAGCAGGAGCCCTTGGCCCGCAGCCATGAACTGGCTGGCAAAGTAATCATGGACCCGACGACAGGCGGCAAGGTCCAGGCAATGGTAATGGGCCGGCTGGTGCCCGGGCCGGATGGTCTGCCGCAGATCGGCCAATCCGTGCGCAAGGGCCAGGTGCTGGCTTACATCGAACCGGCCAGCGGTGTGCTGGAGCGCTCAGGCCAGATGGCCCAGGTTGCCGAGCTGCGTGCGGGCCAAGCGCTCGCGCAGAAGCGCTTGGCCCGGCTGCGCGAGCTGTCGGAGACCGTGCCCCGCAAGGAGATCGAAGCAGCCGAAAGCGAAGTGAACAGCCTGACCGAACGCGCCCGCGCCTTGAGCGGGGGCCTCGCCGGCAGGGACGTACTGAAGGCCCCAGTCAGCGGCGTCATCGCATCCAGCCCCGCAGTTGCCGGGCAGGTCGTGGATGCGCGCGAACTGGTGTTTGAGGTGGTCGATCCGACCCAACTGCGCATCGAGGCGCTTGCCTACGATCCGGCAATGGCACAGAACCTGGCCGGTGCTGCACTCGCAGTAGGCGGTCAGAAGGTGCCGCTGAGCTTCGTCGGTGCCGCCAGCAGCCTGCGCGAGCAGGCCCTGCCCATGCTGTTCAAGGGCACCAGCGAAAGCCTCTCGCGCTTGGCGGTCGGTATGCCGGTGGTGGTCTTCGTGCAAGAGGCGACGACGGTACCTGGCTACCGCGTGCCTTCCGGTGCGCTGATGAAGAACCCTGCCAACCAGAACATCGTCTGGGTCAAAGACCAGGCCGAGCGCTTCGAGCCGCGTGTCGTGAACATCACTCCTTTGGATGGTGCATCCATCGCTGTCACTTCGGGCCTGGCGGACGGCGACCGCGTGGTTGTCGAGGGCGCGTCCCTGATCAATCAAGTTCGTTGAGGGGCACCATTCCATGTTCAAGTGGCTTCTCGAAAATAGCTTACGAAACCGGCTCCTGGTCATCATCGGGGCGCTGGTGCTGATGGCGTATGGCGCGTTCACCCTGACGCGCACGCCGGTAGATGTCTTTCCCGATCTCAACAAGCCGACCGTCACTCTCATGACGGAGGCTGGCGGCATGGCTGCCGAAGAAGTCGAGCAACTCATCACGTTCCCGCTCGAAACGGCCATGAACGGCCTGCCCAGCGTCGAAAGCGTGCGCTCGGTCTCCAGCGCCGGGCTTTCCTTCATCTACGTGACATTTGACTGGAAGACCGACATCTTCCGGGCGCGCCAGATGGTCTCCGAACGCCTGACGTCCATGGAGGAAGGGCTAGCCCCGGGCGTGACGCCCACTATGGGGCCAATCAGCTCAGTGATGGGCGAGATCATGCAGATTGCAATCCCCATCGGTGCCAAGCCCTCAGGGCAGAAGAACGCAGCCCCGCCGCTGTCGGCCATGGACACTCGCGAGTACGCGGACTGGGTGCTACGCCCCCGGCTGATGGCCATACCTGGTGTTGCCCAAGTCATCCCGATCGGAGGCGAGGTCCGTCAGTTCCAGGTCCAGCCCAACACCACGCGAATGTCAGAGCTGGGCGTGACTGCGTCCGATCTGGATGCGGCTCTCAAGGGCTTCTCCGCGAACACTTCCGGCGGCTTCCTGGAGATCAATGGCCGCGAGTACCTGATCCGCAACCTGGGCCGCACGTCCCGACTCGACGACCTGCGTAACCTGCCTCTCGCGGTGCGTGCGGGCCAACCCATCCTGCTCCACCAGGTCGCCGATGTTCAGTTTGCGCCAGCCATCAAGCGCGGCGATGCGGGCTTCGAGGGCCTGCCAGCCGTGATCCTGGGCATCCAAAAGCAGCCCACGGCCGATACGATTGCACTGACCCGCTCGATCGAGTCAGCGTTGGCGGACATGAAGGGCTCACTGCCGGCTGGCATGGCCGAGCCACAGGTGACCTTCCGACAAGCCAACTTCATCGAGGCGTCCATCAGCACGCTGCAAGGCAAGCTCATCGGCGCATCGGTCTTCGTGGCGGTGATCCTGTTCTTCTTCCTGGGCACTTTGCGCCCCCTGGTGATCGCGTTGACCGCGATTCCTGCCTCGATCTTCGTGACCGGGCTGGTGTTCCACTATTTCGGCCTATCAATCAACACCATGACGCTCGGTGGGCTGGCGATCGCCATCGGCGGTCTCGTGGACGATGCTGTGGTCGATGTGGAGAACATCATGCGGCGGCTCAAGGAGGACCGCACCCGCCACCCTGAGAACCGGCTGACGCCCCTGGTCATCGTTGCCAGGGCCTCGATGGAGGTTCGCTCGGCGATTCTCTACGCCACGATGATCATTGTGCTGGTGTTCCTGCCCCTGTTCGCGCTGCCGGGGATGGAGGGGCGCTTGTTCGTGCCGCTGGGCATCGCCTTCATCGTCTCCACGCTGGCCTCGCTGCTGGTCTCTGTGACGGTCACTCCGGTGCTTTCGTACTACCTGCTGCCCAAGATGAGGACGCTGGACCATGGCGACACTCGGCTTCTAGCCTGGTTGAAGACGCGCTATCAGGGCGGCCTGCAGCGGGTCTTGCAGCGGCCGCGTGCCGCCCTTGGCATGGCCGCTGTGGCTGTCACACTGGCTGTCGCCGCGGTGCCATTCTTCCCGACCACGTTCCTGCCCCCGTTCAATGAAGGAACGTTGCTGGTGGGCCTGCGCCTGAATCCCGGTGTGACGCTGGCCGAATCTTCGGCGCTTGCCCAGCAAGCCGAGCTGCTGGTCGCGCAGGTGCCAGAGGTGCAGCACGTGGGCCGGCGCAGCGGACGGGCCGAGCTGGACGAGCATGCCGAAGGCGTGCATGTCAGCGAGCTGGACGTGGGCCTGCTGCCCGCCTCGGAGCTAAAGCGCTCCATGGAGGAGATCACCGCCGACATCCGTTCGCGTCTGGCTCACTTGCCCGGCTCCATCGGCATTGGCCAGCCGATCTCGCACCGCATCGACCACATGTTGTCGGGGGTGCGCTCGCAGATCGCCATCAAGGTGTTCGGCGAGGACCTGGACGTCCTGCGCGGGCAGGCGGATCTGCTGCGCGCCAAGCTGGCCGGAATTCCGGGGCTTGCTGACCTGGAGATCGAAAAGCAGGTCCTAGCGCCGCAGATCAAAATCCGCGTGGATTATGCGGCGGCGGGACGCTACGGCGTGGCCGCACCGCAAATTCTGTCCACGCTGCAAAGCCTGGTCGAAGGCGAAAAGATCACCGAGGTCATCGAGGGCAACCGCCGCTTCGCGCTGGTGGTTCGCCTGCCCGAGCAGGCGCGGTCGATTGAGGGCTTGAGCCGCATCCTCATCGACACGCCCATGGGTCGGGTCCCGTTGTCGCGCCTTGCCACCATCGAAGACAGCGACGGCCCCAACCAGGTCAGCCGCGACGATGGCCGTCGACGCATAGTTTTGTCGGCCAACGCTCAGGGACGGCCGCTGTCCGAAGTAGTGGCCGACATACGCAGCGTCGTCCAAGAAGTGCGCTTGCCCGAAGGCTACTTCATCACGCTGGGCGGCCAGTTCCAGGCACAAGAGGAAGCCTCGCGACTGGTGGGCCTGCTGTCCATCGTCTCCCTGACGCTCATGTTCGTGGTGTTGTACACGCGCTACAAGTCGGTCGCCCTATCAGCGCTCATCATGGTGAACATTCCATTGGCCCTGGTCGGCGCCGTGTTGGGGCTGTGGCTGTCTGGCCAGCCGTTGTCCGTGGCCGCCCTGGTCGGCTTCATCACGCTCGCGGGTATTTCTGTGCGCAACGGCATCCTGAAGGTGAGCCACTACCTCAACCTCATGCGCATGGAGGGCGAGGACTTCGACCAGAAGATGATCGTGCGTGGCTCGCTCGAACGGCTTTCCCCGGTTCTGATGACCGCGCTGGTCACGGCCTTCGCGCTGGCCCCGCTGCTGTTCGAGGCGTCCCGACCCGGTACTGAGATCCTGCACCCCGTCGCGGTGGTGATCTTCTCGGGGCTGGTCAGCTCCACGCTGCTAGACACCTTCCTTACACCCGCCATGTTCTGGCTGTTCGGCCGCAAGCCTGCCGAACGCCTGCTGGACGACCGCGACGCGGAGGCATTCTGATGCAACGCCTTCTGTCACCCGATTTCAACCACCGTAACCCTATAGGAGCTTTCATGTCTGTTCGATTTCGTTCCCTCACGGCTGGCACCGCCCTCGCCCTGGCATCCGTCACCGCCTTCGCCGCAGGCGACCATGACCACGCGCATGACCACAAGCCGCTGCATGGTGGCGTCGTGACCGAAGTCCGGGACGTGGACTACGAGTTGGTCGTTCAGCCCGCAGCAGCGCAACTCTACCTGCGCGACCACGGCAAGCAGGTCAATGTAAGCAACACCAAAGCCAAGCTCACACTGTTGACCGGCTCACAAAAGCAGGAGGTGCAACTCACGCCTGCCGCGGACGGAAGCCGCCTCGAAGGCAGCGGGACCTTCGCCGCAGCCAAGGGCACGAAGGCCGTCGTCCAAGTCGAACGTGGGGGCAATACCGCGAGCGCCCGGTTCGTTCTGCCGTAGTGTTCAACGTGATCGTCAGGGAACGAGCTGTAATCTGGCGACCACCTGACAAAAGGCGCGACATAGGCGCTCACTATTTCCTCAAAAACTTTGGAGATGTAAATCATGGAAATGCATTTCGACGTCATTGTTATCGGTGCCGGCCCAGGCGGATACATCGCGGCCATTCGCGCTGCCCAATTAGGCATGAAGGTCGCTTGTGTAGATGCCTGGAAGAACAAGGACGGAAAGCCAGCACCTGGCGGCACCTGCAACAACATCGGTTGTATCCCTTCGAAAGCGCTACTGCAGTCGTCAGAGAACTTTGAACAAGCCAAGCACCACTTTGGCACGCACGGCATCTCCACGGGTGATCTGCGCATGGATGTGACCACGATGTTGGAACGTAAGAATCAGGTCGTGAAGTCCAGCAACGAAGGCATCCTTTATCTGTTCCGCAAAAACAAGGTCCAGTTTTTCAACGGCCTGGCGTCTTTCACCAGGACTGTCGATGGTGGCTTCGAGGTGAGCGTCGCCGCCGATGAGGCTGTTACCTTGGTTGGCAAGCAGATCATCGTTGCCACAGGCTCCAACGTGCGGCCGCTCCCCAACCTACCGTTCGATGAGCGGGTCGTGCTCTCCAACGACGGCGCGCTGGACATCGCGGCTGTGCCTGATCGGTTGGCCGTCATCGGTGCCGGCGTGATCGGCCTGGAGCTGGGCTCCGTTTGGCGCCGCCTGGGGGCGGATGTCACGATCCTCGAAGGCTTGCCCAGCTTCCTGCCAATCGTCGACCAAGCCATCGCCAAGGAGGCGAAGAAGGCGTTCGACAAGCAAGGCCTGAAGATCGAACTAGGTGCGAAGGTTCGCGAAGTCAATGCAACCGAGGCTGGCGTGACTATTCACTACACCGACAGCCAGGGCCAGACGCAGTCCTTGCAGGCAGACAAAGTGATCGTGGCTATCGGCCGTGTGCCGAACACCGAAGGCCTGAATCCGGCCGCCGTGGGACTCCAATTGGATGAGCGCGGCGCCGTACTGGTGGACGATGAATGCCGCACCAGTGTGCCCGGCATCTGGGCCATCGGTGACGTGGTGCGTGGCCCGATGTTGGCGCACAAGGCGGAAGAGGAAGGTGTCGCAGTGGCCGAGCGCATTGCCGGCCAGCACGGTCACGTCGATTTCAATACGATCCCCAACGTCATCTACACCAGCCCGGAGATTGCCTGGGTAGGCCGCACCGAGCAGCAGCTCAAAGAGCAGGGCACCGCCTATCGAATTGGTTCCTTCCCGTTCATGGCCAATGGCCGCGCGCGTGCGCTGGGCGACACGACGGGCCTCGTCAAGGTGATCGCCGATCCTGCCACTGATGAGATACTCGGCGTGCATGTGGTCGGCCCGCAGGCCAGTGAACTGGTGGCCGAGGCCGTGATCGCCATAGCGTTCAAGGCCAGCAGCGAAGACATCGCCCGCATCTGCTTTGCCCATCCGACCCTCTCCGAGACGTTCAAAGAGGCCTCGCTGGCCGTGGACAAGCGCGCGCTCAACTTCTGATTGATCGGAAGCGGCATCCAAACCACCTCACCGAACGCAGCTGCGGGCGGTGGGGCGCATATCGCCATGGAACGTAGGCCACGCTGCAACGGCATGCTATGCCCAACAGTTACTCGTCGTTGTGGTCTTCCGCGATGTGGGTGGCCATATCCAGCAGCACCTGGTTCACGTGCTTGTCCGCCACCTCATAGAAGATCTGTTTGGCCTGGCGCACGCCCTTGACCAGGCGAGCACCGCGCAGCAGCCGCAGGTGGTGGCTCACCAGCGACTGCGAGAGTTCGAGGGTTTCAGCAATGTCCCCGACCGAGGAGGAGCCCTTCATGCAGCACAGCATGATTCTCAGCCGGGACGGGTCACCCAGGAGGCGGAATGTCTCAGCCAAGATGGTCACGTCATTCTGTGACAGCGATTCCAAATCGGCGCTGGGACCCTTCGGTGGGGTACTGAATGGCTTACTTATATTCATTTTTAAAATATTTCCTATCCTCGAATGGCTGTTTTCGCTCTTCAGAATTAACAAGGCAGCGGCCGCTTAGGCTCGCGCAGCAAAGAACCAGTGCGAGCCTGGCAGGCAAGGCCTCCGTTCCCCGTGCGCCGGGTCATTTCTGAAACCTGACAGCATCCGAAAAAGCGCTTGACCTTCCCACGATGGTAAACCCTAAGCTCCCTCCATGTCGAATTTCAACTATGGGAAGCACACCATGAGCATGGCAACAACGAGTAGTGCTGGCGCCCAAGCAGCGGCAATCAGCCTGCCCATCGAGGGCATGACCTGCGCGAGCTGCGTCGGCCGAGTCGAGGCCGCCCTGGCCAAGGTGCCGGGCGTGGACAGCGTGTCCGTCAATCTCGCCACCGAGCGGGCGGACATCCGCCTGGCCGGTCCTGTCGATCGCATCGCGTTGATCCAGGCGGTCGAGAAGGTCGGCTACGACGTGCCGGCTGGCACCGTCGAACTGGCGGTCGAGGGCATGACCTGCGCCTCCTGCGTGGGCCGCGTCGAGAAGGCACTCAAGGCCGTGCCCGGCGTCACCGAGGCCACGGTCAACCTCGCGACCGAGCGTGCCACCGTGCGCGGCGTGGCCGCCGTGGCGGACCTGATCGCGGCCATCGAGAAGGTCGGCTACGAGGCCAGCCCGGTCGATACCGGCGCGCACGCCGACGAGGAAGCCGCCGAGAAGAAGGACGCCGAGCGCGCCGAACTCAAGCGCGACCTGACCCTGGCCGCCGTGCTGGCGCTGCCTGTGTTCGTGCTCGAAATGGGCTCGCACATGATTCCCGGCATGCACGAGTGGGTGGCTTCCACCATCGGCATCCAGCAGAGTTGGTATCTGCAGTTCGTGCTGACCCTGCTGGTGCTCGCCATTCCGGGCTGGCGCTTCTACGAGAAGGGCTTCCCGGCGCTGTTCCGCCTGGGTCCCGACATGAACTCGCTGGTCGCGGTCGGCACGGCCGCGGCCTTCGGCTATTCGATGGTCGCCACATTCGCGCCCAGTCTGCTGCCGGCCGGCACGGTGAACGTGTACTACGAGGCGGCCGCCGTCATCGTGGCGCTGATCCTGCTGGGCCGCTTTCTTGAGGCACGGGCCAAGGGCCGCACCTCCGAGGCCATCAAGCGCCTGGTCGGCCTGCAGGCCAAGGAGGCGCACGTGCTGCGCGACGGCCGCATCGTGGACATCCCGATCAACGACGTGGCGCAGGGCGACATCGTGGAAGTGCGCCCTGGCGAGCGCGTGCCGGTCGATGGTGAAGTGACCGAGGGCCTCAGCTTCGTGGACGAGTCGATGATCACCGGCGAGCCGATTCCCGTCGAAAAGGCGGAAGGCAGCACCGTGGTCGGCGGCACCGTCAACCAGAAGGGTGCGCTGACGCTGCGCGCGACCGCCGTGGGCGGTCAGACCATGCTGGCGCAGATCATCCGCATGGTCGAGCAGGCGCAAGGTTCCAAGCTGCCGATCCAGGCCGTGGTGGACAAGGTGACACTGTGGTTCGTGCCCGCCGTCATGCTGGCCGCCGTGCTGACCTTCCTGGTCTGGCTGGTGTTCGGCCCGTCGCCCGCGCTGTCCTTCGCGCTGGTCAATGCCGTGGCGGTGCTGATCATTGCCTGCCCGTGCGCCATGGGTCTGGCGACGCCGACCTCCATCATGGTCGGCACCGGCCGCGGCGCCGAGATGGGCGTGCTGTTCCGCAAGGGTGAAGCCCTGCAACTGCTCAAGGACGCCAAGGTGGTGGCCGTGGACAAGACCGGCACGCTGACCGAGGGCCGCCCGGTCCTGACCGACCTGGAGATTGCCGACGGATTTGACCGCAACCAGGTGCTGGCGAAGGTCGCCGCTGTCGAATCGCGCTCGGAGCATCCGATCGCACGCGCCATCGTCGAGTCGGCCGTGGAAGGTGGCATCGCGCTGCCGACGATGACAGACTTCGATTCGGTCACGGGCATGGGCGTGCGCGCCACCGTGGACGGCGCGCGTGTCGAGGTCGGTGCCGATCGCTTCATGCGTGAGCTGGGGTTGGACGTGGGCGGCTTCGCTCGCACGGCCGAGCGCCTGGGCAATGAGGGCAAGTCGCCGCTGTACGCCGCGATCGACGGCCGGCTGGCCGCCATCATCGCCGTCGCCGACCCGATCAAGTCCAGCACGCCCACGGCCATCGCCGCGCTGCACCAACTCGGCCTGAAGGTGGCAATGATCACCGGCGACAACGCGCGTACCGCGCAGGCCATCGCCAAGCAACTGGGCATCGACGAGGTGGTGGCCGAAGTGCTGCCTGAGGGCAAGGTCGAAGCCGTGCGCCGGCTGAAGGCCAGCCACGGCCAGATCGCCTACGTGGGCGACGGCATCAACGACGCCCCAGCGCTGGCCGAGGCAGACGTGGGCCTGGCGATCGGCACCGGCACCGACGTGGCGGTGGAGTCGGCCGACGTGGTGCTGATGTCCGGCAACCTGCAGGGTGTGCCCAACGCCATCGCGCTGTCCAAGGCCACCATCGGCAACATCCGCCAGAACCTGTTCTGGGCGTTTGGCTACAACACGGCCCTGATCCCGGTGGCCGCGGGCGTGCTGTACCCCGCCTATGGCGTCCTGTTATCGCCGATCTTCGCGGCCGGCGCAATGGCACTGTCTAGCGTGTTCGTGCTCGGCAATGCGCTGCGTCTTCGCCGCTTCCAGCCGCCGCTGGCGGCCGACACCGCTCAATGAGAAAGGAGGAACACCATGAACATCGGTGAAGCATCCAAGGCCTCGAAGGTCTCGGCCAAGATGATCCGCTACTACGAGCAGATCGGCCTGATCCCTCCGGCTGACCGCACCGATTCGGGCTACCGCGCCTATACCCAGGACGACGTTCACCGGTTGCATTTCATCCGGCGTGCGCGCGACCTCGGCTTCTCGGTGGCCGAGATCACGGACCTGCTGGGGCTGTGGAATGACAAGTCGCGCCAGAGTGCTGACGTCAAGCGTCTGGCCCAGCAACACATCGACGAGTTGGATCGGCGCATCGAGAGCATGCTGGAGATGGCCGCGACGCTCAAGGCGCTGATCCGGTGTTGCGCCGGCGATGAACGGCCCGACTGCCCGATCTTGCACACGCTGGAGCAGCCCGATACCAGTGACGACGAGCCCGAAGCGCGCACCGGCGCCGTACCGCGCCGCGCGCGAGCCAGCGCAGCAGGAAAAAAGCCGCGTGCGCACTGAGCAGCCAGGAGAGATATGCCCAAAATCACCGTCTTGCCCCATCCTGAACTGGCTCCCGAGGGCGCCGAACTAAACGTGCCAGCCGGCACTTCGATCTGCGAGGCCCTGCTGGACAACGGCATCGAGATCGAGCATGCCTGCGACATGAGCTGTGCCTGCACGACCTGTCACTGCATCGTGCGCAAGGGGTTCGATTCCCTCAACGAGGTCGAGGAGTGCGAGGACGATCTGCTCGACAGGGCCTGGGGACTGGAGGCGCAGTCGCGGCTGAGCTGCCAGGCCATCGTTGCGACCGAAGACCTGACCGTCGAGATCCCCAAGTACACGATCAACCATGCCAAGGAGAACCACTAGGAGCCTGCGTGCTGCCTCAGGCGCACCGGCCTGCGGCAGGGTTGCTCTGGTAGATGGAGGACTGACGGCATTACAGCCTGACGACCGACCCGCGAGCCAGATTCCTACACCCCCTTGCATCACCGCCGGTTAGGCTGGAAATGTCGTCAAAGTCCTTCAATCCGTGATAGTCGGCGCTGCGGCCGGCCCATGAAAAGGCCCACAGGAGAAGTCCAGCATGTCTGCGCCCAAACAAGCCACGCTCTACCGGATGGTCATGCCCGGCCATACCTGCCCCTACGGGCTGAAGTCGCTCGATCTGCTCAACCGCAAGGGCTACGAGGTCGAGGACAAACACTTGGCGAGCCGCGAGCAGACGGATGCGTTCAAGAAGGAGCATGGCGTCGAGACCACGCCCCAGGTCTTCATAAACGGGCGGCGCGTGGGCGGCTATGACGACCTGCGCAAATTCTTCGGCATGTCCGTGAAGGACAAGAACGCCGTGACCTACACCCCTGTGATCGCGCTGTTCGCCATGGCGGCCGCGATGGCGCTGGCGGCGAGCTGGGCGGCCTTCGGCCAGCTCTGGAGCATTCAGGCGGCAGAGTGGTTCGTGGCCTTTGCCATGTGTCTCTTGGCGCTGCAGAAGCTCAAGGACGTGGACGGCTTCGCGACGATGTTCCTCAACTACGACCTGCTGGCCAAGCGCTGGGTTCGGTATGCCTATTTCTACCCGTTCGCGGAGGCCATCGCAGGTGTCCTGATGGTCGCGGGCGTGGGGATGTGGGTGTCGATTCCGTTGGCGCTGTTCATCGGGACCGTCGGGGCCGTGTCGGTTTTCAAGGCGGTCTATGTCGATCGCCGGGAACTCAAGTGCGCCTGCGTGGGCGGGGACAGCAACGTGCCGCTGGGCTTCGTGTCCCTGACCGAGAACCTGATGATGGTGGCGATGGCCCTGTGGATGTGGGCCAAGGTCGCCTACCTTGGGATGCACTGAGCGCCGCGCCAGGTACGGCGCAGCGCACGTGCTCGCATCGGCCGTCCTGTGTGCAGGCCGGCCACGACGCGGTGTTACTGCGCGCGCGGCGGGAAGCCAGCTTCGCTCAGGGCCGCGGCGATCTGCTCTTGCGAGGCCGAGGTCTGGACCTCGACACGGCGGGTCGGCGGGTCCGTGACGATCTTGGCGTTGGGGTCGATCGTTTGGATCGTTTTCGTCACAGTGCGGGCGCAGCCGCCGCAGGTCATGTCTTCGAGATGGAATTGCATGGAAAACTCCTTTCGGGTTGGGGTGTTTGAAGTGTGCTCCTTGCCACCGTTGGAAGGTCAATCGCTATTTGCATCCCCGCCACACCAACCGGCCGAATGCTCATAGGGGCAAGGCCGTGGTGCTCTTTACGCGATCCAGCACGAAGCTGGTCTTGCAGTCCTGCACGCTGGGGTGCTTGAGCAGCGTGTCGAGCACGAAGCGGGAGTAGTGAGCCATGTCCATGACGACCACCCGCAGCAGATAGTCCATGTCGCCGGTCAGCGCATGGCACTCCACAACCTCTGGCCAGTTCTGGACAGACGCGCGGAACACGTCCATGGGATTGCGCTTGTGCGAGTCGGAGTACTGGGCCGACTTCTACACGAAGTTCTTCAACTTCCAAGAGATCCGCTACTTCGACATCAACGGCGAGTACACCGGCCTAGCCTCCAAGGCGATGAGCGCGCCGGACGGCCTGATCCGCATCCCGCTGAACGAGGAAGCACGCCAGGGCGGCGGCCAGATTGAGGAATTCTTGATGCAGTTCAGCGGCGAGGGCATCCAGCACATCGCCCTGCTGTGCGACAACCTACTCGATGCGCTCGACCGCGTGCAGATGGCCGGTATCCCGCTGCTGACCGCCCCCAACGACATCTATTACGCAAACTTGGAAAAGCGCCTGCCCGGCCATGGCCAGCCCGTGCCCGAGTTGCAGGCGCGCGGCATTCTGCTCGACGGCACGACCGAAGGCGGCCAGCCCCGCCTGCTGCTGCAGATATTCTCCGAGCCGCTGCTTGGCCCGGTGTTCTTCGAGTTCATCGAGCGCAAGGGCAACTACCGCGAGGGCTTCGGCGAAGGAAACTTCGGTGCCTTGTTCGAGTCGATGGAACGCGACCAGATCAACCGTGGCTCGTTGGAAATCAACCCGGCCTGATTTGGGCCTTTCCATGAAGGCAGAGCGCCTTCAGTCCTACATCTCGCGAGCCCCTCTGTGGGCTCGCGCTACTTTGGCGTCAGTACTGCCTTAGCCGCTCAAGCATTGAGCGGGTTGGCTTCGGCGTCACGTTCCGAAACAGTTGCTACCGCCCTTGACTTGAGTTAATACATGAACATATGTATTATTATTCAAATACACCGATGGCCTTTTTCCTCGCCCTGAAGAGGGACCCAGCACTACCTCGCCCCCTCTAAGCGCACTTCGGCAGCAATGCGCCGTGGCCAACCCAATGACCAGGATTGCTGAAGGACGTGCCCATGGAACTTCGTCATTTGCGCTGCTTCGTGGCTCTCGCCGAAGAGCTGCATTTCACCCGTGCTGCGGAGCGCTTGCACATCGAGCAGCCGCCGCTGTCCCGCACGATCAAGGAATTGGAAGACGAACTGGGGGTGCTGCTCTTTGACCGCGATCGGCGGGGAACGCGGTTGACGCCAGCGGGCACCACCTTCCTTCAGGACATTCGCAGGCTGTTCACCAACCTGGAGCAGGCACGAGAAAACGTCAGGGCGATCGCCGCAGGCCTAAGAGGCAGCGTGCGCATCGCCATCTCCGATGGCGCCATCGACCCGCGGCTGTCTGCACTTCTTGCCCTGTGCCGCCAGGAGGAGCCGGAGATCGAAATACGGCTCTCCGAGGTCACCCTGGCGGAACAGTTGCGGGGACTGCGATCCGGCGACTTCGCGATCGGTTTCGCACACACCGCGGACGTCGGCGACGGACTGGTGACGGAGCCCATCTGGCAGGACCCGCTGGTGGTGACCGTGCCGATCCGGCACCCGTTGCTGGCCCACAAGGAAGTGTCGCTACGTGAACTCGTGAGTTACCCGCTGGTGATGTGCGATCCGCAGCTTTGCGAGGGCTACTGCCGCGAATTGACCCGGCTGCTACATCCCCTGGAGCGCGAGTCCACCATCGTTGAGCATGTCTCGTCGCTGGACATGATGCTCACATTGGTCGGAGCTGGTTACGGCATCGGCTTCGCAACGGCGACCCGAATCGCGGCGTGTCAACGTCCCGACGTGGTGATCCGGCCGTTGGCGCTCGATTCGGCCGTCATCATCACCTACCTGCTTCGGCCCGAAGGCGGTAGCGGACTATCCGCACCCGTAGAGCGCTTCATCGAGCGTTTGCGTTCGCCAAAGAGCGATTAGCTACGACGCCTGCGCCACATCCGGCGTCACGCATCGCCCTGAAGGTAGAGGTTGCGCTCCGTGGCCGTCATCAGTTCGGCCGAGCTGATCTTGAGAGCCAGGGAAATTTTTAGAATGAGAGCGAGTGTCGGCATGTGCTCGCCGCGCTCAATCTTGCCCATGTGCGAGCGCGCGATCCCCGCCAAGCCCGCGAACTCATCCTGAGCAATCCCCTGAGCCAGGCGAGCGGCTCGCACCGCTTGCCCGAACGCCAACGCCGGTGCGGACTCATAGGTGGTTACTCCGGCGGGCCGTCCAGGCCGAATAGTGCGCTTCTGCATTCGCAGAAGCGTCATGGAATCACTGATCTTTAACCACGTTAAAGATATCTCTTTAGTATGATGTCGGTAGGTCTTTTCGATCCCCTCCCGCCGCCTCTTTGGGGGTATCCATGCATGACGTCATCAGTCCGCGCCCGAATTTCACGGTCGCCATAGCGCCAGGTGTACCGTCTTCACGGCTGTCGGCGCTGCTTGCACTGCAGCGAGCGCAGGAGCCGGGCGTCGCGATGGCCGTGCGTGAAGTTTCGGATCAAGAGTTGATGACGGGCCTGCAGGAGGGCCGCTACGACGCGGGACTATCTCTTAGCGGTGCAGGGGATCACCTGACGAGTAGCCGGAGGCTATGGTGCGAAAGCATGGCCGTTGCGATACCACCGCGGTCCCGCTTAGTTAACCACGCGAAGCTCACCATCTCAGATCTTCAGGGTTATCCAATCTATCGCTGGCGGGTGGAGGCTTGTCCCTTGCTGGACGAGAGGTTGGCCTCCCTCATGCCGATGGACCAAGAGAACATCCTGTCTGCAACTTCATTCGAGATGATGGCGCTGTGGGTCTCATCCGGCTACGGCATCGGCGTATGCGCGCAATCGCGCATCGAGCGTGCCCATCAATGGGGGATCGGCATGCGACCGCTCGCCGATGGCCCCTACAATATCGTGACGTACCTCCAACGGCCCCACGCGCAAGCCGATTCTGCTGCCAAGCGGTTCGAGCGTAGAGCGCTACAGATTGCTGGGGAAGGTGCAAGGTGATGGGCCTACGGCCGGAAGCGTCATCCCGGCCATAGGCTGACCCGTGGATTAGGTTCCCTCGATCACCACAGCGCTGTCCACTAGCCCACGAACGCTCTGCCGCACATCTTCCGGGACGGGCTGCGGGACGACGGCCTTGGGCACATCCTCGTGATGCCGGTAGTCGCCCATGATGACCCGTACGATCGCCGGCACGTTGGTCGGCGTGACCGCATCGATGGCGGCGCGATCGCCCAGGTCAGGGTGCGGCTGGGTCAGCATGCGGTAAAGTCCCCAAGAATCCGCGTGCGGGCACTGGTTCATGAGCACCTGGGCCAGCCTGTGTTTGAGCGGCACCAGTTGCCAGTCCGGAACACGCTGTCCCCGATTGCCAAGACTGATAGCCAGCAACTTTCCGGCTTTCAGTTCGCGGTTGATCTGGTCCTTGGACTTCCCGGCCAGCTTGCCGAACAACGGGACCGGCAGGCTGTTCGGCGACTCGTAGATAGCCAGCATTTCCTCGCGCTCGCGCTGGATCGCGGACACTTCCGGCTCTGGGACATGCACCGGAGGCGGCGGCAGATGCGATAGTCTCCGGAACGTGATTCCGCCGCTGCTCGAAGTGACGACAATGGGCGTTGCGACAAGGGACCGCACGCCGGGCACAGGCGGTTCGGCCACGGTGGGGGCCGCACCCACCGCCTCTTCCACTTCTGCCATCGCAGGCACCCCATCGATGCGGATGGTCAGGTGTGCGCTCGCAGCTTCTACCTCGCCCTGTTCGAGCAGGTCGAGGCGATCGGCCCAGTCCTGCATCATCCGGCGCCTCGGCTCCACGTATTTGGCGTGGTTGTAGGCCGAGCTGACCTTGTTGGGGTCAGAGTGCGATAGCTGTGCATCAACCCAAATTTTTGGATAGCCGATTTCGTTCAGCGCCGTCGAGATGGTGCCGCGGATGCCGTGCCCCGTCAGGCGCCCCTCGTAGCCCATGAGTTGCAAGGCCTTGTTCAGGGTATTTTCGCTGATGCGCTTCTTGAGTTCGCTGGTATGAGCCAACAGGTACTTCTGCGCCGGCCGCATCGCGCTCAGCAGGTAGCGCACGATCTCGATGGCTTGCAGAGAGAGGGGCACGATGTAGGGCGGCACGTCCTGCGGCCGCTTTCCGGCCTTGCGCATTTCGTCCTGGAGCTGCTTGACGAATTGCGGTGGGATGATCCACAAGCCGCGGTCGAGGTCGAATTGCTCAGGCTCGGCAAGCCGCAATTCGCCCGTCCGCACCCCAGTTAACAACAGCAGCCGCACGCCAAACTGGGTCTGCCAGCCGCGGGGGGTGTAGAGCCGAAGCTTCTGAAGGAACTCGGGCATCTCGAGCAGGTGCAGATAGGGATTGTGGGTCACCGGAGGCTTTGGTTCGGCCACCACATCCAGGTCAGCAGCAGGGTTGACCTCCAAGGGGTCGTCTCAGAAAACGGAAAATAAAGCACGCTAAGCGTGCGTGGAGGCTGGCACCCAGCGGTACAGCGTCGGAATGGACACGCCGAGGTTCTTGGCCACGTCCTTGGGCGGCACCCCGCTGGCCAGCAGCTTCTTGGCCGACTCGATCTTGCTGTCGGTCATCTTCGGCTTGCGGCCGCCTTTGCGGCCGAGCTGCTTGGCGACTTCCAGCCCGGCGCGGGTGCGCTCGACGGTCAGCTCGCGCTCCATTTCGGCAAGGCTCGCCATGACGTGGAAGAAGAACCGCCCGGATGGTGTGCCGGTGTCGATGGAGTCGGTGAGGCTCCTGAACTGGACACCGTGCTTGTGCAGATCGCCGACCAGATCGACCAGTTGCTTGACCGACCGGCCCAGCCGGTCGAGCTTCCAGACGACCAAAGTATCGCCTTCGCGCAGCATTTCGAGCGTCTTGGCCAAGCCAGGCCGGTCTGCCCGCGTGCCACTCACCTTGTCCTCGAAGACCTTTTTACATCCGGCCTTGCTCAAGGCTTCGCGTTGCAGCTCCAGGTTCTGATCCTGCGTCGAGACGCGCGCATAGCCAATCAACATGGCTTGTCTCGCGCCCGGTCGATGCGTTCCTGCATCGCCTGCATCACTTCTTCGTGGGTGTACGATCTGGCGTTGGCGTCGGTGGCTTGCCGCAGGGCTTCCTCAACCTCGCGCGTCATCCGCTCGTAATCCTCCGGCCACAGCGCTTGCTCCATGCGCAGCGACGCCTGACCCAGCAGGTGCAGCAGGCTGAACAGCCGCATGTCGTTGGTGGCGACGATGCGCTCCCGAATCTGCTCCTGAATAGCTTCGCTAGCCCGATGCGCTTGTGGTGTGGCAGTCCCCTCGTAGTCAGCGGGGAATTCCGCTTCCTCGGCAATCCTTGCCCAGGCGCTGGCCAGCGCCTCGATGGTTGACGTGCTCATTTCCGCCGCTCCTGTGCTCTTTGGCGAATCAACCGGCCAAGGGGCCTCGACGCGAAAACCAGCAGCATCACGCCTATCGGATACCAGGTCGAGAAGACCACCAAGGCATCGAAGGCTGGCCGTCCGGTGTTGGTAGGCAGTACGGCGGTCACAGCCATCAACCCGCCGACCGTCCAGATGATGCGCCACACGTAGGGCATCACGCGGGGCACGTAGCCGTCATCGAAAGCGGTCTGGTAGTAGCGGCGCAGGCCGCGCTCGGCAAGCGCCTGGCGCTGCCGCTCCGACAGCGCATCCGTCCGGCCATACCAGCGCCGGAATGGTGGACAGCGCAGCAGCAAAGGGGTGAAGAGGATCATCACCGCCACGATCGCGACACCCCACGCCATGACGGCGCCGGCATCGGGCCGCTTGGCGTTCTCGATCACGGGCGCGAAGACGCCCGGAGCACCGATCATCCAGAACAGCGCAATGTGCTGATGGAAGGAGAGCTTCATTTGCTCATCCACTTGCGCAGCAGGCGCTTTTTCAGGGAGGCGCGTTCTTGCGGGTTGCGTCCCTTGTGATTGGCGATGCGATCCGCCGTGGCGGCCTGGCGCTTGACGGGCCAGTAGGAGCGGCCATCCTTGCCCATCGACCAGACGCTGCTGGCCTGGTTTTCCAGCAGGGGCAGATGGGCGCTCAGGGCTTCGGGCGACGCGCTGGTCAGCGCCGTGCGCTCACGGGTGCGCCAGCGCTGATGCCAGAGCTTCTTGTCCTCGCGCTCGCTGCCGCAGGTCGTGTGCCCGACGATGGGTGTTTTGCGGCGGCTGCGGCTCATAACGTAGTGGTCTCCAAGAACATTCAGGACTGATCCCAGGCGTCGATGGTCAAGACCTGATCGGCAGGACAGGCGGCTACGCGGTCGGGAACTGGATGGTGTTCAGTCTCATGCCGACCCCATTCGATTGATCGCGTCGCTTGCGGCACGCTGCGACGCAAGGAGGTTTGCGACCTGGTTTAGCAGCCGTGTCCGCTGCATGTCTGTTACCTATCTCCCCGACCGCTCATTGGACCAACTCCAGAGATTGGGCTCTATCGCTCAGCCAATACGAAACCGGCATTGGCTGATGCCACAACCGAGACGAACACAAATGGCTCGGTACCTGTATTTCGCGCCCCGTGCACTTGGCCCGGTCTTGCCACGGCTATCTCACCTTCCCTGAGGGCACGAACAATCCCATTGCCCTGAAAGTAATCAGCCATTCCCGACAAAACAGTCCACGTGTCTTGGCCGTGAGGATGAATGTGACCTGACTCCGTGACTTCGCCTCGCACGTTGATCGCATAAACCGCTTGCACGCAGGGCGTTGTCGGGTAATCTGCTGCGCATCGCTTTTCACCCGTCAGGTGAACGCCGTGCCGCAGTTCGAGCTCCGTCAATCGTCTCAACTTCTCACCTCCCGTGCCGGTCTGGTGCTGGTGGGTCGCGCGCTGGAACGCTTCGCGGGATTGACGCGCGCCATTGATCCGCGGTTCCCGGTACGTACCGGAATTCCGACCAGTGATCTGCTCAAAAGCTACGTCGGCCTGCTGTGCGAGAGCAAGAGCGACTTCGATGCGATCGAGAGCAAGCGCGCCGATCGCGCCTTTGCATTGGCGCTGAAGCTGCGCCAGGTGCCCAGTTCGCCGACGCTGCGGCAGCGTCTGGACGATCTGGGCGTGGCGGGGGCCACCGCGGTGGATGCGTTGACGGTGCCACTGCTGCAGCGTGGCAAGGCCCCGATCACGGCGCTGGACACCGGTCATGTGGCGCTGGACCTGGACGTGTTCACGCTCGACAACTCGGGCACACGCAAGGAAGGCGTGGCGCGGACTTACCAGGGCTACGATGGCTATGCGCCGATCGCCGCCTACTTGGGGCAAGAGGGCTGGTGCGTGGGGCTGGAACTGCGGGCCGGGGATCGCCACAGCGCGCACGAGACCCAGTACACGTTCGAGCGGGTGATCCCGGCTGCGGCGGCGCTGACGCAGCGTCCACTGCTGCTGCGCATGGACAGTGGCTTCGACAGCGAGAAGCTGTACACGCAGGCGCTCGATTGCGCGGCCGAAGCCGGCGCGAAGCTGGATCTGCTGGGCAAGTGGAATCCGCGTTCGACGCCGGTCGAGGCGATCGCCCACGCCAAGTGCGCGGACCGCGCGACGGCGTGGACCGCCTTGCGCCCCGGCAAGCGCGAGACCGTCTGGGTCGAAGCGGGCCGGACCCTGACCCTCGCCGATGGCACCCGGCGCACGCTGCGGCGCGTGCTGCGCTTGACCGAGCGCCGGACCGATCGGGACGGCCAGGCGTACCTGTTTCCGAAGTTCGAGCTGGACGGCTGGGAAACGACGCTGGAGCTCGCGCCCGAGCAGATCATCGCGCTGTATGCGGACCATGGCACCCACGAGCAGTTTCACAGCGAGTTCAAGTCCGACCTCGATCTGGAGCGCCTGCCCTCGGGCAAGTTCGACACCAACTATCTGGTGCTGTCGCTGGCGGCGCTGGCCTACAACGTGTTGCGCCTGATCGGGCAACACACGCTGCTGGGCGACGATGCGCCGCTGCGCCACCCAGCCAAACGTCGCCGCCTGAAGACCGTGATCCAGGAACTGATCACGGTGGCGGCGCGCGTGCTGACGCATGCGCGCCGCATCGTCCTGGATTTCGGCGCGCACTGTCCGGCGTTCACCGCGTTCAATCGCACCTGGATGGCGTGGCAGGAAGCGCCGAGCTAAGCCGCGCACCGTGACGCGTGTCATCCGGGATTCGCGGGACACGCGAGGCCTCGGCGTGTCTGTCGTCTGGCGATTGGGGCCAGAACGCAACGATGACCGGGCTCGACGCATCGCGCGCGCTCGCCGACGCGCCCATCATTGGCCCGCTCCGCACAAAAACCACGGCGCTGGCCGTCGACACGCGGGTGACGGGAAGTAGAATCGCATCTGCCCGATGAGGTCACGGATTCAGGTGTGAGCCGCAATTTCCTGCCCGGGATGGACATGCCAAACCACGATAATTGAGTCTCGGGTTTCAAGCACAACGGAACGAATAGGCTCGCCTTCGGACGGCTGAACATACTCGGCTACAGAAAATATTCTCGATTCAACAGTCATCGGAGATCCCTCTTTCACAGTGCCCCCAGACAGGCTGGATATGAGTTCTAACTCGAATTTGAACGGGAGGCTGGTCGTGCGGTCGTGCAGTTGCCGATGAGCGTGTCGGCTGCTGCCTCCTTGCCCACCAGCGAACTCACGTCCGTTGCGGCCATCCAGAAGGTCTTGCCCGAGCGCGGCTCATAGGTCGCGGGATCGAACACGCCAGAGGGGCCGAACATCGGCGGCTTGATTGGTCATGGCTCCATGCCTTTGTCGTTACGGTCTTCATCGTCGGCATCCTGACGCACGGCGGGCAATTGCTGGAGCAACGCCGGCAGCCATTCCTGTACCGTCTCCCACACCACATCGAGGTTGATGTCGAAATAGCCGTGAGCCATGCGATTACGCATATTGCGCATGCTGCGCCACGGCACGTCGGCATGCGCCTGGGTGAACTCGACGTAGCCATCCATCACCTTTGTGGCCGCCTCGCCGATGACGATCAGGCTCATGATGACGGCCTGCTGGGTGCGCTTGTCGGCCAAGAAGTCGTCCTTGGCCATCCCTTCCACGAAGCTGCGCGCATCGGTTGCGGCCTGCTGAATGTGGTCGAGGTAATCGGGCAGGCGGTTCTCGCTCATATCGGTTGCGCCTCCGCGAGCACCTTGGCCCGGAACTTCGGCGGCAGGTCGCCGGGAGTCAGCAGATCGACGTCAACGCCGAGCAGCGATTTCAGTTCTTCTTCCAAATCGCCCAAGTCCAACAACGTGGCACCGGGCAGCGCATCGACCAACAGGTCGAGGTCGCTGCCATCCCGGTCGGTGCCATGCAGCACCGAGCCGAAGACGCGCGGGTTCGCGGCGCGAAAGCGGCCTACCGCTTCACGCACTGCGCTTCGCTTCATGTCAAGCACAACAGACGGTCGCATGCGCATCCTTTCTTATCGAAACTCGTTGAGATGATATGCAATCAAGAATAGAATTTCAAGAACTATTTTCGAGAATCGCAATGCCTTGATTCCCGTGCCGCGCCTGTGAATTTCACCCGCTCGACGAGCGCAACACCGACGCCGCCTACGCCAAGAACCGGCGAATCGACCTCAAACTCACGAACCGCTGAGCGACGCGTCACCGCGCTGCTGCGCCAGCCAGTCGCGCGGGGCGCAGCCCATGCGCACGCGGAAGGCGCGCGCCAACGCGTTCGGGCTGCCGTAGCCGACGCGGTCGGCCACCACCGCCACCGGACGCCCCTGCTTGAGCAGGGTGCAACTGACGTTCATCCGCCAGTCGGCCAGATAGTCGCCCGGCGTGACGCCCACCGCGTCTTTGAACGCGGCGGCGAAGCGCGCGCGTGACATGCCCGCCTGCGCCGCCAGCGCCTCGAGCGACCACGCGGTCTGCGGCGCATCGTGCATGGCGGTTATGGCGCGCGCGAGTTTCGGGTCGGCCAGTCCCGCCAGCAGTCCGGTGGCGCCAAGCCGCCCATCCATCAGATAACGCAGCAACTGGATCAGTAGCAACTCGCACAAGCGGTCGATGGCGGCCTGCCGACCGCACTGGTCGCGCTCGGCTTCGGCAAACAGCAACTCTAGCGTCGGCCCGAGGCCGGGCAAGTCCGCCAACGGAATCAGCAGCATCGACGGCAAGGCCATGGCCAACGGATTGCCCGTCGAAGCGCCCAGGTCGACCTCCGCACACAACTGCTCAGCGGTATCGCCGGGGGCGGCGACAAAACGATGCGACGCCACGCGCGGATAAAACAGCAGGCTCGGCTCGGTAACCAGCAGATCTTCATGCACGGGCGAACGCGCCGTAATCGGGCCGCGCCGCACCAGATGGATATAGCCATGCGGCGCCGCGTAATGATGCTGCCCACAGAAGGCGCCGCTGTGAAAAACGCGCGCCGAAAGCGAGTAGTGCCGGAGCAAGCCGGCCAGTCGATCCGCCATTCCACTCTCCATATAAGACGATAGGTTACGTATTTGATACTTTACGTGCCATATCGTACCAAACAAAGGGCGATCATGCCCACGTGCTCTTGCACCTCACCCACTACGGAGATAGACATGACCCAAATCGCCCCCCTGACCATCGACACCGCTGACGCCGCTACCGCTGCCACACTCAAGGCCGTCAAAGCCAAGCTTGGCATGGTGCCGAACCTGTTCGCCACGCTGGCCCACGCGCCGGCGGCGCTCAATGGCTACCTCGGCTTGTCCGAAACGCTGGGCACCGGCCGCCTGAATGCCTCCCAGCGCGAGATCGTTGCGCTCGCTGCCGGTCAAGCCAATCGCTGCCAGTATTGCCTGAGCGCACACACCCTGATCGGCAAAGGTGCCGGACTGTCGGCAGAGGCCATCGCCGCGGCCCGCACCGGCCAGGCGGCCAACGCACTTGACGATGCAATCGCCGGCTTTGCCCGCGCGCTGGTCGAGCAACGCGGCGTGGTGTCGGCCGACGCCATGGCCAACTACCGCCGCGCGGGGCTCGACGACGGCCTGATACTGGAAGTGATCGCCAACGTCGCGCTGAACACGCTCACCAACTACACCAACCACATCGCCGACCCCACGGTGGATTTCCCCGTGGTCGCCGTCTGATCTCCATAGGCATATAAGGAGAACACGATGAAAATCGCACTCACCGGCGCTCTGCTCGCCAGCGCCCTCGTCCTGCCACTGGCCGTCACGGCCGGCGACTTTTCGCCCTATGTGGACAGCCAGGGCGGCATCAGCCGCCCCACAGACTTCCGCACAAACTTCGTCCACCTGGGCTCATATGCGGTGTTGGACGAAAAATCCGCCTCTCGCGGCTTGCACGATGTGTACACCGAAAAGGCCTCGGCCGAGCACTACCGCAAGACCGGCAAGTTCTTGGACGGCGCCACGCTGGTGAAAGAGATCCGCAAGCTCGAAACCAGCGCCATGACCACTGGCAACCCTGTGGTCTGGGGTTCCGATGCGGCCGTGTGGTTCGTGATGGTCAAGGACGCCAAAGGCCGTTTCGCCAGCAACCCCTTGTGGGGCGACGGCTGGGGCTGGGCGCTGTTCAAGGCCGACGCCCCCGCCAAGAATGTCGCCGTCAGCTACGAAGCCGACTGCATGGGCTGCCATGTGCCGGCGGCCAAGACCGACCGCGTATTCATCCAGGGCTATCCGACACTGACCCAGCACTGACTTGCTTGTCACTTTCAGAAGGCGACAGCACGAAATATCAAAAGTCGACCGCACGGTCTAGGACTAAACCGCTCTCGCGGTAGCCCTCCGATTCCGCGCAGTGGTCGCTGACAGAAGCGCGCGGTTTCCTACCTTGAGAACTGAGGCACTCCGCCTCGTTCTCAAGGAGCCGCAGCCATGACCGCCTCCACACACACCATCAGTCCATTGCGCCAACGCATGATCGACGACATGCGCCTGCGCAAGCTCGCAGACAAGACCCAGACCCATTACCTGCGCGCCGTGCGGCAGTTCGCCGCTTACCTCGGGCGCTCACCGGACACGGCCAGGACCGAAGATCTGCGCAATTATCAACTGCACCTGGTTGATCAGGGCATCTCGCCGGTCTCGCTCAATGCGGCGATCAGCGGACTGAAGTTTTTCTTCGACATCACCCTCGGCCGGGTAGAACTGATGGCCCGGATGCGGCCGGTACGGGTGCCACGAACGCTGCCGGTGGTGCTCAGCCCCGAGGAAGTGTCCCGCCTGATCGCGGCGGCCGGCAACCTCAAGCACCAGACCGCCTTGTCAGTCGCCTATGGGGCCGGGCTGCGGGCTAGCGAAGTGGTCGCGCTGAAGGTGGGCGATGTGGACAGCCAGCGCATGACCCTGCGCATCGAGCAGGGCAAGGGCCGCAAGGATCGCTACGCGATGCTCTCGCCGGTGCTGCTCGAGAGGCTGCGCGTCTGGTGGAAGGTCGCCCGCGCCCAGGGCAAGATGCTCGACGGCGGCTGGCTGTTTCCGGGGCTGAACCCGATTGAGTCGCTCAGCACACGGCAGCTCAACCGGGCCATCCACGCCGCCGCCGAGCTCGCCCAGATCGACAAGCGGGTGTCGATGCACACCCTGCGGCACAGTTTCGCCACCCATCTGCTGGAACAGAAGGTCGATATCCGGGTCATCCAGGTGCTGCTCGGACACAAGAAGCTGGAGACTACCGCGCTCTACACTCAGGTCGCCACCGACCTGCTGCGCGAAGTGATCAGTCCGCTGGAGCGCTTGCAGCCGGCGTAAGCCGCTCCCATGGGGCATCCTGCCCTGGAGGTCGCGGACATCTTCCGCGCCCATGGGCCGGCCTGGCGGGCGCGCACCGCCCTGAGTGCAGGCCAGCTCAAGGTCATGTCGGCCATCGAACAGTGCCGCAGTGCGGCGCTGGGCGGACATGTGCTCCGCTGCGAGGGCTGCGGGGAGGTGGAGATCGCGTACAACTCCTGCCGCAACCGGCATTGCCCGAAGTGCCAGGGGAACGCCGCCCGGCGCTGGCTCGCTGCCCGCGAGGCCGATCTGTTGCCGGTCCCTTATTACCACGTGGTGTTCACCCTGCCGGCGCCGATCAGCCAGATCGCCTACACCAACAAGGCCGTGCTCTACGGTCTGCTGTTCGACGTGGCCGCCGAGACTCTACGCCGGATCGCCACCGACCCGAAGCATCTGGGCGCGCAGATCGGTGCGACGCTGGTCCTGCACACCTGGGGTTCGGCACTGACCCATCATCCCCACGTGCACGGCATCGTGCCCGGTGGCGGGCTGGCGCCCGACGGGGCGCACTGGATCGCTTGTCGGCCAGGCTTCTTCCTGCCGGTACGGGTACTCTCGCGCCTGTTCCGGCGGCGCTACCTTGAAGAACTCAACAAAGCCCATCGCGCGGGGCAATTGCGTTTCTTCGGTGACGAGGCCGGGCTCGCCGACCCGGCGACGTTCGCTGCGTGGATGAAGCCGCTGCACCAATGTGAATGGGTGGTCTATGCCAAGCGCCCGTTTGCCGGGCCGGCGGCAGTGTTGGCCTATCTGTCCCGCTACACGCACCGGGTGGCGATCTCGAACCAGCGGCTCGTCGCGCTGGACGAGAGGGGCGTCACCTTCCGCTGGAAGGACTACCGGGCTACGGGACGGACCCGTCACAAGACGATGACGCTGGGGGCCGACGAGTTCATGCGCCGCTTCCTGCTCCACGTGCTGCCCGGCGGCTTTCACCGCATCCGTCACTACGGCCTGCTCGCCAACGCGGGAAGGCGAGAGAATCTGGCCACGGCGCGGGAACTGCTGGGCGTTGCGACGAAGCCGGAGACGCCTGGAGGCGCGGATGCGCAGGTCAGCCACGTCCCGCCGACCTTTGTGTGCCGGTGCTGCGGCGCGGCAATGGTCGTCGTCGAGGTCCTCGCACGCAGACCGTCGATCCGCGCTCCACCGCCACGATCGGGTTGCCCATGAACACCCACGTCCCATGCCGTGCAAACAGACTGTCGGCTCCGGGGTTGCCCGAGCCGAAAGGGGACGTTTGTGCTGGTCATGGAAAGCGCGCCGTTTCCTGTGCGCGGCCCCGGCATACCTCAGGCATTTCCGCCTTCACGTCGGGTGAATGGCCGGCGTTGCCATTCATGAATGCACGCTCGGCGCCCCATCTGGCCACCGTACGGGGCGTCAATTCGCCATAGCGGCCTCACCCGCTCCGGGTGTGTCGCCCCCGTTCCGCGGTTTCCTCCCTCGAGGCTTGTCCGCCGCCTGCCCGGCCGGGTGAGGCAGGGCTTTAACCCGTTGCACGTGGGGGCAGGCATCGGACAACCCTTAACCTTTTCTGACGTTGGAGTCGCCTCAGAAAACGGAAAATAAAGCACGCTAAGGCGTAGTTCCCTCGGGCTACACCGCGTCCGCACTGCGCGGTTCTTTCTTCCCTTGCAGTGACGCAATCAGCGGGCAGGAAACGTTCCCCTTCCGCGCATGGCAGGCGCACACCAAATCAGACAGCACGGCCTCCATGCGCGCCAGGTCAGCCATCCTCTCGCGCACGTCCTTGAGCTTGTGCTCGGCCAGGCTGCTGGCTTCCTCGCAATGGGTGCCATCCTCCAGCCGCAGCAGCTCGGCGATCTCATCCAGGCTGAAGCCCAACCGCTGGGCTGATTTCACGAAGCGCACCCGCGTTACATCCGTCTCGCCATAGCGGCGAATGCTGCCGTAAGGCTTGTCCGGTTCCGGGAGCAAGCCCTTGCGCTGATAGAACCGGATGGTCTCCACATTGACCCCGGCCGTCCTGGCGAAAACGCCAATGGTCAGGTTCTCCAAATTGTTTTCCATATCGCTTGACTCCGTACATAACTACGGAAGTAAGCTTAAGCTATCCAATTCAGATTCGAAAGGACAAACGTATGTCTGAACCTCAAAACGGGCGCGGCGCGCTCTTCACTGGCGGGCTGGCCGCCATCCTCGCCTCGGCTTGCTGCCTCGGGCCGCTGGTTCTGATCGCCTTGGGGTTCAGCGGCGCTTGGATCGGCAACTTGACGGTGTTGGAACCCTATCGCCCCATCTTTATCGGCGTGGCGCTGGTGGCGTTGTTCTTCGCCTGGCGGCGCATCTACCGGCCGTCAGCCGCCTGCAAACCGGGTGAGGTTTGCGCGATTCCCCAAGTGCGAGCTACTTACAAGCTCATTTTCTGGGGCGTGGCCGTGCTGGTTTTGGTCGCGCTCGGATTTCCCTACGTCGTGCCATTTTTCTATTGATCACAGGAGTTCACCATGAAAAAGCTGCTTTCCGCCCTTGCCCTCGCTGCCGTTGTTGCCCCCGTGTGGGCCGCCACCCAGACCGTTACGCTGTCCGTACCGGGCATGACCTGCTCGGCCTGTCCGATCACTGTCAAGAAGGCGATTTCCAAGGTCGATGGCGTCAGTAAAGTTGACGTGACCTTCGAGACGCGCGAAGCGGTGGTCACCTTCGATGATGCCAAGACCAGCGTGCAGAAACTGACCAAGGCTACCGAGGATGCGGGCTACCCATCATCAGTCAAGAACTGATCATGAAAGACCCGAAGACACTGCTGCGGGTCAGCATCATTGGCACAACCCTCGTGGCGCTGTGTTGCTTCACCCCTGTTCTGGTCATTTTGCTCGGTGTGGTCGGCTTGTCCGCGCTGACCGGCTATCTGGACTATGTGCTGCTGCCTGCGCTGGCGATTTTCATCGGCTTGACCATCTACGCCATCCAACGAAAACGCCAAGCCGATGCCTGCTGCACCCCGAAATTCAATGGAGTAAAAAAATGACCGAAATCACCGTGAATGGCATGACCTGCACATCCTGCGCCACCCATGTCAAAGATGCTTTGGAAAAGATTCCCGGCGTGAATGCCGCTGTGGTGTCCTATCCAGAAAGCCGCGCGCAAGTCATGGCAGACACCGCCGTGAGCCACAACCAACTGCTGGCCGCCATCGCCGCATTGGGTTATCAAGGCTCGATCCGGGTTGGTGATTTCAAAGATGAACCAAAAATCCGTGATGCACTTGAGGGCGCCGGTTTGCATATCGCCATCATTGGCAGCGGCGGGGCCGCGATGGCGGCGGCGCTGAAGGCCGTCGAGCAAGGCGCGACGGTCACGCTGATCGAACGCGGCACCATCGGCGGCACCTGCGTCAATATCGGCTGTGTGCCGTCCAAGATCATGATCCGCGCTGCCCATATTGCCCATCTGCGCCGGGAAAGTCCGTTCGACGGCGGTATTGCGGCAACTGTGCCTGCGATTGACCGCAGCAAACTGCTGGCCCAGCAGCAGGCCCGTGTCGATGAACTGCGGCACGCCAAATACGAAGGCATCCTGGACGGCAATCCAGCCATCACCGTTTTGCACGGTGAAGCGCGTTTCAAGGACGACCAGAGCCTGGTCGTCCGTTTGAACGAGGGTGGCGAGCGCGAGGTAACGTTCGACCGCTGCCTGGTCGCCACCGGTGCCAGTCCGGCCGTGCCGCCGATTCCGGGCCTGAAAGAGTCACCCTACTGGACTTCCACCGAAGCGCTTGTCAGCGACACCATTCCCGCACGCCTGGCCGTGATCGGTTCGTCGGTGGTGGCGTTGGAACTGGCGCAAGCCTTTGCCCGGCTCGGCAGCCAGGTCACGATCCTGGCACGCAGCACCTTGTTCTTCCGGGAAGACCCGGCCATCGGCGAGGCCGTGACAGCCGCTTTCCGCGCCGAGGGCATCGAGGTGCTGGAGCACACGCAAGCCAGCCAGGTCGCCCATGTGAACGGCGAATTCGTGCTGACCACCGGACACGGTGAATTGCGCGCTGACAAGTTGCTGGTTGCCACCGGTCGGGCACCGAATACGCGCAGCCTCGCGCTGGACGCGGCGGGGGTCACTGTCAATGCGCAAGGGGCCATCGTTATCGACCAAGGCATGCGCACGAGCAACCCGAACATCTACGCGGCCGGCGACTGCACCGACCAGCCGCAGTTCGTCTACGTGGCAGCGGCCGCCGGCACCCGTGCCGCGATCAACATGACCGGCGGCGACGCAGCCCTCAATCTGACCGCGATGCCGGCAGTGGTGTTCACCGACCCGCAAGTCGCCACCGTGGGCTACAGCGAGGCGGAAGCGCACCACGATGGCATCGAGACCGACAGTCGCACGCTGACACTCGACAACGTTCCGCGAGCGCTTGCCAACTTCGACACACGCGGCTTCATCAAGCTGGTCATCGAGGAAGGTAGCGGACGGCTCATCGGCGTGCAGGCGGTGGCCCCGGAAGCGGGCGAACTGATCCAGACGGCGGTGCTCGCCATCCGCAACCGCATGACGGTGCAGGAACTGGCCGACCAGTTGTTCCCCTACCTGACAATGGTCGAGGGGTTGAAGCTTGCGGCGCAGACCTTCAACAAGGATGTGAAGCAGCTTTCCTGCTGCGCTGGATAAAAAAAGGAGGTTTTCAATGAGCGCCTACACCGTGTCCCGGCTGGCCCTTGATGCCGGGGTGAGCGTGCATATCGTGCGCGACTACCTGCTGCGCGGATTGCTGCGTCCGGTGGCGTGCACCCCGGGCGGCTATGGCCTGTTCGATGATGCCGCCTTGCAACGGCTGTGCTTCGTGCGGGCGGCCTTCGAGGCGGGCATCGGCCTGGACGCGCTGGCGCGGCTGTGCCGGGCGCTGGATGCTGCGGACGGCGATGAAGCGGCCGCGCAGCTTGCCGTTCTGCGCCAGTTCGTCGAGCGTCGGCGCGAAGCGTTGGCCGATCTGGAGGTGCAGTTGGCCACCATGCCGACCGAGCCGGCACAGCACGCGGAGAGTCTGCCATGAACAGCCCCGAGCGCTTGCCGTCCGAGACGCACAAACCGATCACCGGCTACCTGTGGGGCGCGCTGGCCGTGCTCACCTGTCCCTGCCATTTGCCGATTCTCGCCATTGTGCTGGCCGGCACGACGGCCGGCGCGTTCATCGGAGAGTACTGGGGTATCGCAGCCCTCACGCTGACCGGTTTGTTCGTCCTGTCTGTGACACGACTGCTGCGGGCCTTCAAAGATCGATCATGAGCGCTTCCCATTGAGACAAACCACGCTGTCGCTACGTTGCCTCATGCCGGCATCAAATTCGGCTGAGTAGCTTCTCGCCATCTGGACGTAGCTCACCCTTGGGTGAAACATGCCGATACAGGGTCTGCCGCGTGACGCCAAGTTCCTGGCACAGGTCGCCGACCTTGGTCTCTGGCTGACCCATTGCCGCCATCGCCAGCCGCAGCTTGGCGGCGGTCATCTTGAACGGCCGGCCGCCTTTCCGCCCGCGCGCGCGGGCCGAGGCTAGGCCGGCAATCGTGCGCTCCGCGATCAACTCGCGCTCGAACTCGGCCAGGGCGGCGAAGATGCCGAAGACCAACTTGCCGGCGGCCGTCGTGGTGTCAATGGCTGCACCGTGCCCAGTCAACACTTTCAGACCGATGCCTCGCCCGGTCAGGTCATGCACGGTGTTGATGAGATGCCGCAGATCGCGCCCGAGCCGGTCAAGTTTCCACACCATCAACGTATCCCCCGGTCGTAGCGCCTTCAGGCAGCTCAACAGGCCGGGACGATCCTCGCGTTTGCCCGACGCTTGATCCTCGTAGAGATGGGCCGGATCGACGCCGGCAGCGATCAGTGCATCACGCTGCAAGTCGGTGGCCTGTGAGCCGTCTGCTTTCGATACCCGCATGTAGCCAATCAGCATCTTGCACCTGTCACATATACGTTCGATTATGTGACAGTGTGCACCGGAAAGTTCTGGTCGTCAAAATTTGTCACTTAACCCGTCATTCTGTCTAAGACATGCAAAGGGTCCATCAGGCACGTAATGTGACAGGAATTCCGGGGGGGATGCCTTCCTTTGCGAAGGTGGCGCGCAACTGTTCCAGGGAAGCGGGGTCGCGCCGACCATAGGAAGCCAACGCGAACAGCGAGCGTGCCGTCTCGGGGTCGTGCCGCGCTTCAATGATGGCCTCATCGATGGCCTGGATTGCCCGTTGCCAGTGATCGACGGGTTCGGGCTTCGGCGTTTTCGCCGACAGGCCACTGGTGAAACCGGTTTGGGGTTCGGACCAGAACAGCTTTGCATGCTCGCCCGGCGGGCTTATATCCCTCACCTCAATCAAGCTGATTGCCGTTGCCGCCGCCTCCAGCATCTGCAACCGTACTGCCGGGTTCAGGGTTTCATACGGTCGCCACAGACTTTGCCCAGCACGCAGCGGATGCCCGCAGCCTTCCCAGACTTGGCGGAGATACCCCGCGCAGGTTCCGCACGTCGAAAGCGGGGTGTTCAGCTCATCGAGCAGCGTGCGTAGTAGCCGAAACCACAATCCAGCGTGGATGCGTCGGCGCGGCAGCTCCACATGGCCGGTCGTCAGTGCCTGCCAGGTGCGCCGGTCCATCACCGCAATCGCGTCGCTGGCGGTGCGCGGCGCAGTGTCGGCGTTCTCCCAGCCGAGAAACCGCCCAGGCACGCCCCAATAGGATTCCAGCCAGCAGCCATGCAGCGGGCAGCTCAGCATCAGGGGCAGCTTCCATGCAAGCAGTACGGCTTGGTTTGCCGGGTCGTTCAGACAGAGCGGGCAGGCGCGATGTATCGGCTGGCTGGGCAGCCAGGCACGCCAGCTCGTGATGGATCGCGTCCTACGGCGGAGTTTCGGCAGCAGCACCGAGAGCTGGAACGCATAGGTTTCCAATGCGTCTGGAATCTGATCATCAAGGCTGTCCAGTAGCCAAGGCACCCAGCCGGCGAAACTCATGCAACGCAGCCGGTCCGGCTCGATGCCGCTCCGCTGGGAGAGCATCGCCAGCAGCGCCAGTGGTGGCGCGGTGTCCAGGTCATCAACCTGGCCGTGACCAAGATCGTGCTCCAGCAGCTCGGACACCTCCATGTGATAGCAAAGGGCCACGCGGTTGAGCCACGAAGACAAGGCTTCGCCTTCCCTGGGAGCCGGATGCAGTGGCCAGTGTGGCGCTGGCTTCACATCAGTTCCCGCTCGAATTGCCGCCGCCGCTCGCTGGGACCGGTGTAATCGGCCATGCTGAGCGTGCGATGGTTGATCGCTTCCTCACCGCTCTCCACGGCAGCGACGGCCGCCGCCATCAACAGGTGCGCCAGCTCGCCGATGGTGCCCTCGCTGCGCGTGAGCAGGTAGCGGGCCATATCCAGCGTGGCAATCGACGAGGGTCGCCGCAGCGGGAGCGAAGCCGCGAAGCTGGCCAGCAGTGAGCAGCAATCGTCGTTGGCCTCCCACACCGGCAGCATCATCGGCTCGAAGCGGTTTTCCAACTGGTCGTCCGAGCGGATCGCCAAGTAGGCATCGCGTGTGCCGACCCCGACCAGCGGGATGCGCAGCTCGTTGCCGAGGAAACGCAGCAGGTTGAGGAATTCCCGGCGGTTGACGCTGTTGCCGGCCAGGACGTTGTGCAATTCGTCGATCACCAGCATGCGCACGCCGACCTTGCGTAGCAGTGCCAGCGCCAATTGCTCCATTTCCGGCAGCCGTGGGCGCGGGCTCAATGGCGCGCCCATCGCGGCAAGTAGCGCGACGTAGAAGCGGATTACCGACGGTTCGGATGGCATCTGCACGACCAGTACCGGAATGTGCTCCTGGTCGGCGTCGGAGCTGGCCGGGTGGGTGCGGCGGAATTTCTCGACGATCATCGACTTGCCGTTGTTGGTTGGACCGACCAACAGCAGGTTGGGCATGCGTTGTTTGTTCGGCCACGCATACAGGGCTTCCAGCCGATTCAGCGCCTCGACTGCTCGCGGATAGCCGATCCAGCGGTCAGCGCGAAGGCGATGGATGCGTTCGTCCGCCGGAAGACGGGCCAAGCCCTGGGCCACCGGCATCAGGTGGGACAAGTCGATGATGGGATATTCTTCCACGGCTACCACTCCTCAATCTGGTCGAACGGTTTGGCAGGTGGCTGGTTGTCTGCCTGCGGGTCAGCCATGTCCGCGTCCGGTGGTGGCGTGGTTTTGAAAAGAACTGCCGTTGCCTTGAGATGCTGGCGTCGATCCGCGTCGCGCCGCGCCTTGCGCGTAGCTTTCTGCGCGGTGGACACGATTTCGCGCATCTGGCCGATCATGCGAAACAGCGCCGACTCATCCACCTGTTCGCGCCCTTGCTGCCGCAATTTCGCCAGCGCCTGTCGTTGTTCCCAGAGGGTGACAGCCGGGTGCGACAAGGTGCGGTATGGAATTTCCAGATAGTGCTGCCCCTCCGGCTCCAGCACCCAAATGCGGCTGATGTCGCGCGGGTCGCGCCGGATCAGGAACGCAGGCAAGCGGTCGCGCCGAGCTATCCACGGCTTGAGCGCATCGGCGTAGTAATGGATGTGGTCGATGACGAAGCCGGTGCGGGTCAGCGTGCGGCGGATGATGGGCAGAAAATCGACCAGAAAAGCCGTGGTGCGAGTGATGACGGTTGGCACGCCGGTCCGCGCGATAGCTTCGGCCCAGCGCGCTGCCGGCGGCTGGAGCAGGCCGTTGTGCACGGAGCCGTGGTAGGTGCCGACCGCCAATGTGAGCCAGCGCTCCAGCTCACGCAGCGTCAGGGCGGCCTTGTTTTCGGAATCGTAGTCGCCGCGCTGGTCAGGGTTGGAGAAGGTCGTCCCTGGCAATTCGTCGTGGATCATCTGCATCGCCGTGCCGATGATCCGTTCCACGATGCCGCCGTAGTGCGGCTGCCCGAGCGGGCGATAGTCAAGCCGGATGCCATGCTGCTCGCAGCCTCGGCGTAGCGCTTCGCTCTTGAACTCGGCCGCGTTGTCCAGGTAGAGCAGCCTGGGCTTGCCGCTCATCGGCCACTCCATTTCTATGTTCAGACCCTCCAGCCAGGGACGCTTGTCGCAGGCGACATGCACAAGGCACAGGCCGACCGAAACAGATGACGGCGCTTCCAGCGTGACGACCATGCCGAGCACGCAGCGGGTAAACACGTCGATGGCGATGGTCAGATACGGACGGCCAATCGGTTGCCGGTCGCGCTCGTCCACCACGATCAGGTCGATGACCGTGTGATCAATCTGCACTTGTTCCAGTGGCGCGGTCACGGCGGGAGGCTCACCACCGACACCTTGCAGGCTGCGGGACGCATCCTGACCTTCCCGGCGGCGAGTGGCCTTGAGCGGATCGAGGCCGGCGATCCGCAGAGCCACGGTGTTGCGCGCCGGCGCCCGCAGCTTTTGCGCTTTGCAAGCCTGCGCGACCTCGCGGTGGAACGCTGCCAGGCTACGCTTCTGCTTGGTCAGGAAGCGCTTTTGCAGCAACTCGCGGATGATGCGCTCAACTGATTCCGGCAAGCGTCCCTTGCCTTTTCCGCCGCCGGATCGGCTGCGAGCCAGGTCCGTCACAAGCCCAGCACCTTGCCGGGCACGGCGGATTAGGACATACACCTGCCGCCTGGACAGGCCAAGCGCGTGAGCAGCGGCATCGGCGGCTTCATGCCCGACCACATCAAGCGCTGCCAGCGGCCCGATGATTTCCGCCCGTTGCCGGGCCTGCGCCCAAGCCGCATCGGGCAGGGTGGCCACGCCTTGCTCGGCAATCAATGATGTGTCTGACGCCATGCTCACACCTCGCTTTGGTGCACACGAGTATTGAGCATAGTCGAGATTGGTGCAGATGACTTCTGATATTGCGTTGTCAGGAGTCGCCTGCACATCTGGCGTTACGCCCCGTCAATTGGTGCAGTCGTCTTCTGAAAATGACAGCGCCGGTTGCCTTGGCGGGCTTGTCACAAACCTACGTTTTCAAGAAGAAGGAAACCGCATGCCCCGCCGTTCGATCCTCTCCGCCGCCGAGCGCGAAAGCCTGCTGGCGTTGCCGGACACCAAGGATGAGTTGATCCGTCACTACACGTTCAGCGAAAGCGACCTCTCCATCATCCGGCAGCGGCGCGGCCCGGCCAATCGGCTGGGCTTCGCGGTGCAGCTCTGCTACCTGCGCTTTCCCGGCGTCATCCTTGGCGCTGATGAGCCACCGTTCCCGCCATTGCTGAGACTGGTCGCCAACCAGCTCAAGGTCGGCATCGAAAGCTGGGACGAGTACGGGCAGCGTGAGCAGACCCGACGCGAGCACCTGGTCGAGCTGCAAACGGTGTTCGGCTTCCAGCCGTTCACGATTGGCCACTACCGGCAGGCTGTCCAGTTGCTGACCGAGCTGGCCATGCAAACCGACAAGGGCATCGTGCTGGCCAGAGCCTTGATCGAGCACCTGCGGCGGCAGTCGGTCATTGTGCCCGCCCTCAACGCCGTCGAGCGGGCGAGCGCCGAAGCGATTACCCGCGCCAACCGGCGTCTCTACGACGCCTTGGCTGAGCCGCTGACGGACGTGCATCGCCGTCGCCTCGACGATCTGCTCAAGCGCCGCGACAACGGCAAGACGACGTGGCTGGCCTGGCTGCGGCAATCCCCGGTCAAACCGAACTCGCGGCACATGCTGGAACACATCGAACGCCTCAAGGCGTGGCAGGCGCTCGACCTGCCCTCCGGCATCGAGCGGCTGGTTCACCAGAACCGGCTGCTCAAGATCGCCCGCGAGGGCGGCCAGATGACGCCCGCCGACCTGGCGAAGTTCGAGCCGCAGCGGCGTTACGCGACCCTGGTGGCGCTCGCCATCGAGGGCATGGCCACCGTCACCGACGAAATCATCGACCTGCATGACCGCATCCTGGGCAAGCTGTTCAATGCCGCCAAGAACAAGCATCAGCAGCAGTTCCAGGCATCCGGCAAGGCGATCAATGCCAAGGTGCGGCTGTTCGGGCGCATCGGCCAGGCGCTGATCGAGGCCAAGCAAGCGGGCCGCGATCCGTTCGCCGCCATCGAGGCCGTCATGTCCTGGGATGCTTTCGCCGAGAGCGTCACCGAAGCGCAGCGGCTCGCGCAACCCGAGGACTTCGATTTCCTGCACCGCATCGGCGAGAGCTACGCCACGCTGCGCCGCTACGCGCCGGAATTTCTCGACGTGCTCAAGTTGCGGGCCGCGCCCGCCGCCAAGGACGTACTCGACGCCATCGAGGTGCTGCGCAGCATGAACAGCGACAACGCCCGCAAGGTGCCCACCGACGCGCCGACCGAGTTCATCAAGCCGCGCTGGCAGAAGCTGGTGATGACCGACACCGGCATCGACCGGCGCTACTACGAACTGTGCGCGCTGTCGGAGCTGAAGAACGCGCTGCGCTCCGGCGACATCTGGGTGCAAGGCTCGCGCCAGTTCAAGGACTTCGAGGACTACCTGGTGCCGCCCGCGAAATTCGCCAGCCTCAAGCAGGCCAGCGAATTGCCGCTGGCCGTGGCCACCGATTGCGACCAGTACCTGCATGACCGGCTGACGCTGCTGGAAACGCAGCTCGCCACCGTCAACCGCATGGCGCTGGCCAACGAGCTGCCGGACGCCATCATCACGGAGTCGGGCCTGAAGATCACGCCGCTCGATGCGGCGGTGCCCGATACCGCACAGGCCCTGATCGACCAGACGGCGATGATCCTACCGCACGTCAAGATCACCGAATTGCTGCTGGAGGTAGACGAATGGACGGGCTTCACCCGGCACTTCGCCCACCTGAAGTCAGGCGACCTGGCCAAGGACAAAAACCTGTTGCTGACCACGATCCTCGCCGACGCGATCAACCTGGGCCTGACCAAGATGGCGGAATCGTGCCCCGGCACGACCTACGCCAAGCTGGCCTGGCTGCAAGCCTGGCACATCCGCGACGAAACCTACGGGGCGGCACTGGCCGAGCTGGTCAACGCGCAGTTCCGACATCCCTTCGCCGAGCATTGGGGCGACGGCACCACGTCATCGTCGGACGGCCAGAACTTCCGCACCGGCAGCAAGGCCGAGAGCACCGGCCACATCAATCCGAAATACGGCAGCAGCCCAGGGCGGACGTTCTACACCCATATCTCCGACCAGTACGCGCCGTTCCACACCAAGGTCGTGAACGTCGGCGTGCGCGACTCGACCTACGTGCTCGACGGCCTGCTGTATCACGAATCCGACCTGCGGATCGAGGAGCACTACACCGACACGGCAGGGTTCACGGACCACGTCTTCGCGTTGATGCACCTGCTGGGCTTCCGCTTCGCCCCGCGCATTCGTGACCTGGGCGACACCAAGCTCTACATCCCGAAGGGCGATGCCACCTACGAGGCGTTGAAACCGATGATCGGCGGCACGCTCAACATCAAGCACGTCCGCGCCCATTGGGATGAAATCCTGCGGATGGCCACCTCGATCAAGCAGGGCACGGCGACGGCCTCGCTGATGCTCAGGAAGCTTGGCAGCTACCCGCGCCAGAACGGCCTGGCCGTCGCCCTGCGTGAGCTGGGACGCATCGAGCGCACACTGTTCATCCTGGACTGGCTGCAAAGCGTCGAGCTGCGCCGCCGCGTGCATGCCGGGCTGAACAAAGGCGAGGCGCGCAACGCGCTGGCCCGCGCCGTGTTCTTCAACCGCCTGGGGGAAATCCGCGACCGCAGCTTCGAGCAGCAGCGCTACCGGGCCAGCGGCCTCAACCTGGTGACGGCGGCCATCGTGCTATGGAACACGGTCTATCTGGAGCGGGCCGCGAACGCCTTGCGTGGCCACGGTCAAGCCGTCGATGACGGCCTGTTGCAGTACCTGTCGCCGCTCGGCTGGGAGCACATCAACCTGACCGGCGATTACCTCTGGCGCAGCAGCGCCAAGATCGGCGCGGGCAAGTTCAGGCCGCTACGGCCGCTGCAACCGGCTTAGCGTGCTTTATTTTCCGTTTTCTGAGACGACCCCTTGTGGCCTTTTGGTACTGGCCAATCTGCTTTCCATACTCGCAAAGATGATCCGGTGGCGCAGATCATGCGCCATCAGCGGGCCAGCTCCATCCAGCGCCTTCGAGACGCATGCACTCATGGCTGAATTTCGAACCACTCGCAGAACAGCAATCCACTCTCGAATTTTTTGGCGACGGGTGGCGCGAATCCGAAGATGCCTCGCTGGTGTATCGAAAACGCGCGCATTTCGCATCGCGAAGTTTGTGCGGATTGCGGCTTGAGCCATTGCAGGCAACTCATCAACATTCAACATCTCTTCTCCTCGAAACCCTGTTGTGCCACGCTCCCCTTGATAAGAAGTGGCTCGCAAGGGATGACTTGTATCAGCATCGATCCAGCCCTTTACTTCCTGTGACTTCGTGCGGAAAGTAGTAGAGGATGTCCTCCAAATACATGCCTTTCACTCGGTTTACAGGGTAGCTGTAGTGCCTAACTCCTAGACGTAAGTCGGAATCACCATTTCCAAACGGTTCTTTGGTCAGTACCAATCCGGGCCCATCTGGAGTTCCGCAAGGACTCCCAATCTTCAAGTTCATTGCTACTCCTTCTCGTAACGTTCTACGGTTTCACTCACTCTCTCGGATCGCATTGCCGTACTGCTTCGGCGTGTGCCCATCGTTCGCGCTGTCTGCGTGCCGCCTCGCTCCCAGGGTTCAGGGGGAGGCCGGTCGCCTGGTGCAGCACTACCCGAGTCATTGTTCGACCGGAGACGTACAGCGGCGTGGTGTAGATTTCGACTTGGCCCAGCTCGATCGACTCCTCGAGCTCGCTCATCTCAGCTTCGGTCGAATCGCGAAGACCAATTGCGCCGACAACAACACCAAGCGTTCCCTTCCCTTGAAACCGAAACCGCAGGCTGGTGCCCACGATTGCGGCCTCGGTAATGCGGTAGCCACGGTTGTCCAGATCGACTCGGCGGAACGCATCGAGGATTTCATCTACATTCGTGCCCAAAACAGGCTTCATTTTCAGCTCCATAATGATCCCCCTTGCGCCGCCACCCCTTACGGGATAGTGGCCCGTGGGGGTGTTAGTTGTCGGCCCTGGTTAGCGCCGGTTCAGGCTTGCGAGGTACTGATCGATTGGTACGGCCTCGTACCGAGCCGTGTTCAGGGCGTCGACTTTCCTGAGGTCAAATGTCTCGAACAGAACCTTCCTGCTGCTCTTTTCGAGAATGACCCAGCTTGCTGCGGTCTTCATGCTGTTGGGGCCCTAAAGTGAGAGGGCAGCAATCCGCTGCTCAACGAGGTGTTCGGCAACAGCGAGCATGTGTTGCTTGTTCTCGACTGCAAGAATCCGGCCGATCTTTACTCTGTCTGCGACGTACTGAACGGTCCCGTACAGCTCAAATGCGACTGGGTCGCGCGAGGCGACGTTTTGCAGAGGCGTCTTCTCGATCAGATCTTCGATAGTGGCCATCGTGTTCGTGCTCCTTAATGAATGTGCAGACACGACTCGCCCTTGTTGGAGCAAAAAGTGTCCACGGTGGCAGTTCACGGTCCTGAGGCCGTGGGTCTGGTCAGCCGAAGTAGAAGACGTTCATCTGCCGCACGGTGGCCGCAGTCACCTCTTCACGAACATCGGCAGCGATCTCAATGAGGTCGGACGCACGCTCCAACAGCTTGGCGCACTCCAAACCGACGTGGCACTTAAGATCCAGCTCGGCAAGCTCTGGCTCAATGGGCACCTCGGCAAAGAACGGCAGGGTTCCCATCAGATCACCTAAAGTCCGGGGATCGTGTCGAGCCAAACATGCAAAAGGCTCGGCCTCGGTGCAGCGCCCCGATTCGGCCAGGCGCAACAGGACCCTGCCCAGCACATCGTTGTCGCCAGCTGCGCTGCACGACCGAAGAACATCGTCAACGATCGTGCTATGCGTGACGACAAAACGCTTACAGCTTCTACACGGCTCACCTTGTTCCGCCCTAAGGGCTGCTTCGGTGTCCTCAGAGAGGTACATTCCTGACATTACTGATTGAGTACTCATCGACTTCTTCCCTCCTTGGGATGTGGTTGGACGGCACTCAGCAATGCGATTCGGGCGGTGAGAAAAGAGACGGATAAGTCCAAAAAAACCCGGCATAGCCGGGTCCGCTGGGCGATAAAGGCGCTTTATTGCAATCACATTTCCATTTCCAAGAAACCACGCAAACGGACCAAAGCGTCACCTGTTGCGATGTTGAAGACAGGAATGTCGTGTCGTGACGCAAGCGCAATCGCTTGACCGGTGCCTCCAGTTAGTTGGGTGCGACCCTGCTCATCCTCGACGCCATCCGGCGTCCAGCACAAAACGAAGTCGACGGGGCTGGCAAGGTCCGTTCCCAAAATTTGATAGCAATTTCGTGCCATGAGTCTCCGGGCGGGGCTGCTCAGCCGCTCCCATCGAGGATGCAGGCTTGCCGCGAGGGCGAGCGCCTTGTTGCAAACGGTCTGAAACTCCGATTGCCGTCCGTTGAAGCCAGGCCAGGGCAAGTAGAGCTCCTTGCGGCAGCAGCCCTCTTCAAAGGCCGTGTCCGCGCCGTTGGCGCCGCCACTGCGCAGGGTGTAGCCCAAAACCTCAAGACGAGTCGCGCAGCGCCGCATGAGGTCAAGAACAGGTTCCGGGGTGGCACGTGAGCCCACGCCGGCGTACAGCATCGATTTCATGAGGGCATCCTCCTGGTTAGATCAGCGAGGAGGAAAGGCTGCGAATGAACTGCGAAAATTGACATCCTCCCCGGCCTCTTGACGGGGCTTCTCAGGCAATCTGGTGAGCCCTCTAGCTAGCTTTCTTGCGAACCGCACGGGCTAAATGACGTACGCCTCCCCGAACAACCGCCACCCCCCGCCCCCCGAACGAATACCCCCAGAGGAGCTGCCAGAGCGTGGGGCTGGCCATTGGCAGCCAGATCACAGCCGCTTTCGCAGCGATGGTGTCTTGCTGTCGTAGAACCTGCTCGATGGCTTTCTTCTCGCGCCAATCGTCCCGGCCGCGGGCGCCCCAATACCGAAAGCTCTTCAGTTCAACGACAACGGAGGAGCCGTCCTTGGTAGCAATCAGATCGATGTCACCTCCGCTCTGCAGCCGCTGCCCGAGGGCAACGGTGTACCCGTCTGACTCGAGCGCAGTTTTCGCCAACTGGCCGCACTTTGCCTCGACGTGCTGCCCGTGCTGACGTACCTGGGCTCGCCGGTGTTGATTCGCTGCCAGCACCGCGAGTGCGGCACATAAAATGACGTTAGCCTGAAGGCCAAGATCCACGACAGGGATCACGGCGTTGGCGGCCGCTGCCGTCAGAGCGCCGAGAAATAGATTCCGTCTGCGCAGATTGTTGCGCCATGGCTCGAAAGCGGGTTTCTCTCGACTCAACCGAATCGCCTCCTTGTGACATTGCTTTGCCTTGCGCCCCCGAAGCGTCGCACAGCCTCCTCCCAAGTTATCCGAACCGCATTCCCAAGGCCTTTCCCCTGATTTTCATCCCACGCTTCGGCGATGACGAAGCGCTGCCAGAGAAGGCTTGTGCGCGAGTCGTAGATCGTCCCAGGTGGCCATTTCTCCATGATCCCCGTGCGCCGGCACAGCCGGACAAAGTGCCTGCACTCGGTCATCTCGGTATCAGGCTCTCCGATGGCGAAGTCGACAACCCATGCATGACCGGGATCATCTTCGCAAGGTGAGGATGTCCAGAACGTCGCCTTGGGGGTGTCAGGAAATGCGACTGGATCGATTGTTGGGCAGGCCTGGGTTTCATCGACGATGCTCAGCAACTCCTCCATCGTCGGCAGTCGCCATCCTTCGCGAACACCCTCAACTTCGGAAACAAGAACGAGGTCAGCCCTGTAGTCATTCATAGTTAAAAAACCGCGCGCGCGTTACGCCTGTGGATAACGTTTTGGATGCCGTGCTGGCATTGGGATCTAAAATTGCCAGCGTGGGTGATATAACGAATGGGGTGTGGGTGATATAACGAATCAATTCACAGGCACTGGCGCTTAAACGGGCTTCTTGGTCGCCAATTGGACATGCGAAAAGAGGCATCTTTTATTGAAAGGCCTCCCCTGATGCGAGCACTTCAACATCTGGCGCGATACCCCCAAAGGCCTCGAAAAGCTCGTTGGCGATTCCTAGAAATTCTGTCACTGAGAATACAAGGTCCGAATCGAAAATCTCATCGGCTGTGCCTTCTCCTTCGGTCTTCCCATCGTTATCCCCGTAGTGGATTTTTGAGAATCCCAGGTCCTCGTCAGCGCTGCCGCAAGAGATGATGAATGACGTCGTTGATTCGTGGCGAAGGCCCAGTTTCACCGGCACTTTCCCCTCAAGAAGATGCTCGCGTATCTCGGGGCGGTCGAGCTCAAGCGCGGTGTACCGCACCTTGCTTTTCTCGTGCGTAAGCTCGCAATGCTCCCCGAGCACGAACCCACCATCGCACTCGTTGTTCAGGAGCCATTCAGTCATTTTCAGGCTTGGTGGCTGAACCGTTCGAAGCTTCCGAAATGAAGGTCGCATGCCTCGCTTCATGAAGCTGTCGGTGAAGACGCCATGAAAATCCTCTAGACACTTTGCCGAGGTGGTCAGGACGAGCAGCTGCTTCTTTGGGGGGATGAGAACGCCAAACGTCTGCTTGATGCGGGTCGGCGCTCCAGGCAGCAGCGACTCGTAGACCTGCTCCTTGAGTGCCTTTCGCTCCTTGCGCGAGGGGGGACGGCCTTCCCGCTTCGTGGCGTCGGCTTCTGCAGCGGCAAGCTTCTTCTTGACCGTCGAGGCCGGAACGATCTTGGTTTCCTTTGAAAGGGCGAGAAGGAAGATCGAGTCGACCGCATGCACCAAGGGGCCGTTCTCGAGTTCTCTCGGATTGACCCAGCCAAGATGATCGACATCGAGCTGACCGATGCCGCTGAACTTGCGGCTGGCCAGCACTTCCTCGAGCTCCTCTGGCGAGTGAGGACAGTCGCAGGAGAACACGAAGGCACTTCGAAGCAACATGAAAGCATCCGCTGAAAGAATTGAATACGATTCTAACCGGAGTTATTGGAATCGTTCTCCGCATCCCGCTAAGATACTGGTTATATGTACAGCAAAGGCGGTGCGATTTCACCTACGGATGCATGCATCTCCTACTCGCAGTATCAGCAACCTTGCGTCGCATGATCAAAAAGGAGATTCAGATGGATGAAGTGAGAAAGTCGATCTTCGACAACCTGTCGCAGATCCAGACATTCCCCTTTGAAGAAAAGAAAGGGAACCTGACGTACCTGTCCTGGGCGAACGCCTGGGGACTGGTGAAGAAGGCGGAGCCGGACGCCGCGTTCACCGTGGTGACGTTCGACGCGAACGGCATCAGGACCGAGGGGGGGCTGCCATACCAGAGAACCGATATCGGCTTCATGGTCTGGACTCGGGTCACCATCGCCAAGGTGACCCAAGAGTGCTACTTGCCAGTGATGGATCACCGGAACAAAACAAAGCAGGTCCCGGACATCCTCGACATCAACAACACGTTGATGCGGTGCCTCGTGAAGAACCTGGCCCTATTTGGTTTAGGCCTTCACATTTACGCAGGCGAAGACATGCCCTTCGGGATGCCGACACATGCTTCCGAGGTTGATCCTGAAACGGGAGAGATCAAGGAAACAACGAAAGTCCCTGTGGCATCGTCACAGTCGAAGGCAGGTAGTAACGGTACATCCTCAACCTTTGCTGCAGCAATTGCCCGTGTTGGGAAGTTGCAGGCGGCTGAGATGTCGAATGCGAAGCGTATGGCTCCCATGCTGTTCCAGGGGGCTGAGCTCGAACGGTACCAGGAGGCGCTAGCAGCGCGGGAGAAGGAACTCGCCTCGCCCGTGGCTGCAACAGCAGCTACGAGCGCAGCACCGAGCGGCTTGCCGATCTGATCGGCGCTCACCGCAGACTTCAATCGACCCGTCACTGATAATCTTTCAGTGGCGGGTTTTTACGTTGACGGAGACGAACCTTGAAGAGCCAGAAGTTCGAGAAACTGGGGCGCGCGCAAAAGCAATACCACCGGAACCGCCCATGGGGCCTTTCAAGCAGCGGTCTGTACGTCCCGCACGACTACAGCGAGAAAACCGGCGCTGATCTTTCCTGGTGGGACGATGTCGGCTTCATCCTCAACAAGCGCCGCGTCATCGTCTGGTGGCAACACCCTCGCTACCTCTATTCGGAAGAGATTGGACGGCGGGCACGGGCGCTTGCAGGAGACGACCCGAGTGACGGTTGGCTCTTCGAAGGCGGGACGAAGAACTACAAGCAAGTGGGACGTTCGCGAAAGAGGCTCGTGAGCTACACGAGCAGGAAGCCGTCGGAAGCCCAGAAGCAGTACTACAGCGCGTGCAGGGAGATCGAGCAGCGCCTGACCGTCGAAGGGGTCGAGTTCGAGGTTGGGACATCCTGGAGCCGCGAGCGTTTGAGCTGGGCAACAGGCATCGAACTCATCGTTCCGCTCGAGGTGCGAGATGAAAAGGAACTGGCGGTTGTTGCGCAACTTGCCCGCAAACTACTTTTGGGGCAGACCACGCTCCATGCTGAGTTCCCGGGATACCGTTACACCAGAGAGCATTGGCTTGCAGAAAGGCAGGCTATGCCAGGTTGAGAAATGACCAACCGACGCATACACGGGGAACACTCTGAACGAATTGCCCGCGCTGTGGTTTGGTCCGAATCGTCACGGCCTCGCCTTCGTGCACCAGAGTACTCCGTTACTCACCGCGGCAACACCCACTCGATCCCCAGGCTGAACCTCCCCTTCGAGGATGATGGCAGACCAGGATGCTTTTTCGAACTCCGCAGTAACCGAGCCGTCCTCGCCGATCGTCAGGATGCTAGCGTAGCCCGAGCCGGGCAGCTGTCCTGAAAATACCTTCTTTAGGTACCGACAAGCACCAAAAGTAACCGTAAATAGCACAAAGATCAGAGCCTGGACTTCGATGCTGATCACCAGTCCTACGAGAACCAGTCCAGAGGTGAGCCCGGCCGCAACAGCAACCCAGCGCAACCCCTTGCGAAGCATGAACTGATCAATGAGTGCAAGTCCACCAGCGGCAAGCATCCACCAGTAGTCTGCAGGCAGATTGGAGAAGAATGTCATGGGGAAATGTGGTTAACGGTGCGTAAGCAAGACCATTTGATCTGCTCAAAGTCGGGGTGTTTGGGGGAGATAAGGTAGATCGTACCCTCAGCACAAACCGAGGACGAAGACACGGCAAGAAGTTGAGGTGGATTGTCGAAGAATCGACCACCAACTGCTTGCTCCTGCCCTGCCCGAACCTGCCTCAAGTCCAGCGGGGCGGATTGAGTGTCGGGAAGGCGTGCCTCGTGCAAGTACAGAGGCATGAGACAACGGCCGTTGGTGATCACCTCGCGCTCAAGCATGGCCAGAGCCGGATGCTCGAATCCATAGCAAGCCTGTTGCCCCGTTCGGTGCCAGCGACCGTGGTGGCGCCTGGCTTGCTGGAAACTGGCTGCGGACAGGCGCTTGTGCGGCGAGAGAAGAAAGCAGCGATTCGTGCTCACACTGGATCGCCATACAGCAATGCCGCCAGCACCTCTTCGATGAGCGCCCCGCCGTCTTCTGTAGCAAGCATGGAAAGTGGTGTATGTCCGCCAAGCCACCCTTGAGAAACCTTGAGCCAGGCTCGTGCTGCATCGCTTGATCCCAATGCTTGCGTCGCAAGGTGGTCGATTCTTACGAGCCTGGCCAGTCGTTCAGTCACAGAGGGGCTGAGCATCGCTGCTTCAGCGCTTAGTCTACGCACGCTGGCTGACGAGATCATCGCCATTGCGCAGATGTCATCGTATGTACAGCGAAACTCCCGGGACACCTCCCCGATTGCGCTGGCCGGGAGGCTCTTGCGAATCAACTCGATCCGGGTTCGGCGGTTCGCCGTCAGGACTGCCTTTCTGAACGCAGTCCACGCGCCCGTGCCACGCACCCCTCCAGCAGCGTCTTGCGTCACCGCATCTTCTTGATAAACCTTGACTATGTCATTCATAGCGATTGCCGAAAACTGCCAGTCTTGGGATGTTACAGCCCGACGTGGTAGGATACAAAGCAATCCTGACAGGAATTATAAGAAAACAGGGGATGTGGTCACCATACTTAACTGCACGTAGGTCTGCCCCTCGATGAAAAGACTGCTCTCACTTCTTGCGACAGGCTTCTTAGCCACGACACAAGTGGCCATCGCCAATGAAACAGAGATCGGAGATGGCGTTGTTCGCCCGGCCGCAGTCAGCCCGTTTGCCCCCTCGATACGTGTCGCGTTCTCGCCGGGAGAAGCAGAAGCCGAAGTCTTCGACCTCGTACGTAAAGCTAACAAGAGCATTCGGATACTGACGACCTCTTTGGTCAACAGAGAGCTCGCCGACGAACTCTTGTTGGCCAAAAGTCGTGGGGTCGATGTTCGCGTCCTCTTCTCTGGTGCAAATAAAGACCAGAAGTCCTTTGTTATTGCGTTTCTAAAAAACGCAGGGGTTTTCGCCGCCTATGCATCGACACGACAAACACTGAACTCGAATTTCATTGTCACAGATGAATCTAATTCCCTCGCAGGAAGTGTCGATTATGCAAGCACCTCGTTTCGTCGGAATTATGAGACGATCATGATCGTCAAGAATCACCCCGATGCAGCATTCAAGCTCATGTCTGCTTGGGATGCACTCGCTGCTGAGGCAGAAGACCCCGCGTCGGTGCGGCAGAAACAAGGAGCCCCAGGATGACCCCAGCCTTCTCTTATGAAATGGTCGCTGAGGCGTTCATGAAGTGGTTTGAGACCCAAAATGGGGAGCGCATGTCCTCAGAAGAGGCGCGTTGCCGTGAGCGCATCATCTCGCAGATCAAGCGCTTCTACCCAAACGAAGAGCGACTCAGCCAAGATGCACATCAGCTTATCGCTGCGCTCATGAAGAGTCAGGGCGCGAGCGGCTCCAGTGGCCGCCTCGTCCACTAACCTCCCTTCAAAACAAATCCCAAAGAATCATTTCCGAGGGTTGATGCGTTTATATAAACGTGTAGAGTTCGACGCATCGCAGGCGAGCTTTCGCCGCAACGATGATCGAAATGGGAGAAATTCATGATCGAGAACTTAGACTCGTTGGAATCCGACTTCGAGGTCCAGCTGACCCCTGGCTCCGTCAAGACAGCCATGACCGCGGTTGACGCGAAGTCGCGGGATCTCTGGCAAGTACCTATCGAAGCGATACGGGTGATCCCCGGCTTTAACGTCCGAGTCAAGAACACCTCGTATGACCAACATATTGAGGATTTGGCAGAATCGATCCTCCGCGAAGGCTTCAAGCCAGACAAGCCGCTGGCCGGTTATGTCTCTCAAGAGGATGGCGTCAACGTCATCAGTGTCGTTGATGGGCATTGCCGTCTCGAGGCGGTCCGCATAGCAATCTCTCGCGGGGCAGAGATCTCACGTTTGCCTGTGGTGGTGAGCCCCCCGGGAACCACCATGGAAGACCTCACCGTCTCCTTGGTCAGTTCGAATAGTGGCAAGGAACTCACACCCTATGAGATCAGCATGGTTGTTCGAAGGCTGGTCAAGTTCGGATGGGAAACGCAGGAGATAGCCGCGAAGCTTGGCATTACCCAGCGTTACGTCGCCGGCCTTCTTCAGCTTGCCTCTGCGCCTCTCGAGATCAGGAAGATGGTCATGGAAGAGCGGATCGCGGCGCGCATGGCGATTGATGCTATGCGTGATCATGGGGACAAGGCCCTCGCCTTCTTGCTGCGGGCTGAGAAACTTGCGAACGCTCGTGGCCAACGACGCGTGACAAACAAGTTCGCCCCCGGCCGCGCCTTCAAGAAGGCTATTACGAAAAATGCCCCTGTAATGGCAAAGGCAATCGAGGATCTGCGTCGCGATCCAGGGTATGCGGCCCTCGGAGACGAGGTTAAGGCTCAGATCGAAAAAGTTCTTGAGGCTTTCGAGCAGGCGCGAAAGAATGAAGCTGATGCCGAGCAAGAGGCAGAGGGCGCTTCCGAGCCAAGGCAAAACGATGAAGCCGCTTCAGGCATCCCTAATGATGCGGAAGATCTGTTCGCGGACTGATCGCATGAGTGAGGGAACGGGCTTCCATCGTGCGTACCGGTATCGGCTGCGGAGTAACCGCAAGGCCGAGGCGGTGCTGCGGCGCTGGGCGGGATGTAGCCGCAAGGTGTGGAACCTCGCTCTGGCCGAGCAGCAGGCCCGGCGCGAGCGGGGTGAGAAGTATGCCGGTTACGTGACCATGGCCAAGTGGGTCACCGCCTGGCGCAAGGCCACTGAGACGACCTATCTCGCCGAGGTGCCTGTGCACGTGCTGCAGAACGTGGTGCGTGCGCTCGATGGCGCCTTCCAGCGCTTTTTCAGGAAGGAAGGCGGCTACCCCAGGTTCAAGCGCCGGGGCGACCCGATCGGTTTGCGCGAGACCGATGTGAAGTGCTTCGCGGTGGACGCGGCCAATGGGCGCCTCCGCTTTCCCAAGGTGGGTTGGTTGCGCTACCGGGCGAGCCGCCCGATCGAAGGGCGACCGATCACGGTCACGCTGCGCGCCGAGGCCGAAGGCTGGTACGTGTCGATCGCCTGTGCGTTCGAGCCTAAGGCGCTCGAGCTCGTCCATCCCGCTTACACCTCGCAGCGCTGTCACGCCTGCGGCCACACCCATGCGGACAATCGCAAGGGCGAAGTCTTTCGGTGCCGGTCCTGTGGCCACACCGACCACGCGGACGTCAATGCCGCGAAGAACATTCTGGCCGCGGGACACGCGGTTCTGGCCGGCGACGGCCAAGCGCTCGTGGAGGGACAGGTGCAGTCGGACCGCCCGGTGAAGCGAGAACCCACCGAAGGGCTACGCCGTGCGGCCTAGCCCAGCAGGAATCCCCGCCCTTCCCGCTGCGCGGCGAGCGAAGCGAGAGGGCGGGGAGGATGTCACCTTCGGTGGATCTCAGGTCACGCAAGTTTGCTAGGCTGGACGCGCCTAAGCAGCAAAGGATAGAAAAATGGGATACGGTCTAAATCATGACCAGGTAGAGCTGATGAAAGGCCCTACGCTTTCCTCATCACTGCCTGTCGTCTTTGACAACAGCGAGAAGATCGACGGCATCGTCATGCGCTGCCCAGAGTGCGATCGCACCGTCCCGGACGTCCTTGTCCGAGGTCGGGTGCAGCGGCCGACGGTGCATGTCGCGGTTGTCGACGCCGGGTGCTACTGTGAGCATTGCGACACCTTTGGCATGCAGACCCTGCGGTTCTACGACGACGGCCGGGCGATGTTTTTTAACGGTAAGGCCTGGAAAGAGTTCGATGCCGATCCGCCCAGCTTCTGGGATCGGGCAAAGCGATATTTCGCTCCTCGGCACAACATCTAACTGTCGCCACGCTCAGAAGAAGAATCGCCCGTCTAGCCTATAGACGGGCGATTTGGCATCAAGCATTGGACTAAATCAGGCAGCTTTTTCGAAAACGACCTCTGTCGGTGTGTTTCTGCGCACGACTACTGTCTTTGCCAACTTGTCGTGCCAGCCCTGTTTGCGGGAATCAAAAGCGCACCAGATTAGCCCCAGGCCAAGGGGAATGCACGCAAGCAAGTAGCCGAAATACCTACCCACGTACTGACCTGGTGTCGCTGCCTCACCAGATGAGGCATCAACAATTCTCAGCCTCAATGCCATTTTTCCAGGCGTAGCCTGCTTCGCAATCCAGAACCAGAGTACCGCAGCCACAGGAGCGATCCAGGAGATCAGAATGTCGAAGAATCCCTGCGACAACTGCTCTGAGACAAAGTACTGGTCGCCGTAAACTGCGTAGAGAAGCGGCAGCGAGATCATTAGCCAGAGCAAAGAGTCGATCAAAAAAGCACCGAATCGAACCCAGAAGCCAGCGTACTGAAGGTCATTTGAATTTTGCACAATAAATTCCTCTAAACGGTAATCAGGAAACTTCACTTCAAACGAGAAGAAAGAACTAGAATTGAGCCGCTAATAGCGGAACAATGCGGGGTTCTCGGATGAAGATGCTCAATGAAAGCATCCGCCAATGGGAAACCGATACCCGGTACTACTGCGCCATGGTGGATACTGACCTTTTCGGACAGGTTGTCTTGAGGCGCTGTTGGGGCGGGAAAAAAAATCGGATGGGCGGAATGGCTAGTGATCCTTATGGGACAGTCGATGAAGCGCAGCAGGCGATGGAAGTGCTCGCGAAAGTTCGTAAGCAGCACGGCTATCGCCTATTGAACTGAGCTGAACTGGTCTATCAGGGCCTTACGGCTGCCTCCGCAACGTCCTGGACATACTGTCCTCGCGTGAAGCGATAGGTGGCCTTTTCAAGGGTGGAATACTTGTCGCCCTTGAGGCCTTCGTATGTCATCTCAAGATTCGCCACAGGTTGCCCCGGAACGGTGACGATGCTCAACGTGCCGCTGAAATCCATGCAGGCCCGGTTGAATGCTTCGAACTTCGCTGTCGGCCCATCGCACTTCATTTCCTTGTTGTGCGCGCCAGCAAAGATACGACCAGCCGGCGAAAAGGTCCCGTCAGCAACCATGAAGAGGTCAAGGAAGTGATCGGCCCCCTCGAAGTTGTCGATACGATTACGGACGATCATGAGGAGTTGGTCTGCAGAAACCCTTTCAAACTGGAAAGAGGTCTGAGGCGTGACTTCCCCACGCGTACCGTTCGTGAAAAGGTTGGGATTCACAACCTCCGGAACCCAGCGTTCGTCTTCGCCCATGCGAAAACTGACCAAACCGACCTGAGCGCCAACGTCCACTAGAGAATAGGGCTCTTCCTTCTTGAAGAAGAAGAAGTGTCGGCGAACACCGTTGGTAATCAGTTCCTGCTCAAACCACACAGGCGGTAGAGACTTATCGACAGCGGCCATGAGTCGAGACGCGATAACGATGTGAGGCGACGGCTGTTTCGCCTGAATCAGCGTTGGCTCTGGGCAGTCTTGCACAACGGTAGTCGGTTGGGGTGCGTCAGTATTGCTGAAAAGGGTGAGCGCGATTGCGCCCAGCGCAAAGCCCGCCGATACTGAGAGCAACGGAATTAGGTATGGGATCTTTCGGTTGTTTTTCAATTTTCTTTCCTCGGTGTGTTTCTGAAGGAGAGGGTTTCAGGCTTGAAGAGAACCTTCACTGAGCCGATAGGGCCGTTTCGTTGCTTTGCAACAATCAATTCGGCTTCGCTTTCGGCTGATTGTTCTTCGGATTTCGTTGCGCCTTCGCGATAAAGGAAGATGATTACGTCGGCGTCTTGCTCAATCGAACCGGAGTCCCGTAGATCCGACAAGATTGGTCGCTGATTTGATCTGCGGTCGACGCTTCGGTTGAGCTGGGATACGGCAATAACCGGGACATTGAGCTCTTTCGCGAGCGCCTTGATAGACCGAGATATCCCTTGAACCTCAAGATTACGCGTCGCGTTGTCGACTTCATCTGCGGTGGCCATCAACTGAATGTAGTCAACGATCACCAAGGCCAGTGATCCAGCTTTTTTGGCCGTTCGTCGGGCTCGAGCGCGCAGTGCGTTGGCGTCCAGGCGGGCTGAGTCGTCAATGTAGATTGGCGCTGCAGACAACTTTGCAAGTGAGCTCGCAAACACATCTTTCTCAACCGCAGAAATATTCCGGGTCCGTAGAGTGGAGTGCTTGATGCCCGACATAGATGAGAGCATGCGCAGGCTCAGCTGCTCCTTGGGCATTTCGGGTGAAAAGATAAGGACAGGAAGGCCACGTCTAAGACCAACCTCCTCTGCAATATTCAGTGCAAGTGTTGTCTTGCCGTGGGACGGCCGCGCACCAATCACAATAAAGTCGGCAGGACAAAGACCAAGGGTGATTTGGTCAAGTCCAGATAAACCGGTAGAAAGCCCTTGAAGTCCATTCGGCGACGGGACGGCCGTTGCATCGCGGAAAACAGCGCCTACGAAGTCTCTCGCAGGAACCGGCCCATCCTCCTGGCCAATTATCTTCCCTGTAACGCGAAGCATCAGTGCTTCGGCCTCATCGAGGATCTCTTCTGCTTTCTTGGTTCCGGGGTCGTGAATAGTCTGCAGGATTCGGTTACAGGCTGCGCCCAAGTGCCGCAACACCGCCTTGCTTCGTATGATTTTCGCGTACGAAGAAATGGCTGCCGTTGAGATTGCACCGTTGGCGACCTCCGCTAGGTAGGCAAAGCCCCCTGCTTGCTCAAGCGTACCTTTGGCGGCAAGAGAATCGGCAACCGTAATGAGGTCAACCGCCTTGTTTTGCGCATAGAGGTCGAACATGGCCTGATAGATCAGTCGGTGAGCCTGATCGTAGAAGTGCTGTACTTTTACGACGTCAATCACCCTGTCAAAGAACTGGTTATCGAGCAACAGCCCCCCGATCAGTCCCTGTTCGGCAGGAATCGAGTGTGGGGGCAATACTCCAGGCTGAACAGGCGGAGTGTTGTCTTTACGGCTCACAGCGCACCCTTTTGCGACTCATCTGTCCCGTTGAACGACAGAGTTGTGATAGCAACCTTGGTTGCTGCATCCCGCCCAAGTCGCGGATCGGTTTCCCACTGTCTCGCGTTTAGAAACTGAGCCGCAGTCGGAATCGTTCCAGCCTCCTTTCTTGCCCATTCATTGCTTAGTTTCCATTTCTTGAGACCGACTGTCAGTTGCTTGAAAAGAGCTTCATCATCATCAAAACCGATCAGACCCCAGACGGACCATGCTGCTTGAATGTCGGCTTGACGTGGGTAGGCTGCGATGAACTCAACAAAGCGGGGAGATTCGCGCGAGAGGATAGTGACACCAGAGTTGGAGAGTTTCTCCTCGATAAGTTTGTTCGAAACACGAATACGATTCCTCAGAAAAGTCCGAGGGTCGGTCCGGGGTCGAACCGTAGGCTGCATGGCGACCTGTCGCGCCTGCTCGATCTCGGCCTTGATGTTGCATAACCGGAACTCATTCGCAAATGACTGGATTTCTTCCTCGGATGGAGCCCACCAGAAGATATGGTCTGAAGATCCGAAGGGGATCGATAGAAGATGATCCTGAGAGGAATTGGCAAAAAAGGAGTCCTGTTCGATCTGTTCTGAGCGCTTGGCTTTGGGCTTGCTGATCAAGCTTTTGAGACGTGGGTGATGGAGTTCGTCATCTTCTCGCACGAAAAAGCTCATCGCGATCTTGCCTGTCGCAAGCAGCTCCGGCTCACTTTTGGCGCCGATGATGCGCGCCAAGTGGTGAAGGTTTGTGCCTTCTGTCAAGCCGCTGTGCTTAGCTGGAAGTACGAAACCATTACTCTCAATGTAATGGTCCATCATGACGCGATAAACACCTTGCTCAAGCAAACTCAAGCCCGCGGTTTCATTGAGAACAGTTTCGGTGTCGTATTGATAGATCATGTTCTTGATTGAAGAGTGACAGACTTTCCGCTCTAGGATTTCTTAACCCAAGCGCTGATGTACGCGGCAACATCCGAGGCGAGGTAACGGGCACGAGGGCCGCGCCCGCTCCCCCTTGGGAGTTCCTCCCGCGAAATCCTTCTTACAGAGGCCGAAGAAAGTCTGAGCTCATCCGCGACTTCACTGGTCTTAAGAATCATCCCGTACCGCTCGACTAGCTCTGCCTCTATCCGGGCGCGGTCGTCGTCATCGCTCCTTTGCTTGGGGTGGCTTGGGCTAGTCATCGCATATAAACTGTTTGGAACTGTTGCGATTCTAAGCGAATTATTCATAACGCAGCTAGGCGAACAGTTAGAACACTGACGGAGAGTGCTTGACTGATACAAAGAACTATCGCCACGAAGTGCTCGTGGCCCTTCGGAATGCGCCATCCCCGATGCCCGTGCGCAAACTTCTGAGGCTCTTCCGACTGGCGAAGCCAACTAAAGCACTGAGGTCTGCCCTCTTTGAGCTTGAGCGGGAAGGAACGATCGTCCGTGGTGTAAGCGGTGAGAGCGTGATCTGGTTATTGCAGGGATAACCCCTCCTCCCTGCCCTGCCAAGAGGGGTTCAGTGCAGCGGCCCAGGAAGCAAGAACAGTGCAGCGAGCCTGAGCATCGAACCTATTGAGGACGCCGTGCTTCGCCGAGTCGTTCCTCTAACCCATACTAAGGAGTATGCGTTTTGAGATTTGACGACTTCTTCAGGTCTGGTAATCTGCAACCCAAGACGAACGAGTTGCCCTACTTGTTCCTCTGCCTCCAGGAGAAGGCTCCCAGATCTCCAACAGATACCGCAGCAGTCAGCGCTGCCATCTCCTTGAAAAAGGAACTGCCCCGGACCAGATCGGGTGCTGACATCTGGTATACGATTTCCACGACATCAGTCGCCGATGTTCTCCTTGTAGTACTGCCCTTGCGCTGGGCAAGGTGGCGGCGCCCCAGCACTTACACACGGCATCAGTCGTCGATGCTCTCCTTGTTGGTAACTGCCCCCGAGCCGGGCGGGGTGACGACTCCCGGCACGAATTCTTGGCGTCAGTCATCGGCGCCCTCCTTGATGGTTGCTGCTCCCGCGTCGGGCGGGGTGATGACACCCGACACAGACACACTGCATCAGCCGTCGATGCGCTCCTTGGTTGACTGCTCTTGCGCCGGGCAGGACGACGGTACCCGGCACCCCCTCTTCTACAGCGTTCGCTTCAAGGCCTTGTCGGATGCGTAACCCCGATAAGCAGCTGCCGTTACGCGACGCGTTGCTCCGCTTCTTCCCTGCGTTCGATCCAACCGCCGCTGGCGAGCAGCATCCGATAGCACGCCTTTGCGCTCACATCGATCACATGAGCTACCTTCGATACGGGTGGGCCTCAACTGAGGATGCGTTCGATGCTGAGATGGAGATGCTGTGCGATTTGCTGGACGAAGCCGAAGCACCGTATTTCATTCGGTACATTGTTTCACGCGACATTCTCGTAGTCCCAGAATACTTCGCGAAGTGGTCGAAGCGAGTTCAGGGGCTTGGTATCGAGCTCTGCTACGGAGGCACTCAGGATCAGCGCTTTTGGGCAATCGAGCCTTACTTCACAGGCGAAGGCAGCGCCCTGGTCGACGTCGGATGCGGGAAAGGCTTCTACCTTCTGCGCCTCGCCTCGCGCTACAAGCACGTCATCGGCTTCGAAGCCCAGGGGATGGAACGTGAACGGGCGGCGCAAGCGATGGCGGCCGACGGGATTGTGCACGTGAGCCTCGAAGGCGCGTTCAGAAAGCAGCTTCTACCGGAGCACGCCGACGTCTTGCTCACCGAGGTCGTTGAGCACATCCCGTACTCGCAGGCGATCGAGCTGGTTCAGGCGGTCAGTCGGCAGCGCCCAAGGCTCTTCGTGATCACCGCCCCAAACCGGGAGTTCAATCCGCACTACCGGATTGACAAAGGGTTTCGGCATCAGGATCACAAGTGGGAGCCGACTCGTGCAGAGTTCGTCGAGTTCGTCCGGACCGCAACCCGTGGTCACGCCCTGGAGGTTCGGTTCCGCGCGGTCGGCGACAAGGTGCAAGGGGTGCCCACCTCGTTGATGGCCGTTGTCTCGTGCTGAGCTTTTCATATCGAACTTGCCGCATACCTTCCTTGCAGACCTAACTCAAGGAGATGAGCATGCCCGCACTGCTGATGCCGAAACATTCCTGGAACCTCCAGAAGAAGGCTGAAAAGCCGACAAAGCAGGTGTGCGCATTGCTGCGTCCTCCTGCTGCGTGACCCACAGAACCCGATCTTGCCTCGCGCTCGATCGGGTTCTTTTTTTCCACACCACGCCCATGGCCCCTCCTCTCACTGAGACCTACCTCGGACTCCTTCAGCTTCTACGCGATGCGCGCCTTGTATTCGACGCACACGCTAACGCCATTCTCTACCTCATCCCGGTCTTGCTCATCTGCGCCTGGCTCCAAGCGCTCCATGCGCGGTCCGGCCTCTACACCAAGAGCCTTTCCCTGCTCGCCGGCGTATTCATCCACGAGCTCCTGCATCTGCTCGTTGGTGTTCTAACCTACGCAAAGCCGGTGGCGATGAGCATCATCCCGCGCCATATCGACAAGGGCTATTACGAGCTCGGGCATGTTCGACTCAACAACATCCGATGGTTCAACGCCGTTTTCGTCGGATTTGCGCCCCTGCTTGGACAGGGCAATCGCACCTTCATGTCATAACCCCAAGCACCTCGGCGCGAAACGCGTCGATCGTCGCCGCCAGCATGCGCTTGGACTTGATGCTCGCCTTGCGCGTCGTGTTGAGCCGCAGCAGGTTCATCACGATGTGGCGAACGTTGGCCAGGTTGTTGGCGGCATAGCCGCTGCGCACCCGTGACTGATCCTCGTTGAACTGCACATCCAGACACCAGTGAAGCCGATTCTCGATCTCCCAGTGGCTGCGTACGGCCCGAGCGATGCGCTCGGCGTCGGCAGGCAGGCTGCTGATGTAGAAGACGCGTTCGGTGCTGGTGTGATCGCCCACAGTGCGAATGCGCTCGACCACCGCGAAACTGGCCAGGTCCTGCCAGTCCTCGAACTTGTAGAGGCGATCGATCGCAGCGTAGGCGCGGCATCGACGGATTTCGATACGACCGTGGTCCTTGATCGTGGTCTCGTGCGTCGAATCCGGGGTCAGCGGTCCGCGCGGATCGATATCGGAAAACAGGATCGAGTCGCGCAGGTTCGGATGGTTCTCCTTCACGCACAGCACGTAATGCGCGCCGCGCTCGCGGATCGTGCGGGCGATCTTGGTCTGGGTGCCCATTGCGTCGATCGTCACCACGCAGCCCTCGATCGCCAGCTTGGCGAGCAACTCGGGAATCGCGGTGATCTCGTTCGACTTCTCGGCGGTCGCGGTCTGGCCCAGCACGACGCCCATGCCAGCCGCGAACGCGCTGACTAGGTGCAGCGGACTGGCGTCGGTCTTGCCCTTGCCGCCCGAGCGCCTGCTGGTCTTCCCATCGATGGCCACGACCGTATCTCCGGCCAACGCCGGCACCACCATGCCCACCCAGCGCCGGAACGCCGACTCGAACTCGTCCGGCGCGATCAGGCCGAACACGCGTCCGATCGTGTCGTGAGACGGGATGCCATGCTCAAGCTTCATGAAGCCTCGCAGCCAGTCGATCTTGGCCTCGCCCCACAATTCGATGTCGACGAAGTCGTCGACACCCGACAGTACCGCGCATACCGCCACCGTCAGCAACTCGGCCAAGTCGTGGCGCGCATGCCGCGCGCTGCGCGGGTCGGAAATCGAGACGAACACCTGCGTCAGCGGCATGACGTTTCCTGCCTTCATGGGATGCCCAAAAAGGTAGGAAACTACACAATTTATGACAATGTGAACAGGGGTCTCGCAAGGTCATGAAAGTTAACGAGTTATTGCATTGGCTTATGCGCAGTCGGTGCGATTGCCCTGCCTGCTTGGATTCGTTGGCGTCGCTATCTTCATTCACTGGCGCACACGATACGGATGGTTTTTCTCATGGTGGGATCTACTCGCTTGGTATGTTCTTGCACAAGTCTCCATGAGCGCGTGGCCATCTACCAGTGATATCAAGATTGCGCTTAGGTCGTGGCCCCTGTTGATTCCTATCGCAGGCTATTTCGCCCTTTAGCTTGAAGGTAGAAACCACATTTGACAAGGATTTCAGCGCTGTTAGGATGAGAATTAATAAGCGAAACGATTATTCGAAAACACTAGGAGAGAAGGTAGATGGCCACCCCAAAATTTAAGTTGGCATTCACAACGCCCGAGGACGTCATTCACTACCGGGCAAAGAAAGGATTAAATCAAACCGAGTTCTGGGGACGCGTTGGAACCACTCAGTCGGGTGGCTCCCGCTACGAAAGCGGCCGGAATATCCCTAATGCAACAAAAATGCTTCTGACAATAGCCTATGGCACTCAGAAGCAAGCCGAAGCGATTGTTAACATGCTTCGTAAATCCACCGAAGACCAGTAACACCTCAGGAGAAAGATCAGATGCAAAATTTGCAGACCAACGAATACGAAGTCGCCGTCGAGCCCGGCCGCGTGCTCGTCAGCATGAACCCCAGGGAAGTTGAGAAGACTCCCCCTGCAGCGGCTTTTGCAAGCCGCCACCTCGCGGAAGGTGCCATCACCAAACCGAACGGCGCTGCGTTTTACGGCGCCCTCAATGAGGATGGCGAGCTTGTCCGGACGGTTTCGATGGCCATCGCAGACCGTGCCGCTGTCGCAGCGTTAGTCGCCGGCTGGATTGCTGAAGGCCTTGAGGTCACGAAGCTCTCCATCAAGGATCTCGTCAAGTACGCTCGAGCCATCGAGAAGCGAGAAAAGGATGAGGCCTTGCTCGCCAAAGCCCAGGCGGAAGCCGCGCAAGCAGAGGTGTCGCAAGAGCCGGCGGCTGAGAGTGCGCCTGAAACACCGAGTGCGGAAGCGCAAGCCGCTCAGGCCATTGCGAGCGCTGCGGCGCACTCCAGCGAGAATGCTGTTGAGGCGTCTTCCACGGCAACCGACATTGCATCACTGCTAGGCTCGGACGAGCCGGCGTCGGCCAACGCACTGCCGATCGAGTAAATTGAAGCACAGCGATCACCCCGGAGGCGGGTGATCGCTTCCAGAGAGACGAAAATGTGGATCGAAGCGCCATTCACGCCCGCTCAGATGCAAACCCTCAACGAGTACCAATTTGGCGTCAGTGATCATGGCCCCGGACACCCTTTCCTCTGTGGAAAGAATGACGAAGGTCACCACGGAACCATCGACGGCAATCGAGGGCTCCTGATCGCAACCTTGTCAGGGTGGCGCTGCCTCTATTGCGATCACAACCAAATCGAAGCGTTTGAGCCCTTCACCAAGACTCATGAGGGCGAGGTGCGATGGGGTGATCTTGTGATTGAGGCAGTCCCCGGCAAGATCGACACGCTCATCGATCAACTCGTTGAACGGCTCCTCCAAGCAAACCAACCCGCCTCGCCCTTCTTTGCAGAGAAGGGGAGTGCTCGGCAGCGCATTCAGCACCTTGTCGGAATCGCACTCGAGTCGCTGTATCGACGCAAACTCGCGTACGAGGGGGTCGAAACACGGCCTGGTCGTGCATTCTCCGTGAACGAGCAATGGGTCGCTGTAGATGACGGCCTCCCACCTGTGGGTCGAGAGGTGCAGGCGCTTTGCAGGCTCTCCGAGGTTACAAACCCCGCACACCCCGCCTTTGCCGTCGGTTACCACATCGTTCGTACAACTCGCTTTTCTGCCCTGCCCTCCGGGAGTTTTATGGCCGAAAGCGTGGGCTGCGGCCAAGTCACACACTGGCGTCACGAAAGGATCAACGAAAATGCGCTACTCGCTTGAGGCCGCTGCGAAGCTCCTCGATGAGGCGACCGGCATCACGGAAATGCCCGAGAACTGCGATGGCCTTGCGGCCTGTCTGAATGCCGCAACCGATGGCCTCGTAAAGATCGCTACCGGCCAGGTGGTCCATGTTTATCGAGGCCTCTGCCCCGACGCTGTCACAGGATTCGATTCCCGCGACTCGGACTGCCCCGCCTGCAAAATTCTTCAAGAGATACAGCAGTGAAGACCTACCGTGTGCGCTTCGTGAAGCCTGAGTCGGCAAAAGACGTCACGTCGATCACAGCTTCTAGCCAGGAAGAAGCTGCGAATGAGTTCATGGCGATCAACTACGCTCACGGCTACGTGGTGCCCGCTGCGGCAAGAGGTGCCTCCGAGACGCTGTATGCCGCAATCGTGGAGGTAAGCGGAATCGATTCACCACCCCAGCAGTTCGTAGCTCGCTATTTTTACGCCGGGATCGGACGCTCCGGCGGTGTTCGCCCAACGAAAACATGCTCATCGATGCCTGACTTGTGCAAACGGCTTGGCGTGGATGATGACTTTTTCGATGAAGGATGGATGCTGGAGGAGAAGCGGTCGTGATGCGCAATGAAGCTGCAGAAACCCTGAAGCTGCTCGCTCAAGGGGAAGCCTTGGAGCGAGGCGGAAGACGAGCGGCTCTGTATTGGGTGTACGGAGAAGATGAGCCCCCACCAGCTTGCGCAGGACCGTCGTCGTTCGCTTGGCGCGATCAAGTCCCGGCTTGTTCGTCTTGGTTTATGTGAGGCAGACCCGACCCCGACGTGAGCGGAACAGCCCACGCACCCGAAGCCGTCTTTTATCACCGGTAGCCCGCCATCTCATGAAGGCAGCAACAACCTTCAAGGAGAATGAATCATGGGATACGGGGTTTGGAATCCATCACTACTGGAAGATGACTCGCGGGCACTTCACGTGGCGTACGCAAAAGCCGAGGACGAATCGGACGAGGATGAGGTGGACTTCGTCAGGCAGTGTGATGAAGAAGACATGCTCGCAGCAGCCGACTCGATCGCCGCGGCCTTTGATATTAAGGTCGATGAGCGTGAGGGCTGGTACAAGAGTCACGGAGACCGCTACCAGTTTCTGAGGTCCCGATTCGAGATTGACAAGGCGGGTCTGTTCTACCAGCAGGAGCCGTTCATGGGGCGGGATCTGTGCTTTGTGGTTACTCCGATCTACACGCTGGATTCGGATCACGCGATCTGGCGCTACGACGACAAGGAGTTTCACGCAGAGTACGGGATAAGTCCGGAAAAGTACCGCAGCATTGCCTGGAAGCAGGCACAGCATCTCGAGGAGATGTTGATCGCAGCACTGATCGATGACGGTCATGAGATTCATGCAGGCTGCGGCCACATGATGAGCAAGGTTGAGCCCAACACGACCTTTGCGAAGGCAAAGTCCAGGCTGGTGGCGAGTCTTCCCAAGAAGATGCAGCAGGCCATCCGTCACCAGCGTAGATACGGAGAGGCTTTGACGACTGGACGTTCAGCCTGTACGAGCACCGAACTTTGGTTCTGAAAGACTGATCCTGATCCACGCGCCCCTTCAAGAGGGGCGTTTTTTTCTTCTGCCCTGCTACCCTGATTTTACCCGATGAGCAAAATGCGCAACTTCACTCCCCTACCAATCATGCTTTCCTGCACAAGGCCTTTCCGCTGTTCGTGAATCCACCCGGCGCCTATGCGGACGCCCGGCGAGGTCGAGTCGAGCAAGCGCTCGAAGGCGGGTCCGACTTGCCGCGCATACAGCGACGCGTTGCCAAATGCGCAGAAGGCCGATTCAGGGTCTTCCGGAACTGTGATTGCTAGAGCATTCGGGAAAGTTGATGCCTCCACCAAACTTGCAGGGTCCAGATCCCCAAACATGATCACGGGCAGACTGTATGCGGATAGGAACGCCAGGACGTTGTCCATGCGGCTCTCGGTGGCGTCGCCGCGGTAGATGACCAACGCGTCTGCGTATCCGGCCTCGAGGAGGGCTTCGGCAATCTCGGTGCGGAGCAGGCCGTCGAAGACCTCGTAGTTCTCGACCACCAGGGCGACAGGATGCCCGAGGGCGGTGATCTCCCGCCAGTTGATGTCCACGTGGGCATAGTCGGGCAGGCTCAGGTGCCGACCGGAGAGTTTCAAGGCCTGCCCAGGGACTGCTTTTAACGAAATCCGGTCCCGTTTGACTGCGCCCCGGGCGAGCTTTTCTTCGTGCCCAAGATCCAGCGCCTCGGCGCGGGTGAGGCCTTGCCAGGCGCCCGGCTTCACTTGAGCGGCGTCGATGCCGGCCTTGGCCTTGAGCAGCGATGCAATCTCGGCCTTGTCCTTGTCGGAGAAGCGCACGCGTGTGGTGCCGACAGGGAAGCCGATCCCGTAGCGCTGACGAAAATCCTTGAGGCCGGCGCCATCGAGGAATTGAGTCTCGGGGCTCTGAACGATTCGGATCAATGTGTCGATCAGGCGCTTTTCCACAGGCTCAGATCCTTGATCAGAAGGTTTCCGGTGGAGAAAGGCCCCTCGCGACAGTGTTCGTCGTAGCCAATCTCGAGGCCATTGGTGATGCTGGTCCTTTTGGCGAGCATATCGAGCGCGAGCTCGAGCCAGAGTGTGTCGTCGAGCTCGAGCTCAGTTGCATGCTCAGCCCGCCATTGCCGCACTGATACGGGCGCTTGGGCGGCCTTGGCATCCTTGAGCATCTGTCGAAGGGCAAGGACGTGCGGCGGCACCTTGACGATGACCTTGGCGGGGACTTCCTCCGCGGTGAGGGCGCCCGCCTCGCGTCTTTTGCGCGGGCTCTGATCCGCTTTGATTGATTGGGCGATCTCGACCAGCGTGTCCTCGCAAGCGGCATGCGTGACGTCGGGGTGCGCTGCAATCGGAAGGCCTGGCGAGCGCTCGAGCCAGGCTGGCAGATCGGAGGTGTTGTCCCAGGCGCGAGGCTCGTAGTCGGGGGTCTTCTTGAGAAAGAGCCACATCTGCTGGATGCGTTTCGCGCGGGCTTCGATCTTGCGGAATTCGAAGAGGAATTGGCGCAGCGTCTCGTAAATGGTCTGGAGCGTGCTTCGAAAGACTGGGATGCGCGCAAAAAGCTGCGTTCGCAAAAGCGTCTCGATACGCGGAAACGCCTGGATGCGCTCCAGGAGATCGGAGAGATGGAAGGACTCGAGCACTTGAACGAGGGTATGCGTAGCGGCTAAGTAAAATTCATTTTGCAGCTTCTTCGCAGCAAGCGAGGTGACGGCCGCGAACCGGGTTTCGATGTTCGCCTGCAGGTTGGTGATGAAGCCCTGAAGGCTGTCGTTGATCTCGAAAACCGTTTGCGAGATCTCGTCTTCGTAGCTGTCCGTTGCGGCTTGATCGTCCTCGTTGAAGGCTGCGATGTAGAAGTCGGTCAGCTTCTCCAGGTGGGCGAAGATCGCGCCGATGTCGCCTGAGCTTTGAAGGATGCGGTGCGAACTGAAGGCCGATGCGAGAAAGCGCCGCAAGCTGCTATGCAGGCGGTACTCGTCCGGGGAATGTGGCACGAAGACCCGCTGCTGCTGCAGGACTTCGATCGCCTTGCGATTCTCATCGGTACGGATGACGGAGCCTTGATGATAGGCCTCAGAGACGAGATGCCTGTGGGCATGGAGACGCTCGAAGAGCGTGACAGTCACGTCGCGTGTCATAGCATGCGCATCTGATCAGGTTGATCATCGGAGGACTCCTCGACGATCTTCTCGTTGGCCATCAGGAACTCGATGACCTCGACCAGGAAGTCGAGCTTGCCGGTGAACGCGTAGACCTCGCGATCGCGATCAAGCTGGACCAGATACCCGCTCTTGGCAACCTGCGTGAAGACCTTGTCGAGCATGCTCCGAGTGGTCGAATCCGCTGCTGTGAAATCCCTTCCCAGTGAGGCGAAGTTGCGAAGCTCGTCGACAAGTTGAGGGTTTGTCGTCACAGCCCGCAGGATCGACGGGTAGTCAATCCGCTCGCCTGGCGAGGGGGCCTCCTCGTTCCTCAGTGCCTGCATGACGAACTTAAGGAAGTTCACCATCGGCCGCAACTCGTGCTTGATTTCGGCAAAGAGCCGCTTCACTTCGGTGCGCTCATCGGCACCGATGCGTTCAAAGGCCATGTAGTAGGCGTGCCCGCCTGCCGTGCAGGCGAGCCGGCGGCCGATCCGGCGCAGGTACGCATCGACGTCGTTGCGCATTGCGTCTTCTTCGAGGGCGCGAAAGGCTTCAGGCGCGGTGGTTTCGCACAGGAACTTTCCGCCGAGAAGCCGCATGGCGATCACATCAAACATGGTCCGCATCCTCCTCAAGCGTGATCGTGGCGCAGCCAGGATTGTTCTCGAGCTTGCTGCTCCCCTGTGGATCTGCTGCCTGCGGCGACTGCGAGGTTTCGAGCGACCGGTCCTCGTGCGCGAGTTCGGCCTCCATGTCGTCATCCAACACGACGCTGGCGATTCGCCGTTCTTCGAGGATCGTGTAACGGTGCGCGAAGAGGCGCAGCACCTCGGGGTCGGCGTCGGGGAACGCGCTGATCAAGGTCACACGATGCCGATCGAGCAGATTGAAGAGACGCTCGGTGTTCGCCAGATCAAGATTCTTGAGCTCGTCAACGGCACAGACGACCTGTACCGGCGCATCCTTGCGCACACGCTGCAGGAAGCCCAGGAACAGCACGATCAGGATGAGGTACGAGATGCCGTTCGAGCTCACGTGTTCGAGCGTCTTTTCATCGCGCACGGTCACGTGCCGGCCGTTCTCGACGAGATCGATCTCGAGCTGGATCAGATCGACCAGGTCTGCGGAGAGCGTGCTCTCACGCTCGAAGCATTGAGACACCCGGCGCAAGGCCTGGCAGAACTCCTGGTGAGGCAAGTCATCGTCCTGGCGTTCGACCCATAATCTGAACTCCTCGCTCAGCGCCCGAATACTGGGCCAGTAGTTGAGGGTATCGACGGTGGTCTGGATGCGGGCCTGGACGTTCGTGATTTTCTCGAAATCGGCCGAGGAATCGATGCACGTTTGAAGCTCACGGGAAAAGCTCTGCGTGCGATTCTTGAAGGTGCTCAAGGCGCCGTAGAACTCATCGACGGTCTGCCCGAGCAGCGAGGCACCATCACGCAAGACACGACGCGCCTCCAGGTGCCTGCTACCAAACCATTCCTGGATGGCCGGAAGCCACTCGCGCCCTCCCTTGCTCTGTGTCGCGAGATCGCTGCGATAGCTTTCGTAGAAGCGGTCGGGTGCGGTCCCACGGTGCTTAGTGAAAGCCCGCAGGATGACACCCACGTCGTCTTCGATCTTCTTCTCTGCATCAAGCTTGGCGCTCTCGTTGGTGCGCTTGAGCTCATCGAGGTAGGCAAGCGTATGGGCTGCCTCATGGGCGGCTTGGGCTGCATCCGCGTCCTCGCGCACGAAGGCGAGCCTTTCGATTCGGAGCCTGACGCCCGAGAGTTCGCCGTCGATGCGGTGCTCCTGCTTCTCGAGTGCATCGAGCTCCTTCATGAACGCCGCGTTGCGGCGTTCGGCGTCGGCTTGAATCCGCGCGAGTTCGTCCTTTAGGCGGCGAACCTCGGTCTCGATGGTCTCAACTTGGGCGACATAGGCCGGGCGCTGTGGCCATTGGCTTTGAAGCCAGACGTGATACTGCGCGATAGCGGGGCCATCCTTGCGGATTTGCTCGATCGTGGCGTGAAGGGTCGCGATCTCCGTTTCGAGGCGTGAAAGCGTCTGGGGGTCGATGCCTTTGGCGGCAAGACTGCGATGACGCTCCGTTTTCAATCCATCAAGCTGCGCCGCCAGAGCCGTTTGCTCTTTCGCGATGGCTGCTACGATTGCGGCCAGTTTGTCCTTCTTGGTTCCTTCAAGCGCTTTCAAGGCTTGCTGGCGGGCTGTCGTGTTTTCGCGGAGGGTGCGATCGAACGCAGCCAGCATCTGTTTGATTTCGAGTTCGAGCGCCTTCTGCTGCGCGGCGACGTCGCGGCGTTCTTCTTCCGCCTGCTTCTTCGCTCTCGTGCGGCTTTCCTCAAGCTGTCTTTTCAAGGATTGCTGCTCACCGGAGAGGCGACCAAGCCGCTCATCGGCGCCCTGGTAGGTCCGCAAAGCGTCTTCTTCGGCCTTGTCCGCGGCATCGAGTGCGGCCCTCGCTTGCCCGAGGGCTGATTCCTGCGCGGCGTGACGCGCGTGCTCGGCGTCGATGTCGCTCTTGAACTGGGCGATACGCGCCTCGATCGTTTCCTCGTGGGCGTGCCAGGGCGCCTCAATGCGATCGAGCCGCAGGCGCACACCGTACAGGTTCTGCTTCTGCGCTTCGTCGACCTCGGGAACGAGATCGGTGCGCAGCAGCAGCTCGCGCGAAGCGAGTTTTCCGATGTTCTCACGCCAGTCAGGGACCTGAGAACGAAGGAAATGAATCAGCGTACCCGGCGCAGCATCGCCCACCTGCATCGCGGCTTGCAGAGCGCCCTTCTGTTCCTGAAGTCGCGCGTGAATTCGCCCAAGATGGCGGTCGGCTTCATCAAAACGCGTCTTTGCGGCCAGCCTTGCGCGCTGAGCATCCTCACGGCCCTTGCGGGCAGCTTCAAGTGTGCTGCGAGCCTTCTCGCATTCGTCGTCCTTGGCCTCCTTCTGCATCACCAACTCGGGACTGGCTTGCGCATCATTGATGCGGCCGTTGAGCCAACCAATGCGTTCGGCGTAGCCTTTTGCCTCTTCATTGGCTTCACGAAGGGCGCCTTCGTGCTCGTGGCGCAACGCACTCTCGAGGCCCTGGTAATGGGCCTCGCACTCGGCTTTGAGGCGGTCGATTTCTTCGTAGATCGGCGCCCTGCCCTTCTCGATGTCTGCGATCTTTGCTTTGTTGCGTTGGTCCGCCAGAAGCTCTAGCCGTTCGTATTCCTCGGTTACGCTGCGCTGGCTCCCAAGCAATGCGGCAAGGGACTTCTCCTGCAGTTCGAGCTCGGATTGAACCGAAGGCAGACGTTCCTGATCCTGCGCACGGGTCTCGAGCCGCTCGTCCTGATAGCGCTTCGCCTGCGCGTCCAGTCGTTCAAGCTGGGCACGTGCTTGCTTGAGTGCTTCATCCTGGGCTGAAAGGCGCCCTCTCGTCTCGGCCGACTTCTGAGCGACTTGGGCGCGATCGGTTGCGACTTGCTCCTCGAGGGCCTTGAGCCCCTCCTTGACCGCTTGAAGCTGTGTCGAGGAGGCCCGCTCGAGCGCCATGAGGTGCCCTTTTGTCAGGCTCAACGAAGCAATCGCCGATTCACGCGTCTTGCTGGCTTCGGCCAGCCCTGCGACCCGCCCTGCCTCGTTCATGACGTCCACGTACGCATCGTGATCGTGAATCCAGACGTCCATCTGGTCACGCTGGGCCCGGATCTCAAGTTGCCCTTCGTCTTGTGCAATGCTCGACACGATGATGGCCCGCAGGTCCCGGAACGTTGCTGCACGCACGAACATGCCGGTCACGATCCGGTCGACATGCGAAAGACGACTCCCGCTACCAGTGAAGGCGAACTGACCAGCCAGGCTGCGCAGTTCACGACGCTCCACGTCGTTCTGGATGATCGAGCGGTACTCGCCACGTGTGAGGGCTCTCGTGCATTGGATACCCTGCTTTTCGACGTGGCGGATGAGTTGGGTGTTGCTCTCCACGATCGATTGCCCGATCACGAAAAGCGCCCGGCGGTACCCCGCTGCGATGAATCGGTACTGAACGCTCTCGCCAGTCACATTCGAATGCAGCACAGCCATGCAGAGCTGCCCGCGGCGAGCGTATTCGAAAACGATGTAGGAAGTGCTGCGCGGAAGGTAGTGGTCAGTGAACGCCTTCTTGCCCTGTTCGCCCTTGAGCATTCGCGCAGCAGCCTCGCCGTAGAAGAGCGGGATGGTGCGCAAGAGTGTGGTCTTGCCGGCGGCATTGATGCCGTTGACGTTGACATGCCCATCGAGCCGCACTTCGCCGATATCGCCCTTGCGATACGAGTCGATCAGGATGATGCGTTCCAGATGGAAGTCGTCAGTGCGCATGGGATCTCGCTCAAATGGGTAACATGTTATCGCTATCTAAAAGTATTATCATAGATTCAATCTGAACCTAAAGGATTTCAGCCAGATGGCAGCCGTCAGTCCCAAGCCCTCTGAAGGGGTGCCTAAGCCTCGCAAGAGCGTCGCACACATCGCACGCCTTCACGTACGCAACCGCGAAGGGAAGAGGACGACGATCTCGCTCGATCCGATGGTGATCTCGATACTGGCTGATCAACTTGGCAGCCGGGAAGAAGCGCGTGCCTGGCTCAAGGACGCAGCCTCTAGGACAAAGGCGAGAAAAGGCATCTCGTTCTCGCGCATGGTGCAAACTGCGGCGGTTCGTCAGATTCGCGCGCTATCGTCGGCAGCAACGACCTCCAACCCACTTTAGGACATCACTGTGAACTCAACTGCATTCATCCTGATTGTTATCAGTCACCTTCCCAACTATGCGGGAAGCACCATGCTCACACGAACGCCGATCGTGTCGATGCAGGAGTTCGGGACGAGCGCAGCGTGCGAGGATGCGAAGGCGTACATCGAAAATACCATCCTTGAAATACGCAAGAATCACAACGGCAACCCCACTTGGTCTCATGGCATGTACCAGCACATGGAGTGCAAGCCGAAGGGCTGAGATCCTCTCTACCAGCGTTCCGGCGCAGTGCTCCATCCATAGCCGGCCTGTCGTGCAGCGACCTCCACGCGGACCCAACCGGCTTGGGCGGGGGTGAAGCGGCGGGAATCGCGGCCGCGATTCGTTCAGTTCCCGGAAGCCTTCCGGGACGTGCAGATGATTAGATGCCCTCTCAGCGCATCGGCCTGACAATCTAGTCACGGCTGCGCCTTATATCCCACCAAATCCGGTCGGCCACGACGACCGCTTGCTGCGCAAGCAGGCCCAATTGGACGAGGTTTTACGGCGCGGCAGATAATGCATGCATGCCATTTTCGGAGCAACGGATGACCACACTTGAATCAATTCTCACCGAGTTCCGTGAAGCCGCCCGGTCCAACCGTGAGATGGGCGACAGGTTCGAACGCCTCATTGCCAACTATCTGCTGATTGACCCGCAGTACGCTGACCGGCTCGCCGAGGTTTGGCTGTGGTCTGAGTGGCCGGACCGTAGCGGCATGGATGTAGGCATCGATCTGGTCGCCCGCGAGCGCGGGACGGGAGACTACTGGGCGATCCAGTGCAAGTTCTACGATCCGGACTACGCCCTGCAGAAGGCAGACATCGACTCCTTCTTCACGGCCTCGGGGAAGCGCTTTGCGACCAGCCAGGGCGAGCGCTCTTTTGCACACCGGGTGATCGTCTCCACGACCGACAAGTGGAGCAGCAACGCCGAGAAAGCGCTCGAGAACCAGACCATTCCGGTCTCGCGCCTGTGGTTCAAGGATCTGGCCGAGAGCCCGATCGACTGGAGTCAGTTCAGCCTCGAGCGCATCCAGGACATTCGGCTGCGCGAGAAGAAGACGCTCATGCCCCACCAGGAAGAAGCGGTGGGCAACATCCTCGAGGGCTTCAAAGAGGTCGATCGCGGCAAGCTCATCATGGCTTGCGGTACCGGAAAAACCTTCACCTCGCTGCGGCTGATGGAGCAGGCGACGCCGGCAACGGGCCGAGTGCTGTTCCTGGCGCCCTCGATCTCGCTAGTCGGCCAGACGCTGCGGGAGTGGTCCTCGGAGGCGATCGATCCGTTCCATGCGTTTGTCGTGTGCTCGGACACGAAAGTCGGCAAGGACGAGGAGGACATCAGCACGCACGATCTGGCGTATCCCGCGACTACCGATGCCCGCAAAGTCGCCCTAGCGGCGAGCGTGCTCTCGCCCGATCGGCGCACGGTCGTGTTCTCCACCTACCAGTCCATCCAGGTGGTGGCCGACGCCCAGCGCCAAGGTTTGGGGGCGTTCGATCTGATCATCTGTGACGAGGCCCACCGCACGACCGGCCTGACGCTGCCGGGCGAGAGCCCGTCCGAGTTCGTGAAGGTCCATCACAACGAGAACATCGTCGGCGTCAAGCGGCTGTATATGACGGCCACGCCGCGGATCTACGCCGAGGCATCGAAGACAAAGGCTAACAACTCCGATGCGGTGCTCTTCTCGATGGATGACGAGGAGACCTTCGGTCCCGCGTTCTACCGGCTCGGCTTTGGCAAGGCCGTCGAGCTCGATCTGCTCTCCGAGTACAAGGTGCTGATCGTCGCCGTCCGTGAAAACGAGATGGCCAAGCTCGCCAACAACTTCAACAACGCCTACCGCCTGGACGAGAAGAAGGCGATCGACATCAACTTCGCGACCAAGATCATCGGGAGTTGGAAGGGCCTCTCCAAGCGGGGTCTGGTGGCAGTCGGCGAGGACGGCCAGGAAGAGACGCTCACCGAAGATGTCGAGCCGATGCGCCGGGCGGTGGCCTTCTCCAAGTCGATCAAGCTCTCGAAGCAGACGACGGACATCTTCAAGGACCTGGTCGCCGTCTATCAGCAGGCCCACGACGGCGCCGAGCCGACCGGCATGGTGCGCTGCGACCTCGATCACGTCGACGGCACGATGAACGCGCTCACGCGCAAACGCGCCCTCGACTGGCTCAAGGCCGACCTCGAGGCGGGCGACTGCCGCATCCTTTCGAACGCGCGTTGCCTCTCTGAGGGGATCGATGTCCCGACCCTCGATGCGGTGGTCTTCTTCGACACCCGGGAGTCGATCGTCGACATCGTCCAGTCGGTCGGGCGCGTCATGCGAAAGGATCGCACCGGCCGCAAGAAGTACGGCTACATCATCTTGCCAGTGTGCATGCCCTCGGAGAAGGTGAAGGACTACAACGCCTACATCGACAGCGACCCGCAGTTCAAAGGCATCTGGAAGGTCATCAAGGCGCTGCGGGCGCACGATGAGAGCCTGGTCGACGAGGCCGAGTTCCGGCGCCGGATCGCGGTGATCGATGGCGGGGGCGAGAAGTCGGGAGATGAACGTAGCGGCGAGAGCGAGATGCTCCCGCTCGACTTCCCGGATCTGCCCATCGATGCAATTAACGAGGCCGTCTATGCGGCGATCCCGAAGAAGCTCGGCGATCGCGAATACTGGAGCGAGTGGGCCAAGAGCATCGGCCAGGTGGCCGAGCGCCTGATCGCCCGCATCGAGGATCTGCTTGCGCGCGATGCGGCGCTCGCCGCTGAGTTCGACGTTTTCCTGAAGGGGCTGCAGGACACCCTCAATCCGGCGGTGACCCGGGGCGAAGCGGTGGAGATGCTAGCCCAGCACATCCTGACCCTGCCGGTGTTCCAGGCGCTGTTCGCGGCTACCAACTTCCCCGAGCACAACGCGGTCGGCAAGGCGCTACAGCGCATCGTGGATCGCTTGGGCGAGTCGGCGATCGCGTCCGAGACCGAAGGCCTCGACAAGTTCTATGAGAGCGTGCGCGAGCGCATCAGTCTCGCCAAGAGTGACAAGTCGAAGCAGGACGTTATCCGCAACCTCTACGACACCTTCTTCCACAACGCGTTTCCGCGGATGGCCGAGCGGCTGGGCATCGTCTATACCCCCGTCCAGGTCGTCGACTTCATCCTGAGGAGCGCCGATGCGGCGCTGCGCAAGCATTTCGGGGAGTCGCTCGCAAGTTCCGGTGTGCAGATCCTTGATCCCTTTGCCGGCACGGGGACGTTCCTAGTGAGGCTCATCCAGTCCGGCCTGATCGATCCTGAGCACCTGCCGCACAAGTTCGACCACGAACTGCACGCCAACGAGATCGTGCTGCTGGCCTACTACATCGCCACGATCAACATCGAAACCGCCTACCACGGGGTGACGGGCGACTACCGCCCCTTCGATGGAATGATCCTGGTCGATACCTTCCAGATGACCGAAGAGAACGACCTTGTCGACAAGGTCGTGCTGCCGGAGAACAACGCCCGCGCCGAGCGCCAGTTGGCGCAGCCGATCCGGGTGGTCGTCGGAAATCCGCCTTATTCGGCGCAGCAGGATAGCGAGAACGACAACAATCGGAACCTCAACTATCCGACCCTTGATGAGCGTATCCGCACAACCTACGCGGCACAGGCGAGCGGCAAACTCGCAAAGAACCTGTACGACTCGTACATCCGCGCGATTCGTTGGGCATCCGACCGCATTGCCGAGCGAGGCGTGGTGGCGTTTGTGACTAACGGCTCCTTCCTCGACGCCAACAACATGGATGGCTTGCGTAAGTCGCTGATACAGGACTTTAGCCACCTGTACGTCTTCAACCTGCGAGGGGATCAGCGTACTGCAGGCGAAGAGTCTCGTCGTGAAGGAGGCAAGATCTTCGGCTCAGGCTCGAGGACGCCGGTGGCTATCACCATCATGGTGAAAGATCCAACTCACGTTGGTTCCTGCGAGTTGCTCTACCACGACATCGGAGACTACCTGAGTCAGCAGGAAAAGCTGGACATCATCGAGTCCTTCGGTTCTTTCAATGAGATGCCTTGGCAGAGGCTCACCCCCAATGCTCAAGGAGACTGGGCCAATCAACGTGACCCAGCATTTGAGCGTTTCATGATGATGGGCGAGAAGGATGGTCTTGGAGCCGATGTGCTCTTCGATTTCTATTCGCTCGGGGTCGTCACGAATCGAGATCCATGGGTGTACAGCTCAAGCCGCGAACAGGTCTCGATGAATGTTCAGCGGATGCTGGAAGCCTACAACTCAGATCGCCAGCGATATGCCGCTGTTTGTGAAGATGCGCGGGGAACGAAGCAGCCTGAGTTTGAAGAGATCGCCGATACCGATCCCAGGCGCATCAGTTGGACCCGTTCCTTGAAGGCCTCTGCACGTCGAAACAAGCAGATCCAGTATGACCCCAACTCACTTCGGCTCGGGATGTATCGGCCGTTCTCGAAGCAATGGATGTACTTCGATCGGCTCGTAAATGAAATGGTCAATAGGGTGCCTGCGCTCTTCCCTTCAGACAGCCATCCGAACGTTGTGATCTCAAGCACAGGGGTTGCTGATCGGAAAGGATACTCAGCTTTGGTGACCGACCATGTCCCGAACATGCACCTCACCGATACTGGCCAGTGCTTCCCTCTCTACTGGTATGAGAAGGTTGAGGATGGTGCTGAGCCCCAAGGCGAGATGTTTTCTTCTGTAGGGGCTCCCGACACCGATGGTTACGTCCGCCGTGACGCGATTACAGACTGGGCGCTGGGCGCCTTCCGCGGCCACTACGGCGACGCAACGATCACCAAGGAAGGCATCTTCTGGTACGTCTACGGGATTCTGCACTCGCCCGAGTACAAGCAGCGCTTCGCGGCCGACCTCAAGAAGATGCTCCCGCGCATTCCCTTCGCCGAGGACTTCAACGCATTCTCGGATGCCGGCCGCCGGCTGGGCGACTGGCACCTGAACTATGAGACGGTCGAACCGTTCCCACTGACCGAGGAAGCGAAGCGCCTGGTCATGGAGCCGGATGACTACCTGGTGACGAAGATGACCTTCGGGAAGAAGGACGGCAAGCCCGACAAGAGCGTCATCGTCTACAACCCACACCTAGTGCTGCGTGACATCCCGCTCGAGGCCTACGAGTACGTGGTCAACGGCAAGTCGGCGATCGAGTGGATCATGGAGCGCTACCAGGTCACGGTCGACAAGGCTTCAGGCATCAAGAACGATCCGAACCAGTGGTCGGATGACCCGCGGTATATCGTCGATCTGCTCAAACGGGTTGTGAGAGTTAGCTTGGAAAGCTGCAGAATCGTCCAAGGACTGCCACCACTCAACGAGTTTGTCGCATAAGGGGGGCTGAGCTTTCGCACTCATCCCAAAGCATCTCCTTGACGCAGCACTAACCAAGGAGAATCTGCAATGGATGGCACATTACGTGACGAACTGCTCGACGTTCTCGAGCGCATCCGGATTTACTCGGAGAGCAAGACCGCTTCCGAGCCAGGATTGGTCATTTACAGGGATGGTCTGAAGGTTCGTGAGCGGTTTCGCGCTGCCACGAAGGAGGATGAAGAAAACATCGCGCTGCTTCGGACCTGGATGGACTTCTGGTGGGGGCGTGCCAGATTCGAAAGCGCGGCAGAGCGTCAAGCCGCCTGGAAGGAAATCAAGGAGGCACTGCTTCGTGTCTGTAGCGACCGTACCTGCCTGACCTGAGCCATGCAGAAAGCCCGGAGCCATCCATCAGGATGGTTGTCCGGGCTTTCTATTTCCGTTCTTTCTAGAACAAGCCTGCGATCGAGGTCACCAAACCGCGCTTGAGCTCAGGAACAGCAGCCTCGAACTCGAGGTTGACCTGGTTGGCCATGGAGACGATTCGGGTCTGGTAGATCTTGTGCTCGGACTGCTCCGAATACGTCACATTGGACCCGCCGCTCGTACCCTGCTTGAGCTGATGGGCGGAATTGACGGTTGCCGTGCCTCCACCGCGGATTCGTTCACGAATCTGCAAGTCCGTCGAGATCGAGTAGTAGACGTCCTTCACTGCGGCGCCTGCGATCGTTTCAGCCAATGCGCCGACGATACCTGCAGCAGCGATGCCCCGGCCGCTGCTGCCTCCGGCGTAGGCAACACCCGATCCCATCACAACGCCACCCAGGACGGCTGCACCATAACCCTGATTGAGGGCGGCTTCCGTCGCCGTGGGGGACGTCTTGCCGACCTGAAGGATGTTTGCCTGGAGGATGTAGTGCGCAGCATCCGGGTCATCCATCAACGTGTAGCCCTTGGCCTGAATCGCAGCAGCGATCTCTTGGCTTACGTCGAGCTCCTGACGGTCGCTGGTGTTGCGCACCGAGACGAATACAGTTTTTTTGGATGCCCCTACCGGGTCAAGAAAAACCGTCTGGCTCATTTTGGTCTGGACGTCGAGATCACGCTTGCTGATCGCAACCTGGGTAGCGGCACAACCGCTAAGGACGGTCGCGGCAACGGCCACGACAATAGCTTTCTTAATCAAAATGCACTCCGACTCACGTGTTATTGACGGCCGCCTTCAGCTTCGCTCCGGCGGAGAATTTCGGTACCTTGGCTGCCGGAATCTGGACCTCAGCACCTGTTTGAGGGTTACGGCCCGTACGCTCTGCACGCTCGCTCACTGTGAAATTCCCAAAGCCGACCAGCATGACCGAGCCACCATCGGCCAGCGTCTCCGTAACGCTCTCGAGAAACGCATCCGTTGTTGCAGCCGCGACGGCCTTGGTCACCCCCGCCTTGGATGCAATCGCATCAATCAGATCAGCCTTATTCACTCGCTCTTACTCCAATGAAGTTTTTCTTAGCCAGAGGTCGTTTGACTGGCCTCGCATCTCGCGCAATCGACCGACCTGTGGCGCCCGTCTTTCCGGGCCGCCATGCCATTTGTCGCCCTGCGACCTTTCACGGACTCGAACCGCCCCCCGTCCTACCAAGCCTCGGCAAACGAGCCAGAATCGAACTGGCACTTCCTCAGTGACGACAGAAGCGTCCCACACGACTGACCACTGCGCCCGCATCGGGCCGGGTGTTGCCGCACCTCCGACAGTCGTTAATCCACCCTCGGCAAAAGATGGCGATCTGCCAGTGGCCATGCGTGTGAGGCCTGTCTCTCCAGGCTGTCTCGCCGCCGAATAGACCAGCCGAGACCGATCTACCGAGCAATCGCCTATCTCGTGCTGTGCGTTGGCACTTCCATTACAGGGGCGATCCCCGCCGTAGCTAAGCTGACTCGCCACGGATTACGGTTTTAATGACAGAAGGTTGTCAGCCCAGCCGTAAAAACCACTTCAACAGGAAAGAGGGAGCCTGACAGCGTTAGCAACCTGCGTCCGTCCGTTCGCATTACTCGGCAGCCCTGTTCAGCTTTTTTCACGGGACGCCCTCTTTCCTGTTGATACTGGCCTTTAGCCTCGCCAGTGCGGAGGGTGTGGAGGTGTGCTGCTACGCCAAACGGGGCTTCGGCCTTACCGTCTCCGGGGTGCCTCTGCGCTTACCAGGTGGCCCATGCGCAACTCGGTCTCAGGGGAGCAACCCCATTGCTTCAGCGACGAGCGACGCCGCCTTGCTGTGTCGCAAGCGGATTCCCGCAAGCAACCTATCGACCTTTCACGCGGCTTGATGCCCTTCGGCCGCGCTACCCTGTCACTACATGCCCTTGCCCGACTCCTTAGCTGATGGCTGCTTCTAAGCCAACAGTCCAACCCACAAGGAAGGCGACTGATCTGCGCGCCCAGATTCCGCAACGTGGAGGGTTTTCTCCCTGTGCGGCAGCCGCCTTTCTTGTAGGTGCCGGCCCTTCCCCGGCTTGCCGCATGCGCCTTCGGTTCTCGGCATGCTTCGGAACGCTACCTTCTACCCGGCAAGAGGGGGACCGGTACGCTGTACTCAAGTAGCTGTGCATGCGGGTTGCGACCCCGCGCTCCGTCGCATTCCTTGTCCACCAAGTCGTTGGTGGCTCAGAAGCAAAGCCGCTCTGTCGCCGAATCAGCTACGCGGGGTCGGCCAAGCCCTCAAAGAACGACCTTGCTTCTGAGCGCCGGACTTTCACCGGCCTGCCGTGATTCCCCACCACGCTCTTGCTGCGTTACCTCCCGCCTCACCGCACGTTCCACGGCGCACCGCAGCCTTCGAAAAGTCCCGACGAGCAGTGCGTGCGGTCGCTGCCGGAACTGAACTTCAAGGGCAGGATAATGGGTTACAAGAAACGCTGCAAGTAACCTTTTTGATTCACTTAGAATCCCTTGCCAAACGACCCGCAAGTCCTTTTACTAGCCCGGCTATGGCATTTCCAGGGTGCAGTTCTAACCCAAGGAGATATCGTGGAAGCCTACATCCTGAACCAAGTTTTCGGTCATGTCGTATTCATGATCGGATACATCGCGACATCCGTAACCATCGGAGCGTCGGAACCACCTGAACTCACTCAGGCACCTGCTCCTGTTGTGGATGCGATTGTTGTTCAAATCGAACAACCTGGCCCGCCTCCTCCGGAACGGGTGATGATCGCTCGCGCTGGAGAGTGATCTTGAGTCTCTGACTCGACTCCAGGCCTCTCACTGATCCTTTCAGTCAGAGGCCTTTTTTGCGTTCACGCTCAGGCCTTCCTGATCGGCCAACCCATCGACTCACAGATCGCGATCGCTTCGTCCTTTGTCGGCGTGGCATCAAGCCAGAACTCGGGATTGACGTCGGGCAGGATCGCCCACAGGCAGTCACCCTTGGCGCTGTGATCATCCCTGTGCTCAATCACTACCCAGTTCAGCCGCTCGGCGATATCAAGGGCTTCTTTGAGCTGATACGGTGCGCCGGCCTTGAATCGGGCGGCCCATGCCGATTGTTCGATGCTTCCCACGGCACGGCTCATGCCTTGCGCCCGCTAGAGATCATCCGAGCTACCTCAATGCCCGCTTCTCCCGCGTGGTTGAGATCGAACAGATTATTTTCAATCGATGCAGCCAGGCGTGACGACTGCACACTTTCTTGCCCAGCAATTGCGAACACAGCACGAAAGAGATCCTCTTCCCAGCCTCTTCTCTCCGTTGGTGCACCAACAGCCTTGTGAAGTGCATTGCCACCGTAATAGACCAGCGCAAAGCCGTGAAGTCGAAGAATTCTCATCGCCGTATCGAGAAAGATCGGGCTTGCCCCATTTTCATCAAGTGATATATCGTCGCCGCCACCCTCTTTTAGAGGCGAATCCTTGCGCCTAAATTTAAACGCCTCTCTCTCCGCACTACGAACACACATCTCGACCTCTGTAGAAGTGAAATAGCCGCAGTTGCGAGCAATCCGATCCAGCATTTTTCTGAACATCTCACCTGACCCTTATTGCAACCGATGCTTTACACCTGTTCATCGCGATCCGCGATAAACCATCCCCTTACAAGCCGGAAAGACTCCCTTCTTTTTTGCGCTCTCTCGTCGCTCGACTCAAAGTAGTTTTGATGCACGGAGCCGTTCAACCTCAAACAAACCGTTGCTACAACGGCAAACCATGCGTCGGCACAGAGCTCGGCGTGCTCGTTCGACTGGGCTCCACAGCAGGAGCTGCAACGGGTTCCGGCACTTCAACATGAAGCCCGGGCAATGGACGCTTATCCCGAGAATGGTATCGATCTGTGAATCGCTCGTACCCGGTCATCGAATCGATCGTCAGATGAGCGGGTCGCAGATAGACCGTCCTGGCCAGCGTCTCGAGCTCAGCCTCGAGATCGACCACCCCTTGCTTGAACCATGCCTTGATCGGCTTGTCCGGGCTCGCCCCGTCGCTCCAGGAGTAGCCCATTTCCAGCTTCAATTTGTCCTTCGCCTCGAAGGGCGCCCCTTCAGCCCAGACGCAATACGTCTTGCGCCCACTAACCTCCAGCAGGTGAGAGAGGATGGGGCGGCCGCCCGGCCCCATCTGCGCGAGGATGAACAAGGTCACCTCCGCATCCACCAAAGCCCTGTGTGCTTCGTAAAAGCAGCCTCCTATCTGGAACGCTAGCCACTCGAGCTTGGTAGAGCCAGTCATCATCTGCGACCAGGGTGCCTCACGCTGCGAACAAGCCCACCACTTTTTCTGAAAAGAAGGGAAGCGCAATTCGAGGAAGCCACGGTCAAAGGGCGCGTTGTGGGCCACCACCAAGTCTGCTCGGGCAATGAGCGCTTCGACCCGCGCATCATCGAACGTTTGCTCCAAGACATCCTCATCCCGGATGCCGGTCAATCGGGTGATTTCCTCCGGGATCGGCCGACCTGGGTCTTCGAAGCCGCTGTAGCGCTCAAGCACGCGAAGCACTTGGCCGGAAACCCTGTCGAACTCAGCCAGGACGAGGCCAATATCGATGATCTTGTCCGAATCCTTCTTGAGACCGGTCGTTTCGACGTCCACCACCAAGACCGAACGAACTCGGCTCACCTCAATCTTCTCATCATCGAGCTGATACGACTCTGCCGGCACGAAGCGGCGCAGCACCCGGTACTGTCCGGTGGCTTCCAGCGCCAATACCATCTGCTCGTGGTCCATCTTCCTCTCCTGCCCTGCCATCAATGCATCAAAACATTAGCTGAAACTGCCTTCCGAGCCTCCCCCACTTCTACGCGCAGGGCCTCGAGCTGCATGAGCGCCAAGTAGGCGCGATCTGCGGTTTCCGGCGTGCTGTAGGCGATCAGGAAGGAGTTAACAAGGCTACGCAACAGTCCGCCCGTATCATGGTTCTTGATCACCGACATGACGGCAAACTGGTCGAGAAGCTCTACCGGCGTTTCCGAGAATCGATCAGCGCCCATGCCCTTGATGATTTCAGCAAACAAGATCATCAGGTGTTCGCGGCGCTGTTCAGGAGCGAAGGGCTTACCACTCGCTGCATCGGCCAACTCAAGGCGGAAAGTGTGCTGCATCGCAGCCTCCACTCGGGAGGTAAGCAGCTTGGCGATTTCGCGGACCAGTTCGACATGACCAGGCACGGTTGCACGATCCATTTCGCTCATCGCAATGCCCTCTCGACCCGTTCTGCGAATGCATCGTCGTCTGTATCGGCAGCGGCTTCTTCAAGAAGGCTTTCGAGACTGGCGATGTACTGAAGTGTCTGCTCGGAGACGATTTCCACGCCCGAATCGGCGAGGACGGCAGGGTCTAACGGCGCGTTTACGCTCTGAGCGTATTCGGCAATCAGCCCTCGAACATCGTTGAGCAAATTATCTTGGGCTCGAGCATCCAGCGGCATGAACGACATACAGCTTCCAGTGCCGCTCCTGCGGACATGCAGGCAAAGGTCGTGCGGTCGTCTTTTTTCCAGCGTTTCAGGCACTTATTTTCTCCGTTTCATCAGAATAAAGCACCGCAAGCGCCTCCTCCCACACCCAGTGCGTCTCGTCATCCATCGCACCAGGTGGGAGTTCGAGGGCAGCATTTGCAGCCTCCGCGAGCTGCGTTGCACTACCGAACCCGTCCGCGTTGTTGCGCATCCACGACCGGACTTGTCTGCGATTGGCATTCGGTTTGGGCGGTATCACGCAGGGGCGCGGCTTGCGCTCCATCGTCGCTGCCTCGATCTCGCGCTGCCGATCGGTCACTGCACGGCCAGTCTCAAGCACCCACTTGTAGTAGCGATGCTCTTGTTTAACGCTCATGCGCTGCTCTCCTGGTCCGCCGCAATAATTGCCTCGCTTTCCAACTGCGGATCGAGCCAATCCCTGTTCGCAGGAAGTGCGTCCATGATCTGCCGTAGCAACCACCGGAGCCGACCATTACTTGCGGAGGCGATATCCAGCTTCGCCATTAGCGCGGCTTCTCGTTCGCTACCCATGCCAAGCAGACGAGCCTGTTCAAGTGCTTCGTCCCTCTCTGACTCGATGAGATCACGCAGACGCTCGATCTCATCGGCAGCCTGTGGACCAACGCCGTCCATCAGCGATTTAAGCTGTTCATCCCCCATGCCCTGCATGGCGCGAAGGCGGCCAATGAGATCGACCAATCCATCTCCTTCCAACTCTTCGTCAAACATCGGAACAATCCTTTCGCGCGGACTGAACGAGCGACCGATAGCCATCACGATCCAAAATCTCCTGCATTCGATCGTCAAGCACCTGGGGCATCAGCACCCAGCCTCCATTGACAGCAGGATCGCAAGCGACCCCCACGTGCCAGGTGATGAGCCGGCTCAATTTGAGCTTTGCCTGCTCGTAGCTCTCTTCGGGCTTTGCAATTCCAAGGAAAGAGCAAACCAGCTCGTCATCGATCGCGCGAAGCCAGCCACTTGACGCCGCCTGTTTTGCTCCTTCCAGCTGAGCTGATACGTCCTGCAGCGTGTTCGCGCAGTGCTGGTAGTCGGCAACCATGGCCCGGTACGCCAACTGCTGTGCCTCGATTGTTTGTCTTGCCCGGGCGAGCTCTTCCTGTAGCCTGTCAATCGTTTCGCTTGTCGTCTCAGTCACGCGCACACCTCATGCAGCCTCGGCGTTTTCCCTGCCAAACTCAGGCAACGCATTGAGAGCCTCGTATGCGTCAGCTGAGATTTCCACTGCCCACCCCGGAATAACGGGGTCCTCAAAGTTGCGCGAGTAACCGCTTCCAGTAGGCCTGTTCTTCGCGTCAGGCGTGGAGACGATCACCCGCCCATCGAAAAGCGGTTTGGCGCAACAGTAGTGAAAGGTCGTCGGAAACCCGCACGCAACAACGCCGTAGATGCCGAGGCTTTTTTCGAGTGACCACTGCCAGATTTCCTGCAACTCAGCAGTGTTCTGAAGCAGCTCCTCGAGCTTTTTGCCGGCGGCGGTTCTCTTGTCAGGAATTGCCACCCAGGCTTCTTCCTTTTCGAAAAAGGTGAACTTCCCAAGTCCCTCAACCTTGGCCGTTTTGGGGCGTTCCTTGAAGCTCATACCCCAGCCCTTTCCGGGGACAAAATACATTCCGGCCGCACCATAAGCCTCGATCTCGCGATAAGACGCACGGGCATCGGACTTAGCCAGCATGAACATTGAAATGGCGCGTTTAACTTCTTCTCGATCCGCAGGCAGAACGAAGTACTTGCGTGCAACGTATGACATTAGAAAGCTCCTGTAGGTGGCACAGAGGCATTCTGTATGTTTATATAAACGCCGTCAAATAGATGCATCAATTCCAATACAATGGAGAAATTAAGGTAACCCGGCCGGCTTGTACGTCTGCGCCAAAACCTCGTCTACGAGCTCTTCGCAAGCTTCTGGGGTCTTGAAGTCGGCAGCGCGTTCCCGCAACCGAAGCACATAGGCTGCCCGCTCAAGTGCAATTGCTTGCCGAAGAGCCGCCTCGATCTCGCTGGCGCAATCGCACTCTCTGGAAACACCGTCGCATGCTTCGGTCAAGGCTTTGCGAATCACTTCCACCTGCGAGCGGCCGTAGCCTGAAGCGATAAGCCGATCAAGCCCCTCTGCAAGCTCGGGTCCAAGGTCCACCACCACGCGGCGCCCTTTGCTGCTCTTGAGTCGCTCGAGGTACGTCTTCTGACGCTGAGTCGTCAGGTTTGAGAACTGCCTGTCTTCTTTCGCTCCCATCAACCATCAACCCCAGATCGAGGGATGTACTCAACGAATTCCCACTGCGAGCGCGTCGGATCGACCTCGCTGCAACGCGCCATATAGAGCGGCCGCCATCGATGCGTTGGCTCGAAAGTCGAGTCGGACTGGTCGCTGACCGTCATGCAGAGGCCAGACCCGGAAAGCTCCACCCGTCCGTCCGGATGGAATGTGAAACGCTGCAAACTTTCCGCTTCCAGGAAAGGGCTTCGCTCGCCGCACTGACGCGGTACCAACGCAGCGCCAGGCAGCGCCCGGCCGTTTATCCCCGCCACCGTAGCGCAGGCGCCGTACGCCGGAAACTTGATCTTGCCTCCTTCCAGAATGACTGCCTCATCCTGGTACAACTGCGGTCCCTTGCAGTTATGCGCCGTGAGCGGCATGTCAAATCGGATGTGGCGCCCGGAGCCGACCACATCGATGCAATATCCGTCGACAGGTCGATCGAGGCTGTTCTTCAGCTTGTAATGCCCAACCGCAGGTGTGTCCGAGAATGCAGTTAATGGGGCAAAGCAAGCCGCAACGACAGCCATTCGCCCGAGAGAGCAAAAAGCAAAAAGTCGCATTGATTCGTGTTCCTGGAAAACAATTCTTCCTGACAGTTTATATAAACAACGGAATTTTGCACCCAAAGCAGAAATGAAAAAGGCCAGCTCATCCGATATCAGATGGCTGGCCTGGTTGTGTCATGAATCAAGGATCACGTACGCCTTTCCTCGGCATACGCATCCCGGTAGAGACGATCGGCAACCTGTCGATCCTCACCCTGTTCGAGCGCCTTCGCAGCCCGGAAGTGTCGAGCATGAAACTCAGCACGCGCTTCATCACGCTGATTCCGGGCCTTAGCAGCCTGTCGCCCAAGGTCCATGTAGAACTCACGACTGTTCAGCATGGCGAGCACTCCATCTCGGAATGCGATGGCCAAAACACCTCCATGAAAACCACGTCACGCTGTCGCCAAAGTGCGGCAGCTGCTCGCTTGACATCATCGAGGACATGATGTGCTTCGGGCAAAAGCAGAAAGCTCATTCCTGCCCTGCCTGCAAGCTCCTCGTGATATGGGACGCCCTCCACGATCATGCCAAAGCGCTTGTTTCGCTCTCGAACGAAGGCCAGTCGAACCTGTTGTTGCTCGGCTGTTTCGAGATCCGATTTTCGATGTTGCCGGATACGGGGTCGCATAGATCAAACCTCCCCGTTCTTGGTTTCAACCAGGACAGCCAGCTTCTCAGCGACCTTGCCTGCAAACACCGGCACCTGACCCACAAAGACCGAGTAAGGCCGGACATCTGCCAGACGATCCGCCACGATCGACTCAAACATCCCCTGATCTTCACGCCAAAGCTCGAGGTAGCTCTGCCCGTAGGTCACAAGCTTGCTGGCCACATCGGCAGCCAGGGTTTCGCGCTGGAGGTCGTCGGCCAGCACAACCAGCTCGAAAGAACGAATCTCGCTTTCAGTCAGAGGGCGGTCGTAAACGATGACACCGTGGCGCGTGAAGCGCTCGGCGCCGGGTTCGCCGTTCTCGCGAACCTCAAACAAACCGGGCGGAACAGCACCAATGCTGGCCGGCCGGAACTGCAAACCGTATGCGTATTCCATGATCTACATCTCCTTTTGTGAGTTGGAACTGCACAAAAGGGATGCAATGACGAGCCAGTGAAAACGGGCGACAAGCAGAAAAGGTATATTGGAACGCAGAAAACCCGCCAGCCAAGCACCCAGGCGGCGCAATAGCGAGGCAACAATGCAAAAGGAGGCACAAATGGCCGAAATCATCGTAGACAGCCGAGAAGGTCGTAGCGGCTTGGCCAAAAGGCTGGAAGCTGCTGGGGCGCGGATCACGATCAAGGAGCTTGAGAGCGGGGATTATGTGATCGCTGAAGGCGTTGGCGTCGAGCGGAAAGCTGCCGGCGACTTCGTATCCTCCATTCTGGACGGCAGACTCATGCCTCAGATCGAGCTGCTCAGCGTGTCCTATGAGCGTCCGTTTTTCATGATCGAGGGCGACATCTTCAACACGCGATCGGAGATCCGTGAGGAAGCGCTATTGGGCGCACTGAGCTACATCTCACTGCTCAAGAGAATCCCGATCCTCTACACGTCAAACGTGGCGCAGACCGCCCAACTGCTCCTCACGATGCACCGGCACGCAACAGAGGGACTCGGTTACCTCGTTCCGATGCGAGGCGGCAAACCCAAGGATCGGTCGTCGCAGGCGCAGTTCCTCGTCGAAGGACTGCCCGGCGTCGGACCCAGCTCTGCTATCAAGCTGCTCGAGCATTTTGGTACGCCCAAGTCCGTTTTCCTGGCCTGCGAGACGGATCTCAGGAAAGTGCCAGGGATTGGGCCAAAGACCGTTGCAACGATCCGAGAGGTGCTCGAGTACGAAGGCAAGCCCTGATCATCAGCCCTCGCGCTGCGCGAGCTCGACCGCCAGGGCAACCTGGCGCTTCCCGACCTCCGACCACGGCTCGCCTGCCGGAGCCTTGCGGTTCCACGCTAGGCCGCTCGTGTGGGGCATCGGGACCGCAAGCAGCCCGCGTTGTGCTGCCAGCGAGCGAAGCGCTGGATGGCACATAGCCGGATCGACCCAAGTACCTCCGGGCGACCGCGACATCTCAATGCGTCGTGCAAGCGAGCCTGTCCCAACGAAGTGCGCAGCAGCTGTGCCCCCAACCAACAGCAGCACCCGCGGCCGCGTTTGCTCGATGAACTCTGCCAGATACGGCATACATGCATCGACTTCCGCTCTCGTCGGCTTTCGGTTCTCAGGCGGCCGACAGCGGCAGATGTTCGCTCGCCCGTAGGGGTTCTAAGCCAGAACCGCCGAAATTTCCGTCATCCCAGCTCCAGCCCCGCCACGAGCGCATCCAGGTCGATCATCTTGCCGTCGCTCTGGAAGGTGTAATGCCCGTTCAGCAGGATGTGCCGCCAGGCCGCCGGCGATATCTGGGTCAGGAGAGCGTGCGCCTTGGCGTTGCCGCTCGCCTCGTACTTCATCAGCAGCCGCGAGAGGATGGCCGAGTTGTAGAAGATGACCGCGTTGGCGATCAGCCTGGCGCACTGGTTGCTGATCTCAATTTCGATGTCGGTGCGCCCGGTCAATTCCTTCTTGCCGCCGACCTGGGCGATGGTTGAGCGTAGCTGGTGATAGGACTCGATGCGGTTCTGTGAGCGGTGAACGTTGCGCTCCAGTTGCGGATCGCGCAGGTAGCGCAGCGTGTAGATGCTGCGGATGAGCTTGTCGAACTCGAACACCGCGCGCCGCGTGGGGTTCGGCGCGGTGTAGGTGCATAGCTTGCGGATCAGCGTGCCCTGCGTCATCTCCTTCAGTCCGAGCGTGGCGACAATCTGGTCGAGGTTCGGCTTCTCGCTGACTATGAGATCGCGGTCGATTCTCCCGGCCGGCCGGATCAGGCACTGATCGTACAGCGCCGGATCGTCGGCACTGTAGAGTTCCTTCAACTGATCGCCAAGGTCGGTGAAGCGCGGCTCGAAACGCAGGCCGAACCAGTGCAGGATAGCGAAGTTGGCCTTGTTGACGCTGTGCATGTCGCCGGTGATCGCGGTCGGCACGATGTCCGACGTGTTGCGATACCAGATGTCGAACACGTGATGGGCCTCGTAATCGTGCGCGCCGATCAGGTAGCCGTTGAGCGGCACGTGGTTGCACAGCAGCGTGTAGGCGACCACGCCCTTGCCGCGCCCAAAGTATTTGCGCGAGTGGCGCGCTTTCACGGTCGGCCGCTCGACGCCGAATTTCTGACCATCGACGGCACCGTACAGTGCATCGAGGTCGAACGAGTAGTACGGGAAGATCGGCAGCGCGGCGATGGCGTTGCTGATGCAGTCGTTGGCCGCGTGCAGCGTTGCGTGGCGCAGGTACTGTTGGTAGGCGCTCTCCAGCACGTGGTACGGGATGTCGCTGGTGCGTGCCATGACCTGGTTGCCGTGGTTCATCGCCTGCGCGATGATGACCGCCATCAGGCTGTCGGCGTCGGCGACCTTCTTCGCATAGCGCGGCTGCAAAGGCGTCAGCGCCGACAGGAACTGGCACTGGCCGTTGACGAAGCGGAACACGTCGGCCACGTCGCAGAACGGCAGTTGCTCGTAGAACGCCTTCTCGCGCGCCTTCTGGTTCTCGCCCTTGGGCTTGCGCCATGTCAGCTTCTGCGTGTCCTTGTCGTATTCTAGGTGCGTCAGCTTGCCCTGCTTCAGCTCGCGGTTGAAGGCCAGCCACTGAGCGCGCAGCTCGGTCGCGAGCGCATCGAGCTGGGCATCGAGTGGCTGCCGCAGGAACGGGATGTCGATCTGCGCCAGCACGGCGGCCTTCTCATCCAGCGAAACCAGCTCGTCGGAAAAATGCCGGTGCTGCAAGCTGTCGTCGAGGTAGAGTTCACCCGACTGGAAGCGCTTCCTGACCTGGCGGTACAGCCAGAACTCGTAGCGGTCGGCATGCAGGTCCGTCGGCTTGCCATCGGCATCGAAGGTCAGCAGGTACGGTCGCAAGCGTTTCGGCAGCGTGGCCGCTGGACATTCGGCGAGCGGCCGTTGCGATAGGCGCTGCTGTTTGGCGAACACGTCCTTGGCCCAGGCCAGCGCCACGAGCCACGGGCTGCCCGGATCAGTGCCAGCGAGGTCGAGCGCGACATACAGCGGCCGAAGATGGCGGCGGATGCGCTCAGCCAGGCCGTCCACCGCCTGCCAGTGCAAAGCCAGCTTGCTCACCGGCTTCACGCTCATGCGCTGCGCGGTGGTTTGCAGCGTATCGCGGGGCATGATTTTGTAGGCGCGCTGGCGCACATCGCCGAACGGCGTGGGATCGGGCACGCTGTCGTCGATGTAAAGCGACAGCAGGCGGCCGACCTGCGGTGTGTCTTGCTGACGGCGCACCTGCTCGGCGACAAAGGATTGCTTTGCGCCCGCACTGCTTTCGTCCTCCAACTGCTTCATGTGGTAGGCCATCGCATCGACCAGGTTGTCGGAAAGCTGCCGGTAGCGCACCCAGGCATAGCAAAGCAGGTAGAGGTAGGTCTGATCGGCCTTCAGGTTGCGTAGATCGTGGACGGTGTAGAAGTTCGCCAGGCTGGCGTAGTACAGCAGATTCTGCTGCGAGACGCCGAGCTTGGGCAGCAGCGCCTTGGCGATCCGGTGCAGCGGCTCCAGCGTGGCGCGCTTTTCGCGTTCGCGGGCCATCTGACGCCAGCCAAAGTCCTTGGCGTCCTGCTTGAGCGCCGCCAATTGCGACAGGGTGTCGTCACGCACTAGAAGCCGACCCAGCGCGGCCTTGGCCGATTCGTCCAACACTTCCGACAGCAGGCCAGCCAGCCGCCGACGCTCGGCGGACAGGGCTTCGCTCACCAGCTCTTGCAGGGTGGTATAGCCGGGCCGGATGATCTTGTGCTCGTTTAGCCAGACGATCAGCTCGGCGGCGATGAACCCCGGCATCACGTCGCGCCGCACGGTCTGCGCGGCCTGCTGCGCGAGCTGCGCCAGGAACTCGGCCGCCCACGGCCGGTAGCCGAACAGATCGGCAATCCACTCGCGCTGGGTGTAGTGCTCGTGCTTGGAGATTGGCTTGTGCTCGAAGGACTCGCCGTGGAAGTAGCGGCTCAGCACGAAGGCGCAATCGTGCTCGACCTCACTCCAGTCGAAGCGGAAGAAGGCATGCTTGGCCTTGAAGTAACCGATCTGCAAGATGCAATAGACCTGGGCATGGAGACCAGGCCGGCTGCTGGCGAGCGCCAGTTCGGTTTCAGTCAACGCCAAGTATTCCAGCCGCTGGGCGTCGTCGAAGTCCGGCAGGCCGTACAGGGCTTCCTGCTCGGCGTCCGACAGGACGGTCAATCGTTCGCTCTTGGTCGTCATCGCGATGACGCTCCACGAGAGCCCGTCCAACCAACCCGTGCCAGGGTCTCGATCAGCGTGGTTCGCTTGACGCCGAAGTTGCGGCACACCGCCGCCTTGGACATGCCGCCATCGAGCGCAGCGACGATGGCCTCCAGCTTCTCGCCGGTGATCGCCTGCGGCCGGCCGCCGATCCTGCCGCGTTTGCGGGCGGCAGCCAGACCGGCGACGACACGTTCCTGGATCAAGGCGCGTTCGTACTGCGCGAGCGCGCCGAACACCTGGAACAGAAACTCGCCCGAGGGCGTCGTGGTATCCAGGTTCTCCGTCAGCGAGCGGAACGCCACCTGCTTTTTCTTGAGCGAGGTCACGATGGCGAGCAAGTGCGACAACGAACGGCCGAGCCGGTCGAGCTTCCACACGACCAACACGTCGCCAGGGCGAACGAATTCGAGCGCCCGCGCCAGGCCCGCGCGGTCGTCCTTCGCGCCGGAAGCATGATCCTCGAACAGATGCCGCGCATCGACGCCGACGGCGAGCAGCGCATCGCGCTGCAAGTTCGTGCTCTGGCGGTCGGAGTCCGACGACACGCGCATGTAACCTACCAACATAAGCGGAAAACCATTAAGACGAGGTTTCCGTATGGTAGCGTCTGGCGACAGAGTTTTCCGCACAATTTTGCGGCCACTCGGAGGTTGGTGCAGATGTCGTTTTCAGAAGACGGCTGCACTGAACGTCAGAAGCCGACTGCACTATAGCAGCGGAGGGGTTGGATCCATCAGGCAACGACGGGCTGCTGCCGGCCATCAGCGGACGCAGGGAGGACTTTCCGCAACCGGCCGTTC
>WPCI01140409.1_pt1 | contig 156733 bp, 153 predicted proteins | sample 5399871 | NCBI WGS metagenome assembly WPCI01 (sample SAMN12869469, study PRJNA574797) | sludge metagenome | isolation source: wastewater treatment of pH7 | place: China:Beijing | collected 2019-05-20
GAGTTATTGATGAAAGTTATGAACGAAGCATATGAGCTTGGGAAAGCAGATCAAGAATAAAAAGCATTTTTTAGATGGAAGAGAGGCCCGAACCGTGGATAGAAGCGGTCAGGGCCTTTTTTGTTCTCGGCTGGGGGAAAAACAGAGATATGAAGAGGGGAAGGGAAAAGTAGTGAGGAGAACTCTCTAGTTTAGAAGGAAAGCAGATATCGATTTAAAAGAATAAAAAGAAAAAAAACATTAAAAAGCAACTTTTGAGATGGAAGAGAGGCCCGAACCGTGGATAGAAGCGGTCAGGGCCTTTTTTATTCTCGCCTGGGGGAAAACCAGATATATGAAGAGGCTAAAGAAAAAGTAGTAAGGAAAACTCTCTAGTTTAGAAGGAAAGCAGATCAAGAATAAAAAGCATAAAAAGAATAAAAAGAATAAAAAGCATCTTTTGAGATGGAAGAGAGGCCCGAACCGTGGATAGAAGCGGTCAGGGCCTTTTTTATTCTCGCCTGGGGGAAAACCAGATATATGAAGAGGCTAAAGGAAAAGTAGTGAGGAGAACCCTCTAGTTTAGAAGGAAAGCAGATAAAGAATAAAAATTTAGATGGAAGAGAGGCCTGAACTGTAAGTAGAAACGGTTCGAGCTTTTTTATATTTCGAAAGAACAGGTAAAGGTATGTTTCCGTTTCTTTTCATAAACAATAAGGTGAATAATGCGTTCGCTTTATGTTTTAGCAGAAATATATTCTAGACAAAAATACATTTATGTTTTAAAATTAGTACCAAGTCATAATAATTGATATAAAACGGAGGGCTGCGATGTGAACGTGGGCATTTTAGGGATCGGAAGATATGTGCCGGAAAAAGTAGTCACAAATCACGATTTAGAGAAAATAATGGATACATCCGATGAATGGGTTCGTACGAGAACAGGTATTGCGGAAAGACGCATTGCCGATGATACAATAGATACTTCATATATGGCCGTAGAGGCTTCTAAAAAAGCACTTGAAGATGCAGGGATTAGCGGAGAGGATATCGATCTTATTTTAGTAGCAACAGTAACGCCAGATCGTGCTTTTCCAGCAGTAGCTTGTGTTATTCAAGAAGCGATTGGCGCAAAACATGCAGCTGCAATGGATTTAAGTGCAGCGTGTGCTGGTTTTATGTACGGAATGATTACAGCGCAGCAATTTATTCAAACGGGAACTTATAAAAATATACTAGTAGTTGGTAGTGATAAACTATCTAAAATTGTAGATTGGAACGATCGAAATACAGCAGTACTATTTGGAGACGGAGCCGGTGCGATCGTAATGGGAGCTGTTTCAGAAGGTAAAGGCGTTCTATCTTTCGAATTAGGAGCGGACGGAAGTGGCGGTAAGCATCTTTATCAAGATGAGTATGTTATGATGAATGGCAGAGAAGTCTTTAAATTTGCTGTTCGTCAACTTGGGGATTCTTGTCTTCGCGTTCTAGATAAAGCTGGTCTTACGAAAGAAGATGTGGATTTCTTAGTACCGCATCAAGCGAATATTCGTATTATGGAATCTGCAAGAGAGAGATTAAATTTACCACAAGAAAAGATGAGTATGACAATTGAGAAGTTCGGTAATACATCAGCTTCTTCCATTCCGATTGCAATGGTAGAGGAATTGCAAAACGGACGTATTCAAGATGGTGATTTAATTATACTTGTTGGTTTTGGCGGCGGATTAACATGGGGAGCAGTCGCTCTTCGTTGGGGTAAATAAGGACTGAGAGAAAAAAAGGAGTGTATTTTGTATGGAAAAAAAGAGGGTCGTAATTACAGGACTAGGAGCTGTTACACCGGTCGGTACAGATGTTGAAACAGCGTGGGAAAACATTAAAAAGGGTGTATCTGGAATCGGACGACTTACAAGAATTGATCCGGAACTATTTCCAGCAAAAGTAGCAGCAGAAATTAACGACTTTGAAGTCGAGAAATATATTGATAAAAAAGAAGCGCGTCGTATGGATCGCTTTACACAATATGCAGTAGCAGCAGCGAAAATGGCAGTTGCAGATGCAAAGCTTGAGATTACAGAAGAAAATGGACCTCGAATTGGTGTATGGATTGGTTCTGGTATTGGTGGTATGGAAACATACGAAGAACAATTTAAGATTTTTACTGAGAAAGGCCCGCGCCGCGTGAGCCCATTCTTCGTACCGATGATGATTCCAGATATGGCAGCAGGCCAAGTATCAATCGCAACAGGAGCAAAAGGAATTAACACTTGTTCTGTAACGGCTTGTGCATCTGGTGCAAACTCAATTGGTGATGCGTTTAAAGCAATTCAGCGTGGTGATGCTGATGCAATGATTACAGGTGGAGCAGAGGCGCCGTTAACAAGTATGGCATTCGCAGGATTTAGCTCAGCGAAAGCATTAACATTCAATGAAGATCCAGCAACAGCTTGCCGCCCATTCGATAAAAACCGTAGTGGTTTCGTAATGGGTGAAGGTTCAGGTATTTTAATTCTTGAAGAATTAGAGCACGCATTAGCTCGTGGTGCTCACATTTATGCGGAAATCGCTGGTTACGGTGCAACTGGTGATGCATTCCATATTACAATGCCAGCTCCTGGCGGTGAAGGCGGCGTGCGCGCAATGCGTCAAGCTTTAGCGGATGCAGGTCTACAGCCAGAAGATATTGATTACATTAATGCGCATGGTACAAGTACGGATGCGAATGAAAAGTATGAAACGATGGCAATTAAAGAAACGTTCGGTGAGCATGCGTATAAAGTAGCAATCAGCTCAACGAAATCAATGACAGGTCACTTATTAGGGGCAGCTGGTGCTGTTGAAGCAATCTTCTCTATTAAATCAATTACAGATGGAGTAATTCCTCCAACAATTAACTATGAGACACCAGATCCAGAATGTGACTTAGATTACGTACCGAATAATGCGAGACATCAAGAAGTAAACGCGGTGTTAAGTAATTCATTAGGATTCGGTGGTCATAACGCAGTATTAGTATTTAAAGCGTATAAATAATAGATGAAATAAGGAGTTTTTTCGTAACATATTGCGAAAAAACTCCTTATTTATTTTTACGCCTTTTTCTCCTTTTGCATATACATAAGAAAAAGGAGGGATAAAGATGGGGATTGTTGAAACTGCTGAGTGGTTACATCTATATTATGGACGGCCAGAAAAGCTGTGTGAGAAGTTTACGAAGTATATCCCGCTGCCAAAAGAAAGGTTGTATCGCTTTTTAATTTCTAAAGGTATGTATCGCCCTGTTATGCGAGGAGAACGAGAAATTAAAGAGTTAGAGAAAAAGGAAGTTTGGAAAGAGTTACGTGCGGAGTATGAGAAACTGAAAAATTGGTTAAAAGGTCCAGATGTCCCTGTTTTTATTCTATTATCAGATTCCTATAATCGAACTGTACAAGAAGAGTATAACGGCAGGGCTGGATTATCTATGCGTCACGTTATTTTCTTATTCGTATGTGGGCGGAATTCGGTGGAAGAATTAAAAGTGCTATTGGCGCATGAATATCATCACATATGCAGGTTGCATCAAATTGAGACGAAAGAAACGGAATATACATTACTTGATACGATGATTATGGAAGGGTTAGCTGAGCAAGCGGTAACGGAAAGATATTCAGAAAAAAACAATGCACCGTGGACGACGTATCTTTCAAAAGAAGAGGCTATATATTATTGGAAAAATGTTGTACATGAAAGAATAAGTATAAAGCGAGGAACAAGGGAGCACGACATCTTATTAAATGGATTTCACTCTTATCCGAAGATGCTTGGCTATGCGCTTGGATTTCATATTGTCAAAGATTGTGTAACTTTGCAAGGAGAAGATACACTTTCTTTATTGCCTATAGATGCGAAAGAAATATTAAATAAAGCCAATACATTTCATATATAAAAAAACAGGAGCTCTCTTTCCTGTTTTTTTAGTATTAATAGAAGAAAAAATAATAATTAGAATATATTTCCTTAGGTGGAATAAAGTTAAGAAAAATTGAACATAATGATGGATACAAACAGTAGTGAAGTGAGGGGTAGTGAATGTTATATCTACATGATGTATGGGTAAATTGGTTTGAAGGTGAAGAGAATGGGTATAACGTTTGTCATTTTTACGAATGGCGGAAAGATGATACGATTGAGCTATTAGATCAAGTGCCATTATTAAAAGTAGATTCCACATTATATCATTACATCGAGAACGAATTGTTAGAGCTTCCGCAAAAAATGTTGGAAGACGTACATCATAAGGCTTATATTCGTAAAAATCATGAACGTTTGCAGCAAGAGTATTGCTTTGTAGTTACAGATGGAAAAGGAATTATTGCAATTGATACAATTGGTTACAACGTGCCAATTCGAAAGAGCAGACTTATACCGCGCCAAGAGCAGATGGTATATGAGATGGTAGAAAACGTACAAGCAGAAAAGTATGAGTTCCAAGTAGAAGAAATGGAAAAAGAACATCATATTTTATCACCATCACCTTTCATTATGAATGGCTTAACTCGTAAAGAAAGGCAGCTTAAACAATTACTATTTATGGCGTTAGATCAATTACATACAACGAAAAACACAGCAGAAATTCGCTATTGGTTCACAGAGTGGGATCCATCAGCATACGGAATGGTTCAACATATGGAATTTGAAGATATTTGGGCTAAGCTGTATGAGGAAGCGAAAACAGGTTGGTCTGAGAAGCACGAACAATTATGCGAGCGTCTCGTAAAAGGACAGCCATTTTTTGAAAAGTTATGGGAAATGGAAAACGAGCAAAAGGTAAATTAAAAAACCGCCGATTGGCGGTTTTTTTAATTTGTTGTAGTCTTGCTCCAGCGGCAAGCTCTTCGTGTCTAAGAACCTTCCGCATAAGAAGGCAAAAAGCGCCTTTTATGCGAAAGAACCTTAGCCAGTCAGAGCTGAACGAGCCGCCTCCGCTTTATAAATTACCTACGTTTTCTGCTTAGTCCCATTGCGTTTTCTACTTTGCGTAGTTGTTTGAATGCGACGCGGTTTGCTTTTTCGGCACCTTTGTCTAGAATTTCGTCTAGTTCTGGTGAGTTGATTAGTTCGTTATATTTGTCTTGGATTGGACGAATCGCTTCTACGACTACTTGTGCTAGGTCGCCTTTGAAGTCGCCATATCCTTTTCCTTCATACATTGCTTCGATTTCTTCAACTGTTTTTCCAGAGAATGAAGAGTAAATTGTTAATAAGTTAGAGATGCCAGGTTTGTTTTCTTTATCGAATTTCACGATACCTTCAGAGTCAGTTACAGCACTCTTAATTTTCTTTTCAATTGTTTTTGGTTCATCAAGCATGCTGATCATTGATTTTGGATTCGGATCAGATTTACTCATTTTTTTCGTAGGCTCTGTTAGTGACATAACGCGAGCTCCTACTTTTGGAATGCGAATTTCAGGAATTGTGAATACTTCACGGAAGCGTTTGTTGAAACGCTCTGCTAGGTCACGTGTTAATTCCATATGTTGCTTTTGATCATCACCAACAGGCACGATTTCAGTGTTGTAAAGTAAAATATCAGCAGCCATTAATGGTGGATACGTTAGTAATCCAGCTGGTACTGAATCTCTACCTGACGCTTTATCTTTATATTGCGTCATACGCTCTAATTCTCCAACGTAAGCAACTGATTGCATAATCCATCCTAGTTGAGCGTGTGCCGGTACTTCTGACTGTACAAATAACGTAGCTTTTTCAGGATCAATACCGCATGCTACATAAAGTGCAGCAAGACTGCGAATGTTTTTACGAAGCCCGACGGGATCTTGAGGCACTGTAATCGCATGTTGATTTACAATACAGAAATAACAGTCGTGTTCATTTTGAAGCTCTGTAAATTGTTTCATAGCTCCTAAATAGTTTCCAAGTGTGATCGTTCCACTCGGCTGAATACCAGAAAAGATAACTGACATAAGTAATTCCTCCTAAATTTGAATGCGTGATAGAGAAGAGAAGGCAAACAAAAAAGCCCATTCATCCCAAAAAACTATAGGGACGAATGGACCGCGGTACCACCCTAATTATTTCACTACTGTGAAATCTCTCTAATCCATAATAACGTTTGGATATAACGCCAAAGCCTACTACTTTCGGTTCGGTTTGGAGCTCAAAAGCCCATTCCATACTGTACAATTACTTGTTCACACCAGCCACAAGCTCTCTGAAATTGCCTCAATATGTACTCTTCTTTATCATCGCATACATATAAATTTATTTATTGTTACCTGAGCTCTTTAAATATGAAAGAACTAAAGTTTTATAACAAAATGTTTTGCTGATTATTATATCATATGGGATAGTGTTTGCAAACTACATCAAAATAGTAAAGCTAATGAAGGTCGAGAACAACCCAAGAACGATACCGGTAATGCAAATTGGATACGTCCATTTGAATGAATATGTTTTATAAATACGTTCTTTCTTATCGACAGGTTCCTCTACTTCTTCAATTAAAGAGTCGATTTTTTTGTTCGTACCAAATACTCTTTGGAAGGCGTAAATTGTTACATTAAAAAATCCATTTTGAAATATGAATAAAAAACCGCCTATAAGAATAAAAAATAGTGCGATATAGAACGAGATGTTGACAAAATTCAACAAAAACTGCGATGAAACAAGGAATGCGCCAATACTAGAAGCAATTATCGCTATGAAAATTAGTATACAAGTATGAAAAAAAACTTTATTCAAAATGTTCCCCTCCGTCAAAATGTTACTAGAATTATTATACTATAAAAGCTATAATATGTACTAGAATTAATTTTTTGAAAATTATACGCAATTAAAGGTCTGATTGCAAGATGATGGTAGCAATGTTAACGTATCCCTTTACAAAAAAATAAAAATATAAACATTTTATTAAAAATTTTAACAAAAAAACAAAAAACTATATTCACAATCGTCATATTATATGTATAATGAAAATTGTAGAAACTTGGAGATTATTCTTTCAATTCTACTTTTTTACAAGTGAGGGTACAGGAAGTGCAATTAGGGGAGGCAACACAACATGAAGAAAAAGATACCGTTATTACTTGCATCGACGTTGACTGTCAGTATGTTAGGAGCTTGTAGTTACCAAAAAGAGGATAATAAAGCAGGCGCGAAAGAAAAATCCTCAAACAAGCAAGTGTTAAATCTAACTGAGACAGCTGAAATCCCAACTATGGATACGACGTTATCAACAGATGCAACATCTTCTAACATCATGAATAACACAATGGAAGGGTTATATCGTCTGGGGAAAGATGATAAACTTGTTCCGGGTGTCGCTAAATCTTATGAGAAATCAGAGGATGGCAAAAAGTATGTGTTTAAGTTACGTGAAGATGCGAAATGGTCTAATGGTGAACCTGTAACAGCGAAGGACTTCGTTTATTCTTGGCGAAGAGCTGTAGATTCAAACACGGGTGCCAAGTTTGCTTACATACTATTTGATGTTAAAAATGCGGAGAAAGTTAACAAAAAAGAATTACCAGTTGAAGAACTTGGTGTAAAGGCAATTGATGATCATACACTTGAAGTGGAATTAGATAACCCTGTTCCTTATTTTGTAAGTTTAACAGTCTATCCAACATTATATCCTTTGAATGAGAAATTTGTAACAGAACAAGGAGCAAAGTTTGGATTAGAATCCAATACGACACTTTATAATGGTCCATTCGTATTAAATGAATGGAAGCATGAACAAAGTTTCAAGCTTAAGAAGAATCCAACGTATTGGGAAAATAAAGAAGTAAAACTTGAGGAAATAAACTTCAATATTGTTAAGGATCGTTCAACTGCTATAAATTTATATGAAACGAGAGCAATTGATCGTGTAGTCTTAACATCAGAGTTTGTAGATAAATACAAATCAGATGCTGACTTTAAAACGATTAAGAGACCATCTACACAATTTATTCGCTTAAATGAGAAAAATAAATTTTTAGCAAATAAAAATATCCGAAAAGCAATTGCAATGTCCTTTGAACGTGAAAACATCGGAAAAGTAATCTTAAACGATGGTTCAGAGGGTATATATGGTTTTGTTCCGAAAGGCTTAGCAAAAGGTCCGAATGGAAAAGACTTCCGTGAAGAAAACGGAAAGCTTATAAAAGAGGATATAAAAGAAGCACAAAAATACTGGGAAGCTGGTAAAAAAGAACTTGGTGTAGACAAAGTAGAGTTAGAGCTATTAAACTTTGATACTGATGATGCTAAAAAAATCGGAGAGTATTTAAAAGGCCAGTTTGAAAAGAACTTACCAGGTTTAACAGTTCCAACAAAAATGCAACCATTTGCACAAAAATTAAAACTGGAAGCAAGTGGAGATTATGCAATGTCATATGCGGGATGGAGTCCAGATTATATGGATCCAATGTCATTCCTTGAAATGTATACGACAGGTAATGCGCAAAACAAAGTACATTACGCAAACCCAGCGTATGATGATTTAATTAAAAAAGCAAAAACAGAAGTTGATGTACAAGCTCGCTGGGATGCATTATTACAAGCGGAAAAACAACTGCTTGAAGATGCGGCGATTGCTCCAGTATATCAACCTGGAAAAGCATATTTACAACGCCAATCTATTACTGGCCTATTAGAACATAAATATGGCGGGGAATTTAGCTATAAGTGGGTTGAACTCAAAAACTAAAAATGGTTTCCATCATGAATAAGGGTATATGCCTATGATGGGCATGTACTCTTATTTTAAAAAAATAAAAGTAAGAATATTTTAAACTATCTTATTGCTTTTGAGAAAAACGGGGAGGTGCTTGACTATGGGACGTTATGTATTAAAACGTTTCGTGTACATGGCTTTGACATTATTTTTAATTACTACGTTGACTTTCTTTTTGATGAAATTACTTCCAGGTTCTCCGCTTAAAAATCAGGAGAAGTTATCACCGGCACAAAAAGAAATCATTCTTGAAAAATATGGTTTAAATGATCCAGTACCAGTTCAATATGCACGTTACTTAGGTAACTTAGCAAAAGGGGATTTAGGGGTATCATTCCAATATGATAACCGTCCGGTAACAGATATGATTGTGGATCGCATTGGACCATCAGCACAACTTGGTTTACAAGCGATTATATTAGGAACATTTATCGGTTTAATTTTAGGAATCGTTGCGGCACTTCGTAACAATACGTGGGTCGATTATGGAGCGACAATTATTTCCGTACTCGGGATGTCGGTACCATCGTTCGTATTCGCCGCATTACTACAATATTTCGTAGGGGTAAAACTTGGATGGTTCCCAGTAGCATTCTGGAAAGGGCCAGAGTTTACAGTAATGCCTACAATCGCTTTATCGATGGCAGTTATCGCAACAATCGCACGTTTCGCTCGTGCAGAGTTAATTGAAGTTATGCAAGCTGACTACATTTTAACAGCGAAAGCGAAAGGAATTAGCCAAGGCGTTATCATTATTAAACACGCCCTTCGTAACGCGTTAATTCCAGTTGTAACAATTTTAGGACCAATGGTTGCAGGGTTAATTACAGGTACATTAGTTATTGAGCAAATTTATGCTGTACCAGGACTAGGGGAACAGTTCGTTAAATCTATTACAGTGAATGACTATACAGTTATTATGGGAACTACAATTTTCTATAGTGCGATCTTCATCTTAGTTATTTTCATTGTTGATATTTTATACGGAATTATTGATCCTCGTATTCGTTTAGCGGGAGGGAAAAAATGATGAAAGATGTACAAAAATTATCTCCAGACTTATTTCAACAAGCTAATCAAAATAATGTGGATAATGAAGTCATTGCCCGTCCAAGCTTAACGTTTTGGCAAGATGTAAGAAGACGTTTGTTCCAACATAAAGGAGCAATGTTTGGTTTAGTTTTATTAACGCTTATTATCTTACTAGCAATCTTCGGACCGATGGTAAGTAAGCACTCGTATAAAGAGCAAGATTTAGGACGTGCAAAATTGCCACCGAAAATTCCAGTTATTGAAAATGTTCATTGGTTACCATTTGACGGTACAGATCAATATGGTGTTGACCAATATGAAAAACGTGATATTAAAGAGTATTTCTGGTTTGGTACAGATGATCTTGGACGCGATTTATGGACAAGAACATGGGAAGGTACACGCGTATCATTATATATCGCTCTTTTAGCAGCAGCAATTGACTTAGTAATTGGGGTTGCATATGGAGGTATTTCAGCGTTCTATGGCGGTAGAGTAGATAACATTATGCAACGTATTATGGAGATTATTAACGGTATTCCATACTTAATCATCGTTATTTTAATGGTAATCATTATGGGATCTGGTATATGGTCAATTACACTCGCAATGGCAATTACAGGTTGGATAGGGATGTCGCGTATCGTTCGTGGACAAATCCTTAAATTAAAAAATCAAGAATACGTATTAGCATCTCGTACATTAGGTGCAACAAATACACAATTAATTGTAAAACACTTAATCCCGAACGTAATGGGACCAATTATCGTAATGACAATGTTTACAATTCCAACAGCGGTGTTTGGTGAGGCGTTCTTAAGCTTCATCGGTTTAGGTATTCAGCCACCATTCGCATCACTTGGTTCTCTTGTAAATGACGGTTATAAATCAATTCAAACGTATCCGCATATGATGTTCATTCCTGCGGTTGTCATCAGTATATTAATTTTAGCGTTTAACTTAATGGCAGACGGATTACGCGATGCGTTAGATCCAAAAATGCGTAAGTAAAAGAGGGGAGAGGCAAAGATGAAAACATTGTTAGAGGTAAAAGATTTACAAGTCTCCTTTGATACACATGCAGGTGAAGTACAAGCTGTACGCGGCGTTACTTTTGATTTGAAAAAAGGGGAAACATTAGCGATTGTAGGAGAATCTGGTTCTGGGAAATCAGTTACTTCTAAAGCGTTAATGGGATTAATTCCGAATCCTCCTGGACGCATTAAAAATGGTGAAATCGTATTTGAAGGTCGTGACTTAACGAAATTAACAGAAAAAGAAATGCAGCAAGTACGTGGTAAAGATATCGCGATGATTTTCCAAGATCCAATGACATCATTAAACCCAACGATGACAATTGGAAATCAAATTATGGAAGGCCTTATTAAACACCAAGGAATGAGTAAAGCAGACGCACGTAAAGTTGCGTTGGAATTAATCGACCTTGTAGGTATTCCAAATCCAGAAGCTCGTTTAAAACAATATCCGCACCAATTCTCTGGTGGTATGAGGCAGCGTGTAGTTATTGCGATGGCATTAGCTTGTAACCCAAAACTATTGATTGCCGATGAGCCGACAACAGCGCTAGACGTTACAATTCAGGCGCAAATTTTAGAGCTTATGAAGGACATTCAGCAAAAAACAGAAGCAGCAATCATTTTCATTACGCATGACTTAGGTGTAGTGGCGAACGTTGCGGACCGCGTAGCAGTTATGTACGCTGGTAAAGTTGTTGAAATCGGAACTGTAGATGAAATTTTCTACAATCCAAAACATCCATATACTTGGGGCTTAATCGCATCTATGCCAAGTTTAGATGGTTCAGAAGAAGAGTTATATGCAATTCCTGGAACGCCTCCAGATTTATTGAAGCCGCCAAAGGGAGATGCTTTTGCACCACGTAACCCACAGGCACTGAAAATTGATTTTGAAATGGACCCACCTTTATTTAAAGTAAGTGATACACACTATGCGGCAACTTGGTTACTTCATGAGCAAGCTCCAGAAGTAAAACCGCCGGCAGTCGTTGAAAAACGCATTCTTCAAATGAAAGCAGGTGAACAACATGACTAAACAACGTGAGAAATTAATTGAAGTAAAAAATGTAAAGCAGCACTTCGACGTGAGTGGTGGTGTTGTCAAAGCGGTTAATGATATTTCATTTGATATTTACCGCGGAGAAACATTTGGTCTTGTAGGAGAATCGGGTTGTGGTAAATCAACAACTGGAAGAACGATCATTCGTTTATATGATGCAACTGCTGGTGAAGTATTGTTTGATGGTGAAAATGTACATGGTAAAAAATCACGCGCAGAACTGAAGAAATTCAACCGTAAAATGCAAATGATTTTCCAAGATCCATATGCATCATTAAACCCGCGTATGACAGTAGGGGATATTATTGCAGAAGGTATTGATATTCACGGATTAGCGAAAAACAAAAAAGAGCGTATGGACCGTGTTCATGAATTATTAAACACAGTTGGTTTAAATAAAGAGCACGCAAACCGTTTCCCTCATGAATTCTCAGGTGGACAACGTCAACGTATCGGTATCGCTCGTGCACTTGCTGTAGAACCTGAATTTATCATTGCCGATGAGCCAATCTCAGCACTTGACGTATCAATCCAGGCGCAAGTTGTAAACTTACTGAAAAAGTTACAAAAAGAAAAAGGTTTAACATACTTATTCATTGCCCATGATTTATCAATGGTAAAATACATTAGTGACCGCATTGGCGTAATGTATCGTGGTCAAATTGTTGAATTAACAACAAGTGATGAGTTATATGCGAATCCAATTCATCCATATACTAAATCACTATTATCAGCGATTCCACTTCCAGATCCAGATTATGAGCGTAATCGTAAACGTATCGTATACGATCCATCTCAGCATAATTATGGTAGTGAAGAACCGACAATGCGTGAAATTCGCCCGGGACATTTCGTACTATGTTCTGAAGCAGAGTATAAGAAATATAAAGAGATTTATCAATAATAAAAAATCCATTCTTCTATCACAGAAGAATGGATTTTTTTACTATATAAAAGAGTTGTCAATATTTCTCGGTAAGTCGATATATTTAAAGAATCGCAGATATAAGTTTCCTATACTAAAGACTACGCCTTAATTAAACGAGTATTATTGCACCTGAACAGAAACAATCTCCTCTTGTTCTTCAGGTTTAACAAGTGCATAACGCTCCCATGCTCTACTTTTCCAGCGGAAGAACATAATAATAGCACGTGTCCATTCATCAATAGCTATTGCTAGCCAAATACCAACGAGTCCCATATCTAAATGGAAGGCGAAAAAGTAACCGAGTGGTAAACTCATTAACACCATAGAGAATGCGCCGATTAAAACTGGGTATTTTGCATCACCAGCTGCGCGAAGTGAATTGATGATGACGATGTTCATCGTACGCCCTGTTTCAAGTAGTACACTTAGTAAAAGAACTGACGCACCTAACGCAATAATGTGCGGATTATCTGTAAATAGTCCCATTAATTGTGTGCGGAATGTAATAACGAGAGCAACCATACATAAAGTGACACCAATCGCCCACTTTACACTTTTCCATACACGTTCATACGCTTCATCTTTTTCACCACCGCCAACGAGGCGTCCGATAATAATTGCAGTTCCCATACCGATTGCAATAGCGAATAAATAAGTGAACATAGAGATGTTCGTAGCGTATTGTCTAGCCGCTAACGATTCCGTTCCTAAATATGTTGCATAGTATAAGAAGACAATTTGGCAAGCTTGATACATAACCTGCTCAAATGCAGATGGAATCCCAATCTTTAAAATTTTCCCGATGTATTCTTTTGATAAGGTGAAGTAGTATTGTAATTTTACACGGTACTCCATAACGCGGTACAGTAACAAGAAGAAAACGATAAGCGCGATTAGCCTGCTGACAGCAGAAGAAATGGCAGCCCCTTGTACACCGAGTTCTGGGAAACCAAATTTCCCGAAAATGAGTACGTAGTTTCCAGCGATATGAATAATATTCATTCCAAGTGAAATAAACATCGCTTGCTTTGTGAAGCCATGTACGCGGATAATTGCGGCTAATGAATTAATAATAGCTTGAAGGAAAATAGCTCCTCCGACGATAGATAAATAGCTCTGTGCATACATAAGTACATCGCCTTGTAAGTTCATCGCCATCATCATATGTTTTGAAAATAAAAGAAAACCAGCACTTATAACGAGTCCGACCACTAAATTTAATGTGACGGCTAAAGCTGATATTTTAGATGCTTCCATAAAACGTTTGGAACCGAGGTATTGAGATACGACGATAGCTGCGCCGTTCCCGATGACTTCTAGTACCAAAATAGCGATATGGAGATATTGATTCGCTGCACCAACCCCAGATACAGCATCATCTGATAATGCACTTAACATGAAAGTATCAGCGATCCCCATTAACATAAATAGAAAAACTTCTAGAAAAATAGGCCATGTTAATAAGAATAAACTTAATTTCTCAGTAGGCCCGTTTTTTGCCTGAATTGCTGCCATGTCCGTCCCCTCTTTACCGATATCTATTTTTAGCAAAGTGTATCGTAACATACTTTCTTAACCTTTGCACTCATTTTAACCTACATATCTTTATTATGAAGGGAGAGCTATTTTATGATAAAAACAGAAGGATAATTATGCGCAAAGTATTATAAAATATAAAATTTGCTTTTATCTAATAATTTGGAAAAATATAAAAATAATTATTTCTGACACTTCAGTAAGGAAAATCGGCAATATGAAACGTTTACAAAGGATTAAGTTTTAACAGAAAATTTTAATAAAATAGAAATATAAATATACAAAAAATATATTTGTGTGTATAATATGAATTGTTAGAACATATATATATTTCTTTTTGTTTGAAAATGAAAGGGCTAACATTTTTGTGGAGGGTGGAAGTATGAAAAAAAAGATGCCAGTTTTTGTAGTATCAACAGTAGCAATGAGCATGATGTTAGGGGCATGTAGCTACCAAAAAGATGAGCCGCAAGCGAACGCAAAAGGGGATAGCGGGAAAAGCGGTGCGAAGCAAGTTATTAACTTAATTGAAACGCAAGAAATTCCAACGATGGATCCAGCGTTATCAGCTGATGCGGTTTCTTCAAGAGTAATGACTAATACGATGGAAGGCTTATACAGTTTAGGAAAAGATGATAAGCTAGTTCCTGGTGTAGCAAAGGAATTTAAAAAGTCAGAAGACGGTAAAAAATATACATTTACATTACGTGAAGACGCAAAATGGTCAAATGGTGAGCCTGTGACGGCAAAAGATTTCGTATACGCATGGCAAAGAGCGATTAACCCAGATACAGCTGCGAAATCAGCGTACATTATGTATGATATAAAAAATGCAGAGAAAATTAACAAAAAAGAGATGAGTCCGGACCAATTAGGGGTAAAGGCGATTGATGATTATACATTAGAAGTGGAATTAGACAATTCCATTCCATACCTTGTAGATTTAATGGTATATCCAATCTTCTATCCTGTGAATGAAAAGTTCGTGAAAGAGCAAGGTACGAAGTTTGGTTTGGAAGCGAATACAACACTTTATAACGGACCATTTACATTAAGTGATTGGCAACATGAACGTAGCTTTAAAATGACGAAGAGCTCGTCATATTGGGATAATAAAGAAGTGAAGATTGAGGAAGTAAACTTTAATATTGTTAAAGATACGTCTACACCAATTAATTTATATGAAACAAACGCAGTCGATCGAGCAACGTTATTAGCGGAGTTCATCGATAAATATAAAGGAAAACCAGATTTCCAAACAGTAGAAGATACATCTGTATTCTTCCTTCGTTTAAATCAAAAAGATCCAGCGTTAGCAAATAAAAATATTCGTAAAGCAATTTCACTTGCTTTTGAACGTAAACCGTTCGTTGATACATTATTAAATAACGGTTCTAAGCCAGCAACAGGATTAATTCCTGATAACTTCATTAAAGGACCGGATAAAAAGGACTTCCGTGCTGTAAATGGAGATATTGTAAAACCAAACGTGAAAGAAGCGAAGAAATATTGGGAAGCTGGTAAAAAAGAGCTTGGTAAAAATGAAATCGAATTAGAGTTATTAAACGAAGATGTTGAATTATCGAAGAAAACAGGGGAATATTTAAAAGGTGAGTTAGAAAAGAATTTACCAGGTTTAACAGTGAAAATTAAACAACAACCATTCGCGCAAAAACTAAAATTAGAAGATGCGGGCGATTTCGTCATGTCATTCTCTGGATGGAGTGCAGACTTCCCAGATCCAATTACATATCTTGATATGTTTGTAACTGACGGATCACAAAATAAAATGAAATATTCTAATCCGAAATATGATGAGATCATCATGAAAGCAAAAAAAGATGGAAGCGATGTAAATGCTCGTTGGAAAAGCTTACTAGAAGCAGAGAAAATGTTACTTGATGACGCTGCGATTGTACCGGTATATCAACGTGGTAGAGCATACTTACAAAGAGATTCCATTAAAAATATGTACAACCATAAATATGGTGGCGATTTAAGCTTTAAATGGGCGTCAGTAGAGAAATAAGAAAAAAGCAGGTAATTGCCTGCTTTTTTTAATACGTACGTTTCTTATAAATACCTTTCCCACCAACTTGGTTCCAGCCGGATTGTACATCCAAACTTTTATTAACAAACTTCATCTTTTCTTTTCCGCCAAAGAGTTTTTCACCAATACTATTTGTAATGACGCCAATCAATGCTGTTATTCCGATGATGAGGGCAGCAACAGTGACAAAATCAATAAAAAAAGCAATCATTTGCAAATTCCCCCTTTGCCTGTCTGTATTTTTATTGTATGAGATAAAAGATGAAAAAGAAAGAAATGTCAGAAAAATTTTTGATTTATTTTAGAAATCGTATGGACATGAATGAGAATGTTTGTTAAAATGAGAACAAACGTTCTTTTGATTCTCACTTGTATAGTCTTACATTTCTTAATTGATTTATCAAAAAAAGGTAAGAAAACGTTCTCTTTTTCATAGGAAAGATTATGAGAGAATAACTATAAATCATATGAAAAATCTATGAAAAGCAAGCGTTAAGAGGGTTGAAGATTATTGTTAAAGAACAGCTGAAGTAAGTGTGATTATGTTACATAGCAGTGAAATGCACGGAAGAGTTTTCTCAATTAGAAGGAAATTTACTGTATATTTCTTGCAAAATCTATTGTATAATGATTATAGAAGTTACTTATTAAAAGTAATTGTTGTTTACTAAAAGTTGTTGCTTACATGAAAAGCAATTTTTGCACTTTGTTTTAAGACAAGGTATCGCGAAAAATTGCTGAATTTAGAAATTTAAACTGTAATTAGTACAGAATTTGTACTCTTTAAGGAGAGTGAGCTTTGTATGGTAACATTATATAGTTCTCCAAGCTGTACGTCTTGTAGAAAGGCGAAATTATGGCTAGAGGAAAATCATATTCCTTATACAGAACGTAATATTTTCTCAGATCCATTAACGATTGAGGAAATTAAAGAGATTTTACGTATGACAGAAAGCGGAACGGATGAGATTATTTCTACTCGTTCGAAAGTTTTCCAAGAATTAAATGTAAACTTAGAGTCTTTACCACTTCAAGATTTATATAAGATGATTCGTGACTATCCAGGGATTTTACGTCGTCCAATTATGATTGACGAGAAACGCCTCCAAGTAGGTTACAATGAAGACGAAATCCGCCGTTTCTTACCACGTACAGTAAGAACGTTCCAATTACGTGAAGCACAGCGTCTTGTAAATTAATTATAATAATATGAAAACCTTCTACCTATTATATAGTAGAAGGTTTTTTTTAATGTTTCAAATTTCGTAATCGAACTCGTTGAACGATAAAGCCGATGCATAAGATGGTGAAAATAAATAAGTAAGGAATGCCTGCAGTGAAACTTGGGTTGTTATGAAAAAAGGTTGCAAGTCTGTCTTCATGTGTGACCATTTTACCTGCTGTATAAGCGAGAATTGCTGCCCCGCAATAAATGAGGAGTGGAAAGCGTTCCATAAGTATTAAAATGAGTTTGCTGCCCCAAATAATAATCGGGATAGAAATGAGTAAACCGATTATTACGAGTAAAAATCTTCCGTGAGCTGCCCCTGCAATGGCGATAACGTTGTCAAATCCCATAACAAGGTCCGCGAATACAATTGTACGCACAGCTTGAAATAAAGTTGTTTTTCCTTGAATAGAAGAAAGATCGTTGCTATTATCAGTTAGTAAATTTACTGCAATGAATGTAAGTAAAATGCCCCCGATAAGTTGCAGAAATGGAATGTCGAGCAAATAGACAGCTAGTATAGTAAGGATAATTCTTAGTACGATTGCTAAAAGAGTACCGATCAAAATAGCTTTATTTCGTTTCGATTCAGGTAAATTTCGGCTAGCTAGTGCGATGACAATTGCGTTGTCACCACCTAATACAACATCGATACCGACAATCATTAGTACAGATGTTAAAAACTCTAAGTCCATTCGTCTGCCTCCATTTATGATGTTTTAATAAGCGAACTATATGTATGTGGTGAAAAGGACTAAAGCATCTTCTCTAATAAAAGTTTCACTTTATTACAGTGTACGGGGGAAGATGGAAATGTATGTCCAAATTTTTTATAAGTGAGGCATCGCGACAATGATATATTTGTGTATACCATTGAATGAAGATAGGTATATAACTATTTTTGTAAAATAAATCGATTTTATTTCCATTCTGGAGAATCTTATCATAAAATGAGAGTACAAGAATCTATTGATTTGTCATATGAGTGGGGAATCCCTTCATAACAATTCTAAGCAGGAAGGGAGAGTTGTATTTTGGATATTGAAAGAATTAATGATCATACGATGAAATTTTTTATTACGTACATTGATATAGAGGACAGAGGCTTTAATCGTGAGGAAATTTGGTATGACCGCGAAAGAAGCGAAGAGCTCTTTTGGGAAATGATGGACGAAGCTCGTGATCATGACGATTTCTTTATTGATGGGCCGTTATGGATTCAAGTGCAAGCAGTCGATAAAGGGATTGAAGTACTTGTAACGAAAGCAGAACTTTCAAAGGATGGACAAAAGCTAGAACTACCAATAGGTGTAGATAAAATTATAGACATTCCTCTAGATGAAGGTATTGAATCATTATTCCAGCAAGAATTAGTGGAAGAGGTAGAGGAACAAGCAGGTACAAACTTTAACGAAGATGGTACGTTTGGCTTTTTAATTAAGTTTAATGATTTTGAAGATGTCATTTCATTAAGTCATCGTCTTATCTTTGAAGATATAAAAGATGAGCTGTATTCATTTGAGGACCGCTATTATGTATATGTGGAATTCGATGAAGTGCTACATGATGAAGAAGAAATTGATCGCATTTTAAGCATTGTTTTAGAATACGGGGAAGAATCAACTTTAACAATTCATCGTGTAAGTGAGTATGGGAAACAAATTGTGAAAGAGCATGCGCTTGAAACAATTCGCAATAATTTTCCTGCTAAAACGTAGGCCGATTTCTGTAGTATGAAATCGGCTTTTTATATGAAGAATAGGAAAGCTTTCTTAGTAAGGAGGTAAGAGATGAAAAATACGTTAAAGTTGATTTTCTTTGTTTTACTATTGTTCGCATTATTTGTGTCATTACGTATGTTTATTGATGTAGCGTTTTATTCGGATGTAATTGGGATAAAAGATGTTTCGATTTTAGGTATTATTAGTATTTTATTTACGGTATCTGCATTTTTAATTGGTTGCGTTATTTTCTTAGAGAACCGTCATCCGTCAAAAACACTTACATGGCTCATTGTGTTAGGGATTTTTCCGGTATTTGGATTCTTCGCTTATTTATTATTCGGACAGAACTTTCGGAGGAAGAGAATGTTCCAAAAGAAGGCGTTGCTCGATGAACAAGCGTTTTTACAATATAAGGGGCATGAAGATTACGAAGAACGGATTTTGCGCAATCATAAGCATCAAGAGCTGTTATTTCGTTTAGCGGATCGCTTAGGCGCTTTAAATATTTCATTTCAAACTGAAACGAGAACATTAACAAATGGAGATGAAACGTTTCAGGCTATTTTAGATGGATTAAAACGAGCGAAACATCACATTCATATGGAATATTACATTGTGCGTGATGATAAACTTGGAACAGAAATTAAAGATATTTTAATACAAAAATCAAAAGAAGGCGTAGTCGTTCGTTTTTTATATGATGCGGTTGGAAGTTTTAAATTATCAAAATCATATATTGAAGAATTAAACGACGCAGGTGTCGAAATGATTCCGTTCTTCCCTGTACGTTTTCCGATTTTAAACGATAAGATTAATTATCGAAATCACCGAAAAATCGTTATTATCGATGGGAATGAAGGATTTGTAGGTGGATTAAATATTGGTGATGAATATTTAGGAAAGGATAAGTACTTCGGCTTTTGGCGAGACACGCATTTATATTTGCGTGGGGAAGCTGTGCAAAGTTTGCAGCTTATTTTCCTTCAAGATTGGTTTTATATGACTGGCGAGGCTGTGCTAGCCCCTGAATATTTACAAGCGAAAGCAGTTGAGGGGGAGCATTGGGGCGGCGTGCAGCTCGTTGCAGGTGGGCCGGATAATAAATGGGAAACAATTAAACATTTATATTTTGCCATGATTGCTTCTGCGCGGAAATCCATTTGGATTGCAACGCCGTATTTCATTCCGGATGATGATATTTTATCCGCATTAAAAGTAGCGGCACTTGCTGGTATTGATGTTCGGTTGTTAATGCCGAGTAAGCCTGATAAGCGAACTGTCTTTTACGCATCGAGATCGTACTTCCCAGAGCTTTTAGATGCAGGGGTAAAGATATATGAATACGAAAAAGGTTTTCTCCATAGTAAAGTTGTCATTGTCGATTCTGATTTAGCTTCAATTGGGACAGCGAATATGGATATGAGAAGTTTTCATTTGAACTTTGAAGTAAATGCCTTTTTATATGATACAGATAGCATTCGAAAACTTGTTCAAGATTTTAAAGACGATTTAGAAGAATCAAGTGAAATTCATGTCGATCGTTTTCATAAAAGGCGTCTTCATAGACGAATTGTTGAATCAACGTACCGGTTATTATCGCCTTTATTATAAAAAGAGATGTCCAAAATTGGGACATCTCTTTTTTAAAAGGAATTTGTAATAAATTGTAGAATATAAGGAGCTGAAAGGGTGTGATTCCAATATTTATCGCAAAAAGAGAAAACGGAGAAAAAATTCATCTACTCGATCATCATGATGAAGAGCTTTTACACCATATGCGTAAAAGGGAAAGTTTCTTTTGCATAGCTTGCGGGAAGGAAGTACTAATGAGATTAGGAAAACAAAAAAGGTGGCATTTTGCTCATAAGAAAGTAGATTCATGTTTAGCCTTTTATGAAGCAGAATCTACATATCATATGTACGGTAAAGAATTGTTATATCGGTGGTTCAAACGTCAAAAAGTTCATGTAGAGATAGAGCATTATCTACCAGAGATTCAGCAACGACCGGATATTTTTATAGAGAGAGCAGGGAGAAAAATTGCGATTGAATATCAATGCGCCAATCTTTCTATAGAGCAGCTCTGCAAACGAACCTATTCGTATTGGAAAGCTGGTATACAAGTCATTTGGATTATTGGTGGAAATCAATTGAAAAAGCACTCTGCATACTGGATGAAATTCTCCTCAATTATGGCTTTCTCCTTACAATCTTATCCTCAGCCACTTCTTATTTTCTTCTGTTCGAAACAAAAATCATTTATGAAATGCACGTTTATTACATCATTTTCTACAAGCGTTGCTTTTTCACATATTATATATTTACCAATTGAAACGACTACTTTTGAAATGCTCTTTTCTCCTGTTCCTTTCCAAAGGGAAGTATTAAACCGAGAATGGAAGAAGCGAAAGGATTATTTTCGTCAAAACGCTTTGCCCATCTTGAATTATAATGATAAATCACTATTACGCCTCTTATATCAATGTAAATGTACCCCAGCAAATTTTCCTTCTGAAATTGGTGTGCCACTCCCGTCCTCATTTGCTTTTCAAACAAATTCATTTATATGGCAAGCTTTTCTATATATGAAGTGTATAGGTGAGCTTGCGGTAGGGGATTGTATTTCCCTCAAGTACGTGTGTAGTTATATAAAAAAGTATACGAAAAGGCGTATGCTCCCGTACTTTTCACAGCATATATGGAAAGTGGCAGTTACTGAATATATGACATTTTTATGTTATGTAGGTGTCTTGCAGAGAGTAGGGACTTATAAGTACCGGAAAATACGGGGGATATCCATGTTAAAAACAGAGGAGGAAGTTATGAAATATGATGAAAGGAGTTTAGCGTATGCCTTATCTTTATTTGAGGCAAAGTACAACATGAGAGAAGGAAAAGCGGATATAATAAAGACTGATCGTGAAGGAATTACATAAGAAAAATCGAATTGTATGTAAGTAGAGATATTTAAAGGAGGGCTTAAAGCATGTCTGAACAAAACACAGCAAAAACATTACCGGATCGTAACGAAATTGAAGAATCAAGTACGTGGCGATTAGAAGATATTTTCCAAACAGATGCAGAATGGGAACAAGAATTCCAAGCTATTAAAGAGCTATTACCGAAGTTAACTGAATTTAAAGGGAAACTTGGTGACTCTGCGAACAATTTACTTGAAGCATTGCAATATGAAGATGAAATTTCAATGCGATTAGGTAAGCTATATACATATGCACATATGCGTTACGATCAAGATACAACAAACTCTGTGTATCAAGCGTTAAATGACCGTGCAACAAATTTATATTCACAAGTATCTAGTAGCACAGCATATATTGTGCCTGAAATTTTATCGATTTCAGAAGATACATTGCAAACATTCTTGAAAGAAAATAGAGACTTAAGTGTATATGAACATGCGTTAGAAGAAATTACGCGTCAACGCCCTCACGTATTATCTGAAGCGGAAGAGGCTTTATTAGCAGAAGCATCTGAAGTAATGAGTGCGTCAAGTAATACATTTGGTATGTTGAATAATGCGGATTTGAAATTCCCATCTATTAAAGGTGAGGATGGAGAAGAAGTAGAAATTACACATGGCCGTTACATTCAGTTTTTAGAAAGTGATGATCGTCGTGTGCGTGAAGATGCATTCAAAGCTGTATATGAAACGTACGGGAAATATAAGAACACATTTGCAAGTACGTTAAGCGGAGCTGTAAAGCGTAATAACTTTAATGCACGCGTTCGTAAATATGACTCTGCACGTCAAGCAGCATTAAGTAATAATAATATTCCTGAAGCGGTGTATGATCAACTTGTTCAATCTGTAAATGACAATTTACACTTGCTACATCGTTACATTGATATTCGTAAGCGTGCACTAGGGCTTGATGAGCTTCATATGTATGATTTATATACACCACTTGTACCAGAAGTGAAAATGAATGTGAAGTATGAAGAAGCGCAAGACATGTTATTAAAGTCTTTACATGTACTTGGTGATGAGTATGTTGATATTTTGAAAGAAGCATATGAAAATCGCTGGGTAGATGTGTATGAGAATAAAGGAAAACGAAGCGGAGCATATTCATCTGGTGCCTATGGAACAAATCCTTATATTTTAATGAACTGGCATGATAATGTAAATAATTTATTTACACTTGCTCATGAATTTGGTCATTCTGTCCATAGTTACTACACAAGAAAAACGCAGCCGCACGTATACGGGGATTATTCAATCTTTGTTGCGGAAGTAGCATCAACTTGTAATGAAGCGCTTCTAAACGATTATTTATTAAAAACGACAGAAGATAAGAAAGAGCGTCTATACTTATTAAATCATTATTTAGAAGGATTCCGTGGTACTGTATTCCGTCAAACGATGTTCGCAGAGTTTGAGCATATTATTCATAAGAAAGTACAAGAGGGACATGCGGTAACACCAGACATGCTAACGGAGATCTACTATGATTTAAATAAGAAATATTTCGGTGATGCTTTAGTAATTGATGAAGAAATTGGTTTAGAGTGGTCTCGTATTCCGCACTTCTACTACAACTATTACGTATACCAATACGCAACAGGATTTAGTGCAGCAACGGCTCTATCTAAACAAATTTTAGAAGAAGGGCAACCAGCAGTAGAACGTTACATTAATGAGTTCTTAAAAGCAGGAAGCTCAGATTACCCAATTGAAGTGCTGAAAAAAGCTGGAGTAGATATGGCATCTCCAGAACCGGTAAAAGAAGCATTGCAAGTATTTGAAGAGAAATTAAATGAATTAGAAGCATTATTATTTGAAGAGAAGTAATAGAAAAGACGAGGAATTTGCCTCGTCTTTTTCTTGATGTCATTTTGTCGATATTTGTCGAGAAAATAAATCGAATTGTCTTCTTTTTTCTAAACTAGAAGGCAGTTTTACAGTTCATTAAAACCCTTTAAATCGTTTTTTATGGTTGAAATAAGAGAGAGCGATGACAATGACTCCAAATAAAAGAGGAAAGGCAATCATTTTAGGAAAAGCTTGTAGTAGGGAGAGGATGTACAAGAAAAAAGAAACAATGATAGCTAGAATGATAAGTAAAATATACGTTTTTTTCATACAAAACACCTCCAAAATAGCTTTTTTATAGCTTATTCAAAAATGAAAACGTTTAGAATGTGACAAAAGTGTGAAATTCGACAAAAGGGGTTGTCATCTGACGTCGAATCTTGTAATATAATAAGCGTGAACGAATTCACATACAAACATATACCCCTTTGTTTGAACGTGAAAATTTCTCCCATCCCCTTTAATATTTTTATAAGCCGTAAAGAAGAAGACCTGGTGTTTACACCAGGTCTTTTTCTTTTGCTATCCATTTCCAATAACGCTCACATTTTACGTCAATCATTTGTACTTTTCGTTTCAGTTGTAATTTTTTTAGTTCACGTTCAATTTCTTGCTTCGAGCAGTCATATATAAATGCTACTTCTTTTGAAGAGATAAATTGTGTCGCTTCCAGTAATACTTCTAAAGGTGGTAATGGCTCTGGCTCGATTTCACATTTTACAAGTTCTTTCAATAATTGTACGTAGACGTCGTAGGAATACGTTCCAGCGATTTTAATACCTTCTTCATCTGAATTTGCATGAAAGAATACGAGAGAAGGTATTTCTGTAATATGCATCTCATTTGTGAATTTTAAGTCACATTGGAAAGCCTTTTTTGCGCTAGCGGAATATAGGTCTTTTTTAAATTCTTCTACATCAATATTGCTATCTTTTGCGCATGCAAGTAATAATTCGCAGTCAGGATTTGATACATTTTCAAGGAAAATGTATTCTTGGAGTTTTCGCAAAAACTTCGAACCTGCTTTTCGGCCCTGCAACTCCGCTGCTTTAATTGCCATCGAAACTAAATATGGTGTTGACGATGCTTCTTGCATATGTACCTTTCCATCACATGAAAAACCTTGTAAACTTGTTGTCTTTTCCCACACAAATCGAATATTAGCAGGTTTATTCCATTTGTGTGAGGAAGCGTTCGTTCCGTCCACTTTTCCTGTTACGATATGACGAATAGAGAAGTATTTCCCGTATTCAAGCCATAGTTTAATAATAAAGGGCTCAATTTCCCAGCAATCTTTACAAAGTGGATCAATAAATAAATATGCTTCTACAGACTTATGCTCACATGCGGAAGGAGATGGCATATTGATATGCTTTGCTTCCTGTTTATCCATTATATTTCACCTGTTTCGTCTGGAGTATTAACCATATGCTGAGCAGTTAATGCTAAACGTTCAAAAACGAACTCTCTTATATGACCGTCCACTCCTGTGTCATCCATTGCTTGCTCCATGCACGATAGCCAAGCCTCTGCTCGTTTTGGAGTAATCTCAAACGGGAGATGGCGTGCTCTTAACATAGGATGACCATGTTCTTCCGTGTACAAATTAGGACCACCTAAATATTGTGTTAAAAATTGCTTCTGCTTCCTAGCTGTTTCTGTTAAATCATCCGGGAAGATGGGAGATAGGTCAGGGTGTTTACTGACATAGGAATAAAATGTGTCTACTAATATTGCAATGCATTGTTCACCGCCAATTGCTTCAAATGGTGTCATCGGTTGCTTGCTCATCCTTTTAAACTCCTTTTTCCATGAAATGTATATCTATTGTAGCAATGGAATGTTAGGGAGGGCAAATAAACCGCCTTCATAACGTTCTTTGCTTATTCTACAGATGTAAAAGAATCTTTTCTTTTTCAAAAAGTGAGATGTATCCACTAGTAGAACGTATTCACTAGTGGAATTTTCACTTTAGCGTGCTTTGTTTTGTTTGGCAAGGAAAAAGCGTTTTACTTTATTATTTGTATGACGGATTGGTATGTCGTGTTGCTTTAACAAATGAATAAAGGCAGCTTTGCCTGCTTCTTCATCTTGCACTTCAAATTCAATTTCATAATCATCGTGATTGTAATAGAAACTATGATCAAAGACAAGCGTTCCGCCTTCAAATAGTGTTTCGGCTCTTTCAGTTGTTAAACTACCCATATAAGTTAAAGCAGAAACAGGAATTTGTAATGTGTGTAGTTGATCTACTACAGCGCCTTGAATAATTGTATTTGTTTCCATCATCAATCTTGCTTCATCTGCTGTTATAACTTGATGCGTTTCTAACAAGCCGACTTCTGCAGGTTGTTTTAATGTTAATGTATAAGTTTCTCCTTTATGACGAATACGAAGTGCAGAGCCAGCTTCTTTTAATGAGAAGCTCGGTGTTTCAAAGTAGTGATTCACCTGTTTCGTAAATCCTTCAATAGAGAATGATTTACATAATGTATTGAATTCTTCTTCTGTAACAATATTTTTAAATTCAATTTCAATTTCTTGTGTCATTGTATGCGCGCTCCTTTTGAAAAATAATTCTTTACACATTATCGCTTTTTCACAAATTTGGTTCAATGTTTTATTTGTTTGCGTCCATGTTATGATACAATAATACTGTTAAGTAAGACAGGAAGTTGAGATGGAGGAGTTAGAGCATGCAAAATAAAATCCAAGTTAAGAGCGTAGAAAAGAGAGAGAATGCTCTTATTTTTTGTGCGGAAAATAGTGAAATAGAGGTAAAGGAGTTAAGTGCGCGTAATCACGTACTTGTAGACTCAGATAATTTATCATTTTTATATATCTTAGAAAACGAATCATCTTTCATTTATGTAAGCATTCCGCATACATGCTGGGAAGCAATGCATGAAGCGATGAATAACGACGTGGTTATGTTCGTTCGCGTGAATGACATTGAAATGGAATTAGAAGGTTTAAAAGAAGAAGTAGAATATTTAGTTGAAAATATTGAAGGTAATGCAAATTACGGAGAAGAACTAGTAACTGCTGTAGAAAAAGTATTTCTATAAGCAAATGGATTGATTTTGGTGGTGGTTGAAATGAATCGAAATTGGGAAGAATTTTTAGCACCTTACCACCAAGCGGTGGCAGAGCTGAAAGTGAAACTAAAAGGAATGCGTACTCAATTTGCAATGTTAACAGAGCATTCTCCAATTGAGTTTGTAACAGGAAGGGTAAAGTCGGTTGCAAGTATTATTGATAAAGCGGAGAAGAGAAATGTACCGTTAGACAGGCTAAGAGAAGATATGCAAGATATCGCGGGCCTTCGAATGATGTGTCAATTTGTTGATGAGATTAAGCCTGTTGTAGAATATCTTCGAAAACGAAATGACTTTGAAATCGTGGAAGAACGTGATTACGTCACGCAGAAGAAAGATAGCGGTTATCGTTCTTATCACGTTGTCATTAGTTACCCAGTTCAAACGATTCAAGGTGAACAAAAAGTATTGGTAGAAATCCAAATACGTACGCTAGCAATGAACTTTTGGGCAACAATTGAGCATTCTTTAAATTATAAATATAGTGGACGTTTTCCTGAAGATATTAAAATACGCTTGCAACGTGCAGCGGAAGCAGCATTTTTATTAGATGAAGAAATGTCTTCTATCCGTCTTGAAATTCAAGAAGCGCAGAAAGCTTTTTCAAGAAAGCAAGAAACGAAAGATTCCGAATCATAAACTAAAGGGTGTTGGGCGATGAAATTTACAATTATGTCAAAGGGAGATCAATCATCAGATGCACTGGCAAGCACGATGAAAGAATACTTGCTAGATTTTGGATTTATAATGGATGAAAAGGAACCCGATATTGTAATTTCTGTTGGGGGAGATGGAACGCTTTTATATGCGTTTCATCGTTATTATAATCGATTGGATGAAACAGCATTTGTTGGTGTACATACAGGGCATTTAGGTTTCTATGCAGATTGGTTACCGACAGAAGTAGAGAAATTAGTAATTGCAATTGCTAAAACACCATTCCAAGTGGTGGAATATCCGCTTTTAGAAGTGATTATTCGCTATGTGAATGGGAGTAAAGAGTCGCAGTATTTAGCGATGAATGAAGCGACTGTAAAAAGTGCAGAAGGTACATTAGTAACAGAAGTGGAAATACGCGGAGAGTACTTTGAAACGTTCCGCGGGGATGGCCTTTGTATTTCTACTCCTTCGGGAAGTACTGCGTATAATAAGGCGCTTGGCGGAGCAATTATTCACCCTTCTATTGAAGCGATTCAAATTGCGGAAATGGCATCTATTAATAACCGGGTGTTTCGTACGGTAGGTTCGCCGCTCGTATTGCCGAAACATCATACATGCGTGCTGAAGCCGACTGCAGGAATGAACTTACAAATTACGGTGGACCATTTAACGATGGTTCATCAAGATGTGAAATCAATTCAGTATCGCGTGGCAAATGAGAAAGTACGATTCGTTCGTTTCCGTCCATTTCCGTTCTGGAAACGAGTTCGTGACTCGTTTGTTGCAGATAAATAGAAAGGGTTTATATATTTGAACAGATTTACATTGAAATGGGATATAGACTCGGCTGAGGAAGGAACTTTAGTTAGAGAATTTTTAAAAACAAAAGGGATCTCCAAAGCCGCATTAACGGATATAAAGTTTCATGGCGGATCTATAGAAGTAAATGGTCAACATGCGAGCGTTCGTCATCAGTTGCAAGCTGGTGAAGAATTACGTGTCTTTTTTCCAGTAGAGGAAAGAAGTGAAGGGATGATTGCTGAAGATATTCCTTTATGTATCGTATATGAAGATGATGCAGTTCTTGTCATAAACAAAGAGGCAAACATGTCAACGATCCCGTCTAGAGAACATCCGGCAGGAAGTGTTGCGAATGCGCTCTTATCTCATTATGATAAGCGACATCTTACAAGTACGGTGCACATCGTAACGAGGTTAGATCGTGATACTTCAGGGCTTATGCTTATTGCAAAAAATCGTTTCGTACATCATCTTTTATCGAAACAGCATCAACAAAAAGCTGTGAAAAGAACGTATGAAGCGATTGTTCACGGTGAGATGGTAGAAAGAGAAGGAACGATTGACGCACCGATTGGACGAAAATCGGATAGCATTATTGAGCGAACCGTTTGTGAGGAGGGGCAAAGAGCCGTTACTCATTTTAGAGTGATCGATAGCGTCAATCATAAGACGCACGTATCACTTGAGCTCGATACAGGGAGAACGCATCAAATTCGTGTGCATATGGCGTACATAGGACATCCGCTACTTGGCGATAATTTATATGGTGGAAAAAGAGATGAAATGAAACGACAAGCGCTTCACAGTACATCCTTGACGTTTTATCATCCTATTTTAGAGAAAGAAATGTCTTTCACTACACCGATTCCAAGCGATATGCAAGCGGTATTAAGACATACTTAAAAAGGGAACAAAATTCTTATGTAACGAAGAATTTTGTTCCCTTTTTCTTAGCGGAATAATATTAAAATTTGATTGTCGCCCGTGCGCTTTATAACGAAAAAGCCACTTTCAGATTTTGTAGCAATGCCATCGTTATTTGGACGACAATATCCATGCGTTTCGCAAGTACCGTCATCACGTACTAACATTTGTCCAATTAATCCGACAGGAAGCCACTCGTTACGGTCTTTTCTTGCTATATATTTGCAAGCTGGATCCCATTCTGTATTTAAAAGAGGTTGTATGTCTTGCGATTCCGTACGTACATATTGACGTTTTCCGAAGCTATCTGTTTTATAGCGTTTTTGCCAACTTAAAGCACCGCTATTTCCTATAAGAGCGGGGGTGGCACTAGATATTCCTAAGATGAATGAATCGTTTGAAGTAGCGATTCGAATTTTTTCTTCGCTACTAAATGTAACGAAGTAACCTACATCAATAAAAGTATTGTCTACTGTTTCAAACATTTGTGCAAAATCAGTTCCGCTTGCATTGTAAGAAGCGCCCTCAATATACATTTCTCCATTATGAGCAAGCCACTTTGCACCGATATTATGATCGGTTTCATTTGTGCCGTTTGCAATAAACCAAGAATAAGATTCATCTGCTGTGCCGAAGCGCCCCATAATATGGCTACCTGCAAAATGAGCTGTTGATGTATGATTACCTTCCGCATGAGAAGAGAATCCGTTAGCGATAGTCGCGGTTCCTTCTGCATGTGCTGCTTCGCCTAAAGCGATTGTATGTTTACCTTCCGCATGAGAATAGGAGCCACCTGCTGTCGTTTCACTTCCTTCACTATGGGAACTATGTCCAGTTGCTTTTGTTTTTGATCCTTCTGCATGAGAGAAAGAACCTTTTGCATGTGTCAGAAGTCCTTCTGCATGTGAAGCTGTACCCTCTGCATGAGAGTGAAGACCCTCTGCATATGCATACCGCCCATCTTTTTTTACTTTTTTATTTTCAGATGTAGGGGTCTGAATGATAATCGTTTTTTCTGTTTGTATATCACCTGATGGTACTAATGCTTCTTTAATTTTTTTTACTTGATTTATAATAGCAGCTGGAATTTCTGCTTCCGCTTTTTTATTTATTGCTACAGGGCTGTTTTCTTCTGTATTCTTCTCTACTTGCTCAGAAGGCACAATCTGTTCAATATGAGTAGAGAGAGGTTTATTTTTTTGCTGCATCTTTGCTTTTCTATTATCAATTATGCGGCTCATTACAGCATTCTGTAATGAGACATATTTTGGTCTATCTTTGTTTTTTGTGGAAGCCTCTTGTTCTTCCAGTTCTTCTACAGCTGCAGCTCGAATGCTGCACCAGTTGTTAATTCCGTACATGGGCAGATAAAAAGGCGGGCATTTTCTTTTTTGTTTAGAAGATTTTTTCTTCATTCTGTCACCTCCTGCGACAGTATATGCCGTGTCATTAAAAAAAGATGCACTTTATTGCATCTTTTTTTAATGACTTTACCCAATTTTTATCCCACTTTAATGGGCGGGCTGCCCATTAAAGTGGGATTGGTGAGGGCTGATTAAAGTTTCACTTTATATGAGAGACGCCTAAAAGGTACGGTAATCCTTACATATGAGTTATGAAATTGGGCGGAATTTCTCAGGGACAAAAGGCAGGGAGGAAGGAACGGAAACAATCTCCATTTCAGGATAACGTAGCCCAGTTAGTTTACCACCAAATACAGCGCCAGTATCAATATTGACTGTATGATTTACAAAGCGAGGTTCTTTTACGGGTGTATGTCCATATACAATCCAAGTTGTTCCTTTATACTCCTTCGCCCAGTCGCGGCGGACAGGTGAGCCGTCAGCATGTTTTTCTCCAGTGATATCGCCATACAATACAAAGGTTTGTACTTTTTTATCTTGTCTTCCTATGTAATCTTGCCGAATGCCGGCGTGACACACGAGTAACCTTTTCTCATCGAGTACGTGATATAAAGGGGATTGCTCGTAAAGTGTGATGAACTTTTCTTTTATCATGTTTTGTTTATGAGAAGGCAGTGCTTCATATTCAGCAACAGTTGTTTCGAGTCCATGAGCGATTGTCACATTACGTCCAAGGAAAAATCGATATAGTTTATTACAGTGATTTCCCGGAGCGTAGTAAGCTACTTTTTTATGTATGACAAGTTCCCATACAATTTCAATCATACGTAATGAATGAGGGCCGCGATCTGTAATATCACCAACAAATGCAAGTTTGCGTTGATCAGGGTGAACCGGTAGACCGCTACTCCAGTTATACCCTAGCTTCTCTGTTAAATTTTGAAACTCTTGTAAGCATCCATGTATATCCCCTATAATGTCATATTTCATATTTAAACCTCCATCATATTTTTCATTAGTATATCTAAAAAAGGATAGAGATAAAAATATACGGTTTTTGTGCTTCAGTTAAACATAAAGATTTTCGTTCTTGAGCGGACATTTAAAACAAATCCAATCGCTATCATGTATGTGAGTAAGGAACTTCCTCCGTAGCTCATAAGGGGTAATGTGATTCCTGTAATAGGTAGTAGTCCGATTGTCATCCCGATATTTTGAAATACTTGAAAAGTAAACATTCCGATTGTACCAGCGCAGATGTAACTACCGAAAGGGTCATTACTTTCTATAGCGATATGAATCATGCGGAAAATAAGTAGGAAAAAAAGTGCAATAATGACGCTTGCGCCTAAAAATCCGAATTGCTCAGCGACATTCGTGAAAATAAAATCTGTATGTGGTTCTGGAAAGTATACTTGTCCATTTTCCCAACCTTTTCCTTGCATTTCTCCTGATCCAGTAGCTAAGAAAGCTTGTCTTAATTGATAGCCTTGCGCATCATATTTGTATGGAGCTAACCAGCCGTAGAAGCGATTTAATTGATATTCTTGTAAAATGTGTGCTTTAAAGAATTTTGTATGAGTAAAAAAAATATATGTTAATGTAACGCCAGCTGCAAAGATACCGGAAGCTAACCCGAAAATAAAACGCCAACGTATACCAGAAACTAATATCATTGCTGCGAGCATAGCTGAAATTACCATTGTGTTTCCTAAATCAGGTTCCTTTGCAATCAGTAGTAATGGCGGCAAACTTGTTGCGCATATTTTTCCGAGTAATAGAAAATCGTCTTGTATTGTTCGGTAAAAATATTTCTCATTATGATTAGCTATAATTCGTCCGATGACGATAATTAAAAACAATTTCATAATTTCGGAAGGCTGGAAATTTCCGATGCCTGGGAGCCTGTACCAAGCGGTCGCACCTTTAATTGTAACGGCACCTGGTACTTGAAATTCTAGTCCAATAAGTAGTACCAATGCAAAGCTATATAAATACCAAGCAATTTTTTGATAACGATCGAAATCGATAATCATAATGATACCAATGGCTATGAATCCAATGAAGTACCACTGGATTTGCTTTAATACAAAATTTACATGTTGTAAAAATGATGGTAAAGAGGCTTGTGCACTTGCTATTGCGAAACAACTAACAATCCCAATGGCAAATAAAATGAATAGCAATACGTAGTCTATTTGATATTGAGAATTTGAATCTTTCAATGTGTGTATTCCTTTCTATCGCCTAGTAAGTATATGGATCATGTCATGATAAAAATAATATACAAGCAGACTATGCATACATTTATTCCACTATTTGTGGGAAGTCATACATCACAAGGAAGGAATTCCCCCTTGTGATGGATTAGATTGCATGGAGTTCTTTTGTAACTATATTCAAACAATGAGAAAGGCGAGTATGTGTATCGGTCGTTGGAATGAGTTCTGGATATAGCTGATAAAATGTTGTAGCGTTTTTATACCATTCGCAAGCTTTTAACAGACTCGTTTTGTAATAGTCAGTCTCTTGTAGAAAACCATATTTTTTTGAATGTAAAACGAGATGTGAAAAATCTTCGCAACCTTCAAGGTATTTGTGATGTACTTGCTGTCCCGTATGAAGGCGGAAAGAACTTAAAGGTTCCGTAATATAGATTGCATCACCTTTGGAAAGTAAACTGATCCAAGAAGCCATATCCACACTACAATTATAATTTCTACCATTTAAAGTACCGAAAGGTTCTGTTAATAGGCGTTTTCGAAAGAGTACAGTCGTAGGTTCACCAATAATATTTTGCCCTAGTATAAGCATATGGTTTCCAAGATCTTTCCCATTTAATAGAGTATCTTCATCATATAATCTGTTCATGGAGGGGTGTTGTTCAATTATCTCTCCATCATCATTAATCCAAGTACGATAAGATGTAATAAGTGCGAGATTTTGATCTAAGTCTTTTTGGAAATAAAACATCATTTTTTCAATTTTATTATTATAAAATATATCATCGTCCATTAAGAAATTTATGTACTCTCCATTTGATTGTTCTAAAAGCATAAGGGCGTTATGAAATTGTCCTAAAGTAGAGGGGTTTCGAATGTACGTTATATGTTTATGCTTATGTAAATAATCTCTGTATATTAATTTTTCTGTTTCATTATTTGTGCTATCGTCTCCTACAATAATTTCAATATTTGAATACGTTTGTGCTAATGCACTTTCTAGAGCAATTTTAAAATAATGTGGCCGATTATAGGTAGGAATAAGGATGGAAACGAGAGGTACATTTTTTATGTTTTCCATATACAACTACCTTTCAGAAATTTTCTGTGTAAGAATAATATCTTGATAACTTGTGTGTTCAGTTCTGCCACACCATGAACCATAATGGGGAGGAGTCTGCATTTCTAGCCCATATTTATTTAATAGAGTACGAATATCTTCCTCAAGATAGGCAACTGCGAAATTCGGGATATCTTTATTTAGAACATAACAATTGTCAATTTGATGGTAAAAACCTAACGGACTTAGTCCTGCATTTAAGTAATAGGAAGATTCAGGATTAATTAAAAAGAAAGTAATAAAACATCTCCCATCTTTTTTCAGAACTCGTGCAATCTCGCGTACGTAATGTTCTAATTCTTTCGGAAGAAGATGGGTAAATACAGACGTTAAAAAAATAAAATCGAATGATTCATCTTCATATGGAAACTTGTATTGGGAAGCATCTTCTTTTCCATCGGGATTGTAGAATTGGTTATATATATCGACATGTTCAAAATGGAAATTGTTACGGCGTGTTGAAATGTTATTTTTGCACCATGTAATTCCCTTATTAAATAAGTCAAATCCATAATAATTACCATCATCGCTAAAATAGTTCATTAATGGAACCGCCATCCGGCCGATACCACAGCCTACATCTAACACTGTTTCATTTGATTTTAAATTGCCAATTTCAATAAAATACTGCATAAACTCTTTTCCAACTTCTTCAAAATGACCACCTACATATTGAACAAGTTCTGGAGGTGGGATTAATGTGATTTTTTTCTCATTTTCGTTCAAAAAATTCACACCTTTCTTATAGTAAAGTAGGAAATTTCTACTTTATATTGAGGGGAGCTTTGCTTTTATTCATTACAAGATTGGTTTTCATGAATTAGTAGTATAATAGTACCCCTCAACTAAATATTTTTTTGTTCTATTCTTTTCTCCAAAAAATACCGAAATCATCGATTTGAGTCATAGGAGTTTTTATGTTTCTTTCACTTCTGAAATCTGTTACAGCCTCTGCGCATGTTATCAGTCCATAATCATCAATAATAATAAAGCCACCTATTGAAACTTTATCGTATAAATTTACAAGACTATCCATCGTTGATTCATACATATCACCATCAAGGCGTGCAATTGCAATTTTTTCTATCGGTGCTGAAGGCAATGTATCTTTAAACCAACCCTTTAAAAATTTCACCTGATCATTTAATAAATCATATTTTCTAAAGTTTTCTTGCACTGTTTCTAAAGAAACTCGTAAGTAATCGAATGTGTGCAAATAATCACCGTAATCTTTCGGATATTGTTCTAAGTTAGGTGCGGGTAGACCTTCAAACGAATCGGCAACCCATACAGTACGATCCTTAATGTTGTTTGCTTGTAAAAACCCATTCATAAAAATGCATGATCCTCCGCGCCATACACCAGTTTCAATAAAATCACCTTCTATATTTTCCTTGACTACAGTTTCCATCGCCTCTTGTAATTGATTCATACGTTTTCGCCCAACCATACTATGTGCAGCTCTTGGCCAATCCTTGCCACCTTGACGCTCATTGTTTGAAACGTTAGGATTAACGATTTTTAAATTGTGATTTTCTATATACTGCTTAAGAAATAAAGGAAGGGGAACTGTAACGGGTTCATATGATAGTTCTTTAGATATATGTAACGAAGCAGGTAAGTATGGTTCGTATTCCAACCATATTTCAAATAAAATTGTTTTCTTTAATAACTCGAGATAGAGCTGGACAGCCGATTTATTTTCCATATAAGTGCCTCCTGAAGAATGTCATACAACATTATGACTATGTAGAAAAGAAGGATTTAATGATTGAATTTACCAATGAAAAAGCAGTAAAACTGATATCAGTTTTACTGCTAAGTAAAAAATTAAGCGATTTTTTCAATAATAATGGATGCACTCGTACCAAGAGCTAATGATAATCCAAGCCCTGTAACAATTACTTCAACTAATGATGGAGTTGTCGTAATTTGCGTAATTGCTTGAACAACGATAGGTGCTCCAACTGAGATTAAAGTAGCCCCAGTACCTGGTACAGATACCCCATTTACTTGGATTGTAAGCCCACCTAATACACTTAGTGCTGCAGTATATACGATAACAGTGATTTTATAGAATCCAGTTTCACTAATTACGAAAGTATCAGCATCTAATTGAGAAATTGCTGTACCAAACTGAGATCCAACAGTATTAAATGGTACAGGAGCATTAAGTCCAAGATCCAAAGAAATCCCAGCGGAGTTAAATGCATACAATCCTGCTGGAAGTCCTAGCCCTGATGGTCCAGTCGGTCCAGTCGGTCCAGTCGGTCCAGTTGGCCCAGTTGGTCCGGTAGCACCAGTGTCACCAGTTGGCCCAGTCGGTCCAGTAGTACCAGTGTCACCAGTTGGCCCGGTTGGTCCAGTAGTACCAGTTGGCCCAGTTGGTCCGGTAGCACCAGTGTCACCAGTTGGCCCAGTCGGTCCAGTTGGTCCAGTTGATCCAGTCGGCCCAGTTGGTCCAGTCGATCCAGTCGGCCCAGTTGGTACAGTTGGCCCAGTCGGCCCAGTTGGTCCAGTCGGCCCAGTTGGTCCGGTAGGAAGGGTAAACGGTGGTATTGGTGGTAATGTTGGTCCTACAAGATTAGGATCAAATGCACTAGCTGATAAAGATTCATCGGGATTCAATCCATCTGAATAATTATTATTTGACATAAATTCACCTCCATAAAGCGTTCATTATATAGTAGATGCAAAACCGGAAGAAAATGACACGGACATTTGAATTATTGAAAAGAAATCTTAAACTGCTTGTGCAAGTTAAAAAAGTGGAAAGTTTATTGTATGTATAACATATGATTGATTTGGAAGAGGGTGATTATGTTGAACAAGCAAGGAATTACAATTAGTTTATGTATGATTGTTCGAGATGAGGAAGATACAATAGGCCGATGTTTAGATGCAGTCGAAAAAATTGTTGATGAAATTATTATAGTTGATACAGGTTCCATTGATCGAACGAAAGAAATTGTAGCTCAATATACCTCTAACATATATGACTTTCCATGGATTAATGATTTTGCAGCAGCAAGAAATTTTTCTTTTTCAAAAGCAACGCAAGAGTATATATTGTGGCTAGATGCAGATGACGTATTATTAGAAGATGCTCAAGAAGCATTGAAACTTTTAAAAAGAGAATTAGATCCTAAAATTGATGCTGTTTCAATGCCTTATCATCTGGCATTGGATTCTAGCGGGAAACCTTTATATTGTACAAAAAGAAATCGACTTGTAAAGCGTGAAAAACAATTTCAATGGTTTGGAAAGGTTCATGAGTATTTAGCTATTTCTGGTGAAACTTTTAGTAGTAATGTTGCTATTACACATAAAAAAGAAAAAAAGGTAACAAATCGTAATTTGAAAATTTTTCAAAATGCTGTAGCTGCAGGAGAAGAATTGAGTCCGAGAGATTTATTTTATTACGCTAATGAATCTATGGATAACCAAAAATATGATGATGCAGTTATGCTATATGAAACATTTCTTAATCAAGATGAAGGATGGTATGAAGAGAAAATTTATGCATGTGGTAAGTTAGGAGATTGCTATGCAAAGCTTGGATCATGGGAAAAGGCAATTGAATCTTGCGTGAAGTCGTTTCGATATGATGTTCCTAGAGGGGAGAATTGTACAAGAATAGGATATATATATATGGAACAACAAAAATATAACGAAGCGATATTTTGGTTTAAACTTGCAACGGAAGTACCAATGGCGACGGAGAGTCCATTTCATAGTCCAGCGAGCTACACATGGCTTCCCTATTTACAAATGTGTATTTGTTATAGCAAGTTAGGAGATCAAGACAAAGCTTATTATTACAACGAATTAGCGGCTGCTTATGTTCCAAATAATGCTGCAATCGAATATAACCGCAAATATTTTCGGAGTGTTTTTGATAAACAATATAAATCGTTATAGGCAGCTTTTTTTAGAAATGGCTCATCGCGATTCTAACTCTAATAGATTGGCTATATAGTAAAGTATCGGCAATGTAACTAGTACAGGTTACATTTATAGACTTTAAATGAGATTTATATTTCAAATTCAATTTGCATAAGGAGTGTGTAAAATGAATTCCCCAAAAAATTCTTTATACGAAGAAAAGTCTGGGCATTATTATAATGCAGTGAATCCGAATTTATTAAAGCATATAAAAAAGGAATGGAAAGAAGTTCTTGATATCGGTTGCTCGAGTGGTGCATTGGGAGCTGCCATAAAAGAAAATGGCACACGTGTATCTGGAATTGAGGCATTCCCAGAGGCGGCAGAACAAGCAAAAGAAAAACTAGATCATGTCGTTTTAGGCGATATAGAAACAATGGATATGCCGTACGAGGAGGAGCAATTTGATTGCGTTATATTTGGTGACGTATTAGAGCATTTATTTGATCCTTGGGCTGTAATAGAAAAAGTAAAGCCATATATAAAAGAAAATGGTGTGATTTTAGCAAGTATACCAAACGTTGCTCACATTTCAGTATTAGCACCGTTACTTGCTGGAAATTGGACGTATACAGAATATGGTTTATTAGATAAAACGCATATTCGTTTCTTTACATTTAATGAAATGCTCCGAATGTTTTTAAAAGCAGGATATTCGATTAGTAAAGTAGATCGTGTATATATTGATCATAAAGTGTATGAACCGTTAATTGAGGAGTTATATGGAATTTGTAAGAAATATCGTCTTGGAAGTGGCTTCATGGCTGAGACGGTCGTATTTCAGTATATTATTGAAGCAGAAAAATCACAGTTATGAGTGCTGGTGAAAAAACAATATTATTTGTTACGTGTATAAATGATCGGAAAATGTATGCACAGTGTGTACGGCATATATTGAGATTGGCAGTGCCTCCAGGATATATTGTACAATTTATGCCAATTCGGAATGCGAAAAGTATGACGAGCGGATATAATCAAGCGATTTCGCATCCAGCGAAATATAAAGTATATATACACCAAGATGTTTTCATTATGAATGTGGCATTTTTATACGGATTACTTCAATTATTTAACGAACATGAACATCTTGGAATGATTGGAATGATTGGAGCCCAGTATGTTCCTCCAAACGGGATATGGAATGAAGGCAAGGGAGTTGTTGGGAAAGTAATTGGTTATATGAACGATTTATTTTATATGGCAACGCAAGAACAACCGTACCATGAGTCAAAAACATTTATGCCTGTGGAATGTATAGACGGTTTATTGATGGCAACGCAATACGATATTCCGTGGCGAGAAGACTTGTTTGATGGGTTTGACTATTATGATGTATCTCAGTCATTTGAATTTAGAAAAGCTGGCTATACAGTTGGGGTTCCTGTACAGCGTGATGCGTGGTGCATTCACTATCATATTGATGTAAATATGACCAACTATGACAAGTATAGAAAGATATTTGTGGAGAACTATATGTCAGATGTAAATCAAGACGAATAGAGGGGCTACAAAATGAAGGATCGTACAATATTAGTTGTTGTCTGTGTAAATAATGAAGAGCTATTTGAACAATGCGAGAGACAAATAAGAAACCTTTTTGTTCCCCCTGATTATGTCGTGCAAATTTTTCCGATACGAGATGCGAAAAGTATGGCAAGCGCATATAACCGAGCGCTTTCATATCCCGCGAAGTATAAGGTTTATATACATCAGGACACTTATCTTATTAATCGAGAGATGTTTTATACACTTATTTCTCTGTTTAAAGATAATGAAAAGCTCGGCTTAATTGGAGTAGCTGGAGCCCAATTTTTACCGAGTAACGGGATATGGTGGGAAGGGAAAAATTTAGTAGGGAAAGTGATTGAGTATAGAAGACGGAATTATCAACTATTAAATTTAGATCAGGGGTTTTATGGAAGCCAATCTTTTATGTCGGTGCAGGCAATTGATGGCTTATTCATGGCAACGCAGTATGATATTCCGTGGCGAGAAGATTTGTTTCAAGGGTTCCACTTTTATGATGTATCACAGTCTTTAGAGTTTCAAAGGGCTGGTTATTTAATTGGTATCCCAAATCAATCAAATTTATGGTGTATTCATTATAACGGAGATGAATTTGATGCGGATACATATGAGAAAGATCGAAAAGTGTTTGTAGAACAGTATAAAGATATATTATCTCCATCATAAGGGAGAGATGCAGAGTGAAAGGGATTATTTTAGCAGGCGGTACTGGATCGAGGTTATACCCAATAACGAAAGTAACGAATAAACATTTGCTTCCTGTTGGACGTTATCCAATGATTTATCATGCGGTATATAAGCTGAAACAATGCGAGATTACAGATATTATGATTATTACAGGTAAAGAGCATATGGGAGATGTTGTTAGTTTTTTAGGAAGCGGTCAAGAGTTTGGCGTGTCCTTTACGTATCGTGTGCAAGATAAGGCTGGTGGAATTGCGCAAGCATTAGGGCTTTGTGAAGATTTCGTTGGGAATGATCGCATGGTAGTTATATTAGGTGATAATATTTTTTCGGATGATATTCGTCCGTATGTTGAAGAGTTTGCAAATCAAAAAGAAGGTGCGAAAGTACTGCTGCAATCTGTAGATGATCCGGAGAGATTTGGCGTAGCAAATATTCAAAACGGCAAAATAATTGAAATTGAAGAAAAGCCGAAAGAGCCGAAAAGTTCCTATGCAGTCACAGGAATTTATTTGTATGATTCGAAAGTCTTTTCTTATATAAAAGAATTAAAACCTTCCGCAAGGGGAGAGCTTGAAATTACAGATATCAATAATTGGTATTTAAAACGTGAGGTACTTACTTATAATGAAATGAGCGGTTGGTGGACTGATGCAGGAACTCATGTTTCTCTTCAAAGGGCGAATATGTTAGCGCGGGATATAAACTTTGGTAAACAGTTTAACGGAGAATAGGTGAGAATATGGAAGTTATAGAAACAAACTTTACCGACGCAAAATTGTTAGAACCGAGGTTATTTGGAGATGAGCGTGGCTTTTTTACTGAAAGTTATAATAAGAAGGTGCTAGAAACATTAGGAGTTACGTATTCATTTGTACAGGATAATGTTTCGTATTCGACAGAAGCGGGAACGATTCGGGGGTTACACTTTCAAAAAAATCCGAAAGCACAAACGAAACTTATTCAAGTTATGCAAGGAGCAATTTATGACGTTATCGTTGATTTGCGAAAAGATTCACCAACGTTTAAACAATGGAGAGGATATATTTTAAGCGCGGATAATCATCGGCAATTATTAGTGCCAAAAGGATTTGCACATGGTTTTTGTACACTTGTCCCGCATACTATTGTTATGTATAAAGTAGATGAGTATTATAGTGCTAATCATGACTCAGGGGTACTTTGGAATGATAAAGACTTAGCAATTCCATGGCCGGTAACAAGCCCTATTTTGTCTGATAAAGATCGAATATTACCATCGCTTCAGGAATGTGAAGATAGTTTTTGAGTAGGAGAGTTGTGTATGAATATATTAGTAACAGGTGGGGCCGGATTTATTGGAAGTAATTTTGTGCATTATATGTTACAAAGCTATGAAACATATAAAATTATTAATTTGGATGCATTAACATATAGTGGAAACTTAAATAATGTAAAGTCTATTCAAGATCATCCGAATTACTATTTTGTAAAAGGTGAAATTCAAAATGGAGAGCTGCTGGAGCATGTTATTAAGGAACGTGATGTGCAAGTCATTGTCAATTTCGCAGCTGAATCACATGTGGACCGTAGTATTGAAAATCCGCTTCCTTTTTATGATACAAATGTAATTGGGACAGTCACCTTATTAGAATTAGTAAAAAAATATCCGCATATTAAACTCGTGCAAGTATCAACGGATGAGGTGTATGGCTCTTTAGGAAAAACAGGGCGATTTACCGAGGAAACCCCGTTAGCTCCAAATAGTCCATATTCTTCAAGCAAAGCGAGCGCCGATATGATAGCTTTATCTTATTATAAAACATATCACTTACCAGTTATAGTAACGCGTTGTTCCAATAACTACGGGCCGTATCAATATCCTGAAAAATTAATTCCGTTAATGGTTACGAATGCGCTCGAAGGAAAAAAATTACCGTTATATGGCGATGGATTAAATGTAAGAGATTGGTTACATGTAACGGATCATTGTCGTGCGATTGACGTTGTTTTGCATAAGGGACGTATAGGAGAAGTATATAATATAGGTGGAAATAATGAAAAAACAAATATAGATGTTGTGGAACAAATTATTACTCTCTTAGGAAAAACGGAAAAGGATATTGAATATGTGACAGATCGTTTAGGACACGACCGCCGTTATGCGATTGATGCAGAGAAAATGAAGAATGAATTTGATTGGGAACCGAAGTATACGTTTGAGCAAGGGTTACAAGAAACGGTGCAATGGTATGAGAAGAATGAGGAATGGTGGAAACCATTAAAAAAGTAAGGGGCATATAAATGAAAGAACGGATTATCATAACAGGAGCAAATGGTCAATTGGGAAAGCAACTACAAGAAGAGTTAAATCCTGAAGAATATGACATATATCCATTTGATAAAAAGTTACTAGATATAACAAATATATCCCAAGTGCAGCAAGTGGTACAAAAAATAAGGCCACATATAATTATTCATTGTGCAGCGTATACGAAGGTTGATCATGCTGAGAAAGAACGAGATCTTGCTTATGTAATAAATGCAATAGGGGCTCGAAATGTAGCGGTTGCTTCACAATTAGTTGGGGCGAAGTTAGTTTATATTAGTACGGATTATGTATTTCAAGGCGACAGACCAGAGGGGTACGATGAATTTCATAATCCGGCGCCGATAAATATATACGGGGCTTCTAAATATGCGGGAGAGCAGTTCGTCAAAGAGTTACATAATAAATACTTTATCGTTCGTACATCATGGTTGTATGGTAAGTATGGAAATAATTTTGTGAAAACGATGATGCGATTAGGGAAAGAAAGAGAAGAAGTATCTGTTGTAGCGGATCAAATCGGTTCTCCTACGTATGTGGCGGATTTAAATATAATGATTAATAAGCTCATCCATACTTCTTTATACGGTACGTATCACGTATCCAATAGAGGATCATGTTCTTGGTTTGAATTTGCAAAGAAAATATTTTCGTATGCAAATATGAAAGTGGATGTATTACCGGTTTCAACTGAAGAATTTGGATCGGCGGCAGCGAGACCAAAATATTCTATTTTCCAACATAACATGCTGCGATTAAATGGTTTTTTACAAATGCCTTCTTGGGAAGAAGGATTAGAGCGTTTTTTTATAGAAACAAAAAGTCATTAACAATTTTAAGTTAATGACTTTTTTGTTTGCCTTTAAGAGGTTTTATGTTACTATAATTATAGTATCAGGTACTAATAACAAGTATAAGTATTTCTGGGAGGATATATCATGGAACTATTACAAGGGAAAACATTTGTTGTTATGGGCGTTGCGAACCAAAGAAGTATTGCATGGGGAATTGCTCGCTCTTTGCATAATGCAGGTGCAAAATTAATCTTCACATATGCAGGAGAACGTTTAGAGAGAAACGTTCGTGAATTAGCGGATACATTAGAAGGACAAGAGTCACTTGTATTACCTTGTGATGTAACAAATGATGAAGAACTTACAGCTTGCTTTGAAACAATCAAACAAGAAGTTGGTACAATTCACGGTGTAGCACATTGTATTGCTTTTGCAAATCGTGACGACTTAAAAGGTGAATTTGTAGATACTTCTCGCGATGGATTTTTACTTGCACAAAATATTAGTGCATTCTCCTTAACAGCTGTAGCAAGAGAAGCGAAGAAAGTAATGACAGAAGGCGGAAATATTTTAACGTTAACATATCTTGGCGGCGAGCGCGTTGTGAAAAACTATAACGTTATGGGTGTTGCGAAAGCTTCATTAGAAGCGAGCGTGAAGTATTTAGCTAACGATTTAGGTCAACATGGCATTCGTGTTAACGCTATTTCTGCAGGTCCAATTCGTACGTTATCTGCAAAAGGTGTAGGCGACTTTAACTCAATCTTAAGAGAAATTGAGGAGCGCGCACCACTTCGTCGTACAACAACGCAAGAAGAAGTTGGAGATACAGCAGTATTCTTATTCAGTGATTTAGCACGCGGCGTAACAGGAGAAAACATTCACGTTGATTCAGGGTATCATATCCTAGGTTAAATATAATATTAAATGTTAAAGGACAATCTCTATATGTTGAGATTGTCCTTTTTATTTGTTACTGGAAAGAACGATTTTTAACGAAAGTTCTTACCATGTAATGAATATAACTATAATAGTACACGATTTATTCAGCTACGTATGGAAGTGGGAGGGACGAGTGTGAAGAATAAAAATAAAAGTTCAACAGTTGGAAAACCGTTGTTATATATTGCGCAAGTAAGTTTGGAACTTGCCGCACCGAAAATAAAAAGAATTATCTTAACAAACTTTGAAAATGAGGATAGAAAAGAGGAAAGGAATAGAAACGAAAATGTTGTAAGTAGTGCTGTGGAAGAGGTAATAGAACAACAAGAACAACAAGAAGAAGAGCAACAAGAAGAACAAGTAGAAGAAAAAATAGAAGAAGAGGAACAAGTACAAGAACAGCAAGAGCCAGTGAGAACTGTTCCGTATAATAAATCATTTAAGGATATGAATAATGAAGAGAAAATTCATTTTTTATTAAATCGCCCTCATTATATTCCGAAAGTAAGGTGCAGAATAAAAACAGCTACAGTCTCATATGTTGGATCAATCATATCGTATCGTAATGGAATTGTAGCGATTATGCCGCCAAATAGTATGCGAGATATTAAATTATCTATAGAGGATATCCAATCAATTAGTATGGCCGGCTTTTAAATATGTAAAGGTGGTAGAAATTTTCTACCACCCCAATAGTTTTTTAGTTTACTTCACTTATTAGATAGAAACGTCGCGTAAGCATTGAATAGCACAGAAACAGCTTAAATCAACAGTAATACAAGTAGATGTCGATACTAGTCTTGCATTTGGTACAGCTAAAAACGTACAAATTGGGTCATCAGTAGGTGGTACAGGAGAGCTATCACCTAATACTACACTTAATACACGTAGTACAGCACAGCTATCATCATCTACACTTTCCACACGGAAAATTGGAGATCGGCAGCTAGTAAGGCTTGCGGATGGCGCGAATGCTTCAAATGGTGCTCCAGCTTTTGTGTATAAAATAAAAGGACGTGTATTTGCTACTGATGCAGTATTGTGTGCACCTAAAAATGGAATTTCACAACCAGATCCACACGTTGTTGTAGAACAATCTTGTAATTCATTGATGAATTTTACAACGTCAACTACACAATGAGAAGAGCCATGGTGTTTATTTTCGTTACAACTCATTAATGTCACTCCTTATCTTCTTGTTTGTATTTACATTAATAAGATATTGGAGTCGAGGAGATTTGGTCACAATCTCAAGACCTTTTTTTTTAAATAGGCGAAAGAGGATAAGGGAAGGTGGATTTATGCTGTTTACAAGTTGGCTTTTATTTTTTATTTTCGCGTTAGCTGCTTTTAGGCTCACCCGTTTAATTGTTTATGATAAAATTACAGCTTTTTTGCGAAGACCGTTTATTGACGAATTAGAGATTACAGAACCGGATGGAAGTGTATCAACTTTTACAAAAGTAAAAGGTAAAGGATTAAGAAAGTGGGTTGGCGAATTATTAAGCTGTTATTGGTGTACAGGTGTATGGGTTAGTGCTTTTTTATTAGTCTTATATAATTGGATTCCGATCGTTGCAGAGCCGTTACTTGCATTATTAGCTATTGCAGGAGCAGCAGCAATCATTGAAACGATTACAGGATATTTTATGGGAGAATAATATATTTCCATAATACGAGAAAAAGCGGAGTTTAAAAGAATGAGGGAACGGAAATAAAGAGTTGTTCATATAGTAAATAGACAGAATTGACAGTAGAGGAGATGTTTGCTGTGAGCAATAATCCAAGGCAAAATTCATATGACCTGCAGCAATGGTATAACATACAGCAACAGCACTATGCACAACAACAGGCATATCAAGAACAATTGCAACAACAAGGATTTGTGAAGAAAAAGGGATGTAATTGTGGGAAAAAGAAGAACACAATAAAACACTATGAAGAATGAAACACTCATGCTACTGTGAGTGTTTTTTATTATACATATAAAAAAGCGGTATTTCTGTATTAGAAATACCGCTTTTTACTAGCTAATTTGTGCAACTGTTAATGCTGCAGCACGGATGTCTACAGTTCCAATTAACTGGACTGGTACAATTTGAATTAAGTCACCAGGGTTTAAGTTAATCAGAATAACACCGCTGGATACGTCTACTTCACCAGTACCAATAACGTTAGAACGAACCGCTGTACCTGATCCAGGAATAATGTTAGCTGGTGTACCTAATGATAAGAAGAAACGACCAGCTTCTGGTGCAACAGGTGAGTTATCAAGACTAATTGTTAATGTATAACTGATTTGATAAATACCAGCTCGTAGAATTCGAATGCCATCTCCGACACTTACTGTATCATTTATTACAGGAACAGGAATATTTGGATTTGGGCTTACGCTAGGTAATAGTAGTGGTGTAAATAGTGAAGCGAACTGAGGTGCAGACGCGTTGAAAGCAAAACCGAAGGCAGGTAGTGTACTAGCTGGTTTTGCCTCGCAATCAATTTTCGTAAATTCGCAATCAGAAGAGAACATGTTTTTCACTCCTTTATCTGTTTCTACTTTCAGTTAATGAAAAGGACAGGTTCTATGTTCTAGACAAGTTCCCAATTTTAAGAAATTTACATAATAATACTCTTTAAGCATGGATTGGGTGGCAGATAATTCTGCCACCCAATCCATGCTTAACTCATTATTTAGTTTTAAATCGTAACATCACGTAAGCATTGAATAGCGCAGAAGCAACTTAAATCAACAGTAAGACAAGTGTTAGTCGATATTAATCTTGCATTTGGTACAGCTAAAAATGTACAGATTGGATCGTCAGTAGGTGGTACAGGAGAGGTATCACCTAATACTACACTTAATACACGTAGTACAGCACAATCATCATCATCTATACTCTCGACACGGAAAATTGGAGAGCGGCAGCTAGTAAGGCTAGCAGATGGCGCGAATGCTTCAAAAGGTACTCCAGCTTTTGTGTATAAAATAAAAGGACGTGTATTTGCTACGGATGCACTATTATGTGCACCTAAAAATGGAACTTCGCAACCCGATCCACATGTCGTGGTTGCGCATTCTTGTAATTCATGTATAAAACGAACGACATTTGATACACAGTTGAAATCACAATCGTGATGATGATGATGGTCTTCGTTACAATTGCAGCTCATTATGTTCACTCCTTCTCGTGAGTTCTGACATACACTATTACAATATGAATGAGATATGGTTGATATTACGTTAATTATCATGATGAAAACAGGGAATTTATATAGGAGGGATGTACATAATGCAATATAAAAAAAGACATCCTTATTTAGTGGATGTCTTTTCAGGTAAATCCTTTCGTACAGTGTACAAAAAACGAGATATATCTAATTTTTTTCCTCTGAAAAATTGCGGAGAGGAAATGTACAGTTCCTCTTTTGCGCGTGTAATTGCGACATAAAGTAGTCGGCGTTCTTCTTCTAAAGCTTCAGAAGTCTCTGTAACACGATCATTTGCATCTTTTAAAGAAGAAGTATGGGGCAGAATACCATCGCTTGCTCCCAGTAAAAAGACACATGGAAATTCAAGGCCCTTTGCGTTATGAATAGACATAAGTGAAACAGCATCTTTTTGCGGCATTGTTTTTAATGCTTCCATTTCTTTTTGCCCTTGAATTGCTTCATCAATAAATTGTAAATAAGCTGGAATGTCGGTGAAACGATTTGCTGACTCCATTAATTCTTCTAACATTTCTTCTTGTATATCTTTATGCATCGTAAAGGAAGAACGATCGTTACTTTGTAAGTACTCTAAATACTTTCCTTTACCATGAATAATTTCTTTTAAAGCTTTTTTCGGTTCTAATTCTTTTATAAATTTAATAAAATCGATACGCTCATTTACCTTTTTCACTTGAAAAGGTTTTAAGCTAGGATTTAATAATAAGAAATGAAGAAGAGAAGGGAAACGGCCTTCACCATATTTCCATTGTTCACGTTCAATAAATGAAATACAATCATCACGCCCGATATACATCGTTGGCAATATATTTGAAAGTGATTCCAATCGAAACGGATCAATTACGAGTCGTAAATGATCTAATACAGGCTTAATTAAAGAATGTTCATAAAATGACTGACTCGCACCGTGTTTAATGAACGGGATTTTATGAATGGTAAGCTGATCAAGTAACGAACGACTTACGGAATGTGTGCGATATAGTAAACAAAAATCTTTATAATTTCTTTCACCACTATCTACTTTTTCTTGAATGAGCTGCAAAATTTGATTTGCTTCATCAAGAGTCGTAGCCGGTCTTGCATAAAAAGGTTGTACACCTTCTTCACGAACAGAATATAGCTCTTTATCAAACCGTTCTTGATTTAGTTTGATAACTTCATTTCCAAGTCCGACAATAAAAGGATTGGATCGATAATTCGTATTAAGGGCGATAATCGTAGTGTTATCAAATTCTTTTGGAAAAGATAAAATAATTTGGTGACTTGCTCCTCGCCAACCGTATATAGCTTGATCGTCATCACCTGCGATAAATAAATTATTTCTTGGCGAAGCTAACAATTTTACAATTTCATATTGAGCATACGATGTATCTTGGAACTCATCTACTTCAATATAGTGGAAACGTTGTTGTAATTGGGTAAGCAAAGGAGCGTTATTTTCTAACATATAATATGTTTCTAATAAGATATCATCGAAGTCGATATAATTATATCGTTGTTTCACTTCTTCAAAACGCTCGTATACTTCTTTAAATTCTTGTTCAACGGGTGTTTTTGCTTTTACATCTTTCGGACGATTCAACTTGTTTTTCTCAAGTGAAATCATCGCGAGCATCGTTTCAGCATCATAAGCGTCTTTTAAACGCAATTCTTTTAAAATTTTCTTTATCATAATTTGTTTATGTTTTTCGTTTGCTAAAATTTGCTGATTATATCCTTGACTACGAAGCAATTTTAAAAAGACAGAGTGGAACGTACCAGCAACAACGTAGCTACTTGCCGCATGATTCATACCTGGTAAATTCGCTACACGATTTCGGATTTCTTCAGCCGCTTTTTGTGTAAATGTAAGCAATAAAATATTTCGCGGATGAACTTGTTTCACATTTACTAAATAACCTACGCGAGTTGTTAAAACAGATGTTTTCCCGCTTCCGGCACCAGCTAATGTAAGAACAGGACCTTCTGTCGTTCGAACGGCCTCTAATTGTTTTTCGTTTAAAAATACATTTTGTTGTTCGAGAGCGCGGAAATACGCCGCATCTGCATCTTCTTCCATAATTAAATGGGTAGATGTTTTCGGAATATGATATGTTGCACGTGGAATATCAGCGTGCGTTAATGATTTTTGTGAAAATTTTTCTTGTGTCATATATTCACCTTCAAAACTATAGCATCAACATTTAACTTTAGCGGAAGAAAAAGAAAATAGCAATGTAAAAAACAGGAGGGGATACCTCCTGTTTTCAAATTACAATTCTTTTATCATAACGATGTGAGGAATATTTGCTTCCATAAATACATCAGAACTCGTTACATATCCAAGTTTCTTATAGAAATCTTCTGCATGTGTTTGGGCATGCAGCTTCAATTTTGGTAGCGAGTTTTCCTTGGCATACGCTTCAAGTGCATCCATAACAATTTTTCCAATGCCTTTTTTACGATGGGAAGCTAGTACGCAAATGCGTTCCATTTTTCCTATTCCATCAATGGTGCGAAAACGTCCAGCACCAACGGGAACATCATTATCATATATAACAACGTGTATGGAAGTTTCTTCAAACTCATCATACTCTTCTTCGGCAGAAACTTGCTGTTCCTTCACAAATACTTGCTTACGTACAGAGAATGCATCTCTTAGTTGTTCGTCCGTTTGTACGATCTGTGCATGCAAATTAGTTGTTCCCCTTTCCAAGGCGGAATGTTTCGTGTACAGTCCATGTTCCATTTTCTAATTGATATAGAAGGTGGAAGCGGTCAATTGGTTGTTCGTAATAGAAATCTTTCATACGTAATCGACCTAGTACATCAGCATGCTCTGCATCTGATAAGCCTTGTCCAATTGTTAAATGAGGTACAAAAGCGTATTCGCGTTCTTGTGTAAAGAATCCGCTATGCATTTCCTCATTTAAGAAAGTAAGTTCAGGTGTTTTTTCTACTTTAAAATAAATAACATTATTAACAGGTGCGAATGAACCAACTTTTCCAACATGAAGGGTGAAAGGGTTCGTTTTACTTGCGATTGTATGTAACTCGTTTACAATCGATTCTAATTGTTCATCTTGCGTCTCAAAGGGTGTTTTCAATGTAATATGTGGCGGAACTAATGCGTAGTGCGGATCATAACGTTTACGCAATCCGTTCGCTTTATCTTGAATCATTTTAGATGGAAAAATTACAATGCCTAATTTCATGTTCCAATTCCTCCCTTTGTAAGTCTAGTTAGATTTTGAGAAAATAACTCTCTTACTCTATTATATCAAATTATTCTGAATACTGCTCTCTATTATTTCATTGATAGCATATGAGAGAAAGCTTTCGGTAAATCAGTTTGCCAATATTTCCACGTATGATTACCTTCAAACTCCTCGTAATGCGTGATGAAATTTCTATCTATCAGAAGCGTATGAAGCTCACGGTTCGGCCCTACGAAATCAGATACTTGTCCATCCGTGCGCTTTACAGCTGTTTCTTCTGTCCCAATAACGTGATAAAGCTCTAGTGCCTCCGGATTTTTGAAGTCTTTTGCTAAGTTCATTACTGTTTCATCCACAAATGGTGATTGCATAACAACTTTACCGAATGTATGCGGATACATAAGTGCAGTCATAAAGGAAACTGTTCCGCCAAGAGAGTCACCAATTAACACGCGACCTTTTCCCATTTGGTACGTTGGATAATTTTCATCGATATATGGCGCAAGTTCATGAGCAAGGAAACGAATATAAGCAGCGTTTTTTACTTCGTTTGGGAAATATTTTTCTTTACGATCGTGTACATTTTTATATGGAATACCGACAATAATTGTACGGTCAATTTCTTCAGTTTCACGAAGGCGCTCAATTACACGGTGTGCTTTACCAAGCTGAAAATAATCTCTGCCATCTTGTGCAATGACCACTGTATGTTTGTGCAGCGGTGTGTAATTTACCGGTAAGTAAACGAGAAGTGTAACATCTTCTTGAAGTGATGCACTATAAAATGAAATCTCTTCAATTCTCCCAATTGTTTGATTCATGTAGATCCCCCTAAATAAAAATTTACTGTAATAGTTGTAAGAGCGACGCTTGTAGTGAAAAAGAAAGAAATATTCACTAATAGGTGCTTTCGTTTCTATTTTACCATAATGGTACGAAGAATCTAAAAAATTAGTATTTAAGTTAGGGAAGAAAACGGATATAATGAAGTGGGATTTTTGACAGGTGAGAGGGGAGACGGAATTTGAAACAAGAAAGGTCAATCGCGCTACCATTAGCTATTTCCATTATAGCCATTTCATTCGCAGCAGTTTTTGTAAAGATGTCCTCGGCACCATCTTCCATATTAAGTATGTATCGATTATGGATTATTGTACTTCTTATGCTGCCTATCGTTTGGAAAAAACGGGAAGAGTTTAGTAAGATTCAAATAAAAGATTGGGGATTTTTAATTGGATCTGGTTTCTTTTTAGCACTTCATTTTCTTTTATGGTTTGAATCTTTAAAGCATACAACAGTTGCGAGTTCGACGATTATTTTAGCGCTTCAACCAATCGTATCTTTAGTTGGAGGTTTTTTCTTATTTAAAGAAAGAACAACATACTCAGCCATTGCGACAATGGGAATTGCGATATTAGGTGTAGTGTGTATTGGTTGGGGAGATTTAGGACTAAGTGAACAAGCAATTTATGGCGATATATTATCCTTTTTAAGTGTAATAGCAGTTGTCGGTTATTTATTTATCGGCCAAACGACAGTAAAGAAAGTATCACACTGGATTTACAGCTTTACAGTCTTTGCATTCGCCGGTATTTTTATGGGGATTTATAATATAGTATTGCAAGTGCCTTTTATAGGTTATACAAAGTGGGATTGGATCGTTTTTCTTTTACTTGCGGTCGTGCCGACAGTGTCACACGTCATTAATAATTGGTTATTAAACTACGTAAATGCAACAACAATTTCGATGAGTATTTTAGGGGAACCAGTTGGAGCATCTATACTAGCGTTCTTCTTACTTGGGGAAAGATTAAATGCTATGCAAATGATCGGTAGCATACTCGTATTGTTTGGTGTATCTGTTTTCTTATTGCAGCAACAAAAAAGAACAGCAAAAAATGTCGTAAACGAGCCTGTTTATACACAGGAATTATAATGTTAAGAGAGAAAAGAGAAGTTGTGATACTTCTCTTTTTGTTTTATAGAAATACGGGCGTAGAAGGGGGAGGGAAATGGAGTTTCCATCAAAAAAAGATACATGGTTATATCCGATTTTTTTCGTTGTCATGGGAGCGTGTTTTGCTCCCATATTTGCAGGAAGAGAATATTTTCTTTTGTTTTTCACAATCCCATTATCTATCTTATTGATGTGGAGTTGGTTTTCAACAAAATACATTGTTGGAGAAGAAACAATTACTATTAGATCCGGTTTCGTGAAAAAGTGCATATTGATACGAGATATAAAACAAATTTCAAATACGAAAAATCCAATAGCAGCTTATGCATTGTCACTTGATCGACTTGAAATTGTTTATGGATCACATCAAACAGAAATTATTTCTCCTAAAGATAAAGAGCAATTTATCAATCTCGTTACAAGTAAAAATCCACACATTGAAATAAAGTAAAAGAGTGGCTTCATAGCCACTCTTTTACTTTGGGTTTGTCATATAAGGTTGTACATGAATGATGCATAGGTCCCTGAACTTACCTTCAGCAGTTGTAACAATTACGACTGCTCTACCTGCACTTTTTCCAGTAATCGTTACTGTATCACCTTTTGGATACAGTGTGATAACATCAGCATTCATATTTGTCCAAATAAGTTCGTTATTGGTTGCTTGTACTGGCAAAACAGTGGCGGACAACTCAGTGCTTTGGCCAGTTCTTATTTTCAACTTATTTTTTTCCATATGAACACCGATGACTGAAATAACAGAAGGAGCGATTGAAATTTTAGGTGGATTAGGTTGTATGTTCAAACAAGACGCAGAAGTATTGGTGATAGGTGAAAATTTTCGTGTTTGTTGTTGCTGGAAAGCTGCTAACATGTTGGAGTCCCCTTTCTGTATAAGTGCTGATAGTATTACTATAAAGGAGTAGTGTTACGTTTAATTTAACGAAACATAAAGAAATTGTTAAATTCGAGCAGAAGATTGTCGAACATTGATAAATTGCAAATTTAATTAGTTCTTTACCAATCGGGCAGTTATTTCCCACCTAGCTCCTTCGTATTCGCCGAATTTTGAGGTGTGAGTCTTATTGCCAACAAATAGCGGGATAAAAAGAAAGCTCTGCTATCATAACAGCAGAGCTTTTCCTTTATAGATTATCACTATGTTGTTTTTCGAAATTCTCAAATTGCTCTTCAATTTCTTTTGAAGGCTGTGTTAGTAAACTAACAATTACGATTACTAGTAAACTAATAGTGAAACCAGGAATCATTTCATATAAGAATTCTTTTAAGAATTTGAATTGAGTCCAAATAATGACTGTAGCGGCACCAGAAATCATACCAGCAAGTGCGCCCCACTTCGTCATACGTTTCCAGTATAAGCTTAATAAAATAGCAGGTCCGAATGAAGAGCCAAATCCAGCCCAAGCGTATCCAACAAGAGCTAAAATCGTATCATTTTGTTTAAACGCTAATGCACATCCAACTAATGCAATAACAAGAACAGCCATACGGCCGACAAATACAAGCTCTTTATCAGAAGCAGAACGTTTAAAGAAAGTACGATATAAGTCTTCAGTTATGGCACTAGAAGTAACGAGTAACTGAGATGAGATTGTACTCATAATTGCTGCTAAAATAGCGGCTAATAAAAATCCAGTAATAAGCGGGTGGAATAAAATTTTTCCCAGTTCAAGGAAAATTGTCTCTGGATTGGATAGCTTTAATCCTTTGTCTGAGTAGTATGCAATACCGATAAGACCAGTAAACATAGCTCCAACAACAGAGAAAATCATCCAGCTCATACCAATTCGTCTTGCACTTTTAATTTCTTTTACAGAAGAAATTGCCATAAATCGTACGATAATATGTGGTTGTCCAACATAACCAAGGCCCCATGCGAATAATGAAATAATACCTAATACAGAAGTGCCTTTAAAAATGTCTAATAATGTTGGATCAATTGATTTAATTGTGCTAAATGCTGGACCAAGCCCATTTACATTCATAATTGTAACAGTAGGAACAAGAATAAGAGCAATTACCATAATGATTCCTTGCACGAAGTCTGTCCAACTTACTGCCAAGAAACCACCAAATAACGTGTAAGCAACAACAACGCCTGCAACAATGAATAATCCAACATGGTAGTTCATACCAAATGAATTTTCAAATAATACAGCGCCTGAAACTAATCCTGAAGCTACATAAAAAGTAAAGAAAATCATAATAACAAGTCCAGATACTAAGCGTAGCATATGGGATTTGTCTTGGAATCGGTGTTCCAAAAATTCTGGGATAGTAATAGAGTTGTTTGCAATTTCTGAGTAGGTACGTAAGCGAGGAGCGACATATAGCCAGTTTGCGTATGCGCCTAGTGTTAGGCCGATCGCAATCCAACTACTACTTAATCCAACGCTAAACATTGCACCCGGTAAGCCCATTAAAAGCCAACCACTCATATCGGATGCTCCAGCACTTAATGCTGTTACTGCGGGGCCTAGTGTACGCCCGCCAAGCATATAATCTGTTAAGTTGGATGTTCGTTTATAGGCGAAATAGCCAATCACTAACATCCCGAGCATGTAAATAGAGATAGAAGTTAAAGTTAACATCTGCGTACTCATGTAGTTCCCCTTCCTTTTGTCATGTCTTTTGATGCGTTATGCATATTTATCCCGCATTAACGGGCAGTAAAACTCCCACCTTAAAATCGGCTGGGCAAGGAAGTTAGGTGGGAGATCAACTGCCCGTAAATGCCCGATTGGTCCAACTAATAATCAGTGGGGGATGAACAAAATCCCCACTGATTAAAGTTTCACTTTATAATCTATCATGATTATTCTGAAAAATCCATACAGAAATATGAATTTTCAGAAATGTAAGCGTTTTTCGATGTCATTTTACTTTTTTAATATATAATATTCATACAAAAAACCTTATTTTTAATAGAGTATTTATTATATTTACATAAAAAGAGGTTGTTTTGTCAATATAATATTGAAAGGAGAGAAAAATAAAATTTTTTAAAAAGTATTGACTTGTGAAAAAAGTTAGGTCTATAATGAGTGCAACTTAAAAAAATGCAAGCGTTGATGAAGAAGAGTACACATGATGAACATGTCAGAGAGCTGATGGTTGGTGCGAATCAGTATGGAATTGATGTGGAATGGGCTTCGGAGCTTCCAAACCGAAACGAAAGAAGTAGGCTTTGGCGACATGATCTCATCGATACAAGAGACACGTATTGTTTTTGATACGGTAAAGTGCGTTACGTTCGTAACGAATTAAGGTGGCACCACGGGAGTACCCGTCCTTTCTATAGGATGAGTACTCCCTTTTTGTGTATAAAAAATTAAATAAATGAAATCGTTTAAGTAAGAAGAGTACGTATATTGGAGACGTTACAGAGAGCCGGGGATAGGTGGGAGCCCGGTGCGGTGCCATATACGGAATGGGCTTACGAGAGGTATGCTGAACAATTATTTTCAGTAGGCAACCCGGGTTCCGCCGTTACAAGGATAAGGTATAAATTTTGTACCTGAACAAAGCGGGATGCTTTTGCATCCAACACGAGGTGGTACCGCGGTATATTTATCGTCCTCTACATATTTTCGATATGTAGGGGACTTTTTTATTTTTCAGGATGAGGTGAAAGGCATGATGACAAAAGAGGAATTTATAAAACAGAAAGAACAAAGAAAAACATTTTTAGTAATTGTTGAAGAAGAAGGAGATAGCATTACGCCAATTTCTTTATATAGACGTATGAAAGGGAAGAAGAAATTTTTATTAGAAAGCTCACAGCTTCATCAAGATAAAGGGCGCTATTCTTACTTAGGTTGTAATCCGTATGGGGAAGTGAAAAGTGCTGGTACAGAAGTGGAACGAACGATTTACGACAGGTCAGAAAAGTTGCAAAGTAACGTACTACAAGTGTTAGAAGAAATAATCGCGTCAGCTCAGGTAGATAGTCCTTTTCTATTTTGCGGGGGAGCAGTTGGATATATTGGCTATGATGTCATTCGGCAATATGAAAACATTGGAGCAGATTTACATGATCCATTGAATATTCCAGAAGTACACCTTTTACTATACCGTGAGTTTATCGTGTATGACCACTTACGCCAAAAGTTGTCGTTTGTATATGTATGCAGGGAAGATGATTCAGCAGATTATGAAGAAGTATACGAAAGGCTGCAAGTATACAAAGAGGAAGTGCTACAGGGAGAAGAAGCGGAAGTAGCTGAAATAAGATCAACATTATCATTCACTTCTTCTATAACGGAAAGAGAATTTTGCGTGATGGTAGAAACGGCGAAAGAACATATCGGGGCCGGGGACATATTTCAAGTTGTATTATCTCAGCGTTTGCAAAGCGAATGTATTGGAGATCCATTCGCGTTATATCGAAAACTTCGAATTGCCAATCCATCACCATATATGTTTTATATCGATTTTCAAGATTATGTTGTACTCGGTTCTTCGCCAGAAAGTTTGTTATCGGTAAGGGAGGATAAAGTAATGACGAATCCAATTGCCGGTACGAGACCGAGAGGGAAAACGAAGGAGGAAGATACGGAGATTGAAAAAGAACTGTTAGAAAATGAGAAAGAGCGAGCGGAGCATATGATGCTTGTAGATCTAGGGCGAAATGATATTGGTAGAGTGAGTGAAATCGGCTCAGTTACGATAGATAAATATATGAAAGTAGAAAAATATTCTCACGTTATGCACATTGTATCTGAAGTTTACGGAACATTGCGAAAACGAATGAGCGGATTTGATGCATTAGCGTATTGCTTACCAGCGGGGACGGTATCAGGTGCTCCGAAAATTAGAGCGATGGAAATTATAAATGAGCTAGAGAATGAAAAAAGAAATGTGTACGCCGGTGCAGTTGGATATGTTAGTTTTTCAGGAGATATTGATATGGCGCTCGCCATTCGAACGATGGTCGTAAAGGATGAAAAAGCATACGTTCAGGCAGGAGCGGGTATCGTTTACGATTCAGATCCAGTAGCTGAATATGAAGAAACATTAAATAAAGCGAGAGCGCTATTGGAGGTAATGAAATGATTGTACTGATCGATAATTATGATTCATTCACATATAACTTGTATCAACTATTAGGCGAATACGAAGAAGAGATTGTTGTCGTAAGAAATGATCAAATAACGATAGAACAATTAGAAGAAATGAAGCCGAAAGGAATTGTGCTTTCACCAGGACCAGGAAAACCAGAGGATGCTGGCATTTGTATTGAAGTGATTCATCATTTTTATAAGAACGTTCCCATATTAGGTATTTGCCTTGGTCATCAAGCAATTATATCAGCGTTTGGAGGAGAGATTGTAAGAGCAGAGCGCATTAAACACGGAAAAACATCGCGTGTGAAACATAACGGAACGTCAATCTTTTCATATGTGACGCAGCCGCTAACAGCGATGCGCTACCATTCTCTTGTTGCAGCACAAACGAGCTTGCCACAGTGTTTTGACATATTAGCGACAGCGATGGACGATGGAGAAATAATGGCAGTTCGTCACAATTATTATCCGCTCTTCGGATTACAGTTTCATCCGGAATCAATCGCGACAGAAGAAGGCGGAAAGTTAATACGTGCCTTTTTAGGCGAAGTGAAAGAGGAGGAAAGAGTATGAATAACTATCTTCGTAAATTGGTGGAGGGACAACATTTAACAGAAGAGGAAATGTATAAAGCGGGGCTTCTTTTATTAAATGAAAACATATTGGAAAGTGAAATTGCAGCTTTCTTAGTCTTACTGAAAGCGAAAGGTGAAACGGCAGAAGAAATATACGGTCTCGTTCGAGCTCTTCGCGAAAAGGCATTACCGTTTTCGAATCATATACAAGGCGCGATGGACAATTGCGGGACAGGTGGTGACGGTGCCCAAACGTTTAATATTAGCACAACATCAGCATTTGTACTGGCAGGAGCTGACGTAAAGGTTGCAAAACATGGTAATCGTGCTGTTTCTAGTAAAACAGGAAGTGCAGATTTATTAGAAGAACTCGGTGTAAATATTAGTAGTACGCCAAACGAAATTGATTATTTATTAGAGCATGTCGGAATCGCATTTTTATTCGCACCAGCGATGCATCCAGCATTAAAGCGCATTATGAAAATAAGAAAAGAATTAAACGTTCCGACGATCTTTAACTTAATTGGACCGTTAACGAATCCGGTGAATTTAGAAACACAATTTGTCGGCATTTATAAACGAGATATGTTACTACCAGTTGCGCAAGTACTACAGAAACTAGGAAGAAAACAAGCACTTGTCGTAAACGGAAGTGGGTTTTTAGATGAAGCATCATTGCAAGGAGAAAATCATGTTGTCATTTTAAAAGATAATGAAATAGTAGAAACGAGTATTGAACCTGAGAAATATGGATTCTCAATAGTGAAAAACGAAGAGATTAGAGGAGGGAATTCGAAAGAAAATGCAAAGATTACGCTCGGAGTATTAAGCGGAGAAAAGAGTGTTTACCGTGATACTGTTTTATTCAATGCAGGGCTTGCTCTTTTCGCAAATGGAAAAGCAAAGACGATTGAAGAAGGAATAACACTCGCAGCACATAGCATTGACTCTGGAAAAGCATTAGCGAAACTAAACTTATTAATTGCAGCAAGTAACGAAAAATTAGAAAGGGTGAATTAAAGTGGGGACGATTTTAGACAAAATTGTAGATCAAAAGAAAAAGGAAGTTGCGGCATTATATGAAACATATACACCAGTAAAAGAAAAAAGAAAAACGCGCTCACTTGTAAAGGCTCTAGAGCAATTTACTGTCATTGCAGAAGTAAAGCGAGCATCACCATCAAAAGGAGATATTAATTTACATGTTGATGTACGAAAACAAGTGAAGGCATATGAAGAATGCGGCGCTGGTGCAGTTTCTGTTTTAACAGACGGTCAATTTTTTAAAGGATCATTTTATGATTTACAAACGGCAAGAGAAGAAAGTAGCATTCCGCTTTTATGTAAAGATTTCATAATCGATAAGATTCAAATTGATAGAGCGTATGAAGCTGGTGCAGATATTATTTTACTAATCGTAGCGGCGTTAACGAAAGAGAAATTAAAAGAGTTGTATAGCTACGTACTAGAAAAAGGGTTAGAAGCGATTGTTGAAGTTCATGATGAACAGGAATTAGAAATTGCAATTCAATTCAATCCGCACGTTATCGGTATTAACAACCGTAATTTAAAAACATTCGAAGTCGATTTAAGTCAAACAGAAAAGCTTGGAAAACGATTAAATGAGGAGAAATTACTTTGGATTAGTGAGAGCGGGGTTCATTCAAAAGAAGACATGATCCGCGTTAAACGAGCTGGGGCAAAAGGTGTACTAGTTGGAGAAGCGCTTATGACATCGTCTTCTATTCATACCTTTTTTGAAGATTGTAAGGTGAACATATGAAAGTGAAAATTTGCGGGATCACTGATATGGAAACAGCAAAACGTGCTTGCGAATACGGAGCTGATGCACTCGGATTTGTTTTTGCAGAAAGTAAGAGAAAAATTACTCCAGGGCTAGCGAAAGAAATCATTCAGGAACTTCCAGCCAACGTGTTAAAAATCGGTGTTTTCGTAAATGAATCAGTAGAAGTAATCCAGAAAATTACAGAGAATTGCGGGTTAACACATGTGCAACTACATGGGGACGAAGATAATCATCAGATTAGAAGATTGAATATTCCGTCTATAAAAGCGCTCGGAGTAACTTCAGAGATTGATATGAAAAATGCTCAAGCATATAAAACGGATTATATATTGTTTGATAGCCCAAAAGAAAGGTTTTACGGAGGAAATGGAAAGAAATTTTCATGGGAACTACTCGCACATATGTCAAAAAAGTTGCGAGAGAAAACGATATTAGCTGGTGGATTAAATGCTCTTAATATAGAAGAAGCAATTCGAACTGTTCGGCCATATATGGTCGATGTGAGCAGCGGAGTAGAGACAGAAGGAAAGAAAGATGTAGAGAAAATAAAACAATTTATTATAAAAGCGAAGGAGTGTTCTAAATGAACTACGCATATCCAGATGAAAAAGGTCACTACGGTATATACGGAGGACGATACGTTCCAGAAACGTTAATGCAATCTGTATTAGAACTAGAAGAAGCATATAAAGAGGCAATGGAAGATGAAGAGTTTCAAAAGGAATTAAATCATTATTTAAAAACGTATGTCGGAAGAGAAACGCCGCTTTATTTCGCTGAGAATATGACGGAGTATTGCGGTGGTGCAAAGATTTATTTAAAACGTGAAGATTTGAACCATACAGGAGCTCATAAAATTAATAATACAATCGGTCAGGCACTTCTTGCGGTGCGAATGGGCAAGAAAAAAGTTGTCGCTGAAACAGGAGCTGGACAACACGGAGTTGCAACAGCTACTGTATGTGCTCTACTCGGATTAGAATGCGTCATTTTTATGGGAGAAGAAGATGTAAGACGTCAAAAATTAAATGTGTTCCGAATGGAATTACTCGGAGCGAAAGTAGAAAGTGTAGCTGCAGGTAGCGGTACATTAAAAGATGCGGTAAACGAGGCACTTCGTTACTGGGTTTCACACGTGCATGATACGCACTATATTATGGGATCTGTTCTCGGACCACATCCATTCCCGCAAATTGTCCGTGATTTCCAAAGTGTAATTGGAAATGAAACGAAAAAACAATATGAAGCATTAGAAGGAAAGTTACCAGAAGCAGTCGTTGCTTGTATTGGCGGTGGTAGTAATGCGATGGGTATGTTTTATCCGTTCGTACACGATGAAGAAGTTGCTCTTTACGGCGTAGAAGCAGCTGGAAAAGGAGTTCATACAGAAAAGCATGCAGCTACTTTAACGAAAGGAAGCGTTGGCGTTCTCCACGGATCGATGATGTATCTTCTGCAAAATGAAGAAGGACAAATTCAAGAAGCTCACTCTATTTCGGCGGGACTTGATTACCCTGGTGTTGGGCCAGAACATAGCTTGCTAAAAGATATTGGCCGCGTTTCTTATCATTCCATTACTGATGATGAAGCGTTAGAAGCATTTCAATTATTAACGAAAAAAGAAGGAATTATCCCGGCGTTAGAAAGCTCGCATGCTGTCGCGTACGCTTTAAAATTAGCGCCGCAAATGAAGAAAGACGAAGGGCTTGTCATTTGTTTATCTGGCCGCGGTGATAAAGATGTAGAGAGTATAAAACGTTATATGGAAGAGGTGTAAACAATGGGAGTAGAAAAAATGAAAGCAGCATTTGAAAATGGCAAGAAAGCATTTATTCCGTACGTAATGGGCGGAGATGGTGGCCTTGAAAAATTAAAAGAAAGAATTCGTTTTCTTGATGAAGCAGGAGCAAGCATCGTTGAAATTGGTATCCCGTTTTCAGATCCAGTCGCAGATGGCCCAACGATTCAAAGAGCAGGGAAACGAGCGCTAGATGGCGGTGTAACATTAAAGGGCATTTTTCAAGCGTTAGCAGAAGTAAGAAAAGAAGTACAAATTCCTTTTGTACTCATGACATACTTAAATCCAGTACTTGCATTCGGAAAAGAACACTTCATTGAGAGATGCTTAGAAGCAGGTGTGGACGGTATTATCGTTCCAGACTTACCGTATGAAGAACAAGATATTATTGCACCGCTTCTCCGAACTGCAAATATCGCTTTAATCCCACTCGTTACCGTTACGAGCCCAATTGAGCGAATCGAGAAAATTACGAGTGAATCAGAAGGGTTCGTCTACGCTGTTACAGTAGCAGGCGTAACAGGCGTACGTCAAAACTTTAAAGAGGAGATTCATAGTTACTTAGAAAAAGTAAAATCACATACAAATTTACCGGTAGTAGCAGGGTTCGGTATTTCAACAAAGGAACATGTAGAAGAAATGATTACAATATGTGACGGGGTTGTCGTTGGAAGTAAAATTATTGAACTGTTAGAAAATGAAAAACGAGAAGAAATATGTGAATTCATACAGGCAACAAAACAAAAAGAAGAGGCATAAGTCTCTTCTTTTTGTTTTACGAAATAAATGTTAAAATATACAGAAAATACATATAATTTAAAGGGTGAGAAAGCATGCTAAGACGTAAACTACTATATCTTCTTTTAACTGTACCACTATACGCTTGGCTCATTAGCATGACGAAAATAGAATTGATGGCTCTATTTTTAGGATATGTATTCATCTTTTCCAACTTAAATCGCATTCAAGAGCAATCTATTTTAGAAATATGTATATTTTCGATTAGTATAGAATTATTTAGTGTCGTTTCGATTGTATTATTAAATGAATTATTCCGATGTATCCATTCATTTGAATTAATAAAATTTGGGAATGTTGTATTGCAAGTCATATGTGCTTATATTGTGTTTGTTGTGTTAGACAAAATAATCAGGCAGCAGAGGGTTTTTCAAGATAAGAGAAAATGGGACTGATTCAAAAAAGGAGCTAAATGGCTCCTTTTTTAAATCTGTTGCAAAAACAATTGAAATTTATGTCATCTGTTATATAATAGTTAAAAATTGTATTTTTAATGAAAAGAGATGATAACATGGCCATATTGTTGGCACTTATCCCAATTATGATGATTTTCATTTGTTTATTTTTATTTAAACAAACGTCATTAAGGTCCTCGTTAATTTCTTATGCTGTGTCTGTTGGAATCGTTTTACTCTCGCCAATGTTTCAATTAGGGATAAGTGAAACTGTGCACGCAACGATTAAAGGATGGTTAATTTGTTTTATTGTCGGGTACGTTTTATTTTTCGGTATTTTTTTATTTCACCTCATGAACAAAATGGGGTACATCGACCAAGTAGCGCGTTTTTTAGAAGAAGTGACGCAAGATCGTTTATTACAAATGCTTCTTATGTGCTTTGGTATTTGCCCACTAATTGAATCGGTAAGTGGATTCGGAATTGGTTTTATGGTTGCAGCACCTATTTTTCTTTCATTAGGTTATAAACCGTTCCAAGCTGTACTGCTCTCGTTTATCGGCTTACTAGCTAGTTCATGGGGGGCGATGGCAACTGGTACGATTATCGGTTCGCAGCTTATCAATATGCCTCTTACAACACTTGGTACAAATACAGCGCTATTAAGTATCCCGATATTTGCTTATTTCGTCATTCTTTCTTTACATGTTGTTGGTGGCTGGCAGGCTGTTATTGAAAAGTGGAAGGAAGGATTCGGTTTCTTTCTATTATTTTCTCTCGGAATCTATCTTTCTAACGCATACGTAAGTGTTGAACTAGCAGGTATACTAAGTTCTATCATTACGATTACATTTGGCTTTCTTATCATTAAATTAAAAGGAAAAAGTGGGCAAAATCTTATAACAGAGCATGCGGCTGCAACGGAGAGAGAAGTATCTATTATAAAAATTATTAGCCCTTATATATTTCTAACAGTTTGTATTTTACTTTCTCGCCTCGTTCCAGCATTACATGATTTGTTCAGATCATATGCGGTTCTTGATTTGAAATCATACTCTTACAAACTAGAGTTACTATATTCACCAGGATTTTGGCTCGGTATGACTTGCTTATTTACTATTATTTTCTTCCGCATCCCGTCTAATATTATTAAACAATCACTCTCACAAACGATCAAACAATGGATTCCTTTTGCGATTACGACGACAATGTTTATCGCCATTTCAGAATTAATGGGTGCATCTGGCATGCATTCATTACTTGCAAAAACGGCTGGTGAAACATTTGGAACATTTTTCGTTTTCGTTGCTCCGTTTATCGGTGGTATCGGTGGCTTTTTAACAGGTAGTAATGCAGGCTCAAATGCGATGTTCATAAAACTACAAATGCAAACGGCGCAAAATGTAGCACTCCCGTGGCAATACGTCACAACATTGCAAAACACCGCATCATCAGTAGCGACGATCGCTTGCCCGTCACGGATTACACTAGGTGCGTATTTATGTAACATTCCGTATCGTGAAAATGAACTATTAAAGAAGACGACGTTAATGATTTTTGGTGCGGTGTTGCTTATAGTGGTAGAGGTTGTTGTTTGGTATATGTTGAGAAATTAAAAATCCTCCTGACATAGGAGGATTTTTGTTATGAGTGGATAATGTTTTAAATATGAAAAGCTTCTACTAAATGAATAGGAGATGAAATGTATGCCCCTAAAAAACTACGGCGTGTTAAAAGGTACAGTTATACAATCTAAAATCGGAAAAGGGAAAACTCCTCATTATCAAGTTCATTTACAAGGTGAAGCAGAAGTAGATTATCGTATTGCAATTAACGTAAAGTCGCAAAGTTATCCGTCAGAAGTTTTATATTTTGCAAGCGACAATATTCGGTCAGAGGCGATTCATATTTTACCGACATTGCCATTTGGTTTTACAGAAATAAAAAACAATGAACCGAAAGTAGCTTTAGACTACGTAAGAGGTAATTTATTTGATTCCAAGCAAATGATTCCTTTACCTGCTGAAAAAGCAGGAGTGGATAATGATTTAAATGAAAAAATAGAACGTTATATAAAACAAGCAATAGAAGAAAAAGCAATTATTTACGCGTTCGGTGAAAGATGGGGACCAGAAGAAAATACACCCGATTCTTACTTTCATTTCGAACCAGGAAACGGGATACACGATATTCACATGAATCAAGGGAATGTAGAAAAATGGAAAGGTGATAATGGTATATGGCAAGACGGAGGAATACTCATTCACTTTGAAAAGGAAGAAGAATGGATTGGTATCTTTCTTGCATTCCAATCACAGTCATGGTGTACCGATGAAGAAGGGCATGCTCGTGTGCCTGTTGAGCATTGTGATTATAAGGGAAATAACTGATGAAAAGAGCTAGTTCGATATGAACTGGCTCTTTTCGTTGTAAATAAGATATATGGCAACCAGTATTTTATCTTATAATATTAAACCATTCTTTATAAGATGTTTCACTGTGCGCTCCCTCAATTCTATTTTTTTCTTTCCCGTTTCTATACTCAACGATTGTAGGGACTGCTTCTATCCTAAAATTATCCCATTCCTCTATAGGGTATTCCCCTAAATTTATTACTTTCATTGGGATATTTTTATCTTTTGCCATTGGTACAATAATTGGGCTAACTTGCTCACAGTATAGGCAACCTTCCTTATAAAAATATATAACATGCTTTTCATTATTAATTAGGTCTGCCTTTAGTTGTTTAATTGAAATCGAATTTTGATAATAATTCCCGTCCTGTATCTTACTAACTTCAAGTTCCTGATTTTTATTCCCTTTTTGCACAAAAAATATACCAGACAGAATTGAAATGATTACAAGACTAAACAGTATCATTTTTTTCATCGTTACACCACTTTTGCTAAATATATTGATTCCTTTTGAAAAATGAAGAGCCACCCATAAGTGAATTTCTAGGAAGCTCCTCATTTATTAATCATATATCATACATTCACTCACTTGTTCTATTTTTGAATATATAAAATAAAACATTTAAAACACCCAAAATAAATATAGTAAATATCATATATAAGCTTGTTCCATCTATCTCAACTTGGTATTCATCTACTATAAATCCAGACATTACATATAAGAGACCCGCTATCAATATACAAATCCCAGAAATACTAAATACATATAGAGTATTGATTTTTTTACAATTTATCAAAATTAAATACGAAAGAGCTATTAAGATACCAATCAGCACCTTAAATACGGGTCTTAATTCTGTGAAAATTTGAATATCCAAGTATATTCCTCCTAAAATAATATAGATTTAACTTGGATTGCAGGCTGCTAAAAGCGTCTGTGGATAACTTACATTTGGCCTACTTGGTTCAATATTCCAAGGGTTTTTCTTACTACCAATGGTATCATGATGACAATCATACTGTTTCTTTAATCCTGATTCATTCTTCCATTTACTATTTCCAGAATGAACAGCTTTTAACTTAACCCAACTATCATGCCTTCTAGAAAGAACTTCTGCATTGTTTTTTCCAGATGTTAAATATGGTTTATGCGTAATGCTTAGTGATATCATACCATCGCGCGTTATCCACTTAGCACCTGAGAAATAATCTTTGTAATATTTTACACTTGCTTTCATAGCCACTGTAACTGGTTCCTTTGCTTCACTAGCTTCCACATGTAACTGCAACACATTCCCTTTAGAAACTTCTGCATGGATTGTAGCACCTAGTTCAGATTTTATTTGTGGCGTATATAATAAAGCAATTGATTCATTTTCTTTATTATAAACGTTACCAGCCCCATTGAAGTTGCCATATTCATCTTTAATAAGTTGAATATACTCTCCATCTTGGAAGTCAAATGGAATTTCAATAGTAGCGTTCGTATCTTCAGGCGCTAAAGTAATTGTTTGCTCAATACTATTACCCTTCTTTTCGATCTTATAATCTAGTGTATCACCTTTAGAATAAGTATTTACTGATTTTTGTTGCAAACTAGGCTTTCCTACTCCAAATACATTTCCTTCCTCAGCTACTAATTGGTTTTCTCCAACCCATTTATCAATAGATTCTATATCGATAAATTTCTGATTTGTATTTTGTACTCCTGCATTTACTTCATTATTAAATGTTGCAAATGAAGTAGCCAATACAACACCTGTTGTAAAAACTTTTAAACTTTTCATACAATCACCTTCTCTTTTCTTTCTTGATTACATTTGTATATTATAATTAATGAATTTTAATTACAAGTCTAGTTATTTGTGCGTTTTTTCGATATAATTTTATTGTAAACATTTAGAAATTTAATGAGGTTTATAATTAGTTATATTTAAATAAGTGGTAAAACGAATATAGAGCGGAAGGCACCATAGGGTGTCTTTATTTGCATAAAAACCCTCATCATCCTATGGGAATGACGAGGTCTTTAATATATATCCAATCTCTTCAATAATTTGTATTTTGAAATTCAAGAAAGATATTGATGTGCTTTTACGTAAGTAAATAGTTTTCTCTTGAGCCTATTATTGGTGTATAGAATAGTATTTGAAAGGAAGAATTTAATATTTCCATTAGGTGAACAGCCCGTTTATTCTTAAGAATTTAGTTGGAATAGTTGCTCATGTACAAAAGCTAGTTATTAGTGGTGAAATAAAGAATATAGGAGAAAAATTCATTAATCATCTTGAGAGAATAAGAAGAGGGCGTTCAAAAAGAACGCCCTCTTCTTATTTTATAAAACGAAAAACTAACGAGTGTAGAAAGACAAGAGAACAGCAGTGCCACACTAGAAAACGCAATGAGATACATATTATATTTCATAACCTGTCCAATTAGCTGATTACTGTCGTATTGAAACAGTCCTGCTATTATGTTGAATAAAAATAACACGATAAACATGACGACAACACCGTCTATTGATCCTTTAATGTCTGGTTTACTTAAAGCGATATGTGCGGAAATGCAAATGGCGATAAATAAAAATAACCAAAAGGAAGGATTCAATAAATTGCCGATTGTAAATAAGCTTTTCAATAATACAAACGTCGACAAGAGCATGTTTTGAACCATTTCTACATTAATAGAAGTAGTAGCGATTGTTTTTTCGAGAGTTGTATGAAATAAAAAATATGATTCTGGTACGAAATAGCGCATTAAAAGGATTAATGCAGTAATACCAGAAATAATAGGCCCAATGCCGATAAAGAAATTCCCAATTCGTTGATACACACTTTTTTGATTGTATTGATGTTGTATATAACCTAAGGCCCCTTGACTTGTATCTGTTGGGAAGAACTGAGTCGCCACAATTTTATGACGGAACAGTACGCACATAATGGCATGTCCAAGTTCGTGAATCGGAACACCGATCCAAGCCGTTAATAGGAATCCTTTTCTTCCAAAAGCTCTCGACCAATACATGCGCGTAAGAGATTCTAAATAGCCTAATAGAAATCCAATTACAATGATAACGCCAATTAAGGAAAATAATTGGATTACGCTTGTAAGGAGTATTTGAAAAATTGAGTTTACCAATTCCATTGCCAGTCATCCAATCTGTTAGAAACATTATTTATCCGACTTTAATGGGCAGTAAGACCCCCACCTCAAAATTCAGCGAAAGCAAAGAAGTTAGATAGGGGATCAATTGCCCATAAAAGTCCGATTGGTTCAACTAATAATCAGTGGGGGATGAAGAAAACCCCCACTGATTAAAGTTTCACTTTATTCTGTTTCATAATAGCATTTTTTTTCAAGATTGCTAGCACATATATTTTCTTTCGGAAGGAGGATTTCAGAATCCTTTTCTTGTAGTCATGTTTTATGTACAAAGTCATATATTGAATTTGTAACACCCTATATGGTATCTGCTTAAGGGGGGAATGCGAGAATGAAATGTCTGGCGTGTCATACAGAAAATAGAGCAGAGGCAAAGTTTTGCGGGAATTGTGGACATTCGTTAACGGAGGGGGCAGTAGCGAGTAGTTCACAGGAAGAAGGTGAGCAACAAGTACGCATAGCACAAGCGAAGGAAACTCGTCCGAATGAAACGGTAGAGAAAGCGAAGCGATTTGTGGGTGGGTATTTTCAGTTTTTTAAACATGCTTTCAAAGCACCGACAGCGATTATGAAAAGCGGCAAGGTTGAAGTGCGAAATGGAATTGTAAGTCTTGTTCTTATTTGTTTTTTAGGAGCATGTATTTTTTATAGAATGATGAGCACAGCAGCTGCTGTTACGAGAACATTTGCACTAGATATAACGACTCCTAATTTCTTTTGGGACTCTGTAACGGTCTTTTTATTTTTACTAATTTTAACTTTATTTGTCGGATTTATTATTTTTGTAAGTGGAAAGATGATGAAATCTTCATTTTCATTTCTTGAAGTATTCGGTGTGTGGGGAACGATAGCGACGCCAGCTATTGCTATATTAGTTCTTTCTTTTCTGTTTAGCTTTTTATTAATCTTTTTCTTACCAATCTTATTAGGGCTGGCTACAACGTATATGTCAATTAGTATAATTGTCGCTATAGTAAAGCTAGATAACGGCGGATTAGACCTTATTTATACACTTCTTATCGCAAATGTTTTAATTGGAATTGCAACATTCATTGTACTGTGGTCTTACATTAGCACGATAATTCAAACCTTTACACAGGGATTCACTGGCTTCTAACGAAAAGGTGGATGAATGTATGTACAAAGTGTGGCACTCATTTTGAAGATGGTGTTCAATTTTGTCAAAACCTCAGTATATATATAATGGCTTCATCTTTCCTGATATTGATATCCGAAAATTAACGAGTGGGGACTTAACATACTTATCGAAAGAACAATTGAAAATAGAGAGAAACGAAATATACGCAAGGCATGGACATATTTTTCAAAGCAGTCTTGGTATAGAGAAAACAAGTATTATACAGGAAAGCTAACGGATATTGAATCTTATAATGTTGAACGCATTAAATCAAGAGAATAAACACGATAAAAAGGTACAGTGCACAGCTGTACCTTTTTATCGTTATTTATCTGAACCAGGATCTCTTGAGAAAAAGATGTGAAAGAGAAATGTGACTTTACTGGATCCTCCTGATGTACTAGCTTGTATATGTGATAAAGGACCAGACGTTAGGGCTGCCTCGGAATGGGGTGGTACGACTATTTTGAGCGCATGATCTGATTCTGGTGAAGCAATAACAGTAATTGTATCATCAGAGAAGTTTATAATTTTAACAGAACCGACTGGAAAGATGGACTTGCCAGCATGTGATGCTGAAGCGAATTGGGTAGCTTTCCAAATATCTTGCGCAAATGTATCATCGTTAGATAACCAAGCACGAGCGCTATATATTGTTGCATTAATGGAAAATTCTTGGTCAAGTGAGACGGCGGGTTTCGGTTCTTTTGGTTCTTGCGGTTCATCTGGAAGCTGGGCGAGAAGGCCGGCGCACATGTATGTTTCACCTACTTTCAATTGTTACTGTTATAGCATATTAAACATGTTGTTTATAAGGCACGACGGTTACCTATTTAGGCATAGGTTTGTGCACTAAATTTGAAGATGAAATTCTCTTTCTTTACAATAGAAGTAGGTGTTATTTCTATAAAATATGGAAAACGTAAAGAGTATGTAAAAAAGAAGGAGTGGTAAAGTGAACTATGTCATTATTGGCGGAGATGCAGCTGGTATGAGTGCAGCGATGCAAATTGTTAGAAACGATGAAAATGCAAATGTTGTGACGTTAGAAAAAGGTGAAATTTATTCGTACGCGCAGTGTGGGTTACCGTATGTCATTAGTGGTGCTATCGCTTCAACGGAAAAGTTAATCGCGCGTAATGTAAAGATGTTTCGTGATAAATACGGAATTGATGCGAAAGTACGACATGAAGTAACGAAAGTAGATACGGAAAAGAAAATGGTATACGCAGAGCATACGAAGACGAAAGATATCTTTGAATTTTCGTATGACCGTTTATTAATTGCGACCGGAGTACGTCCTGTTATGCCAGAATGGGAAGGGCGAGATTTACAAGGCGTTCATCTTTTAAAAACAATTCCGGATGCTGAGCGCATATTAAAAACGCTAGAAACGAATAAAGTTGAAGATGTAACTATTATTGGCGGCGGTGCAATTGGGCTTGAGATGGCAGAAACATTCGTTGAACTTGGTAAAAAAGTAAGAATGATTGAGCGAAATGATCATATTGGTACCATTTATGATGCGGATATGGCGGAGTATATACATAAAGAAGCAGATAAACATCATATTGAAATTTTAACGAATGAAAATGTAAAAGCGTTTAAAGGGAATGAACGAGTAGAAGCAGTTGAAACGGATAAAGGTACGTATAAAGCGGATCTTGTTCTAGTATCTGTCGGAGTGAAGCCGAATACTGATTTTCTTGAAGGAACGAATATACGTACAAATCATAAAGGGGCAATCGAGGTAAATGCATATATGCAAACGAATGTGCAAGACGTATATGCAGCTGGTGATTGTGCGACACATTATCACGTTATAAAAGAAATTCATGATCATATTCCAATTGGAACAACTGCAAATAAACAAGGGCGACTTGCTGGACTGAATATGCTGGATAAACGAAGAGCTTTTAAAGGAACGTTGGGTACAGGCATTATTAAATTTATGAATTTGACGCTCGCAAGAACAGGCTTAAATGAAAAGGAAGCAAAAGGATTACATATCCCGTATAAAACAGTCAAAGTAGATTCCACAAATATGGCGGGCTATTATCCAAATGCGAAACCACTTTACTTGAAATTACTATACCGTTCTGACACGAAACAATTATTAGGTGGACAAGTAATTGGAGAAGAAGGTGTAGATAAACGGATTGATGTGATCGCAATGGCACTCTTCAATAAAATGAGCATTCACGATTTAGAAGATGTGGACTTAAGTTATGCACCACCATATAACAGCGTTTGGGATCCAATTCAGCAAGCGGCAAGACGAGCGGAATAGCACTTTTTAAGTGCTATTTTTTTCGTTAAAGGGTAATCATCATTTTTATCGAATGAAGAGGGTTGGGAAATAGTTACATATAGGGAAGGGGGATCATTAAAAATGTTTATAACACTTCAAGCAGTTCAAGAATCAGAAAAAGAGATATTACGTAATTTGTACGCACTATATCTACATGACCTCTCTAAGTTCACACCTAATATAACGATTGGAGCAAATGGATTTTTTGAATACGAAGATTTACATATGTTCTGGGAAAATGATGGAATCACTCCGTATTTTATTAAAAGTGATAATGAGATTGTAGGATTTTTATTACTACTGGAACGTCCGTTTTTGAAGAAGGAAAACGATTTTGGTATAAATGACATTTTCATATTGAATCAGTACAAAGGAAAAGGAATCGGTAAACAAGTTATTGAGAGTTTGCTAAAAGAGAAACGAGGACAATATTTCGTTATCGAACTTGTGAAAAATGTACCAGCCGTTTCTTTTTGGAAGAAAGTATATAGGGAACTAAACATCGAATTTGATGAGAAAATACAGTTAATCGATGAGGAAGAATGCCTCGTGCAAACGTTTAAAATACAATGAGATTGGTGCTCCTAGTATATTACTTTGAAATTTAACTTTATTTTGAATATACCGTTCACCCTTGAAAACATAGTACGTATCGCTTATATTGTCATATAGTATTTAGTTTTTAAACAAAGCAATGAACGAACCAGGGGGCACAGTATGGCAATTAACATGAAAACAATCGAAGAATGGATTGCTGAATCAAACGCAAGACAGGAAGAAGACTTTGGACACGTTATTGAAGAGATGAAAGAAGTATGCGTCGGACTTGATAATGCGACATTAATTTATACGAAAAATGTATTTTGTTTCGGTAAGAAAGTAGAAGTATTGTTCTTCTTCCAAGACCATGTCGTGATTGGACAAGAAAAAGAAGAGTATATTGAGATTGAAAAATTAAAGTATGATGCTATTACACATAGTAACTTAAAAACAAACGATAAAAATACAACGCTAGAATTAAAGTTTGCTAACGGACAATCTATCCATTTAGATAGTTTAAATGATAACTACGGTACGAAAAACTGGTTATTTGCGAGACAAATAAAGAGCATTTTCAAATTAATCTAGTAAAAAAAGCAGACCTCAAAGGGTCTGTTTTTTTACTTGGTCCCTATTACACAAAGGCATCCTCTTTCTTCATAACATTTCACGCTTGTAAATCCTGTTTTATAAAATAGGTTTACTAATTCTTCATTCGTTTTGCATTTCTCCATATGATATTGAATTTTGAAAGTTTCAGCCACTAATAAAAAGGATCCTTTCGGTTGCAAGACGCGAAATACTTCTTTTATATCTTGTTCCACATCAGGCCAGAAGTAGTGTGTTTGAAAAGCGGTAATGAGATCGAAGAAGTTTGTATGATAGGGAATAGAAGAAACGCTTGCTTGTTGAACAATGACTTTTTGTTTTTGAACATCTTTTATATTCGTCTGTATCGAATTTTTTACAGCTTGATAGGAGTAATCAATCCCGTATATTTTTCCAAGTGGAGTTCGTTTTGAAAGAGTGTGTATCGTTTTACCGCCGCCACAACCGATATCTAATATAATTGCCTCTTTCTTTATATATACTTTTTGTAATGCCCAATTAGTTAGTCTCGTATGTGCACTGTTCATAATACAAAGCATGGAAGAACCAATTGTCCCCCGAGGATTTTTTGCTTGCTGGATTAATCGTTGTAAAATGCTCAAGTTAAACTCTCCTTTTATGTAAGAATATATACTCACTTCTCTTTTTATTAAGTAAGTCCTTTAAAAAAAGCACGCCGATGAGTGGCGTGCTTTTAATTACGCAAATCCCCTTTTAACCAATTCCGCGCCCGATAAGCTCCAACAGGAATTTGAATAAGTGACGTTTCATTCCCAGCATCTATTCCGTACAACTGATCACATGAATTTGTATCAAAACTAAGTAAAGGATGCCCGCCCATCCCCATCGCAGTCGCTGCAAAAACGAGTTTGTGAACGAGTATACCTGTTTCCATTTGATGAATACGGTACCCTCTATAGCCTAATGCATTTGTATAATAATCTTTCTTTCCGACTACATGTAAGCAAAGCGGTACTTGAAAAAGGTTTATGTTATCCATCGTCATACTAGATTGAAGAGGATAACGAAGATCTCCATATCGAAGTGGTTGTATGGAATGTGTTTTACTGTTATAAGTGTAAGCCCCGTTTTCTATATCTTTTACATTATAGAAACATCCATATAATGAGACGCGCGCTTTTTCATTTACATACTGACCATCAAGGTCGTTGTAATAAGGGAAGGAGAGACTCGCTTCTTGTAGTAAAGTAGCGAGCTCGGCTGCATCCCATTTTGTTAAAATAAAGTCAGCATCAGGGGAATACCGTTTTCGGCAAAGTTGTAAGAAATCATAAGATAAACGCTCTACTTTCGGCAGTTGTACAGCGTGCGCATGATGTTGATAGTGCTCTTCATGAGCTAGTGTTTGGAACTGTGCTGTCGATTCGACCATAGAAGCCTCATTTATTTTTGTTATCATCGGATACTCATTTACATGCTTTGAGCGAACGAAATGTTCATGTGCTAAAGGCGGAATTTGTTGTAATAGCTCATGGGAAGTAATTGTTTTATTTTCACGGTAATCATTGTGAAACCAATCAGTTTGTGGTTCTGTACTGAAAGGAACGACAGCATACACGCTTTCTTCTCCTTCTGACAGTCCGAGTAAATGATTGATTGCACGGTCTAGAAACTGAAAATATACACCATTTGTGTAACAAAATTGTTTGGCACATTCCAGTAATTGGCCGATGAGAACACCGCTATCTAACCCTTGAAGCCGATACGAAAAGTTATTGTATTTAAAGTAGTTTTTCCAAAACATAGTGGATACGAATGCAGCACCAAAACAAGAATGTAAGTTACAACGATTGCCGAGTGCTTCTGTAAGGTAAGAATCAAAATTTCCTTCGCGAAGTAAGATAAGTCGGTGATGCGCGGCATCGTAATGGTAAATGCCGTCTGGATAATCGTCTATTTTTAAATATATATACAATTCATTTGGATATAAAGCGCCGCCGGAAGGGATAGATCTTCTAAATAAAATTTTCTCGCTATTTAGCTGACATAACTGGGTTAAACCAAATGAACACCAAAGGTAATGACCAATCTCTTTCAAAGTAGGTGTAGTAGAAGAGTTAGGTAAAGATAATGGGATTTCTAAAGAGAGAGGGATAATAGGTAAGTTTCGATATAATTTATAAGGAAGCGGTGCATCTTCCCAGTCTATTTCATGATTTGGCATAATTTCATCGATAGAGAAATGGAGATGATGTAAAAAAGTATCTAGTTGCATGAAATCCCCTCCTTTACTATGGAAACGGGTGCGGATGTGGATTTAATTGTTCAGTCGTTAAAGGTTCGTCTGTATATCCAAGTGTCATTGGTACGGTATACACTCGATCTAGCCCTGTAAGTCGAGTGAGATGGTGGCCGAACGTCATCGGTAGCATGCCTGGAATAATGACTTTTACACAATGTAATCCGTTTTTTTCTATAAGAGGCACTGTTTGATCTACAACGATTACTTCAAGTCCAAATTGCCCTAGACGGTCTAAAAGTTGATGAAGATCGGATGTTAAATCAAGATCAAATGATTGTAATCCGTTCATTTCTTGGAACGTTTGCATCGGAGCGTCGTCACGTAAAAGAAAGTGAAGGCGTTCTTCTGCTTCTTTCAATCCGTACAGCATACTATGGTCTTCCATTTTATTTACGAGATAAGCGTCTTGTAAGCAGTTTTCGTAGTACTCTCTTTTTTCCTCAAGTTCATCGTCCGTTATAAGTAACATGCCTGCTATTTCATGGATGGCACTCTTTAAAGCGCGGACTGGGTCCAAATGAGAGCCTCCAGCGCAAACAACGTTCATTCCATTTTCACGCGTATTTTTCGCAATTACCCATAAGCTTGGGATGCCGTGTTCCATCGTTGCATTAAAAGCATGTAATTCATAACCGGTAATCGTGTATAGCCGCTGGATCATTAATTGTAATTCCGTATCATTTGCTGAACTAAGATCAAGGCGGGGAAGAGGTAATTCAGCATACCAAGTGAGCAAAAAGGCGTCACGTTCTACAATTTCTAAAATGCCGTGAAAAATTGCTTCTTCTAAACTACCACCAATTGCACAGCCATTTGACGTTTCATATACGTAAGCATCTCGATGACCGAGGCTATAATAAGCGATTGATTCCGGAACTAAAATTGGCCGGTTTTGTGACAATGAATATCCCCATACCCAGTTTTGTTCATAGTCAGGATCAAACGGTTTAAATGGAAAACCATCACGATTATAATGTTCATTTGTATGTACACCGAGCGTAAGGGGATTTAGTGCATGATCCTCTAAATCATGGAAACTACCATGCACATTTGTCTTTTTCCCTCGAGGTGACATACCACAATATCGTTCTAAACCTTCTAAAATAGCAGTTGCTTCACTTATCGCAAATGAAAGAGTTCGGCCTGCAACCCCTTCATTTCCAAACATTAATGGCATGTTTATAATAACGTCAGCAAATGGTAATAAAGAATGCTGCATTTTTCCGTTCAACATACCGACTCGGTAATCTAAATAGTCCTTCGTTAAAAATGTGTTTAGTTCATGAATGGAACGACAGCGATATGTTGCATCACTTGTTTTTAAGCTTGGTTGTAACGAAATCGTTGCCGCATCAGCTGTATCATCAGGCAAATTACTACATACAGGACAGAGGGGGTCTGGAAGAAAAGAATGCCGCGTACATTGCATTGTTTGTAAGTTTAGTAAAATGAGTTCATTTTCTAAAGAAGAATAGTTATGAGTTAATATTTTTTCTGTTTCTGCGCAAATAAGATGGCACATTTGCAGAATGCCATTTTGGGTGGCACGTACATCACGCCTCGTTACGTTTTCTTCTTTTACCGCATATTTTCGTTGTAGCTCCCACATTTCTTTTTGATCAAATCCAGCGATAAAGCGTCGTCCATCGGCACAATGAGTACATCCCGCTGCAAGAGGATGAATATAAGGACCGATAATACCTTCACCAAATGAAGTAAAACCACGTAGCCACGGAATATGATTTGACCGGAAAGTTAGCTCAGCGTCATGATGAATCGTAGAAGGAGAGCCGTCGTGTAATACGAGAGCGAGGTCGATATTTTCAGGGAGTTCATCTGCAATTGTATGTTGGCGAATGATGGAATATTGTTTGCATAATTGATCATGTACATAGTCTGCAAGAATGCCATCTCCTATAAGCAATATATTTTGAGTCATAGACCGTCCTCCTTTGCAATTAATACCCCGTACACACCATCTAAGTTTTCTTTCAAAAATGATTCAATCGCTAAATCAAACACGAATGGATAAAAATGATGTTCTTCTAAATGTTGCAGGGCAAGCTGTAATGATTGCGCATCTGGAATTTCTTTTTCCGCTTGTATTTCCACTCTAAAAGAATCCGTGTCATATAAAATAATAGATGATTCAGGCAAAATATTAGTTCTGTAAGGCGTATCTTCATTTTGAATATGAAGAAGTGATAGTTGTAGTGCGTTTCGTAAGGCTAACGTCATATTAATATTAGATGCGCCATACCATCGATCATTTATACCGACCCAAACGACTGGAAAGCTGAGAATATCTTCACCCATTGCGATTTTAGGTGTTTCAAGAATTGTAGCGAGGGCATCATAATAAAATCTACAATGTTTATCATGAATTTCGGTTAAGTCGACCGTCGTAATTTCTTCTAGCATATGTGATTGTCGTTCATACAGTTTGTGGTTTAAATGTTGTTGTAGTGCCCGGTATACACCCTCTGTCATCGTTTCTCCAGCGCCAATACCGATATCGTTATGTTCAGGAATAAGGCGGTGCATAATTTCCGCTACATATGTTTCAATTCCTACTAAACCAGCTTCTCGGCGCGCTTCGTTATGAGTTAAACCACTGCAAGTTATAAGAGGCAGGAGGGAAGCTGGGCCATCTGATAGAGGTGTAGCCACTTGAATATTGCATTGTGATAATGGTAATTGATATAAATCTTGTTCATCCCATACATGGAATATACCAGTTTCTTTAGAAGTTAATGAATCGAAAAAACGGAATAAATCAGTTGAGGTATGTTGGTTAGACCGATGCTCAAGTTTTTCAGAAAGGTTTTCTATCGTATCAATTGTAAAACTTTCATCAGTGGCGAGAGGATGTTTTATAAAAGGATGCCATGCTCCTTCGAGTGTTTCATAATTTAATAAAAAGAATTGTGGATTCTTTTCTCGATGTGAATCATCAGCAACGTGTTTAAATAATTCAAAAACGATTATATTTGCTAGCATTGCAGATGTAATTGGTGAAAATGAAGCTGATGAATGTTCATTTTGTAAAGTTGTTTCATGTAGCCGATGCCATGCGGATTCCCAGCATTCTTCACGATTAGCCATTACGACAGGACCAGCTATACCAAGTGCTGATAAACAAACGGCTGGTATGAAGTTCTTTCCTACTTCCTTGCAAATCGTGTGAGCTGCTCTTAGGCCATCAATATCTCCATTTTGAGAAACGTACAAAATCCAGTCGAAGGGCTCGAACACTTCATGCAGGGGACGATCAATTGTTGTATCTATTTCTTGAACAAGTACAGCATCATCTACTTCATGCGCAAGTTCTACTAGCTCGTGAATACGGTCGTAATTCGTTTCTTCATAATCTGTCACAAGGTAATGAAAGGTAGGTAATCCGGATTCTAATAAAGAAGAAACTAAGGAAGTAAGCATATCTCCAGAGCCGATTATAAGTACATTTGCATTGCGGTACGTTTCGAATTTTAAAGCGCCTGAATGAGAATCTGCTTCTAGAAATTCAATTTGCGAAGCATATCTATCAAGTAATGCACTGTTTAATTCATGAGGTGCATCTTGACTTACATCACGGACAAACCCATTTTTATATAAAATCTCTCCAATTTCAAATACACGATTTTGATAGGGGAGAGGGAGACCATCCGTTATTTCTGCTAAAGAATAATTACCGTTAAACATTGGCATTAATTTTTCAATCCAGTTATAAATTCCGTCACCGTCCATACGAAATGAACTGGCGTTATTTCGAAAATAGACACCCCCGTTTGAGTCGGGGAGGAAGAAAGTATCTTTATTTGCTTTTAGTTTTGCATGTGCTGGAAGGTTACTCATTTTAATCCTCCTTACTTTTTAGGCATACATTATTACCTTATGTCATGCGATTTGTCCCGTATGAATGCAATAAAAAAAGCTGTAGAATGATATATTCTACAGCCTGTAATAGATTATGAATCCATCAACCTTCTAATAATAATGATTTTGGATCTTCAAGCATATCTTTAACAGCAACAAGGAAGCTAACTGCTTCTTTGCCATCAACAATACGGTGATCGTAAGATAAAGCGATGTACATCATTGGGCGGTTTTCCATACGTTCGTTATCGATTGCAACTGGACGTACTTGGATTTTATGCATTCCTAAAATACCAACTTGTGGGCTGTTTAGGATCGGTGTTGACATTAGAGAACCGAACACACCACCGTTTGTAATTGTAAATGTACCACCTTGTAGTTCTTTTAGTGAAAGTTTGTTATCACGTGCTTTTTTACCTAATTCACGAATTTCGCTTTCGATTTCAGCGAAGTTTAATTGGTTCGCATCGCGTACAACTGGAACAACTAATCCATCTGGAGCTGCTACTGCAATACCGATATCATAGAATTTTTTAATGATAAGCTCGTCGCCTTGAATTTCAGCATTTAATAATGGGAATTGTTTTAATGCTGCAACAACTGCTTTTGTGAAGAATGACATGAAACCAAGACGTACATCATGTTTTTTCTCGAAAGCATCTTTACGCTCTTTACGTAATTCCATGATTGCAGTCATATCAACTTCGTTAAATGTTGTTAACATTGCAGATGTTTGTTGAACTTCTACAAGACGTTTTGCAATTGTTTGACGGCGGCGGGACATTTTCACGCGCTCAACTGGTTTTTCGAATTCAGTTTTTGCAACTGGAGCAGGAGCTGGACTTTTTGGAGCAGCTGGTGCTTCTTTCGGTGCTGCAGCATGAGCTTGTACATCGTGTGGTCTCACACGGCCAAGTGGATCTGTGCTACGTACGTCGTTTAAGTCGATTCCTAATTCACGAGCCATTTTTCTAGCAGCTGGTGATGCGATAGGACGGTTTGTATTTGGTAAACCTTGTAAAGTTGCAGTTTGTTCAGCACTTGGTGCCGCAGCTTTTGGTGCTTCAGCTGTTTCTTGTTTCGGTTGCTCAGCCGGTGCAGGCGTACTTACTGCAACTGGTGCTCCGTTTGCATCTAAAATTGCGATAGTTGCGCCAACTTCAACTGTATCCCCAGGTTCGCCTAGTAACTTCGATACAATACCTGAATCTTCTGCAATGATTTCTACATTGACTTTATCAGTTTCAAGCTCAACAACGCTGCCACCTTTCTCAACTTTGTCGCCTACGTTGATAAGCCATTGTGAGATAGTTCCTTCAGTAATAGATTCTGCAAGCTCAGGTACTTTAATTTCGATCATTTTAAATGTCCTCCCCTTATTTGCCTAACGGTGTGTTTTTTCTTCTTTTGTCTTCGGTAATCTCCATTTGTTAGCCTGACCTTGGGCAGAATATCTGCCCAAGGAACAAGCTAGAAATCTTCATTGTTACTTTTTAGTTGCTGAAAACTTCAATTTCTAGTTTATCTTGACGGAAGTTATACTTCACGTCTAAAGCGTGTGAAACAATTAGTTCTTGCTCAGCTTTGTGAGCGAATGGATCGCCGCCAGATGGGCTAGAGCGATCTGGGCGTCCAATATAACCTGTTTTCACTTTATCTCCAGCTAGTTCGAACAGAATTGGAGCCATGTAATGCCATGCGCCCATATTACGAGGCTCTTCTTGAACCCAAATAATTTCTTCTAAGTTTTTAAAGCGTTTAATAATAGATTGAACTTTCTCAGCAGGGAATGGGTACAACTGTTCAATACGAACGATATGAATTTCATCTAAGTTGTACTCATGCTTACCAGACTCGATTTCTGCTGCTAAGTCAATCGCCATTTTACCTGTACTTAAAACAAGACGTTTTACTTTGTTTGGTTTCATGCCAAGGTTTTCTTGTTCTAAAGCAGGTTGGAAACGTCCTTCGCTTAACTGACTAGCAGTTGAAAGCGTAAGTGGGTGACGTAATAAACTTTTCGGCGTCATCAATACTAATGGTCGAACAGCTTCTGTTCCTAAGATAGATGCTTGACGACGCAGGATATGGAAGTATTGTGCTGCACTCGTTAAGTTTGCAACTGTCCAGTTGTTCTCAGCAGCTAACTGTAAGAATCGCTCTGGACGTGCACTAGAGTGCTCTGGCCCTTGACCTTCATAACCGTGTGGTAATAGAAGAACTAAACCAGATTTTTGACCCCATTTTGCTCTTCCAGCTGAAACATATTGATCAAATAATGCTTGCGCAGTATTTGAGAAGTCACCATATTGCGCTTCCCACATAACAAGCGTTTCCGGAGCGAATACGTTATAACCATACTCGTAACCAACAACAGCAGCTTCTGATAACGGACTGTTATGAACAGAGAATGAAGCGTTGATGTTTGGTAAGCGATGTAATGGTGAATATGTTTCATTTGTATCCGTATCGTGTAATACGATGTGACGATGTGCGAATGTACCACGCTGTGAATCTTGACCAGTTAAACGAATTGGTGTACCTTCTTGTAAAATAGAAGCGAATGCTAATGACTCAGCAAGTGCCCATTCAATTTTACCGTTCTCTTCAAGAGCGTCTTTACGGCGCTCAAGAATTTTCTTCACTTTCGGATATACGTTAAAGCCTTCTGGCCAAGAGAGTAGACCTTCATTAATTGCACGAAGTGAATCAAGCTCAACACCAGTATCAATTGACTGAATGCCCTTTGCAACAACATCTGGCACTTTAACGTGAATTGTTGCATCGCTCGTATCAGCTGGCGGTACTTGTGCATAGTCAGATTTTAATTGCTCTTGCGTAAACTGTGTAATTGTTTCAATTTCATCTGCATTTAGAACACCAGCAGCTTGTAATTGATCTGCATAAATTGCTCTTACAGTTGGGTGATTTTTAATCTTTTTGTACACTTGTGGTTGTGTAACTGCTGGATCATCCATTTCGTTATGACCGTAGCGGCGGTAACCAATTAAATCGATTAAGAAATCTTTTTTGAACAACATGCGATATTGAATCGCAAGATTAGCAGCAGCAAGACAAGCTTCCGGATCATCAGCATTGACGTGAACAATCGGAATATCGAAACCTTTTGCAAGGTCACTTGAATATTTCGTAGAACGAGAATCATAGCTATCAGTCGTAAAACCAACTGCATTGTTTGCGATAACATGAATTGTTCCGCCTGTTTGATATGCATTCAATCTGCTTAAGTTGAGTGTCTCAGATACAATACCTTGACCAGGGAATGCAGCATCACCGTGAACTAAAATTACGAATGATTTTGAAGTATCTTGTTCTGGAAGACCAGATTTTTTACGATTTTCTTGAGCCGCACGTGCGAAACCTTCTACAACAGGATTCACGAACTCAAGGTGACTTGGGTTATTTGCTAATGTAACGCGAGTACTAACTTCTTCGTTACTAACGACTTGTTCTCTACCTAAATGGTATTTTACGTCGCCAGTCCAACCAGAGTTTGCTACTGCGCCTTCTATTTTTGCATGTTTGAACTCAGCAAACATGTGACTATATGGTTTTTCTAATACGTGTGCAAGTACGCTTAGGCGACCGCGGTGAGCCATACCAATCATGACATCTTCTACGCCATTTTTAGCACCTTCTAGCACAATTTCATCTAGAACGGGTACAAGCATATCAACGCCCTCGATAGAGAAACGCTTTTGCCCAACGAATGTTTTATGCAAGAATTGCTCGAAACCTTCAACAGCTGTTAAACGTTTTAAAAGAGCAGTTCGTTTTTGATTTGATAGTGGTTGACGCAATGAATTTGATTCCACCATTTGATGCAACCACGCGCGTTCTTCACTATCTTGTATATGAGAAAATTCATAAGCTAAAGTTTGTGTATACACTTCTTTTAATCTATGAATTACATCAAGTGCAGTGTGAATACCTTCTGGTGCATCTTGCCATACTGTTTTTGCTGGAATCGCTTTCAAATCAGCGTCGCTCAGTTCGTTCATTGCTTTCTCAAGAAGAGATTGTCCATTTGCAGCATCTTCCATCGGATTGATGTGAGCCAACGTATGCCCGAAAGAACGAATCTGTTCAACAAGCTGAACGACTTTAAGAATTTTTTCAATGTTCCCTGTGTTTTGAGGAGAAAAATGTGTTGCTGTGTTGTCCCCTGTTACGACATCATCTTGAAACGAAGGAGCTCCAAAAATTTCAAAAAGCTCTTGTAATTCCGGATCAACAGAACCTGCTCCAGTTACGTAAAGATCATACTGTTCAATAACATAACCAAGGTTCGGACCGTGGAACTTGGCCCAAGGGTTTGTCGTTGTATTCTTCCTCGTCATTTGTTTAAACCTCCCAATGCATATAATCCTTTTTCCATACAAAAAGGTGCATTTTGCTCTTTTCAATAATTGATGAACCAATAATCAATGTAAATGTTTTTCTTTACTCTTATGTTATTACAATAATTTACATAATACCAAACACTATTACTTATCTGTTTTGTAAAAAAACATTCACAATAACTTATCACCCAAGTTAATCTTTCATGTTATAAAGTAATTTTACAGAAAAATAGGGTGGATATATTTGGTATACCTATACAAATAACTAAAATTGTAGCATGTAAATATAAGTATAATAGTTAGAATGTTTCGATAAAAATAAGTTCGAATTATGTATATTGAAATAATAAGCGCTTTCATTGATATTATACAACAATATAACGGAATATAGTATAAAAAATAAAAAATTATGAATTTATCGTAAACTTTATTTAGATAGTGTTAAATATTGAAAGGAAAGTGAAGGATTTCTACAAAAAAAGTTGCTAAACATAAAAAATGCTTTATAAACAGTTAGTTTCTATAAATATGACGAAAAACACCGTAAAACCAATAACACATTTCGCCGAATAAAGGGATAAATGAAATATTTTAAAAGGATAAAACAAATATGGAGATATTAAATTTTAAAAAAAGAGAGGAGGAGATATAGTAACTGTTAGTTACAGTGTTCCGTATTTTGTTTCAAAATAGACGTGCTGAAATTAAAAAGTTTCTTCTATATAAATAGAACGAAAAATAAACAAAACAGATGTAAAGTAAACTTGACGTAAAGTTTCCTTTACGTATATACTCGTTATAAGGAAGGAGGGAGAAATTTCCTTGGAAAATAAAATGGTCGAATACCGAAAAAAATTTGGACTATCTCAAGAAAAATTGGCTGAGAAACTTGGCGTTTCCAGACAAACCATCATTTCAATTGAAAAGGGAAAATACGATCCGTCACTTCCGTTAGCATTTGAAATCGCGAAAACATTTCAGACAACGATAGAACATGTATTTATTTATGAAGGAAAAGAAGGGGAGGAATAAAGATGAACTATTCACAAAAGTACTTCGTTATCATGGGAATTATTTTTCTATTCATGAGTGGATTTATGATATTAACAGGTATAATGACGCATTCCGTACCGCCAGAAGCAACTTATCCATTACTTGGTATGATGATTATGTGTTTTTGCCTAAGTTACCTGCACCCACAATTTAAAGAAAAAGACGAACGAATGAAACTCATTCGTTATAAAGGAATGTTCGTGACCTTTTTTGCATTAACAGCATATTATCTTCTTTTCTCTATCGGCTTAAACTTAAAAATACTTACACTATCTGCTACTGAATTATTGAACATACTAATGGCACTTACGATGAGTACTGTTTTCATCTCATTTGTTGTTTTATCGAAAAGATATTAAGATGGAAAAGAGAAAGGAAGATTAACATATGCAAATGATGTATGCTTTTGGCATTGGACTTGTATTATTTTTAGCTGTATTCTTATTTATTCGGAAAGACGTGCAAGGCGGGACGTTAACGAAAAGAGGCTTTTATAAAATGATCGGCTGTTTAGTTGTTATGTTTATAGCGATTATCGTAATGATCGTTTTAATAAATCGGTCACTATAGAATGTAAAAATGTAACCTTACTTGAGTAAGGTTTTTCTTTATAGTTTAAAATCCGAAAATTCCCATTAAATCCATTTACCACATATAATGGATATTATATAATTTAATAAAATGATGGATAGGGAGAATAGTATATGAATAAAAAAACTATCTTCTTTTTATTAACATGTCTACTACTTGTAGCTAGTACTACTTATATAATATGTAACAAACGAGAACAAGTGCCACCTATGTTAGTATGGGAAGGGCAAGAATATTATGTTACGAATGAACCTGCCAAAGCAGAAGAAGTCGGGCAAAGGCTAGGAGAAGTAACAAAGAAAATTGAAACAAGTGAAAAACCTATTAAAAATAGTGAATCCAACATAGTACAGGAAAAAACAGAAGTATTCACAATGATAGAAGAAGAAAAAGGTCCCCACCCACCTTTAATCATAAAGGAGCCTGATGGTGAAGAATATAGAATTGTGAGGCCAATGTTAAAAGTATTATAAAGTGAAAAGGAGATTCCTATGCAGACAGTAACTTCATATCCATGGTCGTTAAGAAAAATGTTTGTTTTTTTCCTTTGCTTTATCTTTCCACCAATCGGTGCAACCTACATTGTAATGAATAGAGGGGCGCTACAAAAGAGAGATTTCATTTTATATGTATTATTTGCTGCTATTAATATATCACTTTGGTTGTCGCTTATGATCTTTGATCGGAGTATGTGGATGGTAGTAGGGCATTATGTGCTTGGGACAATTGTGATTGTTTTTTCGAATATAAATAAGAGATAACCCAGCAATCTTAAAGTTGCTGGGTTTTATTTTGCTATTTATAATGAAGAAACAAATTTTTAATAGAGAGTAGTGGGCGTTATGAGATGGAAAGAGGGAACGTTTGAAAAAATAGAAACAAATGACTCAGCTATTGAGAAAATTTTAAACACGTTTAAGGAACAAAACTTAAATGGTGGCGCAATAATAAGCTGTTTTAAAGTACATAACGAAAATCTTTTCAAAGAAATACCACATTTGAAAGATGGATACGATCACTTCTTTAGAAGAATCTTCAACTCTTTAGATATAATGCATAACTTAGAAGAGTTAAAAATACATACGTCAGAAAAATATAAGTTTCAATTTCAATATAGAAGCGCAGTAATGCTTGATGGGAGTATTGCATTTCAAATCATAAGAGGAGGAGCATATAAGTGCTTTCCGGATAGAATGGTAATGGCGAAGCAATTAGCGAGCGATGTATGTCAATACATGTTCCAAGATCGTTATGAGGATATTATAGTGTTCGAAAGTCATGCTCCTTGGACAGATTGGTTTTATGATGTTGCGTGGGATGTTACTTGGATGGTGTTAGATAGTAAGGAGTGTAAAATGTGGCTCATTTGTGCTACGGATACGGATTGATAGAAGAGGGGCCTTGTAGGAAAGCTGCAAGGCCCTTAATATTTTGGGAATGAATAGAAAATAAATCATATAAATGCTATACCAAAAAATGTTTGTAATGTCAGTTTCATACTATTGTATAATGCTGACTTACTAGAAAAGATAAGAGGAGAATGAGCGTGCAAAAGATAAAGAAACTATTACTGTTAATTATGATAGTAGGATTAACAGTAGGTGTTTTAGCAGGGTGTGCAAATCCGAAAGATACGACAGAAGAATTTTTAACAGCTATACAAAAAGGTGATGTAGAAAAAGCTCGTACCTTTGTTGAAAGTGACAAAGAGTTTAATAAACTAAATGAAAAAACAGATGATGCGGAAGCGAAAGCAATGCTGAGCGCCATTACGAAAAACTTTAAATTTGAAAAGCTAGAAGAAGTATCGAAAAAGGATGACAAAGCAGAAGTGCAAGTGGAAATTACATCTGCTGATCTATCCGTTGCTTTAACAAAAGCAGTGGGAGAAGTTATGCCAATGACCTTTGCTAGCGCATTTAGCGAAGACAAAGAACAATCTGAAAAAGCAATCGAAAAAACAATGACATCAACTATCGTCAAAAACTTAGCGGATAAAGATGCAGCAATGGCAACTCGCAAAGTTACATTGAACTTAAAGAAAAACAAAGATGGTGACTATAAAATCGTTGCAGATGATAACTTGAAAGAAGTATTATTTGCAAATGTGAAGTCTTTGGAGAAGATGTTTGGCGGGAAGTGATTGATTTAGATAAAAAAGAGAAGCCATATCACGTAGAAAGTTGATATGGTTTCTCTTTTTTTATGACCCCGGAGAGGCTCGAACTCACGACCTCCACCCTGTCAATTCAAAGACACCTTTTTCCTCCAGTTCTTTTGTGTTCTCAAAAGTGCTTTAGAATAAGATTTATAACAACACAAGGACGTTAATTTGTCCTTTAGTTCTTTTGAATTATTGCAAATGCGTGACCATTTTGTGACCAGTTTTATCATTGATACGTTCAGGCGATACCTATGTTTTAATTCATTCTCTGCATTCTTTTATGATACATTACCTGTATCGTTTGCATTATTAGTTATGATGCTTTTAACCAATGAATGGAGTGATGCCTTTAATTCATCCTTATTTTCAATTTGACCATTAAATACATGGTAAACAAGCCAATTATAGGGAAGAAGGGAATCCGTTTTCTTATTAATAACTACGCCTTCTTTTTTATCTCCATGTACTTCAATTGCATGCTTTATACCATTGTACCAAACTGCAATATCAATAAAAACAACAGTATTAACCCCTGTCTTTAAACATACTTCTAAAGCCATTTCAAAACCAGTTATATATTTTGATAATTCCTCTTTTAATTTTCCGAAAAAATACACAGCTTGAAATGTGGGACGAGGTGGATATATCCATTCATGCTCAATATGATTAGGGAAAAATGGATGTATTGAAGATTGAAGTTTGTAGGGTTCAAAATTGTCCCATATCTCATATTCTTCACGCTTTGCTTTTTCAAATTCACTTTCAAACATTAACGAACACCCCTTTTTATAGGTAAGTATTTACCAGGTTGGGGTTATGTATACTTTATGGAGAACATCGAAAACAAGGTAGAATATAAATTTTCACCATAATATTTTAGCTTTGTCTATTTATCCAATATTGAAGCATTGAAGTGGAAAGTGTTAAAAGAATGGATAAGTAATAAATTTTTTTAAAATAAACCTCTATTTTCTAATGAAAATTAAGTTAAATTAAAATAAATTTAAAACAAAAGGAATTTCTCTCATATTAAAAAATGAAAATAAATCTATAATTCATTCAATCAGAAACATTAATCATCTTCTTGATTAATATTTCTATTTTTTCATCATATCTATAAAGGTAGTTAGGAAAATTCTTATACATTTAACACCTCTTTTACGTACATATACCTTTCTGGTATGTGATAACAAGTTAATGGGGGTAAATAATAAATGAATCATAAATCAAAGTTGCGGATGTTAAATCTTTTTTTGGAAGATAAGACTAGGATGTATAAGCATATGATGATGTTAAAAAAAGATAAGGCATTTAAAACTGAATTAAGAATTTATAACGAACTCTTAGTAATGTTAAGAGACCTTAAGTAATAAGAATGAAATAAATGTACTAACTAAAGCGATAATTGGCACAGAAAAAAGCTCAGAGTATAAAAAAGCTCAGAGCTTTTTTATATCGGCTTATTCAATATAAGTATCTCATTAGTTTAACAAGTTTGTCTGTTTTTTTTACTTCGTTTAAGTTACTTTGGTTTAAGCTAGTCTATGATTTATATTCCTTTACTTCTGACTTAGGTTTGCATATTACTGAGGCATCTAAAATTAATGGCGAATTGTTTCTAGAAAGGACAACTCAAAATGATGCGCTGTTGTGTTTACGGATGACAGAAGATGTTTTAATTTAGGTTAAAGAGAGAGCAAAAAGCTATGAATAATTAATTGATTTTATAAGTGTATTTTCACTAATATAAATAGGAAATATTAGATTTTTCTCGTTCAATTATTATAAAATTATATTATATTAATATATATAAAATAAAGGGTGAGAGAAAAAGGATTCTTTCTTGTTTATTTTATTTTTTTGAAAATAGAACGTACGTTTAAAAAATTTTTTTTTTGTGTTAAAATAAGGTGTCCTTATCTAAGGATTAATTTCTAAGAGAAGGAGCTAACATATATTGCTAAACGTAATAGAATTATTTGCAGGTGTTGGAGGGTTCAGAGTTGGACTTGAGCGCTCTGGTGGCTTCAATTTTGTATGGGCTAACCAATGGGAACCTTCAAAGAAAGCACAAGATGCGTACAATTGTTATGTATCACATTTTGGAGAAAGTGACTTTCATTCAAATGAAGATATAAATAAAGTAGATGAAACTACATTACCTGAATTTGAACTTCTAGTAGGTGGATTTCCTTGCCAAGATTATTCTGTCGCAAGAAGTTTAAGTGGTGAATTGGGTATTCAAGGGAAAAAGGGAGTCCTTTTTTGGGATATTATAAGAATTGTCGAAAATAAACGACCTAATTATATATTACTTGAAAATGTTGACCGATTGTTAAAATCACCATCTTCCCAACGTGGGAAAGATTTTTCTATTATGCTGGCGAGCCTTAATGGACTTGGGTACAATGTAGAATGGCGGGTTATTAACGCTGCAGATTACGGTTGTGCTCAAAGACGAAGAAGAGTGTTTATTTTTGCATATAGAAAAAATGCTAAATTTTTAACGGATACTATTGATTTTAATGAAATCTTGTTTGAAAAAGGGTTCTTCGCTCCAATCTTTCCCGTTAAAGAAAACCCGAAAAAAATGGGTGTTCTGCATGAACAATTATCCGATGATATTGAGTGGATATCTGAAGAATTTAAAGCAAGTTACTTTAATTCGGGAATAATGATAGATGGTACAGTTTATAGTCGTGAATTGTTACCTATCGAAGAGCAGTCAACGCCTTTGATTGCGATTCTTGATGGGAATGTAGATGAAAAATATTACTTAGATGAATCTGCTATTGAAAAATTCAAGAAATTAAAAGGCGCAAAAAAGATTGAACGGACCGCAAAGTCAGGACATAAGTATATTTTTTCAGAAGGTGGAATGGCATTTCCAGAACATCTAGAAAAACCTGGGCGTACGATGTTAACAAGTGAAGGGACAACAAATAGGAGTACACATGTTGTTGAAGACCCAGAAACACATCGCCTAAGATACTTAACTCCTAATGAATGTGAGAAATTGAATGGATTTGAGCCTAATTGGACTAACACTGGAATGTCTGAAAGAATGAGATATTTTTGTATGGGTAATGCTCTTGTTGTAGATTTGGTAGAAAGAATGGGACGTAGAATAAACCAAATAGTAGTTCAGGAGCAAACACAAAGATAAAAGGTTGTCCATAACGCGGACAACCTTTTTCTTACTATCTTGGTAAGCTACATTTATAAATGAAAGAAGGAGGGGTGTAAAATGATATGCGACTGTGGAGGAGTTTTATTGGTAGTATCAATTGAGGAACCACCTGCACATCTTTCAAAAGAAAAGAAGCTTCTTTATAATCGTGTGTGTGATGTGCAATGTCAAACATGCGGGAAAATACATTACTCACAAACCTATGATGATGGAACTCATATTAATCTTGTGAAAACCACTAAAAAGATTTAATGAAGTTTTGATTATTAGACAGAATAAAAGTAGCATTAATTCAGTGGGGAATTATGCTACTTTTATTGTTATCTACATCAAAAATTTAGTTTCCTTGTGGAGGAAAATCCTTTTATAATTCTAAGTGAGAGTGCTTTTTAACTTGATTTAATATGTATTTTCGGTGTAGCCAAAAACTTTTTTTGACTAATGATTCTCCGTAGTGAGTTAAATATGTATCTATACCCTCTCTGCCATGTGGTCGTACATGGGCAACGGGATTTTCAGAACTCTTAGGAAGCATATGTGCTTGTTTATTTTTTATCCTTGTTACAGTTTCTTCCCAGACTTTACGGAAATGACCTTCCAAGTCTTCTGTAGGCATTCGCCAAAAGAAAGAATCACGGAAAATATATTCTCCATCATTATTTTCACAGTAAATAACAAATAAGAATCGATGTTCTTCAAAATATTTTTTCATGGTGGAAGTTTCCCATGTTTCTTCAATTATTTCAGTATACTTAAATGATGGGAATGACATATTCTGTTCGATTATCCCTTTTTTGTTAATTCTAATTGCTTTAATTTTAGAGTTCGATTTTACAAATTCCTCTGATTTATCGATATCATCCAAATCATTATTTAAAATTTTAGCTGATATTTTTTTAGCAACCAGATAAGCATAACTTTTTGAGTTGAAGTTAACATTAAATTCCTTACATAAATCGTTTAGAGTTCTACCAAAGTATGGAGTGTATTTTCTGTAAATATATTCATCTAATGTTTCGTCTTTTAAATCATCAATAATTGACTGTCCTGCTATCAATTCTCTAGTTTTATATGTTTTTTTCCCCTGAAGAATATAATTATTTAAAATGCTAGTCATATATGATTGTTTTAAAGAAAATGCTCTAGGTTTTGCCTTCTTACCTGGTGCATCTGTTCGTTTACTACTGTTAGCACCTTTTGTACACGCAGCTAGGTAATATGTATCACTCTCAGATAAGTCATAGGCTTTTCCAGAGCTGACTTTGTTATGAATAATCTCCCAATCTTTTTTTATAATTTTTAAATCGTTTTCTGGGAACTCAAATAGTTGAGCATGTCTAATTTCAAAATCTTTCCTCTCCTTTCCGGTTTCATATAAATAGAATACAAGAAGAATCAGTTTGTTTTTTTTCCAGAAGGAGCTTGTACTAAAAGTTTCATTGGGTAAATTGGGGTAATTTATCATATTCAGCACTAAGCGCTCTTTAGCAGAAAAAGGTTTTTTCTTTGATGCATTTCTTTTAAAGGGTGTGACCTTTAATTCGACGCCTGCTAGAGGGAAATCAGGTGCAGCTTCATTATTGGGTTGAATTCCAAAATGATGTTCTTCTACAAGTAGCCCTAGCCCTCCTTTATTATTTTTATTTAATAATATTCTCTCAGGAAGAAATTCATGGAACCTTTTATTTTCAAGCAATTTACCATGGGCTTCTATTGATTCCGGATTTGTGTTGTCATAAATTCTATTATTTTCAGACATAAGTCTTACCTCGTTTCATTCTTTAGTTGGGATTATTATTAAAAAGCCTAGCGGTACTGTTAAATAAATTTTTAATTGTTCCTTGCATTAACGGAGTGGATTTAGCTCTATAAGGATTAAAATGCTTTGCCTTTAGTGTTTTATCGTAGTCTTTGTAACGTCCACCAAAGTTCGGTGTCATTTTGATTTTAGGGTTGTATTTGTTGGTAATCCAATTAGGGATTTTATCAACATCATCTAGAGTAAAAGTCATATCAATAAAGCCCATCAACATATCTCTAGGTTTAGCTCTACAATTAGGAGAGAATGCTGAGTATGCTTGAAAATCTTCATCCCCCCAATTAATCTCTTGTTCAAACAACATAAGCTTCAACACCTCTAATATATGAACTTCATTTTGTTTTGGAGTAAGGGAGTTTGGAGTTGCACCCTGCCATATGCTTTTGCAATTTTGTAAGGTCGAATTAGCTAGAAGCTCCTTCATAGCTTGATAATGCGTGTAATCTAATGAATCACCAATTCGTATTTTAAAGTCAAATAGACCCCGTTTTGGCTTATCCGTCTTTTGTGCCATTAATCCAGAATAATTTCTTTGGTATTCGAAACCAAAGAGTTGATTATTTACAGTATATATAAATTTATTGTTTTTGGATGGTAATAAAACTGTTAACAAAAGATGTTTAGCTAATTCTTCAAATGGATTGCTGGGTTTAAAAGTTTGAATATCATTGACTAAGGTACTATATGTTTTTTGAGTACATATTGCATTATTTATAAATTTATTATCTCTAGTAAATTGTTGGAATTCTGAGGGTGAAAACATTAGCTTTTCTCCTTTTCATGTAAGAGTTTATTAATAGTTTACAACTTTTTTATTAATTGTTTAATAGTCTCTCTAAAAATTAGTAGAATAACTGGAAAATAAATGTGTTTTGTGGATAAAGAAAAAAGAAGAGAAGTGAGGCTCTTCTTCCTTTTTTTGAAAATATGTATACCTTTTGTATTGTCTTGGTTTGAATAAAAATAATATATAATAAGACTACGATTTTTTAGGTGAAAATACTATGTAGCAAAACCACGGTTTTTTTTAGATATTATGCAATCAGACTGCGATTTTTTTAGAAAATTATTTTATTTAAAGAAAGACATTCTCTCTTAATCATGTTGTCCAAATTGAACACGGATATGTCTTGTGTATTCATCGTTACCGTCAGAATCTATGCGAAACATTAAATCAGGATGCACAATGTATCTAGCCCTTCCTTTTGCTTTTGTCACCATTACAGCTCCGGCTTCTTGTAATAAATTAAAATATCTCGTGATTGTAGCTCTATCTGCATTCTTGTGACCTAATATTCTTCCAATTTCACTTTTGGTTAAATGCTTTAATGTCTTAGGTTGTCGTTCTAATGCATCTAATACGGTTTCATCTGGATTGGTGATTGGTTCATCAGGATTCTTAACTAAATAATAAGTTTCATAATGAAAATATGGTATAACAGCATGTAAAATGCCGATTACATCTTTAATGTAAATTGGCTTCTTTCTTTTTCTATTTTCATTTTCTTCTATTTTTTGTAAATTGCTTATAGTTTGCTGGAGTTTATTTTGAAAAATTTTAACGAATTTATCTTTATCTCCGGCTTTCAACTTGCCCATAACATAGTATGTATCATTTAAAACATAATTTGCTTTCCTTTTGTCTTTGGGATTTTTGATTTGATTAATAATACCTATTTGACAAAATTTTTTTAGCTTTTTATAAGCATTCACCTCGTCTATACACCATATTTCTGCAATTTCTTTGTTTGCAAGTGGTTCTCCACTTTTAGAAAAGGGTTTTCCATCGAATTGTGCATATAACATTAAAATCATAATATAGCGTCTATCCGTTAATGTTAAACGGTCTTTTAATTCTAAATTAGAGCTTGTTATTGCCATAAAATAGGACCCTCTTTCATCTGATGCTCTTATTGATAAACGTTTGAAGTAATTTCTAATGCTTTCAGCTAAGGATTTATCTTTTACTTCATTTTCATTTAAGTCAATCAGACGTAATACTCTTATTTCTCCTGTTTTCTTATCTTTTACTGTAACACTGGATTCGTCATTACTAATGATTACTTCATTTTCATGAATACGATTGTAATCGTTTATTTTCATATTTAATTCCTCCTAAAATAAATTATTTTTTAGGAGTCCCTTATTTTTAGAGGATTCTTTTAAATGGTGTGGTATATAGTTTATAAATTAATTGTTTGCTATTGGGTTCCCCATGGACTCCGATTAAAATATGTAGGGAAGCCAGAGATATTTTTACACAATCAATTGTTTCTAGTGTGGTGTATGCATCAACTCCGAATTATTTTTTGTATTTTAAAATATGATGTACGAATGATGAAGGGGAACTGGTTTGTTGTATATTTATTTTTTTTCGATGTTCGTTCTGATTCCTCTTTTTATAAAAAATTAAAATCATGTAGCTATAAATGTATGTTCTTATATTGTTTTAACAACGACCTCTAATTTTGCAAGCTTGGAAAAATACTGCTATTAATTCCTCAGATAAGATTGAACTAAATACATCATCTAAACTTATTTTATAGCCGTTATAAAGTGATAAGCCAACTTCAACAAGGCGTCTTGTAGAGCCAGTCAAACCAGCTGCATCTATATGATGTTTTTCTTCCTCTTCATCCCAGTACGTCAGCATAAATAAAGGACCAGAAGCAGCATCTAATATATTAATATCAATACATTCATATATTTCAGGATGAGCTGCGATGTATATATTTGCTTCGTACTGGACACCAACAGCTTTTTCTCTAGTTAAATGATATGTTCTCATTAAAAAATCATAGTTTTCTTTATGTTTATCGTTAACAAAATACATTGTATCCACCCCTTATAAATTAAGTTTGTCAGTTGCTTTATTATTCTACATTCTGAATTTTTCGAATTCAATACCAAAATTTAAAAAATCATATGATATAATAATTAAAAATTTTAAAACCGAACTAGAGGATGTCGAAAGCATCAAGTGAAATTGAATAGAGAACATTACAAAAAACTAGGGATGTTGGTAATCCCTAGCGTTTTTGTTTTACAGCATATATTTAATTGTGATGTTCACTTAGTTATAATTACCGTTCTTTTCTTAGTCATTTTCATTCCCAAATTGTTGTAGGTGTTTGTTCATTTCGACTGCAAATGATAAGTTTGTGTATTGTTCATCATTGGTCACATCACTCAATATTTGTTGAGTAATTTCATAATAAGGCAGGGTGCTTGTTTTTGGATTCTCACAACACTCTTTAAGCCATAATTGAAAATAATTTAGTACATCTTCTAGACTACCTTCAAATAACTCATATCGTCCAAATGATTTTATAACGCAGAGTTTATATTTCTCATTCAAACATAGGCTGTCTTTTGTGTCTTGAGTAACACCGATTAAGCACCAAATAGTGATATCGTGTTGATGAGACAATGTTAGATAGGATAACAATTGTGATGCTTTTAATCCTCTAATAGATGTTTTTTCATCTATTACAAGAAAATGTCCACAAAAGGGAATGAAAGTATCTATATCACCAACGTATAGAATGTTATTTTTATCTTCCACTTTTAGAGAATTGCTTAAAAATTCTTTGATGGATTGATAGAAAACACCAAGGTCCCATTTGTGAGAGAAATTATCGACATTTTTGATGTTTTTAGGGACAGGTATTTCTTTAGCACAATAATCTCCAAGTTTCTCATTTAGTAAATTTAAAAGTATTTCTTTATCATTTCCCAAGGTATCTGAAAATGAAAACAATCTTCTTCGTTTACGCTCATCTGGTAATTGTTCTATTGATTGTATTCCGAATTTTGGCATGTTTTTTATTATTCACCTCGAATATTATTTGTTGTTTTTCCCATATTCTCAAGGTATGTATTTCGAAAAAATTTATGAATAAATGGTTGAGCGTTTAAGGATTTGTTTGGAAAAACAAACATCAAAATTCGACATGATTATGTTCGATAAAAAAACTTTTCGACATACATACCATAAAAATTTTTAATATTCAAACTCGATTTTTAAGAATTTGTGTTTTAGCTTAATAATATAACAAAGAATTACAGGAGAATAAAATATTAATAGGGGGGATATCTTGCTTCTAATAAAAGATTTACCTGAATATATAACGCCATTACATATAAAGCAGATATTAAGAATTGGACAAAGACAAGCTTACCAATTAACAAAAACAAATGACTTTCAAACTATGAAATTAAAAGATATTAATCTGTATTCAAAAGAAAAATTTATTAAATGGTTAGAGGGAGGAAATTTAAAATGAGAGAAGGTACCAAGGAATTAAAATCATTTCCTGATATTTTAACAGTTATGGAATTAAAAGAACTTTTAGGAATAGGACGAGAACAGGCATATGAACTTGTTAAATCAGAAGATTTCCCTACCAAAAGAATCGGTCGAAGAATCATAATTTATAAACCCAATTTAATTAAATGGTTAGAAAAAAATAATGCATCTTGAAAAAATGCTAGTTGAAAATGGAAAATATTTAGCCTTGATGGCATAAAGGAAGTGCGGCGTAATAATTGTAAAGAATTTTTTTAGAGGAGGTACTTATGAGAGGAAGTATAAACAAAGATTTAAAAAGTGGTACTTATTATTTTGTTGTTGATATTGGTATACAGCCAAATGGAAAAAGAAAACAAAAAAGGAAGCGTGGGTTTCCAAAAAAACAAGACGCAGAGGCAGCCTTAAATGAAGTTATTTCACAACTGAATAAAGGGACATTCATTGAACCTAGCAAGATGTTATTCTCGGAAGTATCCATAAAATGGTTAGAACGTAGAAAGCGTGAGATAAGATATTCTACTTATAAAACCTATAATCAAGTTTTAGATACACATATTCTACCTTATTTAGGGAATGTGAAAACTTCGAAAATTAATCAAAGATTGCTAAATTCTTTTGTCGATAAACAGTATGAAAAAGGATATTCCAAGAACTATATTTCAAAACAGATTGCTGTTTTAAAATTAATTTTAAATTTTGCGGTAGAAGAGGGCTACTTAAAACACAATCCTGCAAAAAATCTAAAAAAACAAGAAGAAAAAAATACTGTTACATCCTTTTGGACTGAAGAAGAGGCAAAAACTTTTTTAGCTGCAGCGAGAACGTCCCCTTATTATGCAGTGTATTTGATAGCGCTAGCTACGGGATTACGTAAGGGAGAAATCTTAGGTATGAGATGGGATGCTGTTGATTTTGAAAATAGTAGGATTTATGTTAAACAAATTTTAACAAACGATGGAAAAAAACTTGAGATGGGTGCAAAGACTGAAAATTCTTTACGAAGTGTCGAGGTTTCTCAGAATATAATGGAAGAATTAAAATCTATAAAACAGAGGTTTAATGATAAAGAGTGCCTGCTAAAAGGTGCATTTTCTGAGAATAATTTAGTGATTTCATCAAGTAAAGGGACCCCTATTAATCCTAGAAATATAGGGAGAAATATGGATTTGATAATACAAAAATCTGGGGTGCGACGTATTACATTTCACTCTCTTAGGCACACCCATGCCACATTGTTAATGGAAAAGGGAATCAATATGAAAGTTGTTTCTGAAAGATTGGGACATGCAGATATAAGAACAACCATGAATAGATATACGCATGTAGGTCAAACACTTCAAAAGGAAGCTGCTGAGATGATGGGGAGCTTAATAAAATGAGATGTTGCATTTTGTTTTTTGATATTAAGATTTTATAAAAAACCAGTCTAAATTATTTGAAATTTAGACTGGTTTTGAAAACTTAGAGGTTAATCTTAAAATGAACAATAGTAGCAGAAATATAGGTTCCATTTAAGGGCTTAATAATTCATCTACAAAATGTAATAGGAATTAATTAAGGTTCCTTAGCGATTTAAAAATCATTAATTTTATTTAAATCCCAAACTTGTTGGACAATTTTTTTATATAGCTCTTGACGTTCTATTAATTCGTTAGTATTAAATGTAGCATATGGTTTAAAAGGTAAATTATAATTTTTTATATATCTTAAAAAGTTAGGGTTATTTTCATAACAATTTTTATGAAGGGATTTAGCTAATAAGTTTTGTCCAAAATATTGCTGGACCTTAACAAAGTATTCTTTATCACCATAGCTTTGATTAATACTTTTAGGAAGTAAGAGGAGTCCTCCAACATGATTGCGGCGATTTTGGAAATCGGTTTCGTTGCTGAATTCCTGTGTATGACGTTGAAATTTATTTGCCCAAATGTGCTCGATTTGAAAGGGATTTTTAGACTCTTTAGTTACATACATTTTAAAGTTAGAGTCTATCCCGCTTTCTATTTCGATATGATGCGTTATGCGAGCGAGTAAGTAATGGACATATTTTTTGTTTTGTTGATGAAGGTAAAAAAATTCTAGATTTTCTAGCTTATTAATTTCGTTCCCTTTTTCTTGTAATATTATTTTTAGTTCATCTAAATCTTTGTCACGTATGTCCTTTGTTAAGTTATACATCGTGTAAGCAAGAGATGAATAGTTTAATGTTGAAAATGAGATAAAGCGATTAACAATGAGCATATCAATATAATAAGCAACTAAGTTGATTTTACGATTTATAATATCCTGTGTATCAGTTACTTTTAGTGGTGCTAGTAATAAGTGATACTGATGCGTAAAATTATTATGGTTATTGTAATAAACATACTCAAGTTCTTTTGTATAAGTGACCGATGCCTTTAAAATATTTAAATATTGTCTTGAATAAAAATCGAATTGTTTTGTAATAAAATCTTCAAAATCTTGACTTGTATGCAAAGATAAGCTGTCTTTATTATCACGTACCCATTTATGATAAGAAGTAGCGACCTTCTCAAAATCCTTATTTTCTTTTCCTTTACCGCGTTCACGTATACTCTGAGCAAATTTTGCTCGGAACCAATGCTTAAAGAAATCAATTTCTTCGTTTTTGCCTTTTTCAATTAGTTTCAAAATTCGTTTTTTCCATAAAGTATTGGCTCTTTCTTTTGCTTCATTATCTCTAATATTTGCTAATAAATAGCCTTTTAGCATGTCAGTTGGATTAAGGCTCAACCCTCTATCATTCATTGTCTCAAAAATTGTATAAGCATCCTCATCATTATCTGCTTCAATATGTACTATCATAACTTTATTTATCATCCAATCGATAAAGTAAGGTAACGCCTCATCTTGTAAATCATCTGGGAAGTGATATTTAATATCTTCATAGCGAGCCCCAATTGTCCGAACAGATTCTGAAGAGCTTCCTTCAAAATCGAAGTGGTGCTCATTAAACAAAGCTTCCATACAAGGGGTACGTTCTTCTACATCAATATTAAAAGATTTCTCTCCGAATCTTTCTGAAAAAATAAGTTCGCTTACATTCACTCTTCGATGAATACTTTGTTTTTGAATGTTATGCAAGAAAATCAAAATCAATGAAATAGAGGTCAATCTTTGCTGACCATCAATCACATATTTTTTCCCTTCTTTATTACTAATTACAATGGAACCTAAGAAATAATTTTCGTATTTTTCCACTTCTCTTGGTTCGTGTTGGGGGTCATAATTATTTAAGAACTTGTTAGATAAATCTTCAAGTAGTTCACGAATATTTTTTGTTTCCCATCGATATTCTCTTTGATAATAATCAATTCCATATTTTGAATTGCTTAATGTTTCTCGAATGCTTCTTGACCGTGCCTGAATTTCACTCAAGTTTCTGTCCCTCCTAAAACTAGTTTGCAGAAAATGTAGTAATATATAATTTAAATAACACTATCACGTTTAAATTATATACATTATTTTACCATTTTTATATTAATGTGATGAGGGATTTCTTAAATTAAATGCTAAGCGAAATTGATATAACATTAAAAGGAAACTTATATTTTTCACGGTTTCCAAGCTGTAAGAACAGAAAATTAAAAAAGCGTGACCAATCTGTGACCAAACCTTGTTTAGGCTATGAGTTTATAAAAGAAAAAACCGTGTCAAATATTGATTGGACATGGTTTCTACACGTATGACCCCGACTGGGTTCGAACCAGCGACCTCCACCCTGTCAAGGTGGCGCTCTCCCTGCTGAGCTACGGGATCTTCAAAAATGCTTATGTAACAGCATCTTTAATCATTATGTTAAAACAATTATATATAATTAACTGAAATTTTACAATATTTTTATAGTAATCTTTTGAACAGGAAGAATTTGGAGTCAATTTAGTAGTGTATTAAGGAATATATAGGTAGGGAATGTAATGAAAAGTGGGTTAAAATAGAGCGGTTATATTATTTTTTTTGATACCAATCTAAAGGACCTTCATCACTCAAATCAACAAGAAAAGGGAATAAGAAGTGTAAAGGTAAGCTTAAAAGTTCTGGCATAGCGTTTATTGTTTTCTTTGATAGGTATTGCCTTCCGAAACAATACGGACAATCTTTTTCAAATGTCACGAGTATCGACCATACATCTTTTACTTTCCATTTCGTTTTACAATACGTACAGTGCGCCATTTAGTTCCTCCTCATTTTAAGGTGTTTTCTAATATATTCTACTTTATTGTACGAAAGTCATTTGAATTTGATGTGGTAAAATGCAAGTTGTTTTGTTTTTTGTAAAAAGACAATAAAGTGATTATATTTCAACACGTAAAACAAGCCTAACCCCGTTCTACATTTAGGGAGGGGGTAGGCTTGTTTTAATTCCGATCAAAGTCTCTTTGTATCAGGCTGTTTACACATTGCCCAAATAACTTCGCGTTAAGTTTGGGAGAACAATTTTTCCATTCTTACTGTATTTTTCGAATAACTCTGATAGGAGAAGAACAAAGTTTTTATACTCTTCGTCATTTTCTTTCGGAGCATAGGACGCTGATAAATTCCTTCCTAAAAAACCTTCATAGTCAAAAAGTAAATCATTTTGATATTCTTTAAACTCATACTTTCCATCTTTAAAAAAGCTGTTAAACATTTCTGGAGTTTCATCTATTCCACCGCTAAAGCCTTTAAAGGTTGGACAGGTTTTCTGGCAAATTTCTGCGTTCTCTTGAATAAGTGGACTAGTTACATCTCTACTATTCCAAACAAGTGCAACATGTGCTTTTTGTTTCAAAATTCGTTGGCATTCGATTTTGAAAGCTTCTTTATCAAACCAATGAAATGCTTGAGCAACAGTCACTAAATCTACACTATTTTCTTTTAAAGTGGTATTTTCAGCAGTTGCTTTTATAGATTGAAAACGAGGATATTGGTTTAACGATTGTTCTGCCATTTTTCTCATGTCATCATTTGGCTCCACTCCAATAACATGTAAACCACTTTCAAGCAGCTGGTGGCTAAATATCCCTGTACCTGAACCAATATCGGCCACAATTTGATTCTCATTTAGTTCGTTAGCCGAAAGCAAATAATCAATATATTCATTAGGATAACTAGGGCGATATTTCGCATATATATCGGCCTTGTCAGTAAAATTTTCTGTTGTTTTCACCGTACTACCTTCTTTCCAAAGATATTATGTATAGAAATAGGAACCAAATAGTAATTTTCGCATCGGTCTCTAAGTCTACAACGAAAGAGTCCAGCTACATAGAGCTACCTTAGTTCTCTTGTTCAAATTATACTATTTTGCATGATATCTTCCAAAAGACCATGATTTCTTATTCATCTAAAGGGTTTAATTATTGAATAATATGACCATTTGTATATGGAACGAGAGGTATGTAGGATAAGCGATTTCCATTTTTAATATCTAAATTGGCCAATATATCCTTTTTACAATTTACTTAAAATCATGTATAACAGAGATACAAGATTATTTTATAAATATTCAAAAGCAAAGGGAGAATTATCGTAATGGTAAGGAAAACGTTCAAGATGCGCGTATCTAAAAATAGAACGATTTCAATTAATGGCTCAATTCTTGATGTGGATGTTACACATGATGAGTTTTTGCAAGAGTTTGTTGAGTGGGTCGATTCTAAAGGTTGGTCGTTTATGGGGATGACAGATGAGATTACACCTGAGGAAGCTAGTCAAAATTTAATAGATTCATTAATTGATGAGAAGGATAAGAAAGAATAATTCTTTCTTATTTTTTATTGTATATTTATGTTCTTTATCGTAAAAGTATGATATAGTAAAAAACAGTGAATATTCTTCCAATTTAATACAAATTACATATAGATTGGTAGATTCAGTTTTTAAGCTGTGAGAGTATAGTGAAAAGGGAGAGTCATATGGTAAATTTTAAGAAAATTTTGGTTTTTATTACCGTTATTTGTTTATTTTTTTTGACACCTATGACGTTACGTGCTGAGACGAATGTTGGAGTGAATCCAGAACAAGTGGCACCACCACCTAAGGAAGGGCCAAATGTTTTTAGTCAGTTTGCAACTACGATTGATGCGAAAACTGGAGATGTTTTGTATGATAAAAACGCACATCATCGTGCATTTCCGGCTAGTATGACGAAAGTACTAACGGCGATTTTACTTATGGAGCATACGAAACCAGAGGATCAATTTACGTTTTCACAATTAGCATTAGATCAAGAGAAGAGTAATTATCAAATTGAGTTTCAACCTGGTGAGACGATTAATAGAAATACTGCACTTATGATTTTAATGGTGCTGAGTGCAAATGATGTGTCGTATGCGATTGCGGAGCGTATTGGCGGAAGTGTTGAGAATTTCGCTAATATGATGAATGAGAGAGCGAAGCAATTAGGGGCTACCGATAGTCATTTTGTAACACCAAATGGATTGCATGATCCGAACCATTATACTACGCCATATGATATGGCTATGATTACGAGAGGTGTGCAAAAGTACCCTGAGATTTTGCAAGCGATGAATACGAAAAGGACGACAGTTACGACATCTAGGCAGACGGTGTCTATTTTTAATAAATCTATTTATTTTGAAAATCCATTTAGTATTGGCGGTAAGACAGGTTTTACAAATGAAGCGCGCAATACGCTCGTTCTATTAAATGAGAAGGATGGAAATCGTATTATAAATGTAGTAATGGCTTCTCAAAGACCTGAAATTTATGAAGATTTAAAGCAGATGGCGGACTATTCTTTTGGTCAATTTGTGAAGCAAACTGTACTGGATAAACATAGTTGGCATCAAAAGACAACGTATTTAAATAAAGATATTGATAGCGAGCTTGAAAAAAGTGCAGAAGTGATGCTTAAGAAAGATGAAGGAAAAAATGTGAGGACGATTTTCCGTGCGGCTTCATTAGATAAAGATTCTTTGTATCATAAAGGAATTCATCGTGGTGAGGTAGTTGGGGCAGTTGATATCACAAAGAATAATCAAACAATTGCGACGGTTAATGTTCTTTCTAAAGAAGATGTTACTTTTGCAATGCCTAAAAAAGATACGATCGAGCCTGAAGTAAACGAATCAAACGTGAAAATAATAAGCATTGGGATAGGTGCCGCCATATTATTTGGAGCCATTTTATTTGTAGTACTACGCCGAAATACAAAAGGAATGAAAGCAGAAGAAAAATAAATTACTAGTTTACAAGGACTGTGAAGAGACTTCTTCACAGTCCTTTTTTTATATTATAAATAACTAATAATTGTAAATTTTCTTATTGCATTTCTAATATGTTCGTTATATTATTTAATTGTGTTCTTGTTAAAGAACGAAACTGAATATTGCATACTTCAAATAATATAAAACAACGGAGAGGGAGAGAAACGATGAAATTAATTTGGAAGGTGATTAGCAACGTTATCTCATTTGTTTTATTTGCATTAATGATTTGCTTAGCTTTTGTAGTTATTTCTTCAAAAGCGAGCGGTGGGGATCCAACGGTGATGGGATATCAATTTAAATCAGTGTTATCAGGATCGATGGAACCAACATTTTTAACAGGGTCAATCATTGCGATAGAACCGACAAAAGATGGCTCTAAATATCAAAAAGGTGATGTTATTACTTTTAAAGAGAAAGATGAAAAAATTATCACTCACCGTATTATCGGTGTGAAAGATACAAATGGAAAAGTAATGTATGAAACAAAAGGGGATAACAACAATGGCCCTGATTTAGAACCAGTACTTGCGGATAATGTCATTGGGAAATATGCAGATATTACAGTTCCTTATGCAGGGTATGCATTAAATTATGCGAATTCAAAAGCTGGAGCTGCTTTACTTCTTATTATTCCAGGAATCTTTTTACTAGGCTATTCAGCGATTACTATCTTTAGTGCGATTCGTAGCATTGATGGAGAAAAGAAAGAGAAAAAAGTAGAACAATCCGTCTAGTTATTTTGGTTATAGTTTCCTATTAGGAAATTAACAAATATATATTAAGGGGATATGGACATGACTTTAAAGAAAAAATTAGGAATGGGTATCGCATCAGCAGTATTAGGGGCTGCATTAGTTGGTGGAGGAACATTTGCATACTTTAGTGATAAAGAAGTGTCAAATAATACATTTGCGTCTGGGACACTTGACTTAGCGCTGAACCCTTCAACAATTGTGAAAGTGGATAATTTAAAACCAGGTGATACAATTGAAAAAGAATTTAAATTAGAGAATAAAGGTACATTAGATATTAAAAAAGTATTATTAACTACAGAATATGATGTAGAAGATGTGAAGAAAGATAATAAGAGAGACTTTGGTGAAGACATTGAAGTAGTTTTCTTAAAAAATATTGATAAAAAAGATGAAGTAATTAAGAGAACGACATTAAAAGATTTGCAGAGTCAAACAGTGACTGCTGCAGAAAATGATATAGTAAGTTGGTTATGGCCTGAGAAAGGTATTAAAGCGGGAACTAACGATTCATTTAAAGTGAAATTCCGCTTTATTGAAAGAAATACATCTCAAAATGAATTCCAAGGCGATAAACTTCAATTAAAATGGACATTTGAAGCGCAACAAGGCGAAGGCGAAGTTAAAAAATAATGACAAGAAAAAGAGACTATCAAAAATGATAGTCTCTTTTTTGCTAAAAGTGAAATATAAAAAGAAACATAATTTTTATATCATTTTGTAATTCACTTTATTATAATAAAGATATAGTTCTTGATAAAGAACAAGTTGTTCGATAGGAGAGATTAAAATGCTGAAGCAACCGCGTAAATTCAAAAAGATGCTTATATTGCCATGTTTGTGTTCTATTACTTTTTATTTAGGCTCTCAAATGATGACTTATACAGAAGCAGCTTTCGTTCATGAAACGAAAGTAGCGGCTACTATTTCTACAGCAAGTATTTTTCCAAAAACAGTTGATCAATTAATAGAACAAGCTAAGCAGCATAAGGAAGTTATTTTGCATGAGTATAAAGAGATGAAATCAAAATTAAATGTTAGATCCACTCAGGAGATAGAACAGGCGCTTGTTATATGGAAGCAAGGACGCGAGAAGATAGCTGCTGAGAGAGAATCGTTACAAAAAGTATATAAATCAATAGAAGAACCTTATAATCAAGTACAAGAAGAGTTAAAAGGACATACAACTGAATCGAATAAGCAAGTATTCTCGTATGTGAATGCTGGCTTCCATATAGTAAAAGAAAACTGTGAGTATATTGATAAAGAAGTTAATTTACAAGTGATTGATAAACAAATTCAAGATTTTGAGAAGTTACTAGTAGATGAAACAGCAAAACAAGTGAGTGAGGCTGAGAAGCAAAAAGAACTAGAAGAGAAGAAACAAGAAGAAGCAAAAAAACTAGAAGAGAAGAAACAAGAGGAAGCGAAAAAGCTAGAAGAGAAGAAACAAGAGGAAACGAAAAAACTAGAAGAGAAGAAGAAACAAGAGGAAGCAAAAAATCAAGAAGAGAGTAAGAAACAAGAATAGCAAGTAAAATACAGCGACATATAGAGAGAATAGCGGTTATAAAGCCGAGTAGGTGAGAGAATATTGCGACTCACCTATTCGGCGTGTCTTCTTTATTTTAACAATCTACGTCAAAAAACAGATATGAGAAAATTAATTGGCAATATGATGGTGAAGATTAATAATTAGTATAGATAGGGAATATTAATTAAAGTTTTTCTCTATTTCTCGTTTTTTCGGAAATTTCAGAATAATATTGAGAAATAAAAATAACTGAAAATATTAATAAATATGTGTTGTATTTCTATAGTTATGTTCGTTATAATGAACATAAGGTTTTTAAAAAAGAACACATATTAGCTAAGCTAATATAGTTTTAGTTACATCTCTTATTGTAAATAAGAGATAGCAATAAAAAATATAAAAAACAGCTAGGGGGAATTGATTGTGAGTCTGAAAAAGAAATTAGGTATGGGAGTTGCATCAGCGGCATTGGGGTTATCTTTAATTGGTGGAGGAACATTCGCTTACTTTAGCGATAAAGAAGTATCAAATAACACATTTGCGGCTGGAACGTTAGATCTTACATTAGACCCTACAACGCTTGTAGATATTAAAGATTTAAAACCAGGGGATAAAGTAAAGAAAGAGTTCTTATTAAAGAATAGCGGTTCATTAGCAATTAAAGACGTACAATTAGCGACAAAGTATACTGTGAATGATTTAAAAAAGGATAACGCTGGTGAAGACTTTGGTGAGCACATTAAGGTGAATTTCATTTGGAATTGGGATAAACAGAGTGAGCCTGTATACGAAACAACATTAGCTGAGTTACAAAAAGAAAATCCAGATGTTTTAGCTAAAGCAATCTTTGCTCCTGAATGGGGAGAAAATGGTGGTTTAGCAGCTGGTACTGAAGATTACTTATGGGTAGAATTTGAATTTGAAGATAAAGGTGATCAAAATAAATTCCAAGGTGATTCATTGAACTTAGAATGGACATTCAATGCTCATCAAGGAGAAGGCGAAGCAAAAGAATAAACCAAAAAGCGGGGATTTCCCGCTTTTTTATAAAGAAAAAAGAAGTGCTGGTTGTAAGCACTTCTTTCTATTTATTATTTTTGATCTTGCTTCCATTTTGTAAATTCAAGAAATTCACGAAATTGTTCTTTGGAGACACCTGAGCTCATTGCATCTTTAACGAGTTGTGTCCATTCGGAGTCTAAGTGATTTTCCTTTGTTGTTTCATCATGAAGTAAAGTATCAACTGGAATTTGTAGAACTGCTGCGATCTTTTCAAGAAATTGAATGGAAGGGTTTTTTTGTAAATTTCGTTCTATAGAACTAATGTAAGATTTAGCAACACCAGCTTTTTCGGCAAGTTCAGTTAATGAAATACCTTTTTGTAAGCGAAGGCGTTTTATACGTTCTCCAATCATATTTGCGCACCTTTCTATCAATATGTCGTCGTCTTATGATGTCATTATTATAACATAAACTTCGCTAAAAAGAACAAACCTATTGAGCCTGGCTTGATGGTCTCATACGTTGGAAAAAATGTTCGATATCTTGCAAGGCGATACCAGCGTCTAGAGCTTCAAGTATTAAATCAATCCATTCTTGATCCAATGTGTCAGTCTTATCTTTGTACAAATGTAATTCCTCCCTAATTATCGGTCATAACTGCTGCTACAGAATACGTGATAATGCAATCGGATTTTGTATTTATGTAGTGAATTATCAAATATTTTGTAGATAAAACAAAGATAAAATCCCCATTAAATTCCCTCTATGGCGATTATAAAGTTTCTGACAAATATTTTCAATATTTTCAGAAAACATTGTTGAATTGTGATATACTCGTATGCTAACTATGAAATTTTTACAAATATATTAAAAACATTACATAATATGACTAAATATTGAAAAAATATTGAATTTTTAATAAAATTCAATTTGTAATACATATTATTTATTAGGGGAGGAAATAAGGGATGAACAAGAAACCGTTCAAAGTTTTATCATCAATTGCTTTGACAGCTGTATTAGGTCTTTCGTTCGGAGCTGGTACTCAATCTGCATATGCTGAAATGCCTGTTAATAAGACAGCTACGAGCCCAGTTGATGATCATTTAATTCCGGAAGAACGTTTAGCAGATGCGCTAAAAAAACGTGGGGTAATTGATTCGAAGGCTTCAGAGACAGAAACAAAGAAAGCTGTCGAAAAATACGTAGAGAACAAAAAGGGTGAAAATCCTGGGAAAGAAGTATCAAATGGGGACCCACTTACGAAAGAAGCATCGGACTTTTTAAAGAAAGTGAAAGATGCAAAAGCAGATACGAAAGAAAAGTTAGACAAACCAGCAACAGGAACACCTGCAGCGACAGGGCCAGTTAAGGGTGGTCTAAATGGTAAAGTACCAACTTCTCCAGCAAAGGGAAAAGAATATAACGGTGAAGTTCGTAAAGATAAAGTACTCGTTTTACTTGTAGAGTACGCTGACTTTAAACATAACAATATTGATAAAGAACCTGGTTATATGTATACTGATGATTTTAACAAAGAACATTATGAAAAAATGTTATTCGGTAATGAGCCATTCGCATTAGAAGATGGTAGCAAAATTGAAACGTTCAAACAATATTACGAAGAGCAATCTGGCGGTAGTTATACAGTAGACGGAACAGTTACAAAATGGTTAACAGTTCCTGGTAAAGCTGCTGATTACGGTGCAGATGCTGGTACAGGTCATGATAATAAAGGACCAAAAGGACCACGTGATTTAGTAAAAGATGCATTAAAAGCAGCTGTAGATAGCGGTATTGATTTATCAGAGTTTGACCAATTCGATCAATACGATGTAAATGGTGATGGAAATCAAAAACAACCGGATGGTTTAATCGATCATTTAATGATTATTCATGCGGGTGTTGGACAAGAAGCAGGCGGTGGTAAATTAGGTGACGATGCAATCTGGTCACATCGCTGGACTGTTGGACCAAAACCATTCCCAATTGAAGGCACACAAGCGAAAGTTCCATATTGGGGTGGAAAGATCGCAGCATTCGACTACACAATTGAACCGGAAGATGGCGCGGTTGGTGTATTCGCGCATGAATACGGTCATGATTTAGGTCTTCCAGATGAGTATGATACAGACTATACTGGTCATGGTGAGCCAATTCAAGCTTGGTCTGTTATGAGTGGCGGAAGCTGGGCTGGTAAGATTGCAGGAACAACGCCAACGAGTTTCTCACCACAAAATAAAGAGTTTTTCCAAAAAACAATTGGTGGTAACTGGGCAAATATTGTAGAAGTAGATTACGAGAAATTAAATAAAGGTATTGGTTTAGCAACATATTTAGACCAAAGTGTTACGAAATCAGCAAGACCAGGTATGATTCGTGTGAACTTACCTGATAAAGATATAAAAACGATTGCTCCAGCGTTTGGTAAGCAGTATTACTACAGCACAAAAGGTGACAATCTGCATACAACGTTAGAAACACCATTGTTCGATTTAACGAATGCAACGAATGCGAAATTTGATTTCAAATCGTTATATGAAATCGAAGCGGAATATGATTTCCTTGAAGTACATGCTGTAACAGAAGATGGTCAAAAAACGCTAATTGAAAAACTTGGTGAGAAAGCAAATAGTGGAAATGCCGATTCGACAAATGGAAAATGGATTGATAAATCATATGATTTAAGCCAATTCAAAGGTAAGAAAGTAAAATTAACATTTGAGTACATTACAGATGGTGGCTTAGCATTAAACGGTTTCTTACTTGATAATGCTTCATTAACAGTAGATGGTAAAGTAGTATTCTCTGATGATGCAGAAGGTACACCACAATTTAAATTAGATGGTTTTGTAGTTTCTAACGGAACTGAGAAGAAAAAACATAACTACTATGTAGAGTGGAGAAATCATACTGGATCAGATAGCGCATTGAAATTTGCTCGCGGTCCAGAATATAACTCTGGTATGGTTGTATGGTATGCAGACTCAGCTTACACAGATAACTGGGTTGGTTTACATCCAGGGCATGGTTTCCTTGGTGTAGTGGATTCTCATCCAGAAGCAATTGTAGGAACTTTAAATGGTAAACCGACAATTGAAAGTAGTACACGATTCCAAATCGCTGATGCGGCGTTCTCATTTGATAAAACGCCAGCATGGAAAGTTGTATCTCCAACGCGTGGAACGTATACGTATAATGGCTTAGCGGGTGTACCGAAGTTTGATGATTCGAAAACGTATATTAACCAACAGATTCCAGATGCAGGACGTATTTTGCCGAAGCTTGGTTTGAAATTTGAAGTAGTAGGACAAGCTGATGATAATTCTGCAGGTGCTGTTCGTTTATATCGTTAATACAGTAAAACTACCGAGAGATTTTCTTTCGGTAGTTTTTTTGTGAGCAATGAATTTTATATACAAAAAGAAATTATATATAATGTAACTTTACGAATAGAAATTTATTATATATGAAGTCTATATAAATAATGAAAGAATTGGATGAAAATAGTGGGAGAAGGTGAATGAATGAGTGTTTCTTCTATTGTAAATAAACAAAAAGAATATTTTTATAATGGCCATACGAGAAGTGTAGAAGTGAGAAAGAATAATTTGAAGAAGCTTTATGAAGGCGTTCAGCGTTTTGAACAAGAAATATTTCAGGCGTTAAAATTAGATTTAAATAAGTCAGTTCATGAGTCATTTACAACGGAAGTGGGATATGTATTAAAAGAAATCTCTTTTCAATTGAAGCATATTTCATCGTGGAGTAAACCGAAGCGTGTTCGAACAGCACTCACTCATTTTGGATCAAAGGGGAAAGTAGTGCCTGAACCGTACGGTGTGACACTTATTATTGCACCGTGGAACTATCCGTTTCAATTAGCAATTGCACCGCTTGTAGGAGCGCTAGCAGCCGGAAATACAATCGTTTTAAAACCGTCGGAGTTAACGCCAAACGTTTCCAAAGTGATTACGAGGATGTTAGAAGAATTATTCCAAGAAGAGCTTGTAGCGGTAGTAGAAGGCGGCGTCGAAGAGAGTACAGCTTTGCTGAAGGAACCATTTGATTATATTTTCTTCACAGGTAGTGTGGGCGTTGGGAAAGTTGTCATGGAAGCAGCAGCAAAACAGTTGACGCCGCTTACGTTAGAACTTGGCGGGAAAAGTCCATGTATTGTACATAAAGATGCAAAAATAGATGTAACAGCAAGAAGGATTGTGTGGGGAAAGTTTTTAAATGCAGGGCAAACGTGTGTAGCGCCTGATTATATGTATGTGCATGCTTCAGTGAAAGAACAGTTAATTGAAGCGTTGCGACATGAAATTGAGAAGCAGTACGGAAAAGAGCCGCTGCACAATGATAATTATGTACGAATTGTGAGTGAACGTCATTTTGAACGTTTATGTACGTTTTTGAAAGATGGTAAAACTGTAATTGGCGGGAACTATAAAAAAGAAACTTTACATATAGAACCAACAGTGTTAACTAATGTTACATGGGAAAGTGCTGTTATGGAAGACGAAATTTTTGGTCCGATTTTACCAATTATAGAATACGACAACATAGAAGATGTAATTGACACGATTCAGCAACACCCGAAGCCGTTAGCGTTATATGTATTTTCTGAAGATAAAGGAGTGCAAAAGAAAGTAACGAGTAATATTTCGTATGGCGGAGGCTGTATTAATGATGTCGTCTATCATCTTGCAACGCCATATTTACCTTTTGGGGGCGTCGGAAGTAGTGGATTAGGGAGTTATCATGGGGAAGAAAGTTTTCGGACTTTTTCACATTATAAAAGCATTTTAGCCCAATCTACGGCATTCGATATGAAAATTCGTTACTCTTCTACAAAAAGTGCTTTAAAATTCATACGAAAGTTGTTAAAATGATGATGGTGTTTATCAGTAGGCGTAGCCGTATGATAATAGCCCCTTCGGAATGGAAGGGGTTTTTCTGTTCGACATTATGTATCATGCGAAAATGAATCAAACATACTACATAAAGAATAGAAGTGAACGCTTGCTAAATAACCATTTTTGTTTGGATCGAAACAAAAAATAGTCTATAGAACATAAATATGTATTCATGAATATAAAAATTTAAATTTGAGGTAGATAGGACGGGAAAATGAAAAAGATTATTAAAGTTGAAGCAGTAGAAAAACATTTTGGAAATCAAGTGATTATCCCACCGCTTTCTTTAGATATTAAAGAAGGGGAATTTTTAACGATTTTAGGGCCGAGTGGTTGCGGGAAAACGACGTTACTTCGTATGATCGCAGGATTTGAAACGCCAACTAAAGGGAATCTTTTGTTAGATGATGAAAAGATTAACGATTTGCCACCATATAAGCGTCATATGAACCTAGTGTTCCAACATTATGCGCTATTCCCACATATGAATGTGGAGAAAAATATTTGTTTTGGTATGAAAATGCAGAAAGTACCGGCAGCAGAGCAGAAAGAGCGTGCTGAAGAGGCAATGCGTTTAACGCAGTTACTTGAGTTCCGTAATCGTAAACCTGCAAAGCTTTCTGGTGGACAGCAGCAGCGTGTAGCAATTGCGAGAGCGATTGTAAATAACCCGCGTGTATTATTACTAGACGAGCCACTTGGGGCGTTAGACTTTAAGTTAAGAAAAGACTTGCAACGTGAATTAAAAAACTTACAACGTAATTTAGGAATTACGTTCATATACGTAACGCACGATCAAGAAGAAGCGATGAGCATGAGTGATCGTATCGTTGTTATGAATAAAGGACATATTGAACAAATTGGAACGCCGAAAGAAATTTATAATAAGCCGAAAACGTTGTTCGTTGCGACATTTATCGGTGAAAATAATATTGTGAAAAACGGGGAAGGCTATGTAGCAATTCGTCCTGAAAATGTAAAAGTGCGTTCGGTTGAAGAGCCAATTTTAAAAGAATACCACCTTGGACATATTGAAGACATTGAGTTTGTTGGAAATATGGAGAAGCTTTATGTACGTGATGAGAAAACATCAGAATTACTAATGGCATATCAAACTGCTGAAGAAGCAGCACAGTGGAGCATTGGAGATAATGTATACGTAGGCTGGGAGCAAGAGGACGAGGTGACCTTAAATTGAAAAAAGGGAAATTACTCGCACTACCTACAGTCGCATGGCTGTTAATCTTCTTCCTAATTCCCCTTCTGTTTGTATTGGCATTTGCCTTCATGCAGCGCGGAGCATATGGGACAGTAGAAATGCAATTTACATTAGAGAACATAGAACGTGTATTTGATCCATTATATATGGGGACGTTATGGGAAACAGTAAAAATTGCGGTTATTACCACAGTAATATGTTTACTGATCGGTTATCCATTTGCATATACAATTACAATTGTCGATCGCAAATATCGTTCGATTCTTTTATTATTGGCAACGATCCCGTTTTGGATTAACTTCCTTGTTCGTTCTTACGCATGGATTGTTATTTTACGTTCACAAGGTCTTGTAAACACATTGCTATTGAAGCTAGGTATTATTAGTGAACCTTTAAATTTACTATATAATACACCTTCTGTCATACTCGGAATGGTATATTCTTTATTACCATTTATGATTTTACCAGTGTATGCAGCGATCGAGCAGCTTGATAAGCGTAAGCTAGAAGCAGCTTATGATTTAGGGGCAACACCAGTAAAGGCATTTTGGAATGTTACAGTACCAATGACGATGTCGGGGATTGCTACCGGTTCTATTTTAGTGTTTGTTTCTTCTATCGGAATGTTTGTTGTATCAGACGTTATGGGTGGATCGAAAGTAGCATTAATCGGAAACGTAATTCAAAATCAATTCTTAGGAGCGCGTGATTGGCCGTTTGGATCTGCGTTATCTATGATTGTTGTTCTATTCTCTGTTCTGTTAATTTACTTATATTATCGTGCAACGAAAGTATATAAATATGATGGGAACGGAGGGGAATAGGCAAAGATGAAGAAGTTTTTAGTTTCTTATTCTTGGTTAATTTTATTGTTCTTGTATTTTCCAATGATGGTTTTAATGGTGTATTCCTTCAATGATTCTCGCATTAATGCGGAATGGGAAGGATTCACATTCCATTGGTATACAGATTTATTTCAAAAACAAGATGTTATTGATGCGTTTGTAAATAGTATGACGATTGCGGTCGTAACGACGATTGTAACGACTGTTCTTGGTGTGATTTTCGCAATTGCATTACATCGTTATAAATATCGTTATGAAGGTGCGATTAACGGTCTTGTATATTTACCAATTTTAATTCCTGATATTTTAATGGGATTATCTTTACTTATTTTATTTAGTCAATTAGGTATGGAACTTGGTAAAACAACAATTATTATTGCACACATTACATTTAGTATTTCATTTGTTGTCGTTATTTTAGCAGCACGCCTTTCTGGTATGGGACGTGATTTAGAAGAGGCTGCGAACGATTTAGGAGCAACGCCGTGGCAAACGTTTCGTTTTGTAACGTTCCCAGCAATTGCACCTGGAGTTATTTCGGCTGCATTATTAACATTCACATTATCAATTGATGATTTTGTAATTAGTTTCTTCGTATCAGGACCAGGATCAACAACATTGCCATTATACATTTACAGTATGGTTAAGCGCGGAGTATCACCAGAAATTAATGCACTTTCTACAATTTTAATTGTGGCTATCGTAGGATTAATGGTTCTATCTGAAATCTTCCGTAACAAAGGTGCAGATGGTGAAGAAAACTCTGGAGGACACCTTCCTTTATAATACGAACGATATAGAAAGTACGAGGAGGTAATAAAACCGATGAAATTAATGAAAAGATTAGCCGGCGCAGCAATTAGCTTTAGCCTTATTGCTGGTGTACTTGCTGGTTGTGGTGAAAAAAAAGAAGAGTTAAACATTTATAGCTGGGCTGACAATTTTGATGAGCAAGTGCTAAGAGATTTTGAAAAGAAATATAACGTGAAAATTAACTATGATAAGTATGCAAGTAATGAAGAAATGCTTGCGAAATTACAAGCTGGTGGCGCAAAGTATGATTTAATTCAGCCATCTGATTACATGGTGAAAACAATGGCGAAAATGGATTTATTAGCGCCGTTAGATAAAAAGAATATCCCAAATATCGAAAACATGGTTTCTAATTTCAAAACACCTGCGTTTGATCCAGAGAATAAATATTCTTTAGTATATACTTGGGGCGTAACAGGTATTGCATACAATAAAAAGTATGTGAAGGAAGCACCTACAAGCTGGGCTGACTTATGGAATGAGAAATATAAAGGGCATGTAACTTTATTAAATGATTCTCGTGAAGTGTTAGGAATGGGTCTTAAGAAGCATGGATTCTCAAACAGTACGAAAGACGATGCACAGTTAAAGACAGCAGCAACTGATTTACAGAAGCTACTTCCAAACCTATTAGCATTTGATACAGATAATATTAAACAAAAATTCATTACAGAAGATGCTTGGATCGGAACAGTTTGGTCTGGAGATGCAGCATTTATCGCAAAAGATAATAAAGATGTAGAGTACGTTGTACCAAAAGAAGGCGGCACAATTTGGGCTGATACGTTAGCAATTCCAAAAGGTGCAAAAAACAAAGAGCTTGCAGAGAAGTTTATGAACTACTTATTAGATGAAAAAGTAAGTGTGAAAAACTACGAGTCAATTGGATACAGTAATCCAAATGAAAAAGCTCACCCTCTTCATAGTAAAGAATATCGTGATAACCACATGATCTTCTTAACGAAAGAAGAATTAGATCGTACAGAATGGCTTGTTGATGTAGACGATAAGCTAAAAGACTACGACCGTTACTGGACAGAGTTAAAAACAAAAGGTAAATAAGTAAGAAAATGCGGTTTCTACAGTAGAAATCGCATTTTTTCATAGTAGGAGGAAATCGTTTGAAGAAGTTGCATCAATATGAGGTAATGTGTATCGGTTTATTATTTGCTGTATTTGGCATTGTTGCTTGGCGAGTACATGCTGGCGGCGTTACAGTGATGGATACATATGTCCGAGGGGTAGTAAAAGGGTTACAAACAGAAAGTTCGCTTACATTTTTCTCACACTATACAAAATTAGGTTCTGCCATTGGGATTGTAACTGTGCTTATTATAAGTTTACTTGTTTTTTGGAGAAAACGTTATTATGCTGCGATGATCGTATATCCAATGGGCATTTTAACAACACATCTTGTGAATAAAGGAATAAAAGAAATTATGAAAAGGGATCGTCCGTCGTTAAATGAAACGTTGGATGCGCTTGGATATAGTTTCCCTAGTGGGCATGCAATGTTATCTATTATGACATTTGGATTTCTTACTTATATCATTGTGGCAAATTTGAAGAGTGTGACCGGAAAATATGTAATAACGCTTTTCATGGGAATAGTAATCGTATCGATTGGATTAAGTAGAGTCATTTTAAATGTACATTATCCAACTGATATTTTAGCAGGTTATTGTGTAGGTGGTATTTTATTAATTATGGCGATTTATTGCCATCGTTTACTTACCGAGAGATTGGGACTTAATAAAGAGAGATAAAAAACGTCTGGAAAAACTATCATTATAGTGTTTCCAGACGTTTTTTGTTTGCATGAAGATGTGATACATTATAAGTAACAATTGAATGATGTAAAGTAGGTGAAAATGTGTGAAAACAAATGTACATAAAGTAGATAAGTGGGGAAAATTAGGAGCTTTTTTGTATCAGTTCCGTTATACAGTAATAGTAGCATTATTATTGCTTGCGATAGCGCTCGGTATTTTCGCTCCAAAGCTACCGGGAGTATTAGGTGGTGATGGCTTTCAAACGGAAGGGGACTATCAAAAAACGAAAGAAATTTTAGATAAAGATTTTAAGAGGTCTCAAGATACGCTGTTACTCGTTTTTGAAAAAAATAAAGGCGTTTCAAATGAGGAATTTCAAAAGCAAGTAGAGGGAATTGTAAAAAATGTACAAGAAAAAGAGACATATGAATCTTTTCATCATCCAGTGCAAAATAAAGAATTGTTACAAGATGATATCGGCTATGCGACAATTTTATTTTCCGGGAAAACAAATAAAGAACGAATGGAAAAGACATTACAATTTGCTGATAAAATTGAAAAGGAAAGTAATACAGCATTAAAAGTAACACCTACAGGGTTTCCGAAAATTAATAAAGAGATTAATGAAAGAACGCAAAATGATTTAAAAGTGGCAGAGATGATTGGGTTACCAATTGCATTTCTCGTATTACTATTTTCATTCGGTAGCCTTTTGGCATCTATTTTACCAATTGTAAATGGGGCACTTAGTGTTATTAGTACGATGGGCATATTATATTTTATAGGTAGTGATAAGGAACTATCTATCTTTGTGCTAAATGTTGCACCGATGATCGGACTTGCGCTATCTATTGATTTTGCGCTATTATTTGTAAATCGTTTTCGAGAGGAAGTTGCAAAGCGAACGGTAAAAGAAGCAATAGCAATTACATATCAGACAGCAGGGCGGGCAATCGTATTTTCAGGATTATGTGTATTCGTTGGCCTATCCGGTTTGTTTTTCTTTAAAATCGATTATATTCAGTCTGTCGCAATTAGTGGAATGATTGTTGTGATTATGAGTATTGTATTCTCGCTCACACTTCTTCCAGCGTTATTATCATTAATTGGTAAACGAATATTAAAAAAGAATCAAGTAGCACATACGCCGGCAAAGGCATGGCGTACATTTGCACAATTTGTAATGAAACATCCAATTGCGATGATTATTGTTGTTACAACATTTATTGTGATTTGTTTATTACCATTACGTACAGCTAATTTACAGTTCCCTGACGTAGAAGCTTTACCTAAACAAAGTGATACAAGAATTGCATATGAGAAGTACGAAGAGGCATTTAATAAAACTGCAAAAACACATGCTGATGTTACGTTAGTCGTAGAGACGAAAAAAGATATGGAAGAAAAAGAAAGTTTACAAAAGGTAGAAGAAGTCGTTCAAAAGTTAAAAGATGATAAGAAAGTATATGAAGTAAGAAGTTTATACGACAGTTTAAATGGAATGAAATCAGAGCAAGTTGCGGGGATGTTACAGTCGCCAGAAGCTGCTAAAATAGCTCCGGTATTTGAATCGTATACGAAAGGAAATAAGACAACAATCGAAGTCTTTTTACATACAAAACCACGTACAGAAATTGGGAAACAGTGGGTGCGTGATTTTAAACAAAATTATAAAGAAACGAATGTTACGTATTATCTAGGCGGAATGACGACGTTCCAACAAGAGTTAGAAGATGAAATTAAAGATAAAGTTGCAATTGGTATGTCTGTTATATTTGGATCGACTTTTGTTATATTATTATTTGCATTTCGATCTATACTCATTCCAATTAAGGCGATTATTATGAATATACTTAGTTTAAGCGCAACAATTGGAATTGTTGTTTGGTTATTCGAAGGTGGTCATTTTGGTTTAGAAGCAAGTCCAGTTCTATTTGTTTTACCAATCTTCATTTTCGGCCTCGTCTTTGGGCTTAGCATGGATTATGAAGTCTTTCTTATTTCACGTATCCATGAATTATATGAAGAAACAGGAGATAACGATCAGGCGACGTTAGAAGGACTTGTGTCAACAAGTAGAATTATTACGTCAGCCGCTTTAATTATGATTGTTGTAACTGGTGCGTTTGCTTTTACTGATATTTTACCAGTACGACAAATGGGGCTTGGCGTTGCATTAGCGATATTTCTTGATGCAACAATTATTCGTCTTATGCTCGTACCAAGTTTAATGAAATTGTTTGGAGACTGGAATTGGTGGTTACCATTTCGAAAGAAGAGAGAAAAATCATCATAAAAAATACTCATCTATAAGATGAGTATTTTTTTATGAATAGCAAGACCTACATTTTGCAAATAGTATGTGATAAGAACATTACATATAAGTAGGTGAAGGCAATGTTTCGTTATTTTAAGTTTAAGCTAAATGATACAGTACAGTTTGCAGAAAACGATGGGCATTTGTATCGCATTGTCGGTTATCGGTTAGAAAAAGGGTTTTATCCAAAAGATGAATGGACTCATATCATTTATGAATTGCTTAGAGATTTTGATGGGTATACGATGGATGCGGAAGAAGAGGAACTTGTAAAGGTCATTCAAGTAGAGGATGAGTATTACAAAATACAAGAAGTATCGGGCTATCGTTATCCGGTAAAAATGAAGCAAAAACAACAAGTGATGAAAACAGAAAAGATGGATGACTTATTAGATACGTATAACGATTATAAGAGATTGGCGGATTTCTTTAAAGATTTATCGTATGAACAAAAAGCGGAAGAAGTGTTGCAGGAAATGAGAAGGCGTAGAGCGTGAAGGGCAGTCTATTATAAGACTGTCCTCTATTTTTGACGGTGCATCAAAGTGTATTTTCCGTTACAATGAGAGAATCAATAGAAATAAGGTGATACAGTATGGAAACGAAGAAGAAGGGCGAATGGTGCGAAATGACTGTGCCAGCGAAATGGAATGGTATAAGCATTGAGTCGCTATTAAAAATAGAATGGGAAATACCGAAAAAGTTGTTACATCAGCTTCGTATGGAAAAAGGTGTTACCGTTAATGGAGAACAGAGAAGATGGAATGAGCTTTTAAAAGAAGGCGATAAGTTGCAAGTTCATATGTTTATGGAGGAAGAATACGGTGTAGAGCCTGAATATGGTGAATTACATGTAGTATATGAAGACGATCATGTACTCATTGTCAATAAGCCTGAGAAGATGGATACGCACCCTTCTGAAAAAGGCGGGATGGGAACTCTTGCAAATCTTGTTGCCTTTCATTTTCAAATGCAAGGTTTAGAGACGAAGGTTCGTCATATTCATCGGTTAGATAAAGATACGACAGGTGGTGTCGTGTTTGCCAAACATAGAATTGCTGGTGCAATTATGGATCGTTTATTAATGGAACGAAAAATTAAAAGAACATATGCAGCTCTTGTAGAAGGCAAAGTGAAAAAGAAGCAAGGAACGATTGATGCGGCTATCGGAAGAGATCGCCATCATGCGACGAGACGACGTGTTTCTCCAAAGGGAGATCAAGCAATTACATATTATAAAGTAGAGAAGTATTTTAGAAAACAAAATGTTACGCTTGTAACGTTACAATTAGAAACTGGTAGAACCCATCAAATTCGTGTTCATATGAGCTATAATGGTAATCCGTTAGTTGGGGATGTTTTATATGGTGGAGGAACGAAATATATGTCTAGGCAAGCGTTACATGCGATGAAGATAAACTTTTTACATCCAATTACGAAAGAAGAGATTGAAGTGGATGTACCATTTCCTACAAAATTAAATGACACAATGAAAGAATTTCAAAGAGTAAATGCGTAAAGTGTAAGTTTAAAGTTGAGAAAAGTAGATTTTTGCAGGAATTTCTCTAAAAGAAGCGAAGCCGTTAAGAGAAAAGAGGGGTGAGAATCACTTGATCAAATATAAATATATACTAGGAATATTTTTCGCTTGTTTTTTAGTTACTCTATGTCTCTATCCATATTTACAAGAGCATTTGGCGGTACATTGGGATGGAAATGGTCGGCCAAACGAGTTTATGAGTAAACAAGTTGTTATAGCACTTATTCCTTGTCTTATTATTTTCTTACATGGATTGATGTATATTATTTCACATAATATATATAAGTTTAATGAAGACGAGCATGTCATTATAAGTGGATTTCTAAAGACGATTACTTTATTTATGTTGTTTATCCATATGCTCATTCTCTTTATTAATTTTGGAAGCATGATATCCTTTCAAACAGGACTAACAATAGGGATTAGTATGTTTCTCTTTATGCTTAGTAAGGCGTTTAAAAAAGTTCAGAGTACGGAAAAAGACCCAATCAAATTAAAAAAAATCCGTTTAGTGAGTAGACGGATTTTTCAAGTGATGGCATGTAGTATATTGTTTTCATTGTTTTTGAACTTGAAATGGGGATTTTATGTGTTACTTAGCGTAATAAGTGGTGGTTCTATTTTGTTTATGTTCTACGCTTTATACTCATACATAATAGAAAGTTATGAAACGTAAAAAAGAGTCTTCTCATAATGAGAAGACTCTTTTAATCTATTTACTTCGTAATAAATTGTTGTGTCCAGTAGTTGCCGCTTTCTACATAGCCAACACCGATGTGAGTGAAGCCATTATTTAAGATGTTTGCACGGTGTCCAGCACTGTTCATCCAAGCTTGTACTACTTCTTCAGGTGTACGTTGGCCTTGGGCGATGTTTTCACCTGCAGATGTATAAGAAATACCAAATTTCTTCATCATGTCAAACGGAGACCCGTATGTAGGGCTGTTATGATCAAAGTAGTTATTTTTTTGCATATCTTCAGATTTAATGCGTGCTACTTTGCTTAATTCAGTGTCGATTTTTAAAGCTGGTAAACCTTGTTTTGCACGCTCAGCGTTTGTTAATTCAACAACACGTTGTTCGAATTCGCTTAAAGATTTTGCTTCTTCAGCAGGCTTTTGCTCAGCTGGTTTTTGTTCAGCCGGTTTTTGCGTATTATTGTTTTCAGCAGGCTTTTGAGCTTCTGGTTTTTGAACTTCTTCAGCAGGCTTTTGCTCGGCAGGTTTTTGCTCAGCCGGCTTTTGAGTTTCTGGCTTAGCTGTCGGTTGCTCAGTTACAACATTTTCAGTAGGTTGTTGACCAGGAATAATGCAATTTGGTTGGAAGTTTCCTTGTTGCCATTGTGCTAATGACTCAACGCCCATAGATTGTAAGAATGCTTGTAATTCTTGTTGGCTCATTTGCTTCATCATCACTTTTGAATGCTGAATATTTTGAACCTTTACGTTAGATGGTTGTACTGTTGCAGCTTGTGCATCTAGAGAAGATACTCCTAAAGTAAGAGCCGTTGCAGCAGCTACAGATAATAAAACACGCTTTTTCATGATGTGTGTCCCCCTATATAAAGTTTTAATTTGTTTTCACACGATTTGTTTTTGACAGCCTGTCTGACTGACAAATTCATCGTAGCATAGATTTTGTGAGAAAAAAGATGGAAAAAAATTCATAGACTTAAAATTTACCTAATTTATCCTAAGAGGGGAAAAGGGGAAAAATAAGAGAAACATAGAGTATAAAAGGAATTTTCAGCATTTTTATACTTGGTTATAAGACGCGGTTTTTGGATAAATGTACCTATATTGAAAATGAAGAATCCTATTGTATCAATGGTTTGAGCGTTTTTTTGAGGAATATAATGGATTGATTTTTACAAAACTGTAATGTTTCTGTTGTTCTTTTTTATAATAAAGTAACATATTTTTAATGTTGTAGCGGACAAAAAAGCGGCTATCTCTTTACATAGACGAAGGAGATAGCCGTTTTCCTATTATTACGTATGTTACGAGTTATTACGAGTTGGTTTCAATTGCTTCTAATAATAAATCAACGATGTGAATTCCTCTCATTTTATGAGAAAGACCTTCTCGTTCAATGCCTAATTTCATTTGTAATAAACAACCTGGATTTGCAGTAACAATGGTTGCTGCTTCTGTTTCATGCACACGGTCCATTTTGTAATCTAGAAATTCCATAGATAGTTCTGAATGAACAATGTTATAAATACCAGCAGAACCACAGCAACGATCTGCATCTTTCATTTCGCGGTATGTTGCGCCTTGAATTGCTTCTAGTAACATACGAGGTTCTGAAGATGTTCGCATAACATTGCGTAAGTGACAAGAGTCTTGATACGTAATAACTTGCGGCGTGACTCGTAAGTCATTACGTTTATGGAAATCTAGTTCTACTAGAATAGCAGTAATATCTTTAATTTTAGAAACGAACTGCTTTGCACGTTCAGCCCACTGTGGATCATCTTTTAACAAGTAATCGTAGTCTACGAGGTAAGCTCCGCAACCACCAGCATTCGTAATAATATAGTCGATGTTTAAATCTTCGAATGCTTTTATATTGCGTTTTGCTAATTCCTTTGCCCCATTTTTCTCACCAGCATGTCCATGTAATGCCCCGCAGCAACTTTGTGTTTTCGGAATAACGATATCACAACCAGCTAACTGAAGCAGTTTCATCGTTGCGTTATTTGTTTCTAAAAACATTGTATCCATTAAACAACCTGTGAAGAATGCAACTTGTTTCTTCTTCGTACTTTCAGCATGTAAAAATTCAGGGCGATCTTTCATTGCTTTCATTTTAGGGACCTTAGGCAAAACGAGATCCATTGTTGCAAGTGTTTCAGGGAATAACTTCATAATCCCTGTTTTATGTGTTAGCGTTTGTAAGCCGGAACGTTGGTAAAATCCGATTAATCCTGTTAATGTTCTCATTCGATTTTGATGCGGGAAAAGTCCTTCAAAAACGACTTTACGAACAGCTCTCACTGGCATTGAAAACTTTTTGTTTTGATTTATAATATCACGAGCTTCTTCTAATAAATGTCCATAATTCACACCAGATGGACAAACAGGTTCACAAGCACGGCAGCCGAGGCAAACATTTAATGTGTTTTCAACATCTTCATCTGGCTCAATTAAGCCGTCAACGACCGCTTTCATTAATGCGATACGTCCACGCGGGGAATGTGATTCTTTATATCCAGATTGAATGTAAGTAGGGCAAGTTGGTAAGCAGAAACCGCATCGCATACAGTTTAGTAGTTCATCTTCACTTAATCGTTCTTTAAATTCCTTTTGAATGTTTTCTTTATTTAATGTTGTCATCGCTCAACCACCACTCTTTTACGAGTGTCCTTCGCGAACATCTTTCCTGGATTCATAATGTTATTTGGATCGAAGGCTTGTTTAATTCCTTGCATAGCAGCAATACCTTCTTTACCTAACTTCATTTCTAAATACGGAGCCTTCATCGCACCAACACCATGTTCACCAGTAATCGTGCCACCAAGTTCAATTGCTTTCGCAAATATTTCAGCAAAAGCTTGTTCAGCTCGGTGCATTTCTTCTTCGTTGCGAGCATCTGTCATACAAGTTGGGTGTAGGTTGCCATCGCCAGCATGGCCAAACGTACAAATAGGAATATTATATTTTTTGGCAATGGCATTAATCGCTTCAACCATCGGAGCAATCTGTGAGCGTGGTACCGTTGCATCTTCTAATATTGTAGTAGGTTTTAATCTTGCCAGTGCTGACAGTGCACTACGGCGAGCTGTCCGAAGCGCATCTGCTTCCGCTTCATCTTTTGCGACGCGAACATCAACTGCATTCATGGAACGACAAACGTTAGCCATTTTTTCAATATCTCGATTAACAACTTCAGGCGGACCGTCTTGTTCAATTAATAAAATTGCTTTTACGTCAGTTGGTAAACCGATTTGAGCAAACTCTTCTACTACTTCAATTGTCGGCTGGTCTAAAAACTCAAGTGTCGCTGGAATGATTTTATTTGCAATAATAGAAGAAACAGCACGTGCAGCTTCATTAATATCTTCATAGAGTGCAAGCATCGTTTTCTTCGTTTCAGGCATAGGAACAAGTTTTAATATTGCTTCTGTTACGACGCCAAGTGTTCCTTCAGAACCGATAAATAACCGAGTTAAATCGTAACCAGCTACATCTTTTGCTAATTTACCACCAGTGCGAATCATATCACCATTTGGTAAGACAAGTTCAAGCCCCATCACATAATCACGTGTTACGCCATATTTTAATCCACGTAATCCACCCGAGTTTTCATTAATGTTACCGCCAATTGTAGAAATTTTCATTGAGCTTGGATCTGGTGGATAAAATAAACCTTTTTCTTCTACTGCTTTAATAATATCAAGCGTAATAACACCAGCTTGTACAGTAATTGTTAAATTTTCTTCATCAATTTCTAAAATGTTATTCATATGGCGGAAGATAAGGACGATACCGCCTTCAAGTGGACATGTCCCTGCGCAAAGATTTGTTCCAGACCCGCGAACATATACAGGGATTTTGTGAGTGTTACATACTTTTAATACTTCAGCTACTTCATTTGTATTACGAGGAGCAATGACTGCATCAGGCATTGCTTGGAAGTTTGGAGTGGCATCATAACTATACGTTAAACGCCCCATATTGGATGTATCTACATTATCTTCGCCAACAATGGATACGAATGAATCAATAATTTGTTTTTCTAACATTGGAAATCCCCCTCAAACTGTTAACGTAATGAGTCATAATAAAAAACGTTGTCACAGTGCTTTCATTATAATGATAAAAAAGTCGGGGGATTCTTTCTATGTATAATCATCTAAAGATTAATCTGTTTTATCATTCTTTTTTGTTTGATTATCTAATAAGAGGAGCGAGAAATATAAAATATTTAAGTCTTTGAATTGTTTCGGATCAAGTCCTGTATACTCCTCAATTTTTTTAAGTCTATAATGCAATGTGTTAATGTGTATATGTAATTGCTCCGCTGTTTGTTTATAGGATTGGTTATAATCAATAAATAAACGTAAAGTGTGCATAAGTTCAGGCGATGATAGTAAGTTTTCGATGGTGCGCTTTAGAAATTGTTCCCGCGTTTCCGCAGAAATATCTTGTAAGCACATTTCTAAACGTAAATCTTCATTAAATACAATGTTTTTCGTTTCAAGTGATACGGAAAGAGCTTGTAATGCTTGTTCGTACGATAAATTCATATTGCTTGGCGTAACGGATTGGCCAATCCCGATATATAAAGGAATAGAAAACAAAGTTTCACAGTCTTGTTTTAATCGTTTTAAAAATTGATATGTTTGCTCTTTGGAGTTCGTGGCTGTAAATAAAATGAATCGATCATTTCCCCAGCGAACAAATAGATGCTCCTTTGTTAATAGATTGCGTACGTGTTGCCAAATCTTACGCTGAAGCATCGTGTCATTTTGATCGATAGAGAACAAAATAAGTTGTTTCTTCTTATATAAATCAATACCAAGTGTTTTGGCACGATCGAGAAAGCTTGGAGACCAGTCTGTATTTTGAAGCCAATCAAAGACAAATGCCTCATAAGAACGGTGTTCAAGTTCTAGTTGTTCTAAAAAGTAGTTTTCATGGATGAGTAGTTCGGTCATTTTACGTAATATTTCTCCGTATTGTGAAATATTTTCAGGTTCGCCTGTAATTCCAATGACACCAATTACTTCGTCATGGAATAGTAAAGGGAGATTCATACCTGCCTTTACGCCTTGCAAACGTCGTTCATCCTCTTTTGTAATAATGACAGTTTTCTTTTGTTTTGCGCAGCGGAGTGCGCCTTCATGAAATTGGCCGATTCTTTCTATATCTGTACTTGCGATAATAACGCCTTGTATATTAATGATAATAATATTTTCTTTAATTAGTCTGCGTACTTCTCGTACAATTTTATTTGCTAAATCAGGAAAAAGCATAATTGGCACACCTCAAATTCTATTTGTTGTACATTATATATGTAAATGAAGTAGGAAAGGGAAATTTCACACTTTCCACACATTTATTTGTTATTTTACAATTATAACGAAATCATCCGAAGATGGAGGGGATCTTTTGAGAAAGTCTGTTTTTCTTCTCTGTTTTTTATTTCTATTAGTAGGGTGTCAAGGAAGTTCCTATATATCGATTGCTAAAGATAAAAGCGTTATTATAACAACGAATATAAAAGAAGGTAGCCTTAGTTTTATTGATAAACATACTAAAAAGTTAATTACGACATGGGAACTTAACGAACCAATGGCAGGGATTGCACTACTTCCAAACGGTGAGGACATACTTGTATATGGTAAGCAGTTAGAGTACATGTATGTATATTCACTAGCAGAAGGAAGGCAAGTGGAAAAATATAAAACAGGAAAAGGCATTGTAAATGTAGTCGTATCAGAAGATAAAAAGCAATTATTTGCTGCCGATCAAAATGCCCAAAAGATAAGGTTCTTTACGATTAATGGAAAAGAAACAGGGAATGTTTCGACAGGAAAAGGACCAATAACGATGGTAGAGTACCATAACCAGTTATCTGTATTAAACTTTTATGATACGAAGCTAACGACAATTGATACAAAGAAAAAAGAAGTAATACAATCCTTTATGATTCCACCAGCGTCAACGGGGGCAACAATTAGTCCAGATGGGAAAGAAATATGGATTGGCGGACATGGTGATGGAAATCAGGTAAATGAGAAAGTATTAGTGTATTCTTTGCAGAGCGGAGAAATGGTACGTTCTTTACACGCTCCGTTTATGCCTGTGAATATTACGAAGGATCATAAGTACGTATATGCATTAAGTCACGGTTCGAATACGCTTAGAAAGTTTGATGTTAGCACGTATAAAGAGGTGGCTTCTGTAGAAGTAGGATCAAACCCATTTGCATTTTTGAAGAGCGGAGCAGAAGGATACGTAGCAAGCTATGATAGTGATGAAGTGTGCGTCATGGATATGAAGAACTTGAAAATAAAACAAACAATTAAAGTCGGAAAAGGACCGTTTCAACTCATAGAGAGAGAAGGGAAGGACAATGAGTAAATATAGGGTGCTAGTTGTAGATGATGAAAGTGATATGAGACAACTTGTCGGAATGTACTTAGATAATTTCGGATACGAGTGGGGAGAAGCTGAAAATGGAAAAGAAGCTCTAAAAAAATTAGAGACAAATCATTATGATTTCGTTGTACTAGATATTATGATGCCAGAGATGGATGGACTTTCAGTTTGTAAAGAAATTAGAAAAACGTCAGATGTACCAATAATATTTTTAACAGCAAAAGGTGAAGAGTGGAATAGGGTGAACGGCTTACGTATGGGAGCAGATGATTATATTGTAAAGCCATTTAGTCCTGGCGAATTAATTGCTCGTATGGAAGCTGTATTAAGGCGTTATACAAAGCAAGAGCAACAAGAGGAATTTCAGTTTGGACCGATCCTTATTAATGAAAAAAGTAGGAAAATTGAGGTGGATGGTGAGCCAATTTCTCTTACAGTAAAAGAGTTTGATTTACTCTATTTTCTTTGCCAACATACAGGACAAGTATTTAGCCGAGAACAATTGCTGGAAAAGGTATGGGGATATGATTATGCCGGAAGTACAAGAACCGTAGATACGCACGTGAAAACGATGCGTTTGAAGCTTGGAGAAAGTGGAAACTACATTCAAACTGTTTGGGGTGTAGGATATAAATTTGAGGTGTAACGTATGTTTACGATGGTACAGAAGCTTTGGCTGACAGTAGTATGTGCAGTATTTGTAACAGTTTCCTTTCTTTATTTTGTATCTTTATACTCGTATGAAAAGCTATACGTTGATAATTTAAAAGATTCATTAGTAATGGAAGGGAAGCGTCTTTCTGCGCAATATGATAAGCGCGAAGGAATATCAATTTTTGAAGAGAAAGTAAGAGCATTTGATCAAATATCTAGTTCAGACGTTCTTTTCGTATCGAACCCACGTGATTTAAGTGCATGTTTACCATTTGATGTGCACCATCATTCTCTTATAAGTGAAGGGGACAGGCAAGCATTATTAGATGGAAAAACTGTGACAAAGATAGGATACGAGGAACATTTTGACCGTAATATTATGGGGGTTGTCATCCCTGTTTTAGAAAATAAAAAATTAGTTGGTATTGTATATTCTTATATTCCTTTAAAAAGTATAAAAGACTTAATATATGATATGGGTCTTATTTTAGCACCGTTAGCACTTGCTATAACTTTACTGACAATATGGATTGGTAGAAAAATTATTATTGCTATTACGAAACCACTTTCGCAAATGGAACGAGTTGCCAATCATTTGGCTACGGGGGATTTCTCAGAACGAATTACAATTTCTTCTGAAGATGAAATTGGGCGATTAGGAAAAGCATTTAATAAAATGGCAAATTCTTTGGAGACAGAAGACGTAAAGCGTAAGGAGTTTTTAGCCAACGTTTCGCATGAACTAAGAACACCGCTTAGTTATATAAAAGGATATAGCGAGGCTATTTTAGACGGTGTAGCGAAGGGACCACAACAGGAAAAAGTAACACAGCTTATTCATAAAGAAGCAGATCGTATGCAGCGTCTCGTTCATGATTTATTAGATTTAGCACAATTAGAAGGTGAACATTTTCCGTTAAAGAAACAACCTATCGTTTTTTCACAACTAATTGAAGATGTGTTAGATACGTATGAGATTAAGTTTATAGAAAAGAAAATTCGTATTTCAACAAATTTAAATCCAGAAATCATTGTAATGATTGATGAGGATCGTATGCAACAGGTGCTTCATAACGTGTTAGATAATGCGATACGGTATACAAATCAAAACGGGGATATTATGGTAACGCTCAGACAGATAGATGATTACTGTGAATTGAACATAAAAGATACGGGGATCGGTATTGATACAGAGCATTTGGAAAACCTTGGCGAGCGTTTTTACCGAGTTGATAAAGCGAGAAGTCGTCAACATGGTGGAACAGGTTTAGGCCTGGCAATTGTAAGACAAATTGTTCATATACATGACGGACAGTGGCGAATTGAAAGTGAAAAAGGGAACGGTACGACGGTTAGTATTAAATTGAAAGTACAGGATGAGGAGAGCATGTTCTAATTTTTAGGGCATGCTCTTTATATGGAAGACAATAATTATACGTAAGATATAAATTAATATGTAATAAATATCGGAATTTTGACGATTTTATGAACAAAACATTTGTACTTCTTACCAATTCGTTCTAAAATAGTTATGATGCAAAGTTCTTATAAATCGTTTCAATTGTTGTTTGGAAGATACTGAGGTGATTTAACTGGAGTACAAATCTATTAAACCGAAAAAGATTTACGAAGAAGTATCTGAAGCTATTTTAACAATGATTAAAAATGGTACGTTAAAACCTGGTGACAAACTACTTCCTGTACATCAATTAGCTGAGCAGTTTCAAGTTGGTAGATCTGCTGTTCGTGAAGCGCTAAGTGCGCTAAGAGCAATGGGCTTAATTGAGATGAAACAAGGAGAAGGTACATATGTGAAGAACTTCGATTCTTCTTCATTAACAAAATCATTAAACAATAGATTATTGATGAAGAAAGAAGATATTTTGAATTTATTAGAAGTACGAAAGGTGCTTGAAGTGGGGGCAGTTCGAGCAGCTGCGGCAAAACGTACGGAAGATAATTTGCAAAATATGAAGCATTGGTTAGATGAAATGGCAAAGAGCGTTGGAGATGAAAAAGCTGGTGAAAAAGCAGATTTTCAGTTCCATATGGGAATTGCAGAGTCTTCGCATAACAACATTTTGCTTGAACTTATGAATCATGTTTCAGAGATGATTGCTGAAACGATTGGTGAATCAAGACGCATTATTTTATATGGTGAACAAACAACATCAGAACGACTTATAGAAGAGCATCAAGTTATATATGATGCAGTGTTAAAGCAAGATGTAGAATTAGCGCAGCAAGCAATGCTAGATCATTTAACAAATGTAGAACATATTGTCACAGGTAGCAACGATATAAATTCTTAATTTAATCTTTTAAAAATCTAATTTTCTGATAAAATAGAGAGAGATTAAGTAAGCGTTTTCTTTAGAAGAGGGAGAGGATAGGCCATGGTTGAGCCTATTTCTTCTCTCTTTAGTCATCTGATGACCATATGTTTGTTGGTGGAGTTGTAAAAAGGGGGAGTAATAATTATGAAAGTTACTTTATTTGTTACTTGTTTAGTCGATATGTTTGAAACAAATGTCGGCAAAGCAACAGTTGAGGTGTTGGAGCGTTTAGGTTGTGAAATTGAATTTCCAGAAGCACAAGTTTGTTGCGGTCAGCCTGCTTATAATAGCGGCCATGTAGAAGCTGCAAAAGAAGCGATGAAACATATGATTGAAACTTTTGAAGATGCAGAATATATCGTTACGCCATCTGGTTCTTGTGCGACAATGTTTCATGAGTATCCGCATGTTTTTAAAGATGATCCGAAGTGGGCTAAACGTGCACAAAAAGTTGCTGATAAAACATATGAATTTACACAATTTATTGTAGACGTTTTAAAGGTTACTGATGTTGGTGCAAGTTTACCAGGGATTGCTACTATTCATAAATCATGTCATATGACACGTATGCTTGGAGTAACAGAGGCACCAGGAATTTTATTATCAAATGTAAAAGGGTTAACTGTGAGAGAGTTACCAAATGTGCAAAATTGTTGCGGGTTTGGGGGAACGTTTTCAGTGAAGATGACTCCAATTTCTGAGCAAATGGTAGATGAAAAGGTAGATAGTGCAATGGAAACAGGCGCTGATTATTTAATCGGTGCAGATTGTGGGTGTTTGTTAAACATTGGCGGACGTATTGAGCGTTTAGGAAAAGAAATAAAAGTAATGCATATTGCTGAGGTACTGAATAGTCGCTCATGAAGGGGGAACATAAGCTATGTCTATGAAAATCAGTGAGAAAAAATTTAATGATCGCGTTGGCGATGGAATTCAAGATTCGTTTATGCGCGGAGCAGTATCTTCTGCACAAACACGCTTATATACGAATCGTTTAAAAGCAGCAGATGAATTAGGAAACTGGGAAGAATGGCGTGAACTCGGTGAAGAAATTCGTCAACATACGTTAGAAAATCTTGATTATTACTTAATGCAGTTAAGTGAAAATGTATCCAAAAGAGGCGGACATGTGTACTTTGCGAAAACGAAAGAGGAAGCAGCAAAGTATATTCAAGACGTTGCCAAAAAGAAGCAGGCAAAAAAGGTAGTAAAATCAAAGTCAATGGTAACAGAAGAAATTAGTATGAACCATGCGCTTGAAGAAATCGGTTGTGAAGTGTTAGAAAGTGATCTAGGAGAGTATATTCTGCAAGTAGATAACGATCCACCTTCACATATTATTGCGCCTGCTCTTCATAAAAATAGAACGCAAATTCGTGACGTATTTAAAGAAAAGCTTGGCTATGAAAATTCTGATGATCCATACGAAATGACAAAGTTTGTTCGTAAACAACTTCGTGAAAAATTTATGGATGCTGAAATTGGTGTGACAGGTTGTAACTTCGCTGTTGCAAATACTGGCTCTCTTTGTTTAGTAACAAATGAAGGTAATGCCGACCTTGTTATGTCGATTCCAAAAACACAAATTGCGGTTATGGGTATGGAACGTATGGTTCCGACAATGGAAGAATTAGATGTTTTAGTTGGTTTACTATGTCGTAGTGCAGTAGGTCAAAAGTTAACAAGTTATGTAACGGTAGCGGGACCAATTCAAGAAGAGGAAGTAGATGGCCCAGAAGAATTCCACTTAGTTGTGGTTGATAATGGTCGTTCTCAAATTCTTGGATCTGAATTCCGTCAAGTGTTGCAATGTATTCGTTGTGCTGCTTGTGTGAACGTATGCCCTGTATATCGACATGTTGGTGGACATTCATACGGCTCTATATACTCAGGACCAATTGGGGCGGTATTAACACCACTTTTAGGTGGATATGATGATTACAAAGAGCTTCCTTATGCTTCTAGTTTATGCGGAGCGTGTACAGAAGCTTGTCCAGTAAAAATCCCATTGCATGATTTATTATTAAAACATCGTCAAGTTATCGTTGAGCAAGAAGGTCGTGCTCCACTTGCAGAAAAATTAGCAATGAAAATGTTTAGTATGGGTGCATCTTCAGCAGCTTTATATAAAATGGGATCAAAGATGGCGCCAGCAGCAATGAGTCCATTTACATCTGGTAACCGTGTATCAAAAGGTGTTGGGCCACTTAAAAACTGGACAGATATTCGTGAATTCCCGGCTCCAAGTAAAGAACGATTCCGTGATTGGTATAAAGATCATAAGAAAGGCGGGGACAAATAATGACAGGATTAATTCAAAACCGTGAGTCCTTTCTAGAAAATATTGCAAAAGAACTTGGACGCGCGCGTAAAACGGATGGTGTAAAACGTCCAGTATGGAAAAACAATGTGAATAAAGAAACGTTAAAAAATTATTCACAAGAAGAATTGTTAGAAGTATTTAAAAATCAATGTACAAACATTCATACAACTGTTGTGGAAACGACAAATGACCGTTTACGTGAAGATATTCAAAAAGTAATCGTTGAAAACGGCGGGGGACCTATTATGTTATCGGCAGATGAACGTTTTGATTCTTATGGATTGACTTCTTTATTTAAAGAAGAACTTCCAAAGCAAAATGTTGAAGTGAACGTATGGGATCCTGAGAAAAAAGAAGAGAATATGCGTATCGCGGAAAGAGCGAATATTGGAATTGCATTTAGTGATTATACTTTAGCCGAATCTGGTACGATCGTTGTACAAAGTCATAAAGGCCAAGGCCGTTCTTTACACTTTTTACCGACTGTATACCTTGCTATTATTCCACGTGAAACACTTGTACCTCGTATTACACAAGCAGTTGAGGATATGAACAAGCGTGTAGAAAATGGCGAGACAGTGGCATCTTGTATTAACTTTATTACAGGACCTAGTAACTCGGCAGATATAGAAATGAATCTTGTTGTCGGAGTACATGGACCATTAAAAGCAGTATATTTCATCGTATAAAATAGGGGAAAGCAGGCCAGAAAATGGCCTGCTTTTTTAATAGAATAGAGATAATATGAAGTAGAAGTTCTCTCCTTTTTTTGCTATGTTCTTTTGGAAAGGAGAGGAAGGGATGTTCACTTATGTATATGCATTGTTAGCGGGGATGGTGTTTGGTTCTTTTTTTATGGTAATTGCGATGAGAGTTCCGCTAGGGGAGTCTATCATAACCCCGCGTTCATATTGTCATTATTGTAAGTATGTGCTAAAGCCAAAAGAATTGATTCCAATCATTTCTTTTTGTATGCAAAGAGGGCGTTGTACGAATTGTAAGAGGAAAATTTCAATTTTGTACGTAGTATTTGAACTTGTAACTGGAATGATATGCCTTCTTACTGTATATATGATTGGGGTGGAACGAGAGCTTATTATCGTTTTATCACTTTTTTCGTTACTTCTTATTATTTCAGTTACAGATTACATATATATGTTAATTCCAAATCGTATTTTAGCTTGGTTTGCTTGTTTACTCATTTTAGAATGTGCTTTTATACCGTTAGTCACCTGGATAGATAGTATAGTTGGTAGTTGCGTTATATTCATTTTGTTATACTGCATGCAAAAGATATATCCAGAAGGGCTTGGGGGAGGGGATGTAAAATTACTTTCGTTACTTGGATTTATAGTGGGACTGAAAGGGATTTTTATCGTTTTATTTTTAGCATCTTGCTTTAGTCTTTGTTTCTTTGGAGCTGGTCTCGTATTAAAACGTATGAAAATGAGGACTCAAATACCGTTTGGTCCTTTTATTAGCCTCGGGGCAATATGTTACATGTTGGTCACGTATGCAAAATAGAGAGGGGATAGAAAATGAATGTATATATGGATGATCAAAGAAGTTGTCCGTACGGTTACGTGCTCGCAACTACAGTAGAATGTGCTTTGCAAATGGTACGAGATTATGAGGTGAATGTTCTTTCCCTTGATTTCAATATGGCATGGGGAGAAAAAAGTGGATTAGATTTTGTCGAAGCTTTTTGTAAAGAGGGTTTATATGTAAATGAAATACACTTTCATACGAATGATGTCATCGGTATGCATAAGATGAAACAGAGAATGAATAAGGGGAAGGAAGAAGGAGAGATTAATCCTAATCTTGTTGTTAAATATGTGGGGAGCTAAAAACTCCAAAGTAAAACTTTGGAGTTTTTAATGTTTCATATGCGCTTGCAACGGAATGATTTCTTCTTGTTGAGCTGCTCCTAATTCAGTTTCTTCTTGTTTCACGTCAGGTACTTTCTTTGTTAAGTAATGGTATACCATACCGACAAATACAGACCCACCAATAATGTTACCGATTGTAACTGGAATTAAGTTATGAATAGCACCTGCAAAAGAAATTGTCTCAGGATGCGGTGAAATTAAAGATAAAGCAAACAGTGATAAGTTTGCGATGCTATGCTCGTAACCAGATAAGAAGAATGTGAAAACGAGCATCATCATCATCATAATTTTTGCTGTATCACCTTTAACTTGAGAAGGTAAGAAACAAGCAAGACATACAAGCCAGTTACATAAAATTGCTTTAAAGAATAGTTGCATTGTAGGTGTATTCATTTTTCCTTCTACTACTTTATTCATGAAATGACCGTGATCAATTGCTTCAAAAATGCCAGTTGCGTAAAATAGTAAGGCAAAGAATAAAGCACCCGCTAAGTTACCTGCATAACAAGCAACCCAGTTACGAAGTGTATCAGATAGTGTTGTTTCTTTTCTTAATGTTGCTACAGTGAAGTACATTGTGTTTCCAGTAAACAATTCAGCACCACCATATATAATAAGTACGAGAGCAATTCCGAAAAACATAGAAGCAGCTAAATAAGTTGCTGGTGAATCTGCAATGTGAAAAAAGTTACCTAATTTAAAGCATAGAACAATAATAAAACCGATATAAATACCCGCAAGTGCTGCACGAATGAAATATTGCATCGGGTTTGTATCTAACATTTGTTTTTTGCTCTTAGCCAGTTTGACAACATAATCTAATCCTTGTTCTAGCATGAGTAATACGCTCCTTTAGTACATCATCTATAAATACTCCTTATATGAATAAAGTACATGGATTCTTTTATAGTTTCAATAAGTTTGTGCAATGTTTCACAAAAAGGACATACATATATTAAGAAAGCGTTTGCAGAAGATAGTATAATAGAATTTTTCTGGACATAGAGAGGGGACAAGGAAAAAAGAAAAAGCACTGTAATTACAGCGCTTTTTCGTCTAAATTCTTTTCTACTTTTGTTTCTACTTCTTTTGAGAAGAACCAACCACCAGCTGCGATTCCAACTAATACAATCCAGAATATAAGCTTCCATGGTGTAGATTCTGGGAATGAGTGCGGAATTACATTTAATGCAGGGTGTGCTAACGTATAAACTGCTAGTTTCACACCAACCCAACCTACAATTAAGAATGCCGCAGTTTCAAGTCCTGGTTTACGTTTTAAAATTTGTACGAAAGCAGTTGCCGCAAATCGCATAATGATTAATCCGATAAGTCCACCTACAAAGATAACAACGAATTGTCCAGTATCAAGACTACCAATTGTACCTAATCCTGTTTTTGGTAAAGTCATTGCTAATGCAACAGCAGCTAAAATAGAATCAACTGCGAAGGCGATATCTGCAACTTCAACTTTAAATACGGTCCACCAAAAGTTCTCTTGTTTTTTCTTTGCTTCTTTTTCTTCTGTTTCTTCATCTGTATTCTTTTTAACATACGTTTTAAATAAGTGATTACCAGCGATAAACATAAGGTAAATGGCACCGATTGCTTGCACTTGCCATACGTCGACTAGGAACGAAATCATAAATAACGATCCGAAACGGAAAACAAATGCCCCTGCTAATCCATAAAATAGTGCTTTCTTTCTTTTTTCTTCTGGTAAATGTTTTACCATAATTGCAAGAACAAGAGCGTTGTCAGCCGCTAAAATCCCCTCTAGTGCAATTAGGATGAGTAATACCCAACCATACTCCAATAATAATGATACATCCATGTACATTCTCCTCTCATTTCTATAAGTACTAAATAAGTGAAGAATTTCCCCACTATTTAGTTTCCCCATACTCCTGCCTATTAACTTTGGAAGAATTTGGTAATGAATGCAAAAAAGACCTCTGCCGTTAATAGGCAAAGGTCTTGCTAGACATATGTAATGAAAATGCCAACAAAGCCGGAAGAACTAAGTTCTACGTAATGACGACTTTGTTTCCAAGAAATATTCTTGGACGCTACTCCCCTTTGGAGATATGCTATTGTACTCTCATTATATGGATAATTTATACGGTTGTCAACCTGTTAAAATGTCTTCATTCGGATATTTTATTTTCCGGTTCTTTTTACGTGCAAATGAAAAAGCTAATGTTAAAGGCCCCATCTTCCCAAAAAACATCATAAAGATAATAATAGCTTTTCCAATCATCGTTAAGTGTGGTGTGAAATTCATACTGAGACCGACAGTCCCAAATGCTGAAAATACTTCGAAAGCACTCATCAATAGAGGAACTCGCTCAGTAATGCTTAAAATTAAAATAGCAAAAAAAATAAATGAAATAGAAATAATAGCGATGGTTAATGATTTGACAATGAGAGTATCTTTAATGGATTTTTTAAACACGACAATATCATCTTGCTCTTGTAAAAATTTAAATACCCCAAAAAACATGATTAAAAAGGTTGTTAATTTAATCCCACCGCCGGTTGAAGCACTACCGGCTCCGATAAACATTAGAAGCATCATTAATAAAAGGGAAGGCTTTGATAATGCGGAAATATCAACTGTATTAAACCCGGCAGTACGCGTTGAAATAGCTTGGAAATAAGCAGCCATGCCTTCTTCAAATGGGGTAAAGCCTCTCATAGAAAGAGAATTGTGAAACTCGAATATAAAAATAAAAACAGTCGCAATAATATTGATGATTAGAGTAGAAGAGAGCATAAGTTTTGAGTGTAATGTAAGGTTTTTAAAATTTTTCTTTCTTTTTATATCTACGATTACTGTAAAACCAATCCCACCTAAAATAATGAGGGAGGAAATGACGAGATTGACAAGAATGCTGTGAGAGTGGGACATTAAATTATCGCTCCAAACAGAAAAACCTGCATTGTTAAAAGCAGAGATGGAATGAAAAAAGCTATAATAGATCCCTTTAGCAATCCCATATTTCGGTACCCATTCAAAAGAAAGAATGAAAGCAGCGATACATTCGACTGTAAAAGAGAATAAAAATAATGCTTTGGCAAGACGAATGACACCGCCTATATTCGTTTGATTTAATGCTTGTTGCAATAAAATTCGGTTTTGAAGGCCAATTTTTCTGCCAAGCATAATCGCAATTAAAACGGCAAAGCTCATAATGCCAAGTCCGCCCACTTGTATAAGTATTAAAATGACACATTGGCCAAATAAGGTAAATACTTTCCCAGTGTCCACAACACCAAGCCCTGTAACCGTACAAGCAGAAACGGTTGTAAATAAAGCATCGAGCCATGAAATAGACGTCGTTGTAGCAATTGGCAATTTTAATAAGCATGTACCGATAATTGATAACATAATAAAAGACAAAGTAAGAACACGGGGAGGACTCATGTGAATGTTAATCCGTTTCATGTTACATATCGTTCCTTTCAGTTTGCTTTTACTAGTATGTGAAAAAGCACCATTATGTATGTTAAAAATAGAAAGAGGCAGAGAATATCTGCCTCTAAGCCATATGTTATATTGTTATCCACGTAATTGTTGTTGAGCTAAAGAAACAAGACGTTTTGTTACTTCACCGCCAACTGATCCGTTAGAACGTGATGCAGTATTAGACCCTAAGCTTACGCCGAATTCTTGTGCAATTTCATATTTAAATTGATCAAGTGCTTGTTCAGCGCCTGGAACTAGTAATTTGTTTGTTTTTGCCATGATGATACACATCCTTATGAGTAATCCAGTTCAGCTAAGTATGTATCTGAACTGGTACCGTTATTTTATGTGGAACCGGCGTGCTCATACGCGGAAGTAATCGGTGTGATTAGAAGTTATTGGATAGAAAAAAGAGTAGCAATTTTTGCTACTCTTTTTTTAGTATTGTCGCTGTACCTTCCACGACAATATCATCCGATTGATTATATATATTTGTTTGCAACGTAATGATTTTTTTATCATCACGTTTTTTGATGACCTCTGCCACAACGCGAAGTGTATCGCCGATTTTGACAGGAGCGCGGAATGAAACGTTTTGAGATAAATAAATCGTATTTTTACCCGGGAGTTTCGTTCCAAGGATGGTAGAAATAAAACTTGAAACGAGCATACCATGAGCAATACGTTCTTTAAACATTGTCGTTTTTGCAAAAGAATCTAAAATATGAATAGGATTCACATCTCCAGTCAATTTTGCAAAATTGATAACGTCCTCATCCGTAATCGTTTTTGTAAGTGATGCTTGATCACCGACTTGAATCTCATCATAACGAAGCTCCGGGACGGTTTGTGCTTCTTGAAATGGATTCATTTTGTCCTCCTTCTTTTCCATATCGAAAAATGCTAGCCATCTTGATGTAGTAGGAGGAAGAAAGAGTTTTGTTTGTGCTGCAGTTAGCTCCCACATTTTTCTTACTTGATGGAAGTAAATAGATTTTTTGAGTTTTCCTCGAACTTTTTTGCGAGTTCCAACTGTTTTGTCTTGAAATCTTCCAAAAAACCTTCTAACTGTTTTTGAGCCTCTTCACGTTGTAATTGTTGTTGTTCAATAAATTGCTTCGTTGTTTCTTCAAATTGACCGCTTGTTTGAGTAAGGATAGACAAAGATGTTTTTGTAGGAGAAACAGTTAGCTGTTGCATATGAGCAGAAAGCTCTTTCCATTTGTCTTGCCACTCATTAATTTGATCATTTAAGGAGTTTCCAGTTAATTGCTTCACGTAATCTGTATACTGATTATTGAATTGAGTAGTAAATTGTTGCAGTTCTTTTTCTAGTTCATCTACTCCTGATGTTAATTTATGCAAAGCATCTTGTTGTTGTTTTAATGTTTCTAAAGTAAGTTGCTCTAATTGTTTCCCAGCTGAAGAGAAAAGGGAAAGTGATTGAGACCAGTTTTTCCAAAATGCATCGACTAATTCGTATGGTTTAGTTTCCATTGTTTGACCCCCAAATGTTTTTTTACATATTGTGAACGCAGATTACTCTGCTGTATCACCAGGTGAAGATGAAGAATCTTTTTCATCCTTTTCTGGAGAAGTAGAAAATGGAAAGAATGCATTGGTGTATAACGTGAAAAACGTCCGCAACATATTTTGATAATGCTCAAAAGAAGTCGCACATGTTGTTAAATATTGCTCTCCATATTCAGTTAAAGAATAAATTCTTTTGGCTGGCCCTCCGTCGCTTGTATCCCAAGTAGAAGAAATAAGGTTTTCTTTTTCTAATTTGCGTAGTGTTCTGTACACATTACCTTGGTCAACAGAAGAAAAGCCGATATCCATTAGCATTTGAATAAGTTTGTAACCATGAAGACTCCAGTCTTTAAGACAGAGAAGTAAGAAGGGAACTAAGAAGTTTTTTGGCATGGAGTTTGGTTGTTTTGCTTGGTTGTTCTCCAAACTTTCGCGTTGTTCTGGTTCATTATGTAGCATGATTGTGCATCACCTCATGAATCAGTTAGATGGAATTTTTTGCTTATAAGTGCAATTTACACCTATCTGTTTTTAAAGTCAATACATTTGTTAGAAAATAGAAAAAAATAAAATATAGACTTGAAGTTTTATTCAGAATATTAGAAAATAATGAATAGGTTGAATTGTTTCAAAAACGAAAAAGGGAGTGTAGGTAAAGTGATTGATCAAAAATTCGATCCACTACAAGCATGGAAAAATGCTTATGAACAAACCGAAACATTTTGGGGAAAAGCGCTCAATGAAACAATTAAAACAGAAGAATATTCTGCTTGGATGGGCAGCGTTCTAGATTTGAATTTGTTTTATCAAAAAGCATTAAATGATACGACAAAAAACTATTTAGAGCAGGTAAATGTGCCTACGAAAGAGGATATCGCTAGAGTGGCTACGCTTGTTATTAACTTAGAAAATAAAGTGGATAACATTGAGGAGTTTCTAGAAGATAAGGTAGAGTCAGTAGGACAAGCTCCTACATTAAAGCGCGATGTTACGAAAGTAAAACAAGATATTCGCACATTAGAAACGAAAGTTGATCAAATTTTAGAATTGCTAGAAAAGCAAAATGCAGTACTAGCAAAACTACAAGAACCTGTAAAAGAAGAAGTAAAACCTACGAATAAGCCAGAAAATAAAAAGTGATAATAGCGCTTGTTTATAACATATGAAAGAGAAAGGGAGAATCTCTTTTCTATGTATAAACAGCGAAACATAATTATATAGGGACTCCATAGTATGAGTACCAAAATGATTCATAATAGTCGTTCACAAATTCATTTAAGGGGGAAAAGAAATGGTTCAATTAAATGGCAAAGTAGCAATCGTAACAGGTGGGGCAAAAGGGATTGGAAAAGCAATCACAGTAGCGTTAGCACAAGAGGGCGCAAAAGTTGTTATTAACTATAACAGCAGTAAAGAAGCAGCTGAAAACTTAGTAAATGAACTAGGAAAAGAAGGACATGACGTTTATGCAGTTCAAGCAGATGTTTCTAAAGTAGAAGACGCAAACCGACTTGTAGAAGAAGCAGTGAATCATTTTGGTAAAGTTGATATTCTTGTTAATAATGCTGGTATTACAAGAGATCGTACATTCAAAAAGTTAAATCGTGAAGATTGGGAACGCGTAATTGACGTGAACTTAAGCAGTGTGTTTAATACGACAAGCGCGGTACTTCCATACATAACGGAAGCGGAAGAAGGTAGAATTATTAGCATTTCTTCTATTATTGGTCAAGCGGGTGGATTTGGACAAACAAACTACTCAGCAGCGAAAGCAGGTATGCTAGGATTTACAAAATCATTAGCATTAGAGCTTGCAAAAACAAATGTAACTGTAAACGCTATTTGCCCAGGGTTTATTGATACTGAAATGGTAGCAGAAGTACCAGAAGAAGTACGCCAAAAAATCGTTGCGAAAATCCCGAAAAAACGTTTTGGTCAAGCTGATGAAATTGCAAAAGGTGTAGTATACCTATGCCGTGACGGTGCTTATATCACAGGTCAGCAATTAAACATTAACGGCGGATTATATATGTAATGAAGTAAGAAAAAAGTGCATATCCATAGCAGGAATGCACTTCTTTTTTTAGAAGGAAATTGACCAAAAAGGAGATAGAAAAATGACTACATTCGCAACAGAATGGGAAAAGCAATTAGAGCTATACCCAGAAGAGTACCGAAAAGCATATCGCCGAGTGAAAAGGGCGAGTGAAATTTTATTACGTGAACCAGAGCCACAAGTAGGATTAACGCCGAAAGAGGTTATTTGGACGAAGAATAAGACGAAGCTTTATCGCTACATTCCAAAACAAGAAAAAACACAAAGAGTCCCAATTCTATTAATATATGCTCTTATTAATAAACCATATATTATGGATTTAACTCCTGGAAATAGTTTAGTGGAATATTTAGTGGACCGTGGTTTTGATGTGTATATGCTTGATTGGGGCACATTTGGTTTAGAAGATAGTCATTTGAAATTTGATGATTTTGTGTTTGATTATATTGCAAAAGCAGTGAAAAAAGTAATGCGAACTGCAAAATCGGACGAGATTTCTTTACTTGGTTATTGCATGGGGGGAACGCTAACTTCTATTTATGCGGCACTTCATCCGCACATGCCAATTCGTAACCTAATCTTTATGACAAGTCCTTTTGATTTCTCTGAAACAGGATTATATGGTCCTTTATTAGATGAGAAATACTTCAATCTAGATAAAGCGGTTGATACATTTGGAAATATTCCGCCAGAAATGATTGATTTCGGAAACAAAATGTTAAAACCAATTACGAACTTTGTTGGTCCATATGTTGCTTTAGTAGATCGTTCAGAGAATGAGCGCTTCGTTGAAAGCTGGAGGTTAGTTCAAAAGTGGGTTGGCGATGGCATTCCGTTCCCAGGTGAATCATACAGACAGTGGATTCGTGATTTTTATCAAAATAATAAATTGGTTAAGGGTGAACTCGTTATTCGCGGACAAAAGGTAGACCTTGCAAATATTAAGGCGAATGTCTTAAATATTTCAGGGAAACGTGATCATATCGCCCTGCCGTGCCAAGTAGAAGCGTTGCTAGATCATATTTCTAGCACAGATAAACAATATGTATGTTTACCAACGGGACATATGTCGATTGTTTACGGTGGAACAGCGGTAAAACAAACGTATCCGACGATTGGAGACTGGCTTGACGAGCGCTCTAAGTAAAAATAAAAAATCCAACTAGCATATGTTAGTTGGATTTTTTTTATGTAAAATAACAAAACATAGAAAGGAGAAATTTATATTTTAGGAGTATAATTATGAAGCTTATGATTGGTAAGTTGTTTTGGGATACAGGAGCTTCTATGCCTTGTTATCCATCGTTAGAAAATGATATGATATGTGATGTGCTTGTAGTTGGAAGTGGCGAAGCGGGTGCTCAAATAGCGTATTCGTTAGCGAAAATGGGAATGCGCGTTACACTTATTGAAAAAAATATGATTTCATGTGGCAGCACAGCTGCTAATACAGGGTTATTACAATTTCTTCATGATAAATCGTTAACCTCACTTATCCATACATTTGGAGAAGAAAAAGGGGTGCGAGCATATAAGCTTTGTTACGAAGCGTTACGAACAATGGAGAAAGTTGTACCGACTCTCGATATCGATCCCCAGTTTATTCCGCGAAACAGTTTATATTATGCAAGTAAAAGTGAAGATGTCCCATTTTTACAAGAGGAATACAAAACGTTACAGAATTATGAGTTTCCAGTTGAGTATTTTACAGCATCTGATATTAAGGAACGGTATCCTTTTACAAAACAAGCGGCATTATATACACACGGTGATGCTGAGGTAAATCCGTATTTATTAGCGCATAGCCTTTTGCATAAAGCAAATCAAATGGGTGCTACTATATATGAACATACAGAGGCCATACATATAAAAAAACGTCAAAATGATTTAATTTGTTATACGAAAACAGGAAATCAAATTGTAGCAAAGAATATTATTATGGCGACTGGTTATGAAGCACTTTTCGGAAAGAAAGAAAAAAATACAACAGTGGAAACATCATATGCAGTTGTGACAAATAAGGTAGATTCATTTGAAGGTTGGCATGAGCAATCATTAATTTGGGAAACAGCACGGCCGTATTTATATTTTCGAACGTATAAAAACCGTATTATTGTAGGTGGATTGGATGAAGCAATGAAAATTCAAACAATCGGTGATACGAAATTATTGCATAAGCGTGATGTCCTTATTAACATTATAAAAGAGATGTTCCCGCAGTATAAAACTATACAGGCAGACTACTATTGGGCGGCAGCATTTTGCGGTAGTCATGATGGTCTCCCTATTTTAAAAGAAGATAATAAGATACATAATTTATTTTATGCATTGCCATATGGAGGTAATGGAACTGTGTATGGAATGGTATTTGCTAAAATATTTGAGCAGTTATTTACAAATAAAGAAAGTAAAGATTTTTCTTTATTTAATCGATAGAAAAAAGGTAGCGAAGTGATGGAATGAGAGATATAAAAAAGTTTTTACAAAAATTACGCCCTGTACAACTCATTGTTCTGTTTTATTTATTAGCGGTAGTTGTATCGGTGATATTGCTTAGTTTACCGTTTGTTACGAAGCCTGGTGTCAAATGGACATTTATAGATGCACTTTTTACATCGGTTAGTGCGGTAAGTGTTACGGGCCTGTCTGTTGTTACGATTTCAGATACATTTACTACGGCAGGAATTATTATTTTAGCCCTTATTTTACAATTGGGCGGCTTAGGAATTATGGCGTTAGGTACATTCGTTTGGATTATAACAGGAAAAAAGATTGGTTTGCAGAGAAGAAGACTCATTATGGCAGACCATAATCAAGGGAATTTATCAGGTCTTGTAGAATTGATGCGTTCTATTTTAATTGTAATTATTTCAATAGAGTTTATTGGAGCAATATTATTAGGTACAAGATTCTTACTTTACTTTCCAACTTGGCAAGAAGCTTATTTTCACGGTTTTTTTGCAGCTGTTAGTGCAACTACGAACGGCGGATTTGATTTAACAGGACAATCGCTAATTCCGTATAAAAAAGATTACATTGTTCAAATGATTCATATGTTACTTATTATTTTAGGAGCAATCGGCTTCCCTGTATTAATGGAAGTGAAACAATTCCTTAGTAAAAGGAGACAGCAACTATTTCGTTTTTCGCTATTTACAAAATTGACGACAACAACATTTTTTGCGCTTGTGGTCGTTGGAACGATTATGATTTTTTTACTAGAACGAAATCATTTTTTAGCAGGAAAGTCATGGCATGAAACAGTTTTCTATACACTATTCCAATCTGTGACGACGCGAAGCGGGGGACTTGCTACAATGGATATACTTGAATTGTCACAACCGACGCTTTTATTTATGAGTATATTAATGTTTATAGGAGCATCTCCAAGTTCGGTTGGGGGCGGGATACGTACAACGACATTTGCTGTTAGTATATTGTCACTATACACTTTTGCAAGAGGCGGGAGAACGGTTAGAGTCTTCAAACGTCAGCTACATGAAGAGGACGTGCTGAAAGCATCTGTCGTTATGACAATGGGGATTTTATTATGTGCCACAGCACTATTTATTTTATCTATTACGGAAAATGTACCGCTTATGAGTTTAATTGTTGAAGTCTGTTCTGCTTTCGGGACGACAGGACTATCGACAGGTATTACGCCAGATTTAACAACTGTTGGTAAACTTGTACTCATTGTACTTATGTTTATCGGGCGTGTCGGTATTTTAACATTTATACTAGCTAGTGGCGGAAGAGAACAGCCACCTCGCTATAAATATCCGAAAGAGAGAATTATTATTGGATAGTATGAAACCATTCTACCTATGTTAGGTAGAATGGTTTTTTAGTCATTAATGCCAAATTGCGGATGCATAAAAGTATCCTTCTTATTATCTCCTTCTTTTTTTAGTAACTCTTGATTTTCTTCTGAAATCCACCCAATATCATTTGTAGGATGGATCCATTCTTCTCCAGCCATAATGGCAGGATCTACATCATCACTCCAATTGTGAAGTGGACTGTTCTCGGAATCATATTTACTGTCTCCGATTACGACGTCATATTGATTTATGAAAGGTTGTTGCATCTTCTTTCCTGTTCCTTTAAAAGATGGGAAATTCATTTGATGCGGGAGCGTTTCATCTAAAATGGGTGACTGGATTTTATCTTTCTTCTTCAAAATAAGAGCTCCTTTTTATTATGATTTCTTCATATGTAGTATTTCCATCTAGCAGTTCTTATGTACTTGTTAACACTTGCCAGTAATAATTATTTTAGCTTGCTTCAAACTAGAGTAGAAAGTGAATTTTGAGAGCAGGTGAATGTATTGGTAAAAAGAAAAGTGAAACAAAATGCGGCAATCAACAATAATAAAACTCCGAAAGAAAGCTTACCAGATGCAGAATTTGCATTAGAGTATGAAGGAGAAAATAGCGCGAAGTATGCAAATCGTAATTCAAAAAAAGGTAAACAAAAGTGAGGCGTTTTTTACAAACGCCTCATTTTTTTGTGGGATTATAAAGGTTTTTTTAATTATTTGTAAATTTAGTGTTCATTATTAGCAGAAAAATGCGAAAAAACATAGAAGTAGCAACGTATTACACAAAAACAAACAACAAACAAAAGATTAATGTTGGTTTAATACTGCTTTTACACTAGTTGTTTATATTTGAGTTGTACATAAGATTTGTAAAAGGAGAGAGAGACAGTGAAAAAAACAATCTTTAAAGCTGTAGCAACTGGAATGGTATTTTCGTTATTAATGGGGTGTGGTGCAAAGAAAGAAGAAAGTGCTGGGGCAAAAGTAAAAGATGATAAATTATCTGGATCATTAACTGTTTACACAGCAATTGAAGAAGAACTTGTACCAATTTATCTTGATTCTTTTAAAAAGAAATATCCAGATGTGAAGCTGAATATTGTTCGTGATTCAACTGGAGTTATTACAGCAAAATTGCTAGCTGAAGGGAAAAATACACAAGCAGATGTTGTATGGGGAACTGCAGCTTCAAGTCTATTAGCTTTAGATAAAAAAGATATGTTAAAAGGATACTCTCCAAAAGGAGCGGATCGCGTTTTACCGCAATTTAAAGATGATAAACAACCAGAAAAATGGGTAGGAAATACTGCATTTATGACGGGGATTGCTATAAATAAAGAAGAATTAAAGAAGAAAAATTTACCGATGCCAGAATCATACGAAGACTTAACGAAACCAGAGTATAAAGGAACGCTTGTTATGCCACATCCAGCATCTTCTGGAACAGGATTTTTAACAGTTTCTGCATGGTTACAAATTATGGGTGAAGATAAAGGCTGGGATTACATGAAGAAACTTCATGATAATATGGCAACTTATACTCATTCAGGTTCAAAACCAGCGAAATTAGCGGGGGCGGGTGAATATCCAGTTGGTGTATCGATGGTTTATAGTGCTTTGAAAGAGAAACAAAAAGGTGCACCAGTTGAAGTTGTATTGCCAAAAGAAGGATTAGGTTGGGAAGTAGAAGCGAACGCACTTATTAAAAAAGATAATGAAAAAAATGAAAAATTAGCGCAAGCATTTTTAGATTGGGCAATTACTGATGATGTAATGAAGTTATACTTCGAGAAAAATGGATTTGCGACAATTAAAAATGATTATAAACTTCCAGACGGATTCCCTAAAGATGTGACGGAAAAGTTATACAAAAAGAACGACTTTAAGTGGGCAGCAGAAAATCGTGACAAAATTTTAGAAAAATGGGAAAAAGAGTTTGGCCAAAAAGCAGAACCGAAAAAGTAAGTGAGTGGGAGAGAGAAAAAATGAGCGAATATTTATCAATTCAACACATTCAAAAACAGTTTGATGCATTTACAGCGTTAAAAGATATTTCTTTTACTGTGAAAAAAAATGAGTTTGTATGTTTATTAGGCCCAAGTGGTTGTGGGAAAACAACATTGCTTCGAATTTTAGCAGGGCTAGAAGAGGCGACAACAGGTAGTATAGCTGTGAATGGAAAAGATATTACAGCATTACCTCCTGGAAAGAGGAATTTCGGAATGGTGTTTCAATCCTATGCGTTATTTCCGAATTTAACAGCACTTGAAAACATTGAATACGGCTTAAAGACAAAAAAGTATGGAAAAGCAGAAGTAAAAGAGAAGGCGCTATCGGCGTTAGAACTAGTTGATTTACTGAATGTAAAAGATAAATATCCTGCTCAAATGTCTGGTGGACAACAGCAGCGAGTAGCACTTGCACGTGCACTCGCTCTGTCTCCGGATATTTTGTTACTCGATGAGCCGTTATCTGCTTTAGATGCAAAAGTACGTGAAAAGTTACGTAGAGAAATGCGTGATTTGCAAGAAAAAGTAGGAGTGACAACTATTATGGTCACGCATGATCAAGAAGAGGCATTAACGATGGCTGATAAAATTGTTGTAATGAATCATGCGGAAATTATGCAGATTGGCACACCAGAGGAGATTTACCAAAGACCAGCCAATCCGTTTGTGGCAGATTTTATTGGTTCTATTAATTTCTTTTCGAAAAATAACGAAGAACATGCAATTCGTCCTGAACATGTAACGATTGTACAAAATGATGGTATTAAAACGGTTGTGGAAAGTATGGAATTTCGTGGATCTGTATACCGGACAGAAGTGCGAGTTATAGATGAAAAAACGCATCTATATAATGAGAAAATCGTTGTAGATATATTGGCATCAGAAGTAGAAAAAACAGCTATTAGGAAAGGAAATCCGATTCAAATCTCTTTCTCAGAAAATCATATGTTGTCATATGGAAAGAAGGTTGTTGTATAGATGGAGATGTTAGAAGACTTAAAGGTAGAAAGTACGAAAAAAAAGATTAAGAGACGTATCGGTAAAGAAGAGTGGATACAAAGACTATTAATTATTGGTATGATTCTTGCTTTTTTGATTATGCTAGTATTGCCGCTATTACAATTGTTTACACAAGCTTTTTATGATAAAGATGGAGCTTTCATTGGTGTTGCGAATTTCAGTAAATATTTCACAACACCGACATTAGTTCAATCATTACAAAATACGGTATGGGTTTCGGGCGCGACAACAATTATTGCAGTAACACTTGCTTTTGCTTACGCCTATGCGATTGCTCGCACGAATGTGTTTGGGAAGCGTGTATTTCAATATGTCGCGTTGTTACCGCTATTCGCACCAACGATGATGCACGGTATTGCACTGACATATTTATTTGGTAATCAAGGATTAGTAACGAAAGGGATGTTTGGCTTGTTTGAAGGTATACAAATCCCTTTATATGGACCAGTAGGAATTGTAATGGCTGAAGTCATGTATACATTTCCGCAAGCCTTTCTTATATTATTAATTGCTTTCCAAGGCTCTGATTATCGTTTATATGAAGCTTCTAATATGTTGGGAGCGAGTAAAACAAAGCAATTTCTCACTGTTACTTTACCTAGTGTAAAGTACGGATTAATTAGTGCGATGTTCGTTGTGTTTACACTTAGTTTCACTGATTTTGGCGCACCAAAAATTGTTGGTGGGCAATATAATGTACTTGCTACTGATGTATACAAACAAGTAATTGGACAACAAAATATGCCGATGGGTGCAACTGTCGGAATGATTTTATTAATCCCGGCTATATTTGCATTTGCAGTTGATCGTATTACGCAAAGAAAGCAGGCGAATTTCTTATCTTCAAAAGCAGTGCCATATAGAATAACGGCTAATAAGAAAAGAGATGTAGTCTCATTCATATATTGTAGTGTGATTACACTTATGATTATTCTTTTATTTGTGGCAGTTGGTATTGCGGCAAGTGTGAAAGTATGGCCATATAATATGAGTTTTACATTTGAGCATTTTAATTTTTCGAGTTTAACAGGAGATGGACTTGAAGCATTTAAAAATAGTGTGATTGTCTCAGCAGTTACAGCAGTTATTGGGGCAATTTTAACATTTATGTTCGCATATGCGATTGAGAAAATAGATCAGCTAAAGTTTTTCCGAAAAACAGGCTACTTTTTCTCGATTGTCCCTTTAGCAATCCCAGGTTTAGTACTTGGATTGGGATACGTCTTTTTCTTTAGTCAACCAACGATTCAAATACTTGGACTTTCAGTAACGAATCCGTTTCATTCTTTATACGGAACAATTGCTGTGCTAGTACTAGTAAACATCATTCATTTTTATTCTGTAACATTCGTTACCGCAACGACTGCTTTAAAGAAATTAGACCGAGAGTTTGAGCTTGTTTCGCAGTCGATGGGCATTCCGTTTTATAAAACATTCTTTAGAGTAACAGTACCGATGTGTTTACCAGCAATTTTAGAAATGGTCATGTACTATTTCGTCAATTCGATGGTAACTGTGTCAGCGGTTGTATTCTTATACGCAGCTGATTTTAAACTAGCTGCCGTATCAATCGTAAATATGGATGATGCAGGAAATGTAGCGCCAGCAGCTGCAATGAGTGTACTTATTGTTGTTACAAATATTGTAGTAAGAGTTGTATATGAATGGGGAACGAAAGCACTTCGTAACCGAACTTCACAATGGCAAAAAAGATAAGTGAGAAGGGTGATGGATTGAATGAAAATAGAAGCAGTTATTTTTGATTGGGCAGGTACGACAGTTGATTACGGATGTTTTGCACCACTGGAAGTATTCATAAAAATTTTTCGTAAACGTGGTGTTAAAATTACAGATGAAGAAGCCCGTAAACCGATGGGATTATTAAAGATCGATCATGTAAGGGCACTAACAGAAATGCCTCGTATTGCGAATGAGTGGGAGCGTGTTTTCGGACATTTACCAACAGAAGCAGACATTCACGAGATGTATGAAGAGTTTGAAGAAATACTCTTTACTATTTTGCCACACTATGCCACGCCAATTGATGGGGTGAAAGAAGTGGTTGCTTCATTACGTAAAAGAGGCCTTAAAATTGGCTCAACAACTGGTTATACGAGAGAAATGATGGACATCGTTGCAAAAGAAGCAGAAATACAAGGATATAAACCTGATGTTCTTGTGACGCCAGATGATGTTTCAGCAGGCCGTCCGTACCCTTGGATGTGTTATAAAAATGCGATGGAACTTGGTGTGTATCCGATGAATCATATGATAAAAGTCGGGGACACAGTGTCAGATATGAAAGAGGGCAGAAATGCTGGTATGTGGACTGTGGGTGTAATTCTCGGTAGTAGTGAGCTCGGCTTAAGCGAGTGGGCAGCTGAAACTATGGATCCGGTAGAACTTCGTGAAAAAATGGAAGTAGTTCGAAAGCGTTTCGTTGAAAACGGGGCTCATTTTACAATTGAAACGATGCAGGGACTCGAAAACGTAATTGAACAGATTGAGAAACAAGAATTTATTATTTCATAAAAGGGGAATAGGATCATGACTGAAAATCACTACTTATTATTAACGCCAGGACCATTAACGACAACAAAAACAGTAAAAGAAGTTATGCTATACGATTGGTGTACGTGGGATGTTGAATATAACATGATGGTGCAACAGGTAAGAGCTAAACTTGTATCGTTAGCAACGAAGGAAGAAGAGAGATATATAACAGTATTAATGCAAGGAAGCGGTACTTTTTCAGTTGAAGCAGTAATCGGTTCTGTCATTCCAAAAAACGGAAAGATGCTTGTTTGTACAAATGGTGCGTATGGTAAGAGAATTGTACAAATGGCAGAGATGTTACATATAGATGTGGTGGTCAGTCAAACAGAAGAGTGGGAGCCTACTAATATTGTAGAAGTAGAAAAGATATTACAACAAGATAAAGAGATTACACATATTGCAGTTGTTCATTGTGAAACAACAACAGGTATTATCAATCCAATTGTAGATGTATGTAAATTAGGGAAGCAATACGGAAAAGTAACACTAGTTGATGCAATGAGTAGTTTTGGTGGTATTGAAATAGATATCGCTGAGTTGCAAATTGACTTTCTAATTAGTAGTGCGAATAAATGTATTCAAGGGGTTCCAGGGTTCGGATTTGTTATTGCAAAGCGCGATGAATTGTTGAAATGTAAAGGGCAGGCACGTTCATTATCTTTAGATTTATACGATAAATGGGAAACAATGGAAAATCAAAATGGGAAATGGCGTTTTACATCACCTACACATGTTGTACACGCTTTTTATCAAGCACTACTTGAATTAGAAAAAGAGGGCGGAGTAAAAGCACGTTACAATCGATATGATAACAATCAAAAACTATTAGTGAATCGAATGAGAGAAATCGGATTTAAGCCACTAGTAGATGAAAAATATCAATCGCCTATTATTACATCTTTCATTTATCCAGAAGAATGGTTTGATTTTGAGCAATTATACAATGAATTAAAGCGGGATGGATTTGTTATATATCCAGGTAAAATTTCAAAAGTAGATACATTCCGCATTGGAAATATCGGTGATGTACATGAGGCAGATATTCATCGCTTAGTTGATAGTATCGCTAAAGGAGTTGTTATAGGTTGAAAGTATTTTGCTTAGGTGGAGCAGGTAAAATTTGTCGTGAAGCAATTTTAGATTTAGTGCAATTTTCATCTTTTGAGACGATTACAGTAGCAGATTTTAACGAAGAAGAGGGGCTTAAAGTAATAGAATGGCTCAACGATCCTCGCGTTGATTTTGTGAAAGTAGATGTAACGAATCATGAGGATACGGTTGCAAAAATGAAGGGCTATGACATTGTAATGGATGGTACAACAATTAAGTTAAATGGATTATCTACTCGATGTATTGCAGAAGCAGGTTGTCACGGTGTGAATTTAAATGGATTTGGTGAAGAAAATGATTCGCATTCTATATTTGTTCAAAACGGAAAAACATGTTTACCTGGGTTTGGTATGACGCCAGGTGTAACGCAAATGATGGCGATGCATGCAGCAAATCAGTTACATACTGTAGAGTCAGTTCGTGTAAGTCATGGTTCGTATCGTCCCATTGCTTTTTCTGCATCCATTACAGAAACAACGACATATGAATATGATCCACATTTGCCATCGCGTACAGTGTATGAAGATGGTGAGTTTAAGCAAGTGCCTCCGTTTGCGCGTCCAAGAGAAATTGAATTACCGGCGCCTTATGGTAAGACAACGCAGTATATCATACCGCATTCTGAAACGATTACGTTAGCAAAAGCATTAGAAAATAAAGGCGTTAAACTAATAGAGACGAGAGGAACTTGGCCAAAGCAAAATATGCAGCTCGTACGTGCATTGTATGATTACGGTATATTGCGTAATGATCCAGTTGAAATAAATGGAAAAGAAATCGGCATAATGGATTGTATTGCGAAGTATTTATTGCAATCGAAAGAAGGACAAGAAACAGAGATTTACGGTTATGCACTTCATGTAGAAGTAATAGGTATGAAAAATAATGAGAAACAAAGACGTGTATTATATCATACACACCCGTTATCTGATGGATCTGTTGTAGGATGGGAAAAATTAAGAGCTTATACGAGAAACGTCGGTATTCCATTTGGGATTGCTACAGAGCTAATCGCAAATGGGAATGTAAATAAAGTTGGTGTTGTGACACCCGAGGAAGCTTTTGTCAAACCACAAATTATTTTTGATGAACTAAAAAAGCGTGGTATTCATATTCACGAGGAAGTTTTCGTTGAAAAGGAAAGTTATAACTTTGTATAAGTAAGGCAGTGTATGAGGTAGAAATCAATGGGGTGAGGTTATGTCTGTAGTAGGTGAAGAAAGAAAGCGAACCATTCTTGAGAAGGTAGAGTTTAAAGGGAAGGTAAAAGTTTCAGAATTAGCGAGAGAGTTTGCTGTATCAACAGAGACGATTCGTCGTTATTTAGAAGAATTGGATCGTGAAAAGAAGTTGAAGAAAGTGTATGGTGGAGCCGTCCAACTTCCGGGAGCTGGAATAGAGGCACCAATGTTAGAACGAGAGATGCTACATATAGAAGAGAAGAAGCGAATTGGGTATAAAGCAGCAACATTTGTAGAAGATGGAGATGTTATTGCGATTGATGACGGAAGTACACCACTTCAAATGGTACCATATCTTGTACATCGTAAAAATTTAACGATTGTAACAAGTTCATTTCCAGTAGCGACACAATTAATTTCTTCTATTAATAAAAAGATGTTTCACGGTGAAGTTTTATTTATTGGTGGAAAAGTATCTCCAAAACATTCACGCGTATCAGGATCTATTTCGCAGCAAGTTATCCAGCAATTTCATTTTCATAAAGCATTTGTTTCGATTGATGGATTATTACCTGGTTTTGGAGTTTCTAGTTTTGAATTAGAAAAGGCGAAACTGTCAGAAGCGATGATGAAATTAGCAGAGAAAACATATATTTTATGTGATCATACAAAGGTAGGCGTAAAAGGAAATTACCGAATAGCAGCGTTTTCGCGCATTCAACATGTAATTTGTGATAAGAAAATGCCCTATAGTTTTGAAGAGGAAGTTAAAAGGCATAATATTCAATGGACAATTTGTTAAATACGTAGAACTCCCACCTGATTGTGAGGTGGGAGTTTTACTGCCTGCAAATAGCGGGATAAAAGATTTGTATTTATGCAAAAAAAGTGGACACATTTTCCCATCTCTTTCATATAATTTACCAATACAAAAAAAGTTGGTCGAAGGAAAGAAGGGGAAGTATGTCAGAACGGATATATAATAAACTTGTATTGTATGCAAATATTTTGCAAAAAATTGGTGTCATCAATGAGAAGGAGAAAAATGAAATTCTTCATACGATAGGTAAAAAAGCTCTTTGAATAAAGGGCTTTTATATTTTTTGCCTTTAAAAATATAAATTTAATGTAATATTCTCGTTGACATCGATAATGATATTCATTATCATTTATTTATGAGTAATTGATAATGTTTATCAATTATAAAGATTATATATGATAGGGGATATTATTTTGAAAAAAAATTATATGAAGGCGCTAGTAGTAGCGACAACATTAGCAATTCCATTTGCTGCATACTCTACTCCAGCGTTAGCAGCAATAAAAATTGAAGCAAACCAATCGGTAGCGGCAGCTAGTGAACGTACATACGATACTGAGATTAAAATATATAAGGATCAAAAAGACGAGCCATCTATGGTTTCTCAATATATAAAAGATCCTAAAGTAACGATTGCGGATGGGAAAAAAATTGTAACTGTAACAATGCAAGATAGCGATTATTTTCAATACCTTAGAATAGAGGATAAAAACCAACCTGGCGTATTTCATGATGTGAAAGTTTTGTCAGAAGATAAGAGGAAGAATGGAACGAAAGTAGTTCAATTTGAAATTGGCGAGTTTGAGAAGAAGCACAATATGCAAATGCATATACTTATTCCGGCTATTGGATATGATCACAAATATCAAGTTCAATTTGAAATTAAAGATCCAACTGTAGGTGACAAAGAAACAGAGAAACGAGATGATAACTCTAATTCAGGCAATATGGAGACGGATCATCCAGTTGATAATCAAAATATGATAACAGATAATAAATTAAGAGAGCTTGTTAATAAAAAGGTATTTAATAGAAAAGATTTAAATACACCAATCACGAAAGAAGAGTTATTACAAGTAAAGGACTTGTTTTTAAATACGAATGAGATACTGGATTATAGTGCATTAAAATATATGCCAAATTTAAAATCTTTAACAGTTGCGAATGCGAAGATAAAAGATCCATCATTCTTTACGAGCTTAAAACAATTGAAACATTTAGCTTTACGTGGTAATGAATTTTCAGATGTAACACCACTTGTTAAGATGGATAATTTAGATTCTCTTGATTTAAGTAATAATAAAATTACGAACGTTGCACCACTAATTGAGATGAAAAATGTAAAAAGTTTATATTTATCAGGTAACCAAATAGAAGATGTAACAGCGTTAGCGAAAATGGAACAACTAGATTACTTGAATTTAGCAAATAATAAAATTACGAATGTTGCGCCATTAAGCGCGTTGAAAAATGTAACATATTTAACTTTAGCAGGTAATCAAATTGAAGATATTAAACCGTTATATTCATTACCTTTAAAAGACTTAGTATTAACACGTAATAAAGTAAAAGATTTATCCGGTATTGAGCAAATGAAGCAATTAGAAGAATTGTGGATCGGGAAAAATGAAATAAAAGATGTTACTCCTCTAAGTAAGATGACACAGTTAAAACAATTACACTTACCTAACAATGAGTTAAAGGATATTACTCCATTATCAAGT